>Ga0070739_10005503_pt1 | contig 14380 bp, 10 predicted proteins | sample Coa_R1_7_FD_66445 | JGI IMG/M metagenome (GOLD analysis project Ga0070739, IMG submission 66445) | Surface soil microbial communities from Centralia Pennsylvania, which are recovering from an underground coalmine fire - Coalmine... | ecosystem: Environmental > Terrestrial > Soil > Unclassified ... | reverse complement strand
ACCGGTTCCAAACGTGTCCGCGAGCGAAATGACCACGGCGCATCGGGTGGTCACGGTGTAAGTGCCGACCGCGGTGCGCGTGCCGCCAGACAGCGATGGATAGCCGTAGACGTTTCCGAGCCCGTCGAAATACAACAAGCCGGTGGTGTTGAATTGCGTTCCCCCGGCTATACCGCCGAGCAGCTGACCGACGCTGGTCTGGCTGAACATCCCGCTTCCGCTGCTGCTCGAGCCGCCACTGCCACTCGCGGCGGAACTGCCGCCTCCAGTGCTGCTCCCTGAGCCGCTGGCCCCGCCTGAAGTTATAGCGCCGCTTCCGGAGCTCGTTGAGCCCGTGGCGCCCGTTGACGAGCTCGAACCCGAGACGGATCCGGCGCCGGTAGTCTGCGTCGCAAGCAGTCCGTAGTTGCCCGAGAGCAGGCTGTCGCTGCAGCCCGGCTGCGATTGCGCCACGGCGACAGGTACACAGAGCAGCCCGGCAAAGCACCAGGGCGCAACTATCCCTGGCGCGTTGAGTCTCCTCATTTCTTCTCCTCCTTGATTGCTGCCGGGCATTGCCGGCCGGAATTGCTGAAGACTGGACTCGGGCAGAGCCACAGAGTTACCTATGTACGTGCTGTGTATCAGTTACAATAAGCGCTGTGATTACCGTAACGTGCGCTTATTACCGTAAGTGTATTGGGTAAATTCAGCGAGCCACGGTCAGGAATTCAGTAAATCACCTTCAGCGAGAACTGGATCTGGCGAGACGATGCGGCCGTGCGGCTGATCTCCCCGAAGCCGGGGCCGAGAACGATGTTCGAGGGCAGGCCGAAATTGACGATGTTGAATATATTAAAGAATTCCGCGCGAAATTGCAGCGAGGCCCGGTCGAACGGCGTGTCTTTTATGAGTGCGAAATCGAGGTTGGTCAGACCGGGCCCCCGGAAGGTGTTGCGGCCGACGGCGCCGAAACGGCCGTGAGGAATAACGAAGAACGAAGCGTTGTTTGCGCCCAGGCCGAAGTAATCCTCGCGCACGGTGCGGCCGCTGGACAGGTCGGGCTGGCCGGCCTGATCGGGCCGATCCGTTCCGTCGGAGCCCACTGCGGTCTGCTGCACGCCCGAGTAAATGGTGAACGGCAGGCCAGTAAGAGCGGTCCCGATGGCCAGAATCTGCCACCCGCGAGTGAAGACGCGGGGGGCGGCGCCGATCAGCGGTGCGCGGTCAGCATGCAGATCCTGAACGAGGCTAAAGCTGAAAGCCTGGCCGATATCGAAGCCGGCAGGGCCCTTGTCGAGGCGCGTGTCGAACGGGTCCTCGGGCGCGGTCTGAGCGATGGCGCCCGACTGTCCGGAGATGAAACCACCAAAGACCGAGCTGGTGTCGTCGATGGCCTTTGACCAGGTATAACTGGCTTGAAAGCCGAGCCCAAAGCTGGTCAGGTTGTTCGACGCCGATACCTCTAATGCGTGATAGGTAGAATGTGAGCGGTTCGTGACCAGAGTTATCGGCCCGTAGCCGCCAGTTATGTGGCCTGTGGAATCGAACAACGTGTAAGGGGCATAGGCGGGGCTCGCGCCGGTGAAGCCGTTCGGGAAATCCATCGCGGGAACTTTAACGCCCGCGGTCCCGACGTAGGAGCCATCGACGGTTACGCCCAGAAGCTTCTGCTCGACCCCCGCGGTCCACGTGCCAATATAGCCGTTCCTGAAGTTACTCGTGATTCCCGACACGGTCAGCGGAGTGACCTTGTGATCAGGCGAAAGGGCGGCGAGGTCGTTCTCGTAGCGCAGGATGTCCATCACCGTGTTGGGCGGGACCTGCTTTGAATTGGCGGCCGGAAAAACCGGAGCTCCGGCGGTGTTGTACACAACGGGCAACTCGGCGGGCGTAATCGTGAAGCCGAACGGGATCGGCTCGCCGGGTGCGGCGGTAACGCGCGGGTAGACCACGAACGGAGTGCTGCCAGTGAGGGCATTGTCCTGCCATAGATTGGGGAGCAGCGTAGTAATCGCCCCGCCCGCGTGAAGCATTGTGTTCGATGCCGGCCGGAACTCGACAGACAGCCGCGGCCCCCAGCCGTTTTTGTCCCAGGGGTAAGGCGGCTGCGGATTAATGAGCAGCTCAGAGCCGGGCAGAGTCCCGGCGGGATACCTGAGAACGGGGCCGGAGGTGCGTTTAGCGGTCTCGCGGATGGGCGAGTCTATCTCGTAACGCAGGCCATAGTTCAGCAGCAGGCGGTCGGATATCTTCCAACTGTCCTGGACGTAGACGTTATAGGCGTCGCGGTGAATCGCGGAATCTCCGATGCTGGCCCCCTGCGCGAACTCCAGAGGCGCTACAGCGGTGGTGTAGGTAAAGACACTGGCCGTCAGCAGGCCAGTAAGTGCATCGGGCAGCGGGTCGCCGGCGTGAATGTCATGCGCGCCACTCGCGGACCGAATCGCAACAGGCGCGTATGCCGTCCCGCCACCGAACTGGTAAGAACCGTTCGGAGAGATGCCAAACAGAGTCGTGTCACGGTTGCCGCGGACTTCTCCGCCGGCCTTTATGGTGTGGCGGCCGCGAATCCAGACGAGGTTTTGCCGCACCTGAAAGAGGTTGCCGTAGGACGCCATTACCGAACCGGCGGCGGCGTTGAACGCCTCGTAGAGGCCATCGCCGAAGGTGAGCGCCGGGTCTGTGTGGTCGGGCGTTGGGAAAGACGGCGTCGTGCGCGTGAAGCTTATCGAAGACTCGGTGGTAAATGTTGGAGAAGCGACGTGGGTGAATGTGATGGCGGCGTTGCGCTGCCGGTCGAGGAACTCAACAGCGAATTCGGGATCGATGGCAGTCTGGCTTGGGTTGGTTGTGGGCCCGTCGATATTGTCGAGGCTGAACCGGCCGAATAGCTGCGACTTACTCGACAGCCGGTGATCGATGCGTACGGAGAACTGATCCGAGAAGGTAGTTATTTTGGATGAAGTCGCGTAAGTGCGTGGGCCGTAGGGGCCGCTGGGATCGTTGGGCATCGGGTAGCGGGCCATGAGAGCCGCGATGCGGTTATCGACGGGAACGAAAAGAGTGTCGCCGGGGAAGGCGGTGGTGTCGCGGCCGGCGCGCTCCGCGGCGCTAGGCACGGGGATGACTTCAGTGGCGCCCAGCACCTGGCGGAAGCCCTGATACTGGGCAAAGTAATAAGTGCGGTTGCGGCCGTCGTACAGGTGAGGAATGAACACCGGACCCCCATTGGTGATGCCGAACTCATTGCGGATGAACGGCGGAATGCGGCCGGGCTGGGCAAGGGAGCGGCGATCGAAGAAGTTGCGGGCGTCGAGCGCCGAATTGCGCAGGAACTCGAATGCCGAGCCATGCACATCGTTCGCGCCCGTGCGGGTAATGATGTCGGTGTAGCCGGCCGCCCCCCGGCCGATCTCCGCGGGCATCCAGCCGGAGCTGCTGCGGATCTCCTGCACCGCGTCCACGTTGAAGTTGGAGAACGTGGCGCCGCCCATTTCAGGGTCGCTGATGTCCGCCCCGTCCATGGAGAAAACGGCGGCAGTGCCGCGCTGGCCGTTAACGGCGAACTGCTGCGTAAAATTCGCAGTGCCGTTGGTGTCGGTCATAGTGCCCGCCGCCAGCAAAAGCAACTGGCTGAAGTCGCGTTTGTTGAGCGGCAATTCGGAGACGGCCTTGCTGGAGAGCTGTTCGCCGCCGCCGCCCTCGCGCGAAGAATCGGTTTCGAGAGCAGTGAGCGCGCCACTTGCCTCAATGAGCAGAACCGGCGGAGCGCCGCTGGGGATGCGAACCTCTGCTTTGTAAATCGCCGTATGGCTTTGGGAATCAACGGACAGCGCGTAGTTTCCGGGAGTCAGGCCGGTGAAGGTGAAGCGGCCGTTGGCATCGGAAGTGGCGGACCGGTCCTGCCCGGCAGCCTCGAGGTGCACGACCGCGCCGGGCAATGCTTTGCCGCGGTCGTCGCGTACGATGCCGGTCCACGTGGAGACGTCACGCGTTTGGGCCGCGAGTGCGCACAAGGCGAGCGCGATGACCGACGTCCCGAGGTGTTTTGGGTTCACCGACCAGCATATCAGGGGAGTAGGGGGTCCGGAGTTCGGGCCCTGGTCGGTACTGCGCGAAACGAAAGGCGCATTTGGTTCCAGACCATCAGCGCGGATAACGGCTGAGCCGCGGCGGGAATTGATCCGGTTCCAGCAACCACGCCGTGCGGCCGGGGTAGTACCGAAGGAGCTGCTGATTCTCCGCCGGACCCCGGTCGCGCGCCCAAACGATGTGAGCCGCATCGATGTCCGCATCGTTGTACACCCATTCGTCCTGAAAGCGATGGCCGGCGGCATAGCGTACAAACACGAGCTGCCGGCGGTCTACCTGCGCGAGCTGCTGATTCACCAGGATTCGCGATTCGGGATTGCCGTGATTGATGGCATCCCAGGGCTCGTACCGGCGCAATGCAGCAGAACCGGATGTGTTGTCGAAAACATGAACGCCATACCAAAGCACGAAGTGCGCCGCGCACAGCAGGACCAGCAGACGCGCGGCAAGCGTGCTGATTCGGCTCAGGCGTTCGAGCCCCGCAACGGCAGCCAAAATTACGAGACAGGTGACAGCCGCGACGTAGTGCGGCAGAAACATGGGGTAGAAGTTCGTCCCAACGAAGAACAGCAGCAGCGTTACGGCCAGCCAGACGAAGCGCGCCTCCCGCAGCCCGGGTAAAAACGCCAGCGCGGCGATCCACAGCGGCGCCAGTAGAAAGAACCGGCAGAAGCGCAGGCGATAGATGAAACGCGTCATGTACCTCTGTACCGTGTCCCTGCCCGGACCGTGGTACGAGCACTGCAGCCTGTATTCGAGCTCCTGCTGCGGCGTGAGTTCGCGGTGCGGCACTGGATTCGGCTGGAACGTGAAGCTGGCCGGAACACCGTATTGCCAGCGGCTGAGCACGTACGGGAGAGCCGTCCAGCTTCCGGTGACCTCTTTGTTCTGAGCGAGAATCAGCAGCACGGCTGGCGAGGCGGCGAGCGCGGCAATGACCGCGGGTCTCAACATGCGCCGCGCCTGCGGAGCCAAGAAGAAGAGAACGCTCAGGACCACGAACACCGATTCGAACGGCCGGGCAAGAAGGTGGATGCCGAGTCCGGAGCCCAGGAGAATTGCGTCGCGCGTGCGCCGCTGCGCCTGCAATCGCGGTAGGGCGCCGAAGACGAGGCAGCCAGCGGCGGCGGGAACGGCGCCGCCCCAATACGTGTTCATCCACGCACTCAGCGGACCGAATTCGATGATCGCGAGCATGCCGCCGAGAAGCGCCCATCCGGGCGATGTCCAGCCGCGCAGCATCCAGAAGCACAACGCGCAGAGTGCCGCGGTGGACAGCACCACGCCAGCCCAGGGCAGTCCGAAAACTGCCCGGCCAATGGCCAGCGCCATGCCCTGGCCGAGCGGGTAGATCGAACTGTAGCTGGGCGTCTGGAGCACAAATATCGTCTCGAAGAACTGCGGCAGCGCGTGGGACGGATTCGCAAGCCGGAAATGGCGCAGCGTATCGGCGACGAGAAGATGGCTGAATTCGTCACAGACGTCGGGTCTTGGGACGGGGTGATTCGGCAGCAACCCAAGCCGCAGAACAACGGGGGCCGCTGCCACAAGCGCCATGGTGAGGCCAGGCCGTTGTGCGAGCCTCCGCGCCCATGACTCGACCCTCGGCGCGGCGACTACCCCGAGGATCAGCAACACCAGGAGCGCGAGCTCGAGAAGGTCGGCCGGAGAAGGCGGCATTTACAATAATCATTTATTGTCATGCCTGATTCGGGAAGCACGGGCCGCGTGAAACCGGCGCTCATCGCCGGCGCTGTGCTGTGCGCGTGGGGAGCGCTGGAAGCGTTCTCGTGGGAAGCCGCGATGCAGAGGCAGAGTCACGATCCGTACATGCTGAGCGCGCAGGACGTGCGCCTCGACCAGATTCGCAATGCCGTGCCGGCGGATGCGGTTATGGGTTACGTCAGCGACCTGAAACCCGGCAGCACGGAGGACTCGGCCGCCTTCGGCACGGCTCAGTATGTGCTGGCGCCGCGTCTGCTGAAGCGCGGATCGTACGCGCACTGGGTTCTGGGCATCATCTCCAGGCCGGACGACGAGATCACGCTGGCCCGCATCCACAACCTGTCCGCCGAGATCGGCTTCACCAACGGCGCGGTGCTGTTTCGCAATGACGCGGTGAAATGATGGCTTTGCTCTGGGCGTTTTTTGCCGTCGCGCTCGGATGCGCCCTCGTGCTCGGCTTTAGCAGGCTGGGAAACCTGCGGCCACCGTGGGCGGGCGCGGCGCTCGTATTCGGAGTCGGCGCCGCGGGCGGCATGGGCCTGACATCGTGCATCTATTTCGTCTGTCGCCTGATCGTGCCCGGCGTGCCGTGGCTGGGTCTGACCATCGAGATTATCCTGTTCGCGCTGGCTATCTGGAACTTGCGGCGAACGCGACGCGACCCGGGATCAGAACCTGAGCCGCCGCGCCGGATTCCATTTTTCCCGGTGCTGGCCTGCGTGTCATTATTCGTGCTGGCGATGGGCACTGCCGCGATCGCCGCCTCATGGGACAACAACCCCGCAGGCGACTGGGATGCGTGGGCCATCTGGAACCTGCGCGCGCGCTTTCTGGCCGCACCCGACGGTTTGATCCAGCGCGCCTGGTCGCCGCAACTCCATGGCAGCCATCCCGAGTACCCCCTGCTGACCTCCGGCTTTATTGCGCGCTGCTGGGCCTATGGAGGTGGCGCGACGTCGCAGTCCGTGCCCATGGCGACAGCGTACCTGTTTTACCTCGCCATCTGCGCCGTCGGAACTGCCGGCGTCGCTCGTGTAAGGTCCGTGGGCCTGGGCCTGCTCTATGGCCTGATCCTGGCGAGCACGCCGGTGTTCATTCACGAAGCGACAACGCAGTACGCGGATGTTCCGCTGGCATGCTATATGCTCGGCGCCGTTGTGCTCGCCACGAGCGATCAGCCGATTGTCGCCGGCCTTTTCGCCGGCTTCGGCGCGTGGACCAAGGATGAAGGGCTGCTGTTTCTGGTTGTGTTCTTCGTGGCCATGGCGCTTCTCCGGAGGACCGGTTTACTCCGCGGCGCCATTGGCGCGGCGGCTCCGGTCGCCATCGTGCTCGTGTTCAAGCTCGTACTGGCGCAGGGCACGGCGTCGCTGCCGGCGCGCGCCGCCGCCGGGCTCGGTCCGCGTCTGGCGGACTTCCACCGCTACACCTTTGCCTTCGGTTCGCTCGCGGGAGCGTTCGCGGCCATGGGAGCAAATCTCTACCACCCCATTTATCCCATGATCGCGGCGGCGGCCCTGCTGCGATTCGAGCGCACGCAGCGGCGCCTCACCCTTTTCGCCGGACTGCTGGCGGCGGCAATGCTGGCGGGATATTTTGCCGTATATATCGTGGCTCCCGACGATATCGGGTGGCTGATCGGCACGACCGTAAATCGGCTGATCGTGCAGGTGTGGCCGCTGCTGCTGCTGACCTTGTTCATGGCGCTTCGTACGCCGGAGAGCCTGATGCCCGAGTTCGTTCCTGTCGCGGCACACGCAGCACGCCCCGCTCGCAAAAAACGAAAATGAAGCGTGTTTCGGCGCTGCGCCCTCACCCCGCGATGGCCTTCCTCACTGCGCTTTGGCTGGTGTGCTTGTATCGGGCCGTGACGCAGCCGATCGTACACGACGAGGCGCTCACCTGGAAGCTCTACCTGGCCGCGCCCGCCTCCATGATGTTCACCTTTTTCGATGCCAACCACCACTTCCTGAATACGGTCCTGATGCGGATCACGACCGGGCTGCTCGGCGTCTCCGAATTCTCCATGCGCCTGCCCGCGCTGTTCGGCGCCGCTCTCTGTTTCGCAGCCGTGTATCGCATCGCGCGGCGAACCGTTTCGGGCTGGCCGTGGATCCTGGCCGCGGTCGCGGCGCTGACACTCAACCCCATCGTGCTGGACTTCATGGTGGCGGCGCGCGGCTACGGGATGGCGCTCGCGCTCTGGATGTGGGCGTTCTCGGAGCTGCTGCCGTTGCTGAGTGGGCAATCGCCGGCGAATCGAGACTTGCTGCGCGCCTCCATCGCCGTGTCGCTCAGCGTCGTGGCGAATCTGGTTTTCCTGTTTCCGGCCGCGCTGCTGGCCGGCGTCGCGGTAGTTCTGATGCTCAGGATGCGTGCGGCGGCCCCGGTCGAGAAACGGGCCAGGAAGTCGACGCTCGCGGCTCGTGGTCCGGGTGTCTGGCGCTGGTTCGTACTGCCCATCGCCTTGTGCGCGGTGGCATTCTGTCTCGTTGCTCCGATCGATGTTGCCCGTTCAGCCGATTTCTATGCCGGATCCGCCAGCGTAGTGGAGAGCCTGCGGAGCCTGGCATCCATATCGGTGCTGTATGCGCGATGGGCTCGCGGCATGGGAGCCCTGCGCGACACCGTCGCCTTCGTGCTTGCGCCCGCACTGGTCGCGGCCGCGCTCGTCATCGGCGTTCGACGGAAGGACATGGTCGTGCTCACACCGGCGCTGGTGGCGGCGGGATCGGGGCTGTTGCTGGCCATCGGCCACGCCGTGACCCAAATGCCGCTGCCAATGGATCGCACCGGCATCTACTTCCCCGTATTGGTAATGCTTGCCGCGGTGCTGCTGGCGCGCGATCTCGGGTGGCGCGCGTGGGTTCCGGTGCTCCTGGTGCTTGGCTGGTTCGCGGCGCAGTTCAATGTGCGGACGTTTTACCTCTGGGAATACGACGCGGACAGCAGATCGATTGCGGAGCGGATTGCCACCCATCGGAGTTCCGATGCTCCCGAGTCAATACGCGTGGGCGGCTCGTGGAAGCTCGAGCCCTCACTGAATTTTTATCGCGTGAAAAATGGCTGGACGTGGATGGCGCCGATCGAGCGCGGTGCCATTACGCCGGGGTTCCCGCTGTATGCCCTGACCACGGAGGATGCGGGCGCCGTCACGGCGCTGCATCTGAAGACCGTGTACGTTGGGCCGCTGTCCGAGAGCGTGCTCGCCGAGGCTCAGTAAGCCCTACAGGTCCTGGATGCGGATCTGGATGTCGGCCCCTTTCCAGGCTGCTTCGTATTCGTTCTGTACCCATGCTGCGGCGGATGTCTTCCCCTCCTGTTTGAGCGCGGCCATCAGGCCAAAGAGCATGCGGCCGTTATTGGGGCTGCGGCGGACGCCTTCGCGGAACACCACCTCAGCGCCGGGCGCATCGCCCGACTGCAGCAGGGCTGCGCCAAGCGATTCGCGCACCGGATAATACCAGCTCGGCGGCTCATCGTACGCCAGCGCATCCTGAAGCTCCACCGCGCGCTTCCACTTCGGTACGGCGGCAGCGGCCGTTGCCGCGAGTCGCGCATCGAGAATCGCGGAGGCGAGATCCATGACGTCGCCGGTCTTGTTCGAGCTCCATGGCGTGTTGCGATCGAGCGTCGCTCGCACGCGCTCGAACTCCTTCTGCTCCGTAACCGCCTCGTCGCGCTGGCCCTTGCCGGCAAACGCGAGTGCCCGCGGGTAATGCCAGAGCGTGAGATCGATCGCGCTGCCCGACTTCGGCCGCGGCGCGGCAAGCAGATCGTCCCAGCGGCCCAGGCGCATGTCGGCCATGGTCATGGCGAAGCTGAAGATGCCGGCCATTTCGGGCATCATCTGCTCCATGGGAGCGACAGCGTCGGCATACTGCTTCTCCGCTGCCTTCGCGTCCGCCAGCCGGCCCTGCATAGCGCGCGAATAAAGAATGAACTGCAGGTTGTGAATGTAGTAAGGGTAGTAGCTGCTCTCCACGCCGGTCTTCGCGAAATACTCGCGATCCACCTCGACCGCCCGCTCGTTCACCGCCACGGCATTGTTGTAATCGCCCAGCACCAGCCAGATATGGCCGGGCATGTGGACCATGTGTCCAGCCCAGGGCACGATCCCCATCAGCCGCTGCGCGCTGGCGATGGCCCGCTCGGGCGTGGGCGACGACTCCACCACATGGATGTAAAGGTGGTTCGCGCCCGGATGATAGGGATGCCGGCGCAGCACCGCTTCGAGCGTGCGTTCCGCGTCGGGAATCCCCGCCGCGGGCGTGCCGTCGTTGGCGTACCAGCGCCAGCGCGCCGTCAGCATCAGCGCCTCGGCGTAGAGCGTCTGCGCGTCGGGATCATCGGGGTACCGTTCGGCGAGCTGTTTCATCGCCTGTACGTTGCGCGCGGGGTCGAAGTCGGGGCAGCGCGAGGCGGCCGCATTCAGCCAGTCGCGATCGTCATCGCCGATACCCGGGACGGCGAGGCCGGTTTTCACGGCGTCGCACCCCTCTTTGAGGTGGATATCCGGGTCCATGTCCATATTCACGTATGGACCCTGCGCGATGGCCATCCCGAAATAAGCCATAGCGGCGTGCGGTTCCAGCTCCGCGGCCTTGCGGAACGAGCGCAGCGCTTCGTAACGATTGAAGCCGTAGTTCAGCACCAGGCCCTGATCGAAGAATTTCTGCGCTTCGGGGCTGGTGGTGTGGATCGGGTGCGTCCACGTGCCGAGACCGGGATAAAGGGCGACGGGTTTTTCCGCCGCGCAGAGCAGGACGCAGCATGACAGCAGAGCGGGAACGGTCTTCATCGGATGACCTCGATCGAGTGAGTCTACCATCGATACGCGCCCGGCGACCGCGCGGATTGGCTCAGACCTCGCGGGCGGAAAGCTTCTCCAGCAGCTCGCGGGCGGCGTGCTGTCCGGCTGTCTTTTTGGACAGGCCTTCGGCGCGGCACGTCCACTCGCGCCCGACGCGCACCTCGACGATGAATGTCTTGGAGTGCTCCGGGCCGCGTTCCTCGACGATGCTGTAACGCGGCTGCGGCAGGCGGAGCGCCTGTGCGAGCTGCTGCAGGTCGCTCTTATAGTCAGTGGCGGAATCGGTGACCAGCTCATCGGCGCTGAGCGCCCCTATAATGCGCTCCCGCACGAAATGCCGTGGCGGGTCCATGCCTCCGTCCAGATACATCGCGGCAATGAGCGCCTCCACCGCGTCGGCCAGCAGCGCGCGTTTTTGGCGGCCGCCGCTCAGTTCCTCGCCGCGGCCCAGCAGCAAATGCTCGCCCAGGCCGAGCTGTTGCGCCACCTCGTGCAGATGCGTCGCGCTCACCAGATGCGCCTTGACCCGCGAAAGCCGCCCTTCCGGCCAGCCGGGGAACTGCCGCACGAGCGCTTCGCTGACTACAAACCCAAGGATGGAATCGCCCAGGAACTCCAGCTGCTCGTTGTCGCCGCGGCCCGGCTCGCAGCCGTCCTCGTAGGCTCGCGATTTGTGCGTCAGAGCGCGATCGAGGAGTTCCCGATCGCGAAACGTGTAGCCAAGAGCCCGCTCCAGTGTTTCGGGGCTCTCATTCATCGGATAAACGTCAGAGGCCACGGACGACCCGCGACATCCCGGCCGGCGAAACCGCCTGCCCCAGCTACAGTAGCCGTCATTTCTTCACTTCAGCGGGCTGCGGGGTGGTGGCGCTGTCGCTGGCAGGCGCGGCTGGCTTGATGCCGGCTGCTTTCATCTTCACCGCGACATTCTTCAGGCTGGTCGCGATGTTTTTCGTTCGCGCATCCAGGTTCGGCTCCGCCAGGGCCTTGTCCAGCTCGGCAATGGCCTCGTCGTACTTGCCTTCCTTTTCGTAGGCGTCTCCCATGCGCACTTCGATATTGGGGTTGGGCGCCACTTCCATTGCCTTCTTGTAATCGGCGACAGCGGCATCCCAGTTCTTGCGCTTGGTCTCGATAATCCCGAGAATCTGATATGCCTGCGCCTGGGACTGCTTCTTCGAGGCCTCCCACTGCGCGTCCGGAATGCCAGGCATCGGCTTCTGCGCCGTCTTCAGCTCCTCGATAGCGCCTTTGGCGTTCTTCTCCGCCGTGGCCAGCTTCTGGTCCTTATCAAGGTCGAACTCCTTCGTGGATGCCGCCACGGAATTTGCCTCCGCCAACATGGCGACATAGCTGTGCGGGTTCGACTGCAGGTCCCGCTCTGCCCAGACCTGCACGAGAGCAAGATCCCCCTTCTGCTCGGCCGCTTCCACGGCCATGTCTAGCAGAAGCGGCTTGTACTCGGTGTCGGTGAAGCTGGTGAGCACGTTATCGATGGCGGCCAGCTTGGCGTCCGGATCGGTGGCCGCCTGCACGGCTCGAATGGCTTCCACTTCCTTCTGCGATTTTGGTTTCGGAGCGGCCGGCGGTAGATCCTGCGAATGGGCCGGCATCGCACATGGAACCATGAATGACACTGCCGTTGCGAATGCGAAAGCGAGGGTCTTTAGGGTATGCATGATTTACTCCGTTTTGGGACCTGAAGGCGCGCTGCGGGTCTCCGCCTTTCGGCTGAGCTCGCCGCGCAGTCCCTTTTGTGCCTGCTCCTTTGCTTTTTTCGAGCCGCCGTCGGTATCGAGCACCGACTGGTACAACTTGTGCGCCTGCTCGCTTTCGCCGGCCACCTCAGCCAGCCGAGCAAGGTAGAAATAATCCCACGACCGGATCTCGCCATCAGGCTTTAGATCGAGGGAGCGCTGGAACAGCTTTTCCGCCAGCTCCGGGTCGTTCTCGAGCACGGCGATGCGGGCCAGACCGAAATATGCGCGCGCGTGCACGCCGGTGGACGGCGGGAGCTCGAGGGTCTTCTGGAACTCCAGTTTGGCCAGGTCGTACTGGCGGCGATCGGAAAGCTCCTCGGCCTTGCTGAGCGCCTGCTCTCCGGGGCTCAACTGCGGCTGCTTCGGGCCGTTCTCGCTCGGCGGCGGCGGCGCGCTGGCGAACTGAATCCCTTCCAGCCGCTTGCGCTCCTGCTTTACGTTAATCGCCTTAATGAGGTCGGGATAGTAGAGCCGCATCGCGCGCTCCTGCTTTTCGTATTCGGGCAGGAGTTCGGCGAATGCCGGCGTCAGGATGAAGCCGTCGTGCAGCGCCTCGGTGACTTTCGCCTGGCGGGCCTGCACGCCCCCGCCATCCAGGCGGCTCTCTACGGCCTTGATCAGGCACTCGGTCGCCAGCAGCAGGAAATCGCCCTTGTATTCCTGGCCCAGCGCCGGCGCGGCATCGGCGATGCGGGCGAGCGTTGCCTTCTCCTGCCATTCCTGCCCGTAGCGGATCGACAGCGGGTCGAGGATGAAATGCAGATAGGCATGCCGCACCTGGAACACCTGTTGCCGCATGACCTCCTCAATGTGCTCGCGTGGCGGCTGCGCCGAAGGCGTTACCACCACGTACATGTTATTCCCGTAGCTGCGCGACTGCGTCTGGCCCGCTTCGCCGAGTAGGTCGATATAGATCTGGAAGTGCCTCCCCAGCACCCCGCTCGTGGGGTTCCGGAGATAGGCGTTCGCCTGCAGGATGGCCTGCGACAGCGGCGAATGGTAATACGCGATCATCTGATCGAAGGCGGGCTGAGCCTTTTGCCACAGCGAAGCGATGTCCGCGTCCTTGTACACCCGAGTCATCAGGTCGGACAGGCCTTCCAGCGAAGCCACGTCGGGCGGTACCTGATTCGGGGCGAAGCGGATTTTGAAGTCGGGCGGCCCGTCCGTCGAAAGCGCGAACGAAATGTACTGGCCCAGCGCCGCCCCGGGATCCGTCTGGTTGTGAACCAGAAAGAACTGGTGCAGCTCCTTTACGGAGGGCAGCGACTGCTTCGATGCCAGTTGCTGGCGCACGTATTTGCGCAGCGGGTGTTCGGCGGAGGAGTTGGCGCCAATATCGTATCCGGCGGCGTTGATGGCCGCCAGAACCGCGAAGACCGATTCACTGGCGTCGAGCTGGCCCTCTTCGCGCGGCCCGGCGGATGTGGATGCATCCGGAGCCGTGGCGGGCGGTGGGGTCGTTTGCGCCGCCACAGCGGCGATGGATACAGCACAACTTATCAGGAGAATTCGGATGCGACGAAATGTCAAAAGATACAGCCTGCCTGGTCACAGTGTACAAAAACCGGGTCCGGGGAACAGGGGTCCGGGTCCGCGGAGCGCGGCGAATCGCAGGAGTTCTTGACATATAGGGCGCCTTTATATATGGTGTCTTTATATGGATCTGCTACAGGGCACCCTCGACATGCTCGTTTTGCGAACGCTCGCCGCCGGCCCGCTGCACGGCTACGGCATCGCAAAGAACATACGGAGCACGTCAGGGGAGGCTTTGGACATCGAGTTCGGATCTCTTTATCCGGCGCTCAAGCGGCTGGAGGCCAAAGGGTGGATCGGTTCGAGCTGGGATACATCCGAGCACAAGCGGCGCGCTAAGTACTACACGCTCACTGAGGTCGGGCGGAAGAAGCTGGCCCAGGAACACTCGCGCTGGGCGGACTTCGTGAATGCCGTCGCACGAATTATGGGGCCGGCGCCGGGGACCAAAGCATGAGCGTCTGGACACGCC
>Ga0070739_10005498_pt1 | contig 14391 bp, 7 predicted proteins | sample Coa_R1_7_FD_66445 | JGI IMG/M metagenome (GOLD analysis project Ga0070739, IMG submission 66445) | Surface soil microbial communities from Centralia Pennsylvania, which are recovering from an underground coalmine fire - Coalmine... | ecosystem: Environmental > Terrestrial > Soil > Unclassified ... | reverse complement strand
AAGGCCGTGAAGGCGGAACACGAAGCCCTTCAGAAACAAGAAGAGGCCCAGAAAGCGGAGAAGGAGTACAAAGGAAAGCTCGACCAAGCGCAGAAGGCTTATAAGACCTCCCAAGAGGAGCGCGATCGGGCGCGGAAGGGCGAGCGAGAAGCCAGGGAGAAGGAACAAGAGACAAAGGCGATCCTCTCTTTTATTAAGAGCAAGATGTTATCGGTTAGCCGTCCCGGAGACGAATCGCTGGAAGCGGCCTTCTGGGCCGGCAGCCGTGGCGAGGACGTGACCTCGCGCAAAGGGGTGACCTTGCGCGAGGCCGTGGATGCAGCAGAAAAACAGGTCACTTCAACATTTATGAATCGGCCGCTGGCGGAAGCAGCCGTCCGTGAGATGCTGGGCATGGCCTACCTCAATGTCGGAGACGCCGGCAAAGCGGTCAAACAGTATGAGCGTGCCTTCGCCTTGCGGAAAGCCATTCTCGGCGACAAAGACGCCGAAACGGGCGAGGCGCGCAATCGTCTAGCCATCGCCTATCGTCTGGCCGGACATTCGGTCGAGGCCAGCCGCCTGTTTCACCATGACCCCAATGACTCCGCCCGCGCCGACGCTCTGACGGAGCGCGGGAAGTCGCTGCTCGTCGAGAAGAAACCCGCTGAGGCCGAGCTGAATCTGCGGGAGAGCCTTACCATTCGCCAGCAAACGCAGCCCGATGAGTGGACCACGTTTGAGACGGAATCGCTGCTGGGTGAAGCGCTCTTGGACCAGAAAAAATTCGACGAGGCCGAACAGCGGCTTCTAGGCGGTTGGCAGGGCCTGAAGGATCGCGTGTCCAAGATGCCCTCGGATCAGAAAGGCCAGCTCAGCCGGGCGGTCGAGCGCCTGGTGCGGCTCTATGAAACCTGGGGCAAGGCGGACAAGGCAGCCAAGTGGCGGAAAGAATTGGAGATAATAAAAGCCACGAACAAACCTTGATGCGCCTATAGCCAAACGAGCCGGAAGCGTAAGCGACGGAATGAAGATCCGTCGCTTACGCTTCCGGCTCGTCCCATTCCAAAAAACTTTCTACTTTGACGCTTGCTCATCTCCGAGTCAAATGTTACAAATTGGTAAGTTTTCATCCGGCAGATGAGCGCACAAAGCCGAGCCGCGACCGTAAGGGAGCGGCAGCGGAAACCGCTCCCTTACGGTCGCGGCTCACATAGTGGCCGCGCGCGCCGCTTCGGAACACGGCGACGGCCAATCGCTACCAGGAGACGACTCCATGACAGGAAGCTCCGCCAACCCGACCGTCTTCGCCATGAGGCATCCGATCACGACCTTGATGCTGGTCGTGGGACTGATTAGCGGAGGCGTTCTGGCTTACTTCAAGATGCGCGTGGACATTTTCCCCGCGCTGAACGTCCCCAAGATCTACGTCTTCCTCGATTACGTCGGCATGAGTCCCGATCAGATCGAAGGCTTCATCGTCAACGAATTGGAGCTGTACTTCCAGTATGTTGACGGCATTCAGGACATTAAATCTCGAAATATCCAACAAGTCGCTCTCTGTGAGTTGTCGTTCTTTCCCGGCACCGACATGGGACAGGCGATGGCTCAGGTGGTGGCCATGTCTGACCGCGCCATGTCGTGGATGCCCAAGGGCACCCTGCCGCCCATGATTATGCGCATGGACGCCGGAAGCGTACCCGTCGGCTACCTCGTGATGGAAAGCGATGTTACCTCGCTGGGGAAGATGGGCGACCTGGCGCAGAACATCATTCGGCCGTTGGTGCAGAAAAATGTTCCGGGTACCGTCGCCATTTCGCCGTTCGGCCCGAACATGCGCTCCATTGTCATCAACGTCGATCCGCAGAAGCTCGCCACGTACAACTTGATGCCGCAGCATGTCGTCGAGGCGCTGGCGACGGGCAATACCGTAGTCCCGGCGGGCAACGTCTACATCAAGGACACGATGCCGATTGTCTCCAACAACGCCACGGTCGTCGATATCCAGCGCCTGCGCGACATCCCTCTAAAGCTGGGTTTTAACGTCTACCTGCGCGATGTGGCCACCATCCAGGACGCCACCGACATCACCTACGGCTATGCGCTCGTGAACGGCAAAAAGTCGGTCTATCTGCCGATCATCAAGAAAGACACCGGCTCCACGCTGACGGTCGTGGCCGACGTTCACAAGTCGATGCAGCTTTTCCGCGACGCCGTGCCGGAGGACGTGAAAGTCAGCTTTCAATTCGACGAATCGCCCACGGTGGTTCATGCGGTCGAGAGCGTGGCCACCGAAGGCGCGATTGGCGCGGGCCTGACGGGTTTGATGATTTTGCTGTTTCTTCGGGATTTGCGGAGCGTGATCGTTGTCGTTTGCAATATCCCGCTGGCGCTCTTAGGATCATTGCTCGGCTTGTGGCTGACGGGCAACACGATCAACATCATGTCGCTGGGCGGCATGGCCCTGGCCATCGGCATCCTCGTCGATGAGGCGACCGTCACGATTGAGAACGTCCATGTGCAGATGGGGCACACCAAGAACATCGCCACGGCGGTGCTGGACGCCAGCAACGCCACGGCGGTGCCGCGCTTGCTCGCGCTGCTGTGCATCTTGTCGGTGTTCATCCCGGCGTTTCTCATGCAAGACCCATTGCGGGCATTGTTCATGCCGCTGACGTTGGGCGTCGGCTTCGCCATGATCTCTTCCTATCTGCTCTCCAGCACCTTCGTGCCGATTCTGTGCGTCTATCTGCTCAAGCATGGCGAGCATGGCGACGAGAAGCGCGGGCTGTTCGGCTTGCTGCTCGCCGGTTACGGCAAAGTCGTCAACGGATTCGTTCGTTTGCGTTGGATAACGGTGCCGGCTTATCTGGTCGGATGTCTGCTGATTCTCGGTGTGATTGGGTTGCAGGTGGGGACCGAGCTGTTTCCGCAGATCGATTCCGGGGAATTTGTGCTGCGTTTTCGACCGCCCCCCGGCTCCAATTATGAGCTGACGCGGCAGTTGGCGATCAAGTGCCTGCAAGAGATCGAGAACGAGGCGGGTGCGGAGAACATCGAGATCACGATGGGATTCGTGGGTCAGGTTGCTCCCAACTTCGGCATCAACAACATGGCGTTGTTCATGCGTGGGCCGGACGACGGCCAGCTGCGCATCGCCTTCCGCGAGGATGCCAAGATCAAGCTCGACGAGTTTCGTGAACGGCTCCGCAAAGTTCTGCCCGAACGAGTAGTGCCCTGGTTGGCGAAACGGTTGGAACAGGGTGGATTGACTCCGGTGGAGGCATCGGCTCAAGCTCAGAAGTCCATCTTCGGTTTCGAGCCGGGCGATATTGTTACCTCGGTCATGAGCTTCGGCTCCTCGACGCCGATCGCGGTTCGCCTGGTCGGCACCGACCTGGGCCAAGTCCGCAAGCACGCCGAGAAGATTGCCGGCGAGCTAAAAGGTATCTCTTTTCTCCGCGATGTCCATTTCGAGCAGCAGCTTGATTATCCGAGCATCGAAGTCGAGATCGACCGTGAGAAGGCGGGCCTGAGCGGCATCACCGTCGAGGACGTGGGCAAAGCGCTCGTCATGGCGACCTCCTCAACCCGTTTCCGTTCGCTCAACTACTGGATCGAAGGCAGAACCGGTTTCGACTACCTGGTACAGATCCAGATGCCGCCCACGGCGATGACCACGCCGCAAGACATCGAACGGCTGCCGCTGGCGCCGGTCAATCCCCTGGTGAACCTGACGATCCGCGACGTGGCGAAAGTCAGCACCAGCATTCGCCCCGGCGAGCTGGACCGCGATATGTCGCAGCGTTACCTGACGCTGACGGCCAACGTAGAAGGAGAAGACATGGGCCGGGCTTCGCGTCAGGTCGAACAGGCCGTCGCTGCCGCCGGCGATCCGCCCCGCGGCGTGCGTGTGGAAACGATGGGGCAACTGCCGGCGATGGAGGCGATGTTTCAATCGCTGGGGATCGGCCTGGCGGCCGCCGTGTTTGTGATCCTCGTGCTGCTGACGGCGTACTTCCAGTCGCCGCGTCTGGCGTTGATTTCGATTGGCGCTGTGCCGGGCGTTCTCGCGGGAATCGCCGTCATCCTGTTTACGACCGGCACCTCGCTGAACATTGAATCGTTCATGGGGTCGATCATGTGCTTGGGCGTCTCGGTGTCCAACTCAGTGATGCTGGTGACGTTCATGGACGAACACTGGAAGACGGGAGCCTCCTCCTCGGAGGCGGCCATCGTCGGCGCCAGCGAGCGACTGCGTCCGATTTTGATGACCGCGTGCGCCATGACCGTCGGCATGGTGCCGATGGCGTTGGCGCTGGAGCGCGGCAGCCAAATGCAAGCGCCGCTGGGCCGGGCCGTGATCGGCGGACTGGTCATGTCCACTTTCGCTACCTTGCTGATCGTGCCGTCGATCTTCGCGCTGGTCATCGGCCGCAGCGTGTCTCGTTCGCCCTCGATTTATCCCGCCGATCCGGACAGCACCCACTTCGATCCGGTGCGTTTCGGCACGGATGGCGAACTGGTCGTCGCGGCTGCGGCGGTCCAGCCCGATGGACATGCCGAAGCTATGGTCGTCGAAGCGCGCCGCGTCCCCCGGACGATGGTGCAGTCGCAAAAGGAGGAACACATCCGTACCGCAGACGGCGGCCCTGCGGGCAGTGCCGCACCGGATGGAACGTCCCCATTACCGCCTTCCCCCGGAGACAATTAATATGAACAGAATGTTTGTGCTAACAACGAAGGAAACGAGCCGGAAGCGTAAGCGACGGCACATCGTCCGTCGCTTACGCTTCCGGCTCGTAATGTGCTGCCTCGTGGCCGTCCTGGCGGCGCCGGGCTGCGCCAAGCCCAAAATCGATGTCAAAAGCGTCTCCGATCCTCCCGTTGTTCGCTTGGTTCAGCCGCAAATTCGCACTATCACGCGCGTCGTTGGCCAGCCGAGCTTCGTCGAGGCTTACGAGCGCACGTCGATCTATCCGAAGCTGACCGGCTACATCGAAAAGTGGAACGTGGACATCGGCGACAAAGTGAAAAAAGGCGATGTGCTCGCCACCCTGTTCGTGCCGGAGGTCCGCGAAGATTGGCAGACCAAGAAAGACACGGTCAAGCTCGATGAGGAGCGCGTCGATCTGGCCCTTAAGAGCCTGGAAGTAGCCGCTGCCGATGTGCAGGCGGCGGAGGCACGCCTCCTGGAAACCCAAAAGATCCTGGCCCGATACCAGGCCCAAGCCGACCGCTGGGACGTGGAGGTCAAGCGGCTCAAGCGCGAGGTGGACAAGGGCGTGGTCGATCCGCAGGTCCTCCTTGAATCGACCAATCAGTGGAAGGAAAGCATCGCCGCACGGGACGCGGCCGACGCATCCATCCTGAAGGCGAAGGCGGACCTGCTGGCGAAAAAGGCCGCGCTCGCCGAAGCCAAGGTCGATGTCGAAGTGGCCAAGGCTCGCGTCACGGTGGCCAAGAGCGATGCCAAGCGGCTGGAGGCGTGGGTAGGCTACCTCACACTCACGGCTCCTTTCAACGGCGTAATCACGGCTCGCAATGCCAACACGTTTGATTTCGTCCTGCCTGCCACCGGCGATCCTACCGCTGACCGCCGTGCTCCCTACCTGTCGCCCAGCAGCCAGGCCGCGCCGATCTACGTCGTTGATCGCACCGACATTGTCCGCATCTTCGTCGATATTCCCGAGGGGGACGCCAACTATGTGCATGGCGAGAAAGATGGCGACGCCAACGATCATCCCATGGGAACGAAGGCGGCCGTCCTCATCCAGGCCTATCGCGATGAGTGGATACCGGCCGTCGTGACACGTACCGCTTGGGCACTCAACGTCAAGAGCCGCACGCTGCGGGCCGAAGTCGATCTGCCCAACGCCGGCAGCAAGATCCTGCCGGGGATGTATGCCTACGGCAAGGTCATCATCGAACGCCCCAATGTCCGGGCCGTGCCGACATCCACCCTGGTCAAAAACGCTGAGAAGACCTTCTACTGGACGTACAAGGACGGCAAGGCGCTGCCGACGGAAGTGCGGACAGGCGTGAGCGACGGTGAGTGGACGGAAGTTACCAGCCGTCAACTCCCGCCGACATCCAGCGGCGGCGATCCGTGGACGCCGATTGATGGTTCGGAGCAAGTCATCGTGGGCGATCTGTCGATCCTGACCCCAGGGAGTCCTGTGCGTGTGGCAGCAGAGCCGCGACCGTAAGGGAGCGGTCTTCTCCGCTCCCTTACGGTCGCGGCTCTGCTTGAACTGCTATTCGGGAGGCGCCGACTTCTGTGCGGGAGGCGCTTCCTTATTCTCTCCCTCAACCGCTTTCTCCGCCGGCGGCAAAATAGCCGGACCCATCATCATCGGTACGCTTCCATCGGGAGCCAAGATACAGCCTCCGCCTCCCTGTTGGCGGCTGATCTGGATCGCGTCCACCAGATCCGGAGGGCCGATGTGCGGCGGACGCGGCGTGCCATAGGGAACCAGGCCGTTGCCGCCCATGTTCCAGAAAATCGTGTCATCCGTAATGATGGAAGTGTAAGGGCCGTAGCGGAGCGGAGCGACATCCTTAACTTCCGGAATGGGGTGATCCGGAGCTGGCCCATCGCCCCATCCGCCGTCGTAGCCGTAGGGCGGAGGGCACGGACAATGGCATCGATGGGGACAGTAGCCAATGTAATACGGAGTGTAATAAGGCATAAGCGGGAAGTAGCACCAGGGTTTCCAGCGAATCGAGGTCGCTATGGGAGCCAGCGGAGAGTAATAGGGGATATAGGTGTACTTCCACCAGCAAAAGACACAGCGATTCAAGTCCGCGGGGTCGGGCCCGGGCGGATGGACGCCGAAGGCTTCCACCGGCGTAAGAGTCGCTGCTTTACGTCCCTTCTTGCAGTTGCCGCCGTTGGAGTATTCTTGAGCCGCCACTGGCCGGGACAGCATCGCGGCTAAAGCAGTCAAGACAAGAACAAGCGTGGGTCGCTTTCGCATCGAAATCTCCTTTCGGCGAGCGGGGGGTGTTAACCCCCTGATGCGTGCCAACAGGGGGCTTACGCCCCCCGCTCGCCAAGTGGGGGAACAATGTCTTACCGCGTTGCGGGCGGTGGTCCGGTGCCCACCGGCGGCAGGTAATCGGGGCGGGTTGTATTGACCGGCAGGATCTCTCCCGGGGGCCGCAGGAACTCGATGTCTCGGGCTGGGTAGCCCAGAGCGTGGAACAGCGCGAACTGGGCGGTGTTGTACTCAGCAACGGTGGCGATGTAATTGTCGTAAGCCGTCATTAACAGCTGCAACGAGAAGACCGCTTCCCACGGTCGGACGATCTGGACCAGGAGTTTGCCGAATCGTTCGGTCTGACTCAGACCCTCGACGTTGCCGTTGTAGTTGATGAGGGCTGACCGCACCTCGCGTTCGGCCTGGACGATGCGGGCCGCCGCCGATTGCAGATCGGCCTGCGTCCGCGTCACCTCGGCGGCAATCGCGTCCTGAAGTTGGAACAACGCGACGATGGCCTGCGACGACTCGCCGCGCGCCTGCTTGACCCAGGCCATGTTCCTCAATCCCATGCCGTTGGCGATCGTTAGGTACTGCATGCTGATGTCATCGCGGCCGCTCCAGATATTCAGCTTGCCGCCATTGCCCACTCCATATCCACCGACCTCGATCAGCTCGTAGGGGGTCTGGAAGCCGTTCCAGAAAGCAGAGGGTAGGAAGGGACGCAGCTTCTCCTGGCGGATCTTCACCAGCGTCGCCTGGACCAGCGCCTGGTGCGATGCCAGCTCGGGGCGGTTGGTCAGGGCGATGGGGATCAGATCATCGAGCGAACGCTGGGGGTCGATCAATGTTACCTGCAAGTGGTCGTGTTCAAGCGGCTCGACCACGGCGCGGGGGTCCAGGCGGAGGACGCGGGTCAGATCGGCGCTGGCGACGCGCCACATTTGCCGCGCAGTGACCGCTCCCTGCTCCAAATCGGCGAGCAGGTTGCGAGCACGGTCAATCTCGGAGGCCGGAACGAGATCCCGGCTCAGCTCGGCCATCTCCGCGACCAGTCTGCGGCCTCTCTGCACGGCATCAATGCTGACGGCATATTGGCCGCGAAACTTGTGGACGGCGAAGTAGGCCGTGGCGGTAAGGAGCAGGGAATCATTCTTGGCAGTCTGCACGTCCCAGCGCGAGGAATTAAGCATCTGCCGCGCCTTGAGCGGCTCGAAAATCATATCGGCGATGTATCGAAACTGAGGCATGGGAAGCAGAGGCGGGCACGGCTCGGGCTGATAGAAATAGCTGTCTCCTTGGGGCAGGTAGGTGAAGCCGCCGCCGCCGTAGAAGAAGTTGATGTTTTGGTTGAGCGGTTTTCCCAGGCCGCCCGGTGCATTTTGCCCAAGGGCATTTTCTCCCTGCGGAACGTTAACGCCCCGGTTCAAATCGGGGCCGTAGCCATCGTGGCGGATGTAATCGCCGCCGAGATTGAGTGACGGCAGCCAGAGGACAGCGGCGTGTTGCAGCCTGGCCTCGGCCACCCAGACAGTGGCCCCGGTGGTAGATACGATGATCGGCCGGGCGTCGGCCAGCCGCAAAGCGGTGGCCAGGTTAATGGGGAAACGAAGATCGCCGGGTTCGGTCGGCGGCAACTTCAGATCCAACACTTCCCCGCCGGGCACCGCCGGCCGCTCCAGCGGAGATTTCTGGCTCGGCCGGCCGGTTCGTTCCTCGCCGGGATCCGGAAACTGAACGAGCGGAGAGCCGCTGCGTGCGCTACCGGTGTCAGCCCCTAGGCTGCCGCTTCCCTGGGGGCGCTGGGGCTGCTCGCTGGAAGACTGCGGAGCCGGAGTCTGGGCGCTACAGGGAACCGGAGCCGAGCAAGCAAGCAGCAGGGCCATGAAGAGGATCGGCGGGCGGTTAAATCGTTTCATCGCAATGGCTCCTTCCGTTCCCAAGGGCGCGGTCCTTTAACATTCATCGGTTCCTGCACTGCGGAACCTTATTCACCAGTCCTCAGTAAGCGAGGGCCGCCCTCGCTTACTGAGGACTGGTTTGTTAGCGCGTCGGCGGCGGCGGCCCCGTGCCTACCGGCGGCAGATAGCCCGGACGCATCGTATCGACCGGCAGGACTTCGCCGGTACGGCGGAAGTAGGCGACCTCCCGCGCAGGATAACCCAGGGCGTGGAACAAGCGGAACTGGGCCTGGTTGTACTCCGCAACGGTGGTCCAATAGTCGTAGTAGGCCATCTTCAAGAGCTGAAGGGAAAAGACCGCTTCCGGCACCCGGAAGACCAGCCGTAAGACGTTGCCAAAGCGTTTGGTCTGCTTCAGCCCCTCGACAACGCCCTTGTAATTGACGAGGGCGCCGCGCAGTTCGCGCTCGGCCTGCACGACGCGGGCCGCCGCCGATTGAAGAAGCGCCTGGGATCGGGTCACGTCCGCGACCACCATGTCCTGGATGCGGAAAAGCTCGACCGTGGCCTGCGAGGCCTCGCCGCGCCTCCACTTGACCATGGCCGCATTCCCCAGTCCCAGAGAATCTATCTGCCAGGCAGCTCCGGGAGCGATGTCCAGGCGGCCGCTCCACAAATTCATCTTGCCGCCGTTGCCGATACCGAAGGCTCCCACTTGAATCTGTTCGTAGGGCGTTTGAAAGCCGTTCAACATGGGAACAGGAAGAAAGGGACGCAGTTTCTCTTGACGGATGCGCACCAGTGCCGCCTGGACCAGCGCCTGACGCGACGCCAGCTCCGGACGGTTGGTCAACGCGATGGGCATCAGATCGTCGAGCGAACGATCGGGTTCGATCAAGGTGATCTGAAGGTGGTCCGGCTCGAGCGGCTCGACTACGGCGCGGGGATCGAGGCGGAGGACCTGGGTGAGATTGGCGCTGGAGCGGCGCCAGTTTTGGCGGGCGATAACGGCTTGCTGCTCCATATCGGCGAGGAAGTTGCGGGCCCGATCCACTTCGAAGGCGGGAACCAGGTCCCTACTCAGTTCGTCGACCTCTGCGACCAGCTTGCGGGCTTTGAGGACGACATCGATGGCGCCGGTATACGTCCCCCGCCACTTGTGCACATCGAAATAAGCCAGTGCGGTTGCGAGCAAAGCGTCATTCTTGGCGGTCTGGATGTTCCAGCGGGCGGAATTGAGGTCCTGTCGCGCGGCCAAGGGCCGAAAGATGTCATCGGTAAGGTATTGCATGTAGAAGAGGGCGCCGCCGGTGTAGAAAAAGTTAATGTTTTGGTTTTGCGATCTTCCAAAGCTGCCGGGAGCATTTTGCCCGAAGGCATTTTCTCCACCGGGGATATTCACGCCGCGTATCGTATCCGGACCGTTGCCGTCGTGGCGGATGTAGTCGAAGCCGAGATTGAGGTCGGGAAGCCAGAGCGCCCAGGCATCCTGGAGCTTCGCCTCGGCCACCCAGGCGCTGGCCTGAGCAGCGACCACGATCAGCGGCCGAGCATCGGATAAGCGCAAGGCGGTTGCCAAATTGATAGGAAAGCGAAGATCGCCCGGTTCCAATGGCGGCAGCGGCAATTTCACAACTTCTCCGCCGGCGGGCGGCGGCACTTCCAGAGGCGATAACTGGCTCGGCTTGGCGGGCAGCTCCAGCGGTATCGGCGTAGGAACTTGCTCAGAAGCACCCTGCTGTTCTTTTGGGACGGGCGAAGATTGCGCAGGCCGCGGTGCGGGTAGTTCTGGCTGCTCCGGAGACTGCGCGCCACAGGGCAACGCTCCCCACCACGGAAGCAGCAAGACCGTGATGACGATCAGCAAACGGTTGAAGCGTTCCATCAGCATGGCCCTTCTTCCCTCCCCACCAGCCCGCAGTGCCAGCAAGGGCATCTCTTGCTGTTGTGCCACGGCTGTGTCAGCCGTGGAACCAGCCACGGCTGACACAGCCGTGGCACAACAGCCGGCCTTCTTCCCTCCCCACCAGCCCGCAGTGCCAGCAAGGGCATCTCTTGCTGTTGTGCCACGGCTGTGTCAGCCGTGGAACCAGCCACGGCTGACACAGCCGTGGCACAACAGCCGGCTGGCATTTAGCGCGTCGCCGGCGGCGGCCCGGTGCCCACAGGCGGCAGAAAATCGGGTCGCTGCGTATTGACCGGCAGGATGCCGTCCGGCGGACGGAAAAACTCGATTTCCCGCGCGGGATAGCCCAGAGCGTGGAATAGCTCGAACTGCGCCGTGTTGTACTCGGCGACTGTGTTGAAATACTCGACAAAGGCTGTATGTAACAGCTTGAGGGAGAAGACCACGACTGGTACCGGATAAATCAGCTCCAGCACGTTCTCAAAACGTCTGGTCTGCCCCATACCTTCGTAGTTCCTTTGGTACGTGACGATTCCCGTCCGCAAGCCGCGTTCGGCCTGGACGACGCGGGCCGCCGCCATCTGGATCTTTGCCTGAGATTGGGTTATCTCCGCCGCTACCGCGTCTTGTTCCTGAAACAGCTCGGCGATGGCTTTGGACTGTTCGCCGCGCCGCCGCTTGATATGGGCTGCGTTGCCGAACCCCAGGCTATCAATTTGCCAAACGACCTGGGTGCTGATGTCATCGCGGAAGCTCCACAGGTTTAATTTGCCGCCATTGCCGGTGCCGAAAATCGATGCTTGGGGCATCATGCCGCCGGGGGTCTGCCAGCCGGTGATCAGGATCGAGGGCAGGAAGGGACGTAGTTTCTCCTGACGGATGCGTACCAATGCCGCCTCGATTTGCGCTTTGTGCGAGGCCAATTCGGGGCGATTGGTCAGGCCAATCGGGATCAGATCATCCAGCGAGCGAGACGGATCAATCAGAGTGATCTGCATATGATCGTGTTCGAGCGGCTCGCACACGGCGCGGGGATCCAGGCGGAGGATCTGAGTAAGGTCGGCGCTGGCGATGCGCCAGTTTTGGCGATGGAGGACGGCCTGCTGTTCGAGAAACGCCAGCAGATTCCTGGCTCGGTCGATCTCGACGGCGGGAACCAAGTCCCGGCTCAACGCCTCGATCGCCGCAATCAGCTTGCGTCCTTCCCTAACGGTGTACAGCGCGCCGAGGTATTGCCCGCGAAAGCGGTGGACGTTGAAGTAGGCGCGGGCGACTTCCAGGAGGGCATCGTTTTTGGCGGTCTGGATGTCCCAGCGCTTGGCGTTCAGATCCTGCCGCTGGGCCAGCGGCTGGAAAATCATATCGGTGGTGGCGACGACCTGATATAAGCCGACGCCGGCAAGGAACCAGTTGAGGTTTTGGTTGAGCGGCCTGCCAAAGCTGCCGGGAGACGGCTGCCCTAGGGAATTAATTCCCTGCGGAATATTGACACCCCCATTAAAATCCGGACCGTAGCCGTCGTGCCGCATATAGGAGCCAGCGATCATGAAGGAGGGGATCCAGAGGGTCGCGGCTTTCTGGAGCTTGGCCTCGGCCACCCAGGCGCTGGCCTGTGCCGCAGCCACGATCAGCGGCCGAGCATCGGCCAACCGCAAGGCGGTAGCTAGGTTGATGGGGAAGCGCAGGTCCCCCGGTTCCAGCGGCGGCAACGGCAGAGTCACGGTTTCGCCGCCCGGCGGCGGCGGCAGTTCCAAGGGAGACTTTTGGCTTGGGCGGGGCGGAATATCGAGCCGTGTTGGAATTTTGACAAGGGGCGATCCATAGGGATCGGCCCCCCCGGAAGCAGGCTGCTGATTCGCATCCGTCTGCCGCGGAGTGGGAAGCTGCTGCTCGGCATTGCCGCCTGTTGCGTCGGCAGTCGGGATCACGGTTCCTGGTGCGGGAGCTTGTGGAGGCTCTGTTGGCTGAGGGACTGGAGGCTGAGCGCGACACAGCAACGGCCCAACCCAAGTGAGCGCCAGGACCGTGAGCAGGAGTAATAACTTGTCGAATCGTTCCATAAGGATGACTCTTCCGTTCCCTCGGGCTCGGCTTTGGCCTCGTCCGGTAGGTCGGCTTGCGAAGACGTAGGCATTCTTCGGCTAGTAGCAGTGAGAATGTTGAAAGCGAAAATGTAGATTACAAAGTTTTTAGCGATACAAGGGGTTCTACAGAAGATTCGATTAACAAGATGTTATTTGCATCATCTCAAACTTCGTGCAAACTAACGAAGGGATAGCAAGCGGGGCAATCGTTCAACTTATCCGGCGTTACGGAGGCATCCCATCTTCACTCTGAAAACGTACACCGTCAGCGATGGCTACTGTTGTCATTACCGCGACTATCCCGCCGCCGGCACGCCGCGCGGCCGAGTCGTCTTCGTACATGGCATCCAGAGCCACGCCGGCTGGTACGAGCATTCCTGTCGGCGGTTGAGCGAGGCAGGGTTTGCCGTCTCGTTTCTTGATCGCCGCGGCTCCGGCCAGAACAGCGAAGCGCGCGGCGACACGCCGAGCTTTCGCCGCTTGCTCGATGACATCGCCGAGTTTTTGCGGCCGCTACGGCAACAGCCACCGGCACTGCCGATTTTCCTGGGCGGCATCTCGTGGGGCGGCAAACCGGTCACGGCGCTGCAACGCCGCCATCCCGGCCTGTGCGACGGCCTGGCCTTGTTGTGTCCCGGATTTTGTCCGCAGGTCCGCCCCAGCCGCAAGGAACGACTGGGCATCGTCTGGTCGCGCCTGACCTCGCCGCGCCGCTTGTTTCCTGTGCCGTTGAGCGATCCGCAGCTCTTCACGGCCACGCCACACTGGCAGGACTTCATCCGCGACGATCCGCTGTCTCTCCGCCAGGCCACCGCGCGCTTTTTCGTCGAAAGCGTGCGGCTCGATCTGTATTTGCGCTTGGTCGTATCTCATGTGCGCTTGCCGGTCTTGCTGCTGCTTGCCGAGCATGATCGCATCATCGACAATGCCCTTACCCGAGCATTCGTAGAGCGTTTTCCTGCTCTGGATAAGGAAGTACACGAATATGCCGGCGCTCATCACACGCTCGAATTTGAGAAAGACCCTGAAATCTTCCTCGCGGATTTCCTACGCTGGCTGGAACGACGAACCACAAATCTAGAAGAGATTCACCACGGAAAACACGGAACACACGGAAAAATATAAGAAAGACAAAATACGATGGGCATATACGTGAGCATCGAGCGGCTATTTTTCCTTTGTATTTTTTCCGTGTGTTCCGTGTTTTCCGTGGTGATTGGTTGAGGAAGAAGCGGATGGATGCTGTGGTGATCGGTGCTGGTCCGAACGGTTTGACAGCAGCCGCAACGCTGGCGCGGCACGGCTGGGACGTGCTCGTCGTGGAAGCGAAGGCACGGCCCGGCGGAGCCGTGTACTCCGAGCCGCTGACGCTTCCGGGTTATCTGCACGATGTCGGAGCGGCCTTCTATCCCTTCGCCGATGACAGCCCTGCCTTTCGCTTTCTCGATCTGACCGGCGCGGGCCTGCAATTTGCCAATGCCCGCTGGGAAAGCTGCCACCCCGCCCCCGATGGCAGCTCCGCGTCGATCTCCCGTGAC
>Ga0070739_10005495_pt1 | contig 14401 bp, 14 predicted proteins | sample Coa_R1_7_FD_66445 | JGI IMG/M metagenome (GOLD analysis project Ga0070739, IMG submission 66445) | Surface soil microbial communities from Centralia Pennsylvania, which are recovering from an underground coalmine fire - Coalmine... | ecosystem: Environmental > Terrestrial > Soil > Unclassified ... | reverse complement strand
CTTCTGAGTCGAGGCCGTTGGTCGACCAGCGCACATTGGCCTTGGCTTTGGGGTTAAGAGGCCTCGTCGCACTCTAGTTCCGCCTGCCAAGCCCACCATGGCGCCAGAAAATCACTGCGCGATATGGAACCGCGGCGTCGTCTCGGTCGATTGGCTACGCCGCCCGCTTCGGGCGCAGTTCTCCGGAGACGACTTCGACCCACAGGGCGTTCGGCCCGAGCTCGGCGAACTGCGCGGGGTCGGCGCCAGTCATCCAGACTTGAGCGCCGAGTTCGGCAAGCTCGCCATGCATCGCCGCGCGGCGGCCGGGATCGAGATGGGCGACGACTTCGTCCAGAAGAAGAACAGGGGCAAATGATGTCATCGCGGTGATCAAACGGGCTTGCGCAAGAACGAGGCCGATCAGCAGGGCCTTTTGCTCTCCGGTTGACGCTTCGGCCGCAGCGATGCGTTTCGGCCCGTAGAGAACTTTTAGATCGGTTAAATGCGGGCCTTCGAGCGTGCGTCCGGCCGCCGCATCCCGCGCGCGATTGTCGCGCAGCGTGACGCGATAGCGCTCCTCGATTTCCGCTGCGGGTCGCTCCGGTATAAGCTGTTCGATCCAGCCGTCGAGGGCAATCTCCGCCGGCGGGAAGCTTGATCCCTTGCGCCCCGCGAGCACGGCACCGAGTCGTCGCACGGTGTCGACCCGCTGGCCCGCCACGGCAACGGCAAGCTCCGCGGTCTCGTGCTCCACGGCATCGAGCCATTGCCCGTCTGGGGTGCGCTCTTCCAGCAATCGGTTGCGCGAGCGCAGCGATCGCTCGAGCGCGTTGACACGGCTGCCATGCTCTGGGTCGATCGCCAGCGTCAGTCGATCCACAAATCGGCGCCGCTCTGATGGCGCGCCTACGAATAGCGAATCCATGGCGGGTACGAGCCAGACGATGCGCATGTGATCGGCGAATGCCGCCGCAGACCCGACCGGCTCGCGATCAATGCGGCATTTGCGCTGGATCGCCGCGGCATCGCCTGCGTGCGGCCGCTCGATGCCGGTGCCGAGCGTCGCCAGGCCCAGAGCACCTTCGATCTCGGCTGCAACCGCCCATGATCCGTCGCCCTCGGCGAACGCCACCTCGTCCAAATTGGCGCGCCGCAAACCTCGCCCCGGAGCCAGGAACGAGATCGCTTCGATCAAGTTCGTCTTGCCGGCGCCGTTCGGTCCTACCAGCACGACGGATTGCGCTGCGGCTTCCAGCGCGGCGGCGCGATAGTTCCGAAAATTGCTCAGGCTCAGCTTCAGGATCATGGAGCTCAGGAATCGCGGTGGTGCAGGCACAAAGCCTGCGCGTCTCCTTTCGGCCCCCGATTCCCGTCAAACTCGCATCGGCATGAGCACGTAAAGCGCGCCACGCGGCTCCTTGTCTTGGATCAAGGTCGGCGATCCAGGATCGGCAAGCTTGAGGACGGCCGCCTCGCTCTCGATCTGCGCCGCGATGTCCAGGAGGTAGCGCGAATTGAATCCTATGTCGATCGGTTCGGCCTCGTACTCGACCTCGAGCTCTTCATTGGCGCTGCCGGAATCCGGATTCGTCACCGACAGCAGCAGGCGGCCATTCGTAATCGACAGCTTGACGGCTCGGCCACGCTCGCTGGAAACGGTGGATACGCGATCCACTGCGGCCTCGAATTCCTTCTTATCGACCACCAACGCCTTTTCGTTGTTCAAGGGAATCACGCGCGCGTAGTCGGGGAACGTGCCGTCGACCAATTTGGAGGTCAGGACTGTTGTGCCGATGGTGAAGCGGATTTTCCCCGCGGAGAGCTCGACCGCCACTTCGGCTTCGTTGTCCTCCATGAGGCGCTGCACCTCACCGACCGTTTTGCGCGGCACGATGATGCCGGGCATGCCGACGGCGCCTTGCGGCAGATCGACTTCCATCTGTGCCAAGCGGTGACCGTCGGTGGCCACCGCCCGCAAGCTCTGCGATTTTACTGACCCGATCGCGTGCAGATAGATGCCGTTGAGGTAGTAACGCGTCTCCTCGGTCGAGATGGCAAACTGCGTCTTTTCGATCAGGCGCTTGAGGTCGGCGGCTTTCAGCGTGAATTTGTGGGTCATCTCGCCCGGAGCAAGATCGGGAAAATCGCTCTCCGGCAGCGTCTGCAATGTGAACCGGGAGCGGCCGGCGCGGATCGTCAAAGCGGCGCGATCGCCGGAGGATTCGAGGACGATCTGCGCCCCCTCCGGCAGCTTGCGGACGATATCGAAGATCATGTGAGCGGGAACGGTGGTCGAGCCGCCCGGCGCAACCTCCGCCGCAATGCTGTCCATGACCTCAATGTCCAGATCGGTCGCCTTGAGGCTGAGCTTGGAGCGGTCGGCGCGGATCAACACATTGGCGAGAATCGGAATGGTATTGCGGCGCTCGACCACGCGGTGGACATGCCCCAGCGATCTCAATAGCTCCGAACGCTCGACCGTGATCTTCATCGCATTGTCCGCAGGCTTCAGCGGTTGTGGACCGGAAAAGTGGCGCAGCGAGGCGATTTCGGCAAGGCCGGCATGCCGCCATCCCGGCGTTTCCCCAGTCTTTCACACTTTTTGGCGCGGCGCGCTCAGTCCTGCAGCTGGCGTTTGAGAGCCTCGATTTCCTCGGCAAAGGCGGTATCGTTGCCGGCCAGCGCCTCGATCTTACGGACGGCGTGCAAGACCGTGGTGTGATCGCGGCCCCCGAACCGCCGTCCGATCTCCGGCAGCGAGCGCAAAGTCAGAATCTTTGCCAGGTACATCGCGACTTGCCGCGGCCGCACCACATTGGCGGTGCGCCGCGACGACAGCAGGTCGGCCCGGCTGACATTGTACTGGCGGGCCACGATCCGCTGGATGTCCTCGATGCGCACGCGTTTCGGTTCGGTCGGGCGGATCAAGTCGCGGGTTTCGCGCTCGGCCATCTCGAGCGTCACCGGTTGGCCGGTGAGTTTGCTGTGAGCCAGCAGCCGATTGATCGCGCCTTCAAGGTCTCTGCCGTTGTGCGTGACCGATTTGGCAATGAAAGCCAAAACCGGCGTGGGCACCTCGAAGCCCGGATGGTGAAGTCGGGCCGCCGCAATGCGGCTCTTGAGAATTTCCAGACGCAGTTCCTCGCCGAGCGAGCCGATCTCCACCACAAGCCCGCCGGCCAGCCGAGAGCGAACACGATCATCGAGACTTTCGAGATCGGCTGGCGGCCGATCACTGGCGATCACGACTTGGCGGCCAGCGTCGATCAGGGTGTTCAAAGTGTGACAAAATTCGGCTTGGGTCGAACGGCCCTGCAAAAACTGCAAGTCATCGATCACAAGGACATCGATGGCGCGGACCGCCTCCTTGAAGGCAAGCGTGGTCTGAGTTTTCAGCGCCGAGACGAATCCGTACATGAACCGCTCGGCGGTCAAATACAGGACCTTGCGATCGGTATTGTTGCCGGCCCAAGTTATCGCCTGCAGCAAATGGGTCTTGCCCAATCCCACGGCGGCGTGGATGTAGAGCGGATTGAACATCAATTGTTCGCCCCGGCGGCCGGTTGCCACTTGCCGCGCGGCGGCGTGCGCCAGTGTATTCGAGCGGCCCACAATAAAGGTCTCGAAGGTTAGTCGCGGATCGAGCGGTGATCCGCCGAGGGCCTCGTGAACGGAGAGAAATGGCACGCTGGTGCGCGACTCGAAGCCGTTGAGCGCCTCGCGCGCCTCTCGTGCCGGCGCGGCTGGCTCCAATTTGGGTTTCGCGGTCGGCGGCCTGATTGCGGCTGAGCGGACGCTCAGCTCGAGCCGCGTCACGTTGGGGTTCTCGGCCTGCCATCTCGCCAGTACGTGATCGCTGTAGTGCGCTTGTATCCAAGTGCGCAAAAAGCGCGTCGGGACCGACAAGCGTACCGCTTCGTTCTCGACGGCTTCGAGCTCCATACGCCCAAACCAGCTCGAAAAGACGTCTTCGCCGAGCTGCTTGCGCAGCTGATCCTTTACCTTGTGCCAGCGCTCCTGATCCGTGGTCGTCATTCTTTTGCCTGCTGTTCTTGTCGGAGAGAGGACACAACGCGAGCAACTCGGGCGAGGACATCCTCACCAGGCCCACTCGGGGAACACGCAACGCAGGTATCGACAGGATGATCCGGTGGCGGCTCGCCGCGCGCCACGATGCGAGCGATCAGCTCAGCCGCTCGGCTTGACCAAAGAGCCTCGATAACGGGGGACCGCCATAGGCGGTACGTGGACTGAGCAATGTTCGGCCGCAGAGGTCTCGGCCAAACGCCAATAATCACGATTCTGCATTATCTCCCCCCAAGCCTCCATCGTTCCCAACTCGATGGTCGCCAGCCGCCGATTCGTTGCCGCGAAATGGCGGCGCTTCGAACTGATCAGCCCTGTTTCACCCCATTCGCCATCACGCCAGCGTCATGAGAACTTTCACTCGTGAGCCTCTGCAGTCCGAGGTCTCAAGCTCGATCGACAAGGCAAAAGCCTCCTCTACCCATCTCCGATGAGTTCCCACTCGGCTACTTTGTGATAGCCCTTCGGACGCCGAAGGGAGTTGAACGCTAGCACGGCGCTTCCAGCCTGCAACCGAAAAAAGCGCACGAGGGTGCGGTTTCAAACACGAGCGGGGCCTTGCCGGCGACCCACACTTCTGCCGCAAATCCTTGACTCGCTTTGCTGAATTGAAGGTCCGATGACGGCGCGATGATGGTGGATGGCGGCGCTGAGCAAACAAAGCCGCGCTCAATCCAACACGCCCGGAATCTCAACTCCAAATTTTTTGTGGCCAATAAGTCATTCATAGCCCAACAATTCTTGTGACCGGAATCGGTGGGTAACCCCCCTGCGAGCGGCCGCGGAGCTAACAAAAAATGGCGCGGAAGATGGCTTGGCTAGCGGGTTTTATGAGGTTGCGTGGCAAATTTATCACACGCCCGAATGGGGCGTAGGGCAGCAACGCCATTACCGCAGCGGCCGGCGCCGCATGCAGCACGAGTTCGTATTGTTTGCAGTCAGAGAGCCGCTTACTGCCCAAGCTTCGCAATGCTGTGGACGAGCCGCGATACTTTGCGTCGCGCGGCATTGCGATGAACGACGCCTTTTTGCGCCGCACGAATTATCGCCGGCTCCGCCTCCGACATGGCGGCAGCGGCCGCCGCGCGATTGCCGGACAAAATGGCTTCCTCAACCTTGCGCACTGCGGTGCGCAGACGCGTACGGCGAGATTTATTGATCGCCGTCCGGCGGGCGATTTGGCGCGTGGCCTTCTTGGCGGACTTGGTATTGGCCATCAGTTTCTCGCTGCGAAACGCGGATTGCCAGGATAGCGGACGCTTCCCGCTTCAGGCGCAAGCAGAGGCGGGCTTATAGAGGATGGCGGCTCGCGGCGTCAACGTCGCACTTCGGTCACGGCCCCGGTCATGCGACCTGTCTCGCCCGCACGGCGTCATAGCCGGCGGCCGCTGCGGCCTTGTCGGCGGCTGGAAACGCCGACAGCGGCGGCGCGACCCGCGCCCACTGCGGCTCGCCATGAATATGGGCCAGCAATGCCTTGACGCCGGGCACGAGCGGCTTGCCATCGAATAGTTTACGAATGGCGACCGCCTCAGCCAGTGCTCCGGCATCGCCTGCCCGGTAGGCGCGCGCGCAAAGGTCCGCGTTCAGATTGGCTGTCGCGGAAATGCAGCCAGCGAATTGGCCGGATCGTGCGTGCGGCAGAGCAGCTTCGGTTGAGGGGAATACCCGGAGATCGGGCGCCACGGCCGCTGCGGCACGGGCGTAGTCCATGTCGCCTGAAGAATCCTTGAGCCCGACGATGCGGCTGCCGAACCGTTCGAGCAGCCGTCGGATCAGCGCCACGTGCCACGGCAGGCCGGATTGTGCGGGAAAATGATAGAGGTAGATCGGAATTGGCCGCGCCGAAGTCGCGCTTACGATGGCCTCGATGTAGGTAACGAGGCCGTCATCATGCACCCCCTTGTAGTAGAACGGAGGGAGCACCAGCGCGCCGGCAAAGCCGAGTTCGGCGGCATGCCGGCTCAGTGCGATCGCGTCGGCGACGGCGGCGGCACCCGTGCCAACCATCATCCGATCGAGGGGTAAGCCGCTGGCCGCATAGGCGCTCATCAGGCGCCGACGTTGTTCAAGCGAAAACGAGGTCGCCTCGCCAGTGGTGCCGAGCACGTTGAGACCGTTGCAGCCATTATCGAGGAGAAAGCGCGCGAGGGCGATTGAGCGTGCGCTATCCGGCTCGCCATTGTCATCGACGGCGGTGGCAATCGCGGCGATCACGCCGTGCAGCAGCGGTGGACTGGTCATTGGCTGCGGTTCCCGAATTCAAGTGAGGGGGAGGGGCGGCCCCAAAATCATCCGTTGCACTAGAACAGGTGCGCGCGATGTTCAATCCGGCGCCCACCATGGCCAGATAGGTCCGGCGTACAGAGGGGGGTCTGCGGTATGACCGCGCGCTTGAGAAAGCGAACGTCCCTGGCGCATGAAACGGCCACATTGGTTGCTGCAAGCTCTGCGCGATGCATCCGAGAAGGCATTGCATTTGAGATGGCATAATGCGGATTCGAATTCTCGCCGTTCTCATCTGGCTCGCCGCCTGTGCCGCTCCGGTGCTGGGCCAAGAACAGTTGCAGCAGGTTCAAGAAACTCCGGTACCCAAGCCCGACACCGATACGCTTGATCCGACTCCGCCCGGCACCCTCAACCCGCAACCGTTACCGCCGCTCGCCAACCCAAATTCGCCGACCCTGCCCGCCAAGGAGCTGTTCGGGCGTAAGACTGCGCCGCTTGCCGGTCCGGCGCGTTCGATCGGCAGCTACTCGGATGGCTGCCTTGAAGGCGCGGTAGCGCTGCCAATTTCGGGCTCAAGCTGGCAGGTCATGCGGCTATCGCGCAACCGCAATTGGGGCCATCCGAAGCTCGTCGAATTCCTCAAGCGGCTAGGAGAGAAGGGCAAACAGATCGGCTGGAGCGGCCTTTTGGTCGGCGACATGTCGCAGCCCCGCGGCGGTCCGATGATTACCGGCCATGCCAGCCATCAGATCGGGCTTGATGCCGACATCTGGTTTACGCCGATGCCGGACCATGTGCTTTCGCGCGCTGAGCGCGAATTCGATTCTGCGGTCGATATGGTCGCGCCGGACCGCCTTGACGTGAATCCGGATGTCTGGACTGACACCCGTACCAAGCTCATTCGTGCGGCGGCCGAGGACGCCGCAGTCACGCGAATCTTCGTCAATGCGGCGATCAAGAAGGCCATGTGCCGCGAGGCCGGCGCGGATCGCGAGTGGCTGTCAAAGGTACGGCCCTGGTGGGGCCACGCCGAGCATTTCCATATCCGACTTGCTTGCCCTGCCGGCAGCCCGGACTGCAAGCCGCAACCGCCGGTACCACCAGGCGACGGTTGCGGACACGCGCTCGATTTTTGGTTCACCGAGCCGGTGCTGCATCCAAAGCCGCCGCCGGTGCCGTCGCAACCCAAGCCTGGAATCACGTTGGCGCAGATGCCGGCTGCCTGCCGCCGCGTGGTAATGGCGCCGTAGGGCCGCTGGGTCGGCCGGCACGCCGATGATCCCGTCACAAACCCGCAATCCCAAACACTGCGCGTTGAACGGCCGCTGCGGCGTAAAGTAGCGCGCTCGCGCACACAACAACCGTGAACGCATAGAGCGGCGTCCTATGCGGCGGCGATTTCATCAGCCGCGGCAGGCCGACAGCGAGCAAATAGGCGCCGTACAATCCGGTGAGCGTGAGAAATCGTAAGCCGGGGAGGATCAGAAATACCCCAGCGAGCCACACCGGCGTGAAGGAATAGACAGCGAGCTTGAGCGCACTATCAAAGTCCTTTTCGCCTTCAAAGGCCGGCGCGAGGAGGTCGATGACCAGGCCGAGGATGAGAACGGTCGCGATGGTGGCTACGTAACCAAAGACGGCACCGAACACACCGTCGAATAATGGCGCGCGCACGGTCCCCATGCCCGGTGAGACTGCACCGATGACGGTCGCGCCAATGAAATCGAAGATCGCCGGAATGACGGCAAGCACGGCGGCGTAACGGCTGAGCAGAAAAGCTGCGTCACCGGATTCGCGCCCAATTTTGGGCCACTCCGAATTTGGGTCGGCGAGCAGCGCCGTCGCGCGCCAAGCGGGGTTCATGTCGACGTGCCCGCGGCGTCCGCACGGACCATGGCGGCGCCTTTTTCGGCGATCATCATTGTTGGCGCTGCAGTGTTGCCCGAGGTGATCGTAGGCATCACGGAGGCATCGATCACCCGCAGTCGATCGATGCCGACAACGCGCAGGCGCTCGTCCACCACCCTTAAGGAATCGCCGTCGCGACCCATCTTGGCGGTGCCGACGGGGTGAAAAATGGTGGTGCCCACGTCGCCCGCGGCTTTGATCAAAGCCGCTTCGTCATCATCGCGCACCTTCGCCCCCGGCAAATACTCGTCGGGACGGAACGGAGCCAGCGCCGGCTGCGCGACAATGCGTCGGGTCAGGCGAATCGAATTTGCGGCAATGCGGCGGTCTTCATCGGTCGACAAATAGTTTGGCTGAATGACCGGGCGGTCGGCCGGATCGGCGGATCGCAGCCGGACGTAACCACGGCTGGTGGGCCGAAGATTGGCGACGCTCGCGGTGAAGGCCGGAAAACGATGCAATGGTTCGCCAAAGCGGTCGAGCGACAGCGGCTGGATGTGGTACTGCAGATTGGCCCGCTCCCGATCGCGATCGGAGCGCGTGAACAGGCCAAGCTGCGAAGGCGCCATGGTGAGCGGCCCGCGGCGAAATATTGCGTATTCGGCCAACATGCGGGCGAGGCCGAACGGTGCATGATAGCGCTCGTTGAGAGTCGTTACGCCATCCACCTTGTAGATCAGGCGGAGCTGCAAGTGGTCCTGCAAGTTCGCGCCGACCCCAGGACGGTCGAGCAGCACCGCAATGCCGTGTTGCTGCAGCTGCTCGGCCGGCCCGATCCCCGACAACAGCATGAGCTGCACCGAGCCGATGGCGCCGGCTGACAAAATGACTTCGCCCCGGCAATGCGCGACCCTCTCCAGGCCGTCCTGACGCCAGCTAACGCCGACCGCGCGCCGGCCGTCACAAATCACCTGCTCGACCAGGCAGCCGGTCTCCAGCCGCAGATTTGGGCGCTTGAGCGCCGGCTTCAGAAAGGCGCTGGCGGCGGACCATCGGCGGCCGCGGCGCTGGTTGACGTGGAATGCACACGAGCCTTCATTGTCGCCGCAGTTGAAGTCGGCGATACGCTTGATACCGGCCTGCTCCGCGGCGGCGCAAAAGGCATCCAGCAAATCCCAGCGCACGCGCGGCGCCGAAATGTGCCATTCGCCGCCGATGGCATGCGCCTCGCTCGGACCAAGAAAATGGTTTTCATGGCGCTTGAAATAGGGCAGCACGTCATCCCAGCCCCAGCCATTCAGGCCGAGCTGCCGCCAATGATCGTAGTCGGCGGCTTGCCCGCGCATATAGATCATCGCGTTGATCGAGGATGAGCCGCCGATCACCTTGCCGCGCGGATAATTCAAGCTGCGGCCGTTGAGACCGGATACCGGCTCGGTCTTGAAGCACCAGTCGGAGCGCGGGTTGCCGATGGCGAATAGATAGCCGACCGGGATGTGAAACCAAATCCAACTGTCGCGCCCACCGGCTTCGAGAATGAGCACGCGGCGCCCAGGGTCGGCGGAGAGGCGGTTCGCCAGCAAGCAGCCGGCCGAACCGGCGCCGACTATGATGTAGTCGTACTCGCCTTCGATCGTTTGCGCCTCGGGCATGCACGGGCTCCCTCTTTGGACAGCATAGCACGTCATCCAAAGGCAGGTGCCGGCGCGCAAGGGCCGCACTGCCGCCGACGAGCTTGAGCCTTGCCGTGCGCGCGGTTTCTGTTACCCTAGGATGGACCCTCGGCGCGTCGTAAGCGCGCATCGATGATTCCGGAACGGCGCTTCCGGAGCGGTCTCAGCTCAACGCATTATCCAAGGTTGCGGCACGGCCTAATGGCCGCGTCAGCGATTGCTTGCAGGAGCGCCGCATGATTTGTCACTTTGTATCTGCAGCGCTGGCTCTCGTTTTAGGAACTGCCAGCGCGGCCCACCAAGAAGACAGAAGCCTCACGGTCTTTGCCGCCGCCTCGATGAAAAATGCGCTCGATGAGGTCGATGCCGCATACACGAAAAAGACCGGCATCAAGGTGGTCGCCAGCTACGATGCCAGTTCGGCGCTGATTAAGCAGATCGAGGCGGGCGCGCCGGCCGACGTTTTCGTCTCCGCCGACCTCAAGTGGATGGATTATGGCGTTGAGAAGCGGCTGATCGACGAGAGCAGCCGGATCAATCTGCTCGGCAACGCCCTGGTGTTGATTGCGGGTAAGGATTCAAAAATTAGCCCAGTCACGATCAGGCCGAGTTTTGATCTCGCCGGTCTGGCCGGTAACGGCCGCATCGCCACCGGCGACGTCCAGGCGGTGCCGGTCGGAATCTATGCCAAGGCGGCGCTGGAGCACCTCGGTGTCTGGCCCTCGGTCGAATCAAAAATGGCCATGACGGCGAACGTGCGTGCCGCCCTCGTTCTGGTGGCACGGGGGGAGGCGCCTCTCGGTATCGTTTATTCGACCGACGCCAAAGTCGAGCCGGGAGTGAGGGTAGTTGGCGTGTTTCCTGACGATTCTCACCCGCCGATTGTTTATCCAGTAGCGGCGACCGCGGACGCCAAACCGGAGGCGAAATCGTATCTGAACTTTTTGAGATCATCCGCGGCGAAGGCGATATTCGAAAACTACGGGTTCTCGTATCTGATCAAGCCGACATCATGAGTGCCATCATTTTCCGTCATTGCCGGCGTGAGGCATGCCGGCCCTCGTAGCTTTGGCATGACAAATCTGTTCGGACTTTCGCCTTCGGAATGGACGGCCGTCGCGCTGTCGCTGCGCGTCGCCGTGGTGGCGACTGTTTGTGCCCTGCCGTTCGGCATAGCAATCGGCTGGCTTCTTGCGCGCAAGAATTTTTGGGGCAAGAGCCTGCTCGACGGCGTCGTGTTTCTGCCGCTGGTGCTGCCGCCAGTGGTTACCGGCTATTTGCTGCTCGTTTCGTTCGGCAGGCGCGGACCGGTCGGCGAATTTCTCTACGACACTTTTGGAATTGTGCTGTCGTTCCGCTGGACCGGCGCGGTGCTGTCCTGCGGAGTGATGGGCTTCCCGCTCATGGTTCGACCGATTCGGCTTGCCCTCGAGGCCATCGATCGGAAGCTCGAGGATGCGGCCGCGACGCTCGGCGCCAACAAGGCTTTGGTCTTCGTCACGGTCACATTGCCGCTGGCGCTGCCCGGCATCATCGTCGGCGTTCTCCTGTGTTTTGCCAGGGCGCTAGGCGAGTTCGGTGCCACCATCACCTTCGTCTCCAATATCCCGGGCGAGACGCAAACCATCTCGGCTGCGATCTATACGTTGACCCAAGTCCCCGGTGGCGATGCCGCGGCAGGGCGCCTCGTCCTCGTTGCCATCGCTTTGTCGTTTGCGGCGCTGCTCGCGGCGGACTGGCTTGGCCGGCGCGCCGCCATTCGGTTTCACGGGGACTGATCGTGCTCACCGTCGACGTGGAGAAGCAGCTTGGCGCCCTGACGCTTACCGTACACTTCCAGGCGGCCAGCGGGGCCACCGCGCTGTTTGGTCCATCGGGCGCGGGGAAGACCTCGGTGGTCAATATGATTGCCGGCTTGTTGCGACCCGATAGCGGCTCAATCGCGCTTGAGGATACGATCTTGTTCGATGCCGCGCGGGGCATCGATATCCCCCCACACCGCCGCCGTATCGGTTATGTCTTTCAGGAAGGTCGCTTGTTTCCGCATTTGTCGGTGGGGCAGAATCTCGATTACGGCCGGCGCATGAACGGCCGCCCTAACAACAGCAAAGAGTACGAGCGGGTCGTGGCACTGCTGAATGTCGGTCACCTGCTCGAACGCCGTCCGCGTGCACTCTCGGGCGGTGAGCGCCAGCGCGTGGCGGTCGGCCGGGCGCTTTTGATGGGACCGCGGCTATTATTACTGGACGAGCCGCTGGCATCGCTCGATGCCGGCCATAAGCGCGAAATTCTGCCCTACCTGGTGCGCCTGCGGGACGAAGCCGGTGTGCCGATTGTTTACGTCAGTCATACCGCGGCGGAGCTCCGCCGCATTGCGACGACGGTCGTGCGGCTCGATGCCGGACGGGTGGTGGCAAGCGGCGGACTCGAGCTCTTATCGGCGGACGATATGGGAGCGTTGGAGTAGATGCTGGCGCTTCTGCTAAAGTAAGGACTATGCCGACGCGCCTCATGACCGATCGCCAGTCCTCGCCGATTTCCAGACGCGGCGCCGGCGCTCTGCTAGTCATCGCACTTGCCGCTGTATTGATGTTAGGCCGGCCTGCCACGGCGCAATCCACCGCCGACGGGGTTCGTCTCATCATCGACTACGGCGATGGTATCAGCAAAACCATCGATAATCTGCCATGGTCGGCAGGGAACACGGTGCTCGACGTCCTCAAGGAAGCGGCGTCGCGCCCGCACGGCATTTCCTTCACCTATGCGGGTTCTGGCGCCAGCGCTGTTTTGAGCAAGATCGATGACGTGCAGAATCAGGGCGGCGGTCCCGGCAAGAAGAACTGGCAATATTGGGTCGACGGCAGGTATGGCGACCGCAGTTTTGCCGCCTTCGAGGTGAAGGCGGGCGACGTGGTCACTTGGCGGTTCACATCGGAACAGGGACAATGATGAACTACAATCGCATAGCGGCACTTGCGGCGATGGGCACACCCAAGCCAGGCCTCCTGCGCGAGATCGCAGTGGCAATGGTGCTGATTGGTCTCGATGCCGGGGCGCGGATTTTGCCACACCCGCCTGATTTTACGCCCGTCGCCGCCTCGGCGCTGTTTGCGGCCGTCGTCGTGCGGAGCCGTGCTTTAGCTCTAGCGGTGCCAATCGGAGGGCTGTTTGTCGGCGACTCCGTGCTCGGATATTACGACTGGCGGATGATGGCCTTCGTCTATGCGGCGCTTGCGCTCCCCGCAATGGCCGTAATCGCTTCAGAACGCAGGTCCCGCCTAGTCGTGCCCCTGCTGGTCGCCTCTTCGCCGATCTTCTTTGCGATGTCTAATTTTGCTGTGTGGGCCTTCAGTGGCATTTATGTCCCGAATCTCGGCGGGCTCATCGGGTGCTACGTGGCGGCACTCCCGTTCCTGAAGAACATGGCCGCGGGAGACTTGTTCTGGGGTCTCGTCCTGTTCGGAGCCCTCGCCGTGGTCCGGCGCGCCGGCGGCAAGAGCACGGCGCCTGTTTTAGCGAGTGTCTAACGGCATTCGCGTTTCCTGGATGCAATGGCGTCAAGATCCGCGCGCGGCGGCGACCGCACGCGGGGTCTTCTGCGGCGCTGGCGCGGCCTTGTGCTGGGCGCTTGGTTTTGTGGCGGCCCGCCATGGTGTCCTTATCGGTCTGTCGCCGCTGGTCATGGCCATGCACCGGTTTGTCTGGCCGGGCCTAGTTCTGTCTCCTGTTATCCTCGCCGGCGGCGTCGCCGATCTCGGCGGTGTCGGCTGGCGCCGCGGCGTCGTACTCACCGCATTCGGCGGCCTGCCGCTCGCGCTGCTCAGCTACATCGGCTACCTGTTCGTGCCGCTCGGCCACGGCGGCATTATTCAGCCATCGTGCGCGGCGCTGGGCGGACTCATACTCGCGCGTGCCGTGCTCAAAGAGCCGCTGCCGCCGCGCCGGATTGCCGGCGCGCTCATGATCGTGCTTGGGCTATGCGTCATTGGCGCCGAGGCACTACGCACGATGGGCAGTCATGGCTTGGTGGGCGATCTTCTTTTCGTGGCGGCGGGCAGCTCATTTGCGGTTTTTGGCATGCTGCTGCGGCGCTGGCAGGTCGATCCCATGCGCGCGGCAGCAGTGACGAGCATATTGTCGCTCGCCGGCCTTCCGCTTGTCGTCTGGGGTTTTGATAGCTTCATAGCCGCTGGGCTTTTCGAAAATCTCATGCAGGCAGTCGTGCAGGGATTCTTCGCCGGGGCCGGCGCCATCTATCTCTTCACCCGCGCGGTCGTGCTGCTCGGCGCCGGGCGTGCGGCGCTCTATCCCTCGCTGGTGCCGCCGTTCGTTTTGCTGATCGGAGCGATCACCATCGGTGAAATGCCGAGCGTATGGCAGCTCTTCGGGCTCGTCGTCATCTTGGCGGGTTTTCGTTTGACGCAGTGGCGCTGATGCCGCTGCCCGAGATGTGCCTTGCCTCAGCTCTCCGGCCCGGCATAACTCCCGGCCGTGCGCGGGAACATCGACTTGACAATCTTGAAGCGCGAAATGTCGGCAGTCGCATCCATATGCAAGAAGATCGCGGCATCGCGAAATAGCTT
>Ga0070739_10005494_pt1 | contig 14403 bp, 13 predicted proteins | sample Coa_R1_7_FD_66445 | JGI IMG/M metagenome (GOLD analysis project Ga0070739, IMG submission 66445) | Surface soil microbial communities from Centralia Pennsylvania, which are recovering from an underground coalmine fire - Coalmine... | ecosystem: Environmental > Terrestrial > Soil > Unclassified ... | reverse complement strand
AAAGGACGCGACGGCGACCGCGCCAACGCCGTCCTCGCCGCCGCCGGCTACAACTTCTCTCTCCTCCTCCGCTGGCTCACGAGGCTTTTGCGCGCCCTCTTCCACCCGCTCTTCCCAGCACCAACACCTACCAAAATCGCCTGAAATCACCCGCCCAGCCGTTCTTCACAAGCGACTTTTCAGCCGCGGTGGCGCGGCTACTTCGCGGCCTCGAGCAAGACCGGCTGCTGCGCCTTGAGCACCGCGGCGGCTTCGCGCTCGACCGACGTCCCCTTGAAGAAATCGGGATTCTGCGTGCCCCACAGCTTGACGGCGTTGGTGAACACGAAGTCGCGGAAGTTGGCTTCGGTGATGACCCCGTCCTCGACCAACTCGTACGCCTCCGGCAGCGGGTCGCGCATGTCGATGACGTCGAAATGGCCGATGTCGGAGCTGTAGATCGCGTTGAGCTGCGCCCCGAACGGGTTGAGCTTCAGGAACGCGGTCGCGTTCATGCGGTCATCGGCCTCGCAGCCGAAGTAGTACGGCGTCGCGTAGAGGTCGATCCAGTCCTGCTTCCTGGTGATCTCGCAGGCGCCGAAATCGTCCAGGTCGTCGATGCCGCCGGTCAGGTGCAATTCCGGATCGGGCCAGCCGTCGCGCGCCTTCAGCGCCGCGAGGTGCTCCTGGTAGCCGTACTTCTCGACCAGCTCCATCAAGAGCTTCCGGTCGAGCTTCTCCGGCCGCATGTTGTCGAGCGCCTTGAGGTTACGCCGTTCCCAGTGCTCCATCAAATCGCCGAACAACTGCGCGCCCCAGCCGACGCCGCCTTCGAGGAAGGCGAAACGAAGCTCGGGGAAACGCCGAGTGACGCCGCCGAGGAAGATGCCCTTGGCCGCGGCGTGGCCAGCATCGGCGAAATGGCCGATGTGGTTGTAGGTGAAGTTGGTCGGCGAATTGCGCAGCGCCTGGTTGCTGCCGGCGCTGTGGAAGGTGGGCGCGATGCCGAGGTCGCGGCACGTCGCCCATACCGGGTCGTAGTCGTAGATGCTGTCGATGCCGAACACCTCGTACCACACCGCGAGACGGTCGGTGTCGGGGTTCTCCCCTTTCGGGATCGAGTCGACCTGGCGCGGCATCGCGCTGCCGAACATGCCGACCTTGGAGCCGAGCTCCTTCGTGACGAATTCGAGCTCGGCGATCGCCTCGTCCGGCGTGTGCATCGGAATGATGGCGGCCGGCGTCATGCGGTCGGCGAGGTCCTTGAAGTAGCCGGCCGAGACGATGTTGTAGGCGCGGATCACCGCCCGCCGGGTTTCGTCGTCCTTGATGCGCGGCAGGCGCAGGCCGGCCGTCGGATAGACGATCGCGAAATCGCTGCCGATCTCGTCGAGCCGCTCGTACAGCAGATGCGGCATCATCGCCGTGGCGCGGTCGTAGGTGTTGCCGGTCTGCCGCGTCCAGAAGCCCGGCATCGACACCCGCCGGCGGCGGCGTTCCTCGACGCTGAGCAGGAGCGAGTCGCGCGTCACCGCCATCGCGGCGAGAAAGCCGTCGGCGGCCTTGTCGCCGCCCACCTTGCGCATCTGTTCGGCGAACACCGGGTCGTATTCGACCCAATGCCCGTCGCCGTCGATGACCGGATGTTTCAGCTTGGCCCTGATTTCGGCTGGGCTATGGTGGGCGTGACCGCTCATGGGTTCCTCCGCGTGGGTAAGGGGAATACGGCCCGGATACGCAGCGAACTGCCGGAGACGATCGTGCGCCGTGAAGTCGCATGCGGCAATCGCTTTCGCGGCACATCCGCCATGCCGACGAGGCGCAGCCGGCCGTCGCCGGCCGATGGCCCGTTTGCCGGCCGGGCGCCGCCGGGCTACTCTGAGCCGAGCAAAGCGCGGAGGCGCCATGAGCGTGCTGCTGGGGGCGATTGCCGACGACTTTACCGGCGCCACCGATCTCTGTAACACGCTGGTGCGCCGCGGCATGCGGACGGTGCAGCTGATCGGGGTGCCGGCAGCGGGCACAGCGGTTCCCGAGGCCGACGCCGTCGTCATCGCGCTCAAGAGCCGCACGATCCCGGCGGACGCGGCAGTGGCGCAGAGCGTCGCCGCGCTGGCGTGGCTTAGGCAGGCCGGGGCGCGGCAGATTCTGTTCAAGTACTGCTCGACCTTTGATTCGACCGACGCCGGCAATATCGGACCTGTCGCGGAGGCGCTGCTCGACGCGCTCGGCGGCGATTTCACGCTGTTCTGCCCGGCGTTTCCCGAGAACGGCCGCACGATCTTCAAGGGCTACCTGTTCGTCGGCGACGTGCTGCTGTCGGAATCGGGGATGAAGGACCATCCGCTGACGCCGATGCGCGACCCGTCGCTGGTGCGCGTGCTGCAGCGGCAGAGCCGCGGCAGGGTCGGCCTCGTGCCGCAGGCGGCGGTCGCGCAGGGCGCGGCGGCGATCCGCGCCGCCTTCGCGCGGTTGCGGCGGGACGGCTGCCGGCACGCGATCGTCGATGCGATCGCCGACGCCGACCTCGAAGCGATCGGCGAGGCCGCCGTCGACCTGCCGCTGATTACGGGCGGCTCGGGGATTGCGCTTGGGTTGCCCGAAAACTTCCGCCGCCAGGGCTTTCTCGGCGACGGCGGCGGCGCCGACGCGCTGCCGCCGGTGCGCGGCAAGGCGGCGGTGCTGTCGGGGTCGTGCTCGGAAGCGACCCAGGCGCAGGTCGCGCATTTCATTAACTCAGGCGGCGGCTCTGTCTGCGTACTCAACCCGCTCGTGATGGCCCAACGTGACGTGACAGTCGGTGCTCTTGAGTGGGCTGAGCCGCTCCTGGGCAGCAAGCCCGTCCTAATCACTTCAACGGCCGGTCCCAAGTTGGTGGCAAAAGTTCAGGCAGAGCTCGGCCGTGAGCGCGCGAGCACCTTGATCGAGGAAGCCATGGGGCGGATTGCCAAAGGGCTTGTCGCGCGCGGCGTGCGGCGGCTGGTGGTTGCGGGCGGCGAGACCGCAGGGGCGGTCGTGCAGGCGCTCGGCGTCACCGGACTGCGCATCGGTCGGCAGATCGATCCGGGGGTGCCATGGACCGTAAGCCTCGGCGAGCCGACGTTGGCGCTCGCCCTGAAATCCGGCAATTTCGGCGCGCCCGACTTCTTCCTCCGCGCTTTCCAAGTGCTGGACGGGACGCCGTGACCCTCACCCGCCTCTCTGCGCTCGGCACCCTCTCCCGCGTACGGGAGAGGGGAGGAGGGTGAGGGCATGAACGAGACCAGGGCGCGGGAGGCGATTTGCGCGATCGGCAAGTCGATCTTCGACCGCGGGCTGACGGCCGGGTCCTCCGGCAACATCAGCGTCGCGCTCGACGACGGCTGGCTGATGACGCCCACCAACGCCTCGCTCGGCCGCCTCGATCCGGCGCGGCTCTCGAAGCTCGACGCGGGCGGCCGGCTCGTCGACGGCGATCCGCCGACCAAGGAGAGCTTTCTGCACCGCGTCATGTACGAGGAGCGCAAGAGCACCGGCGCCGTCGTGCACCTGCATTCGACGCACTCGGTGGCGGTGTCGTGCCTCGCCGAGGTCGATCCGCACGACGTGCTGCCGCCGATCACCGCCTATTACGTGATGCGCGTCGGCCGGCTGCCGCTGGTGCCGTACTTCAGGCCGGGCGATCTGAGCCTCGCCGAGGCGGTGCGCGGTTTCGCCTCGAAGCACCATGCGGTATTGCTCGCCAACCATGGCCCCGTCGTCGCCGGCGCCGACCTCGACACGGCGGTCAACGCGGTCGAGGAGCTGGAGGAGACGGCCAGGCTCTATCTGCTGCTGCGCGGCGCCAAGACGCGCTTTCTGACGCAAGAACAGGTGAGGGAGCTGCTGCGATGACGTGGCGTAAGCGGTCGAACCACGATGAGACGCCGTCACCCGCGGGCTTGACCCGCGGGTCTTGCGGGTGCGCGGCAGATGGCCAAGTCACGCCCGGCCATGACGGCAGGATGGGCAGGTTCAAGGGAGCGATGGCCTGCCTCGCGGTCACGGGTGCGCTGCTTTTCGCGGCGCCGGCCTCCGCCGCCGATCCGGAGCCGATCAAGATCGGGTTCAGCATGGAATTGACCGGTCCCTTCGCCGTCGTCGGCAAGACCGGGCTGCTGGCCTTCAAGATCTGGGAAGAGGAGGTCAACGCCAAAGGCGGCCTCCTCGGCCGGCCGGTCAAGCTCGTCTATTACGACGACCAGAGCAACCCGGCGAACGTGCCCGGCATCTATACGAAGCTCATCGACATCGACAAGGTGGACCTGCTGATCTCCAGCTACGGCACCAACCTTACTGTGCCGGCGATGCCGGTCGCGATCCAGCACAACCGGCTGTTCTTCGGCCTGTTCGCGCTCGCCGCCAACGACAACTTCCATTATCCCAAATATTTCTCGATGCTGCCGTTCGGCCCGACGCCGGTAAAGACCTTTGCGGAGGGTTATTTCGACCTCGCGGCGGCGCAGAACCCCAAGCCGAAAACCGTCGCGATCGTCGCCACCGACGCAGAGTTCCAGCACAAGGCGGCGCAGAGCGCCCGCGACCACGCCAAGCGCACCGGTATCGAGATCGTCTACGACCGGGCCTATCCGCCGAGCACGGTCGATTTCACGCCGATCATCAACGCGATCCAGGCGGCGCACCCCGACATGGTCTATGTCTCGACCTATCCCTCCGACTCGGTCGGATTTCTGCGCGCCGTCGCGGAGGTGGGACTGGACACCAAGATGCTCGGCGGCGGCCTGGCGGGCCTGCAGGCGGCCGCGGTCAAGATGCAGCTGGGCGAGATGGCGAACGGGATCGTCAACGGCGATCTCTGGGAACCGGTGCCGACGATGCAGTTTCCCGGCGTCATGGACTTTCTGAAGAAATACCAGGAGCGGGCGCCCGGCGAGGGCATCGACTTGCTCGGCTACTTCCTGCCGCCCTTCGCCTACAGCGAGTTGCAGGTGCTCGGCGAGGCGATCTCACAGGCCAAGACGCTCGACAACGACAAGCTTGCCGAATACATGCACAGCCACCCGTTCAAGACGATCGAGGGCGAGATTTCCTTCGGTCCTGACGGGGAATGGACCAAGGCGCGGCCGATCTGGGTGCAGTATCACGGCATCAAGGGACACGGCGTCGAGCAGTTCCGCGGCCCCGGGACGGTGACGATCCTGTCCCCGCCCGAGTACAAGACCGGGGACATGGTCTACCCCTACACGAAGGCGCGGGGGCAGTAGCGGGCGCTACTCCGCCCGCGCGAAGTATTCTTCGTACGGGATGTCGTTGCTGATGAGGACGCCGCCGTCCACGTCGAGGCCGACGCCGGTGATCATCTTGGCGCCGTCGCCGGCGAGGAACAGCACCGCGTCGGCAATGTCCTCCGGCTCGACCATACGGCCGAGCGGGATCTTCTTCGCCCGCGCCGCCTTCTGCTCGGCCGAGGGCATCTGGCCGGCAAACGGCGTCGCGGTCGGTCCCGGGCACACCGCGTTCACCCGGATATGGTCCGGCGCCAGTTCATAGGCGGCGTGGCGGGTGAGGCCGAGGAGGCCGGCCTTGGAGGCGCTGTAATTGGCGCCGCCGCCGAACGAGATGCGCTTGCCGGCGACCGAGGCGATGTTGACGATCGCGCCGCCCCCGCGCTTCTTCATATGCGGCAATACCGCCTGGATCGCGTTGAAGACCCCGCCGAGATTGACGGTGATGACCCGCTCCCACGCCGCCGGCGGCATCGTCGCGAGGGTGTGGCGGGTGATCGTGCCGGCGCAGTTGACGAGCACGTCGATGCCGCCGGCTGCGCCCGCCAGCTCGGCCGCGAGCCTGGCGAAAGCGGGACCGTCGGCGACGTCGAGGGCGTGGCCGCTGGCGCCGCCCCCGATCTCGCCGGCGAGGCGGCGAGCGGCCTCGCCATCCCTGTCGATGACCGCGACGCGCGCGCCGGCCTTGGCGAAGGCGCGGCAGGTCGCCGCGCCGATGCCGCTCGCGCCGCCCGTCACGAGCGCGATTTTGCCGCTGAAACCCTCGGCCATCGCCTACCTCCTCGCCATTCCTGCGAGCGGCACCGCCGGCCGCCCGCTGTCCTCCGCAACGGCGGAATGCTAGCATCAAAGCGCATGAGGTTGGCGCGCATCTTCCTGGTTCTCGCCTGCTGCACCTTGTCGGCATGGCCCGCTGCCGCCTGGGGACTGGAAGGCCACCGCGTCATCGCGCTGATCGCACAGCGCACCCTTGAGCAGAACGACAAGCCCGTGTGGGCGAAGGTCGCGGCGCTGCTCGCGGAAGACAGCTCTAATTCCTGGACCAAGACCGACATCGCCAGCGAGGCGACCTGGGCCGACGTGCTGCTGGAGAAGAGCGAGGAGGCGCGGACGGCGACGATGGCGTGGCACTATGTCCGCTTCAACCCCGCGCGCCCGGATCTGCACCGCGACTGTTTCGGCCGCCGCGCGCTGCCGACCGGACTGCCCGCGAGCCATGGGCCGCAGGACGACTGCGTCGTCAACAAGATCGAGCAATTCGAGCGCGAGCTGATCGACCCGTCCACCTCGCAAAAGGAGCGCCTGATGGCGCTGCGCTTCCTGCTCAACCTCGTCGGCGACGTGCACGAGCCGCTCTACGCGATCGACCGCGGCGACCAGGGCGGCGCCTGCACCGCGCTTGCGATCGGTCAGGACGCAACGCCGGTTCGGCTGCTGACCTATTGGGACGAGACCCTCGTCGCGCAGGCGATCGGGAAGGACCCGGACAAGGGCGCGGCGGAGCTGGCCGCCGCCGCAACCCCGGCGGAGGCAAAGAAATGGGCGGCCGGCGCGGCGGACGACTGGGCGCGGGAGTCCTTTGAGCTGGCGAAGAGCGTCGCTTATGCATTTCGCGCCGACCGCACCGCCGGCAAGTACACGTTTCCCGCCGCCAAGGGGAGCAAGGATCGGTGCGGCGCCGTGGCGCTGTCGCGAGCCGACGCGGATTACAGGGCGAAGGCGCTGGCTACGGTCAAAGCGCAGCTTGTAAAGGCGGGGCTCCGCCTCGCGCTGGTGCTGCGCGACGGCCTGCAGTAGAGGCGGAAGAGAATCGCACTGGACGATTTGCGGCATCTCTGCGCAATCTCTGCGCCCGCCGCGCCGGAAGGGTCCGGGGGAGGGGCGGATCGTGCGCCGCCCTCGCGCCGTTTCCAGCGCGGGGCCGATGCCTCGGGGTCGGACGATCCTCTCGGCGGAAGCGGCAAGTTGCGCGGTTGCGGTTTGAACCACATCTTAGCAGCCACGGTGATCGACCAGCCACGCGACCCGGCGATCCCGCGAGGCGGCGCTCCCATCCTGTCGGCGCCGATGCGGTGGAGGCGCGTTCGGCCATGCCCGACACGGTAGCCCCGGCGAACCCGCAGACGAGGTCACGCAGTTTCGCCTTCGGGCGGAGCCTGACAGTGGCCGCCCTCGGCGTCGTCTACGGCGATATCGGCACATCGCCGCTCTATACGGTGCGGCAATGCTTCGACGGCGCGGCGTCGGTGACGCCGGCGCGCGTCTTCGGCGTGCTGTCCCTGATCGTGTGGGCGCTGACGATTGTCGTCACCATCAAGTACGTGCTAGTGCTGATGCGCGCCGACAATCGCGGCGAAGGCGGCATCTTTGCCCTGACCGTGCTTGCGCTGCGCGCCACCAGCGGCCGCCGCAGCCTGTGGGTGCTGGGGGCGGGGCTGATCGGCGGATCGCTGTTCTTCGGCGACGGCGTGCTGACGCCGGCAATTTCAGTGCTGAGCGCCGTCGAGGGACTGGAGGTCCGGGCGCCGGAATTGGCGAATTTCGTGATCCCGCTGACGCTTGTCTTGCTGATCGGCCTGTTTCTGGCGCAGCGCAGCGGCACCGAGAGGGTCGGCGGCCTGTTCGCGCCGATCATCATCGTCTGGTTTGCCACGATCGGCCTGCTCGGCCTCGCCGAGATCGTGCAGGTCCCGGCGATCGTCAAGGCGCTCAACCCGCTCTATGGCGTCGAGTGGATCGTCTCCGACCCGGGACCGGGATTTGTTCTCCTCGGCGCGGTGGTCCTTGCGGTAACCGGGGCAGAGGCGCTCTACGCCGATATGGGGCATTTCGGACGCGCCCCGATCCGCCGCGCCTGGCTGCGGTTCGTGTTTCCGTGCCTGCTGCTCAACTATTTCGGCCAAGGCGCGCTGCTGCTCGACCAGCCGAGCGCGATCCAGAACCCGTTTTATCGGCTGGCGCCGAGCTGGGGCGTCTACCCGCTGGTCGTGCTCGCCGCCGCCGCGACGGTCATTGCCTCGCAGGCCGTCATCTCGGGCGCCTTTACGCTGACCCATCAGGCCGTGCAGCTGGGATACCTGCCGCGCATGCAGGTGCGCCATACCTCCGAACAGGAGATGGGCCAGGTCTACGTGCCCGGGATCAACAACATCCTGATGGTCGCTGTCGTCGCCACCGTTCTGGCCTTCCGTTCCTCGGACGCTCTCGGGGCAGCCTACGGCATTGCCGTCACCGGCAGCATGACGGTCGACTCGATCCTCGCGTTCACCTATCTGCGCCTCGGCGCGCAGTGGCGGCTGTGGCGGCTCATTCCGCTGTTCGCCGTGTTCCTGACGGTCGATGTGAGCTTTTTCGGCGCCAATATGCTGAAGTTCATCGAAGGCGGCTGGTTTCCGCTCGTGATCGGCGCCCTCGGCTTTACGATCATGACCACCTGGATGTGGGGCCGTTCCCGCATGGCGCGGCGCCGCGCGAGCGGCGCGTTGCCGCTGCAGACCTTGCTCGAGACGTTGTCTCCGGAGCGGCCGGCGCGGGTGCCGGGAACCGCGATCTACATGACGGCGCGGCTCGATGTCGTGCCCGCCGCTCTGCTGCACAACATGAAGCACAACAAGGTCTTGCACGAACGCAACGTGCTGATGACGGTGCGCACGATCGACGTGCCGCGCCTGCCCGAGGCGGAACGGCTCGAAATCCAGCACCTCAGCCTGAATTTCCACACCGTCGCGATCCGCTACGGCTTTCTCGAAGAACCGGACATCCCGCGGGCACTGGCGCTGTGCCGCATCGGCGGCTTCCGCTTCAATCTGATGGAAACATCGTTCTTTGTCGGCCACGAGAAGATCGTCGCCAATCGCGGCCGGCGCTTGACGATGCCGTTCAAGCGGCTGTTCGTGCTGTTGTCCAACCTGGCCCTCGATGCGACGGAGTTCTTCCGCATCCCGGTCAACCGGGTCGTCGAACTCGGCGGTCAGGTCGAGATCTGACGCGGCGCGGAACGTTTCGGGATCCTGACGATGTCTTCATGCCCTATCCTCGTCCTCGCTTTCTTCGGGCGCGATCCCACTTGAGCGCCGTTCCTTCAGAGAACCAGAGGTGGAGAGGGACATGACCGAAGCGAAGACGGGCAAGGCAACCAAGACGCCTCCGGCAAAGCCGGAGCCGGAAGAGCGCGCCGCCGACCGCAAGCGCGAACTCGATGAGACGGAGCTGAACGAGGCGAGCGGCGGCAAGAGCACCTGGGGCGACGGCACGATCCGCTGACGAGGGAGACCGAGATGAGCGCAAACAAGTCATCGAAGCAGCCGAAGGGCGGCAGTCCCGACGCGCTGATCCGCACCTCGAACAAGAACAAGATCGAACTCGACGAGAAGGAGCTGGATAAGGCGGTCGGCGGCGCGTCCGACTTCCAGTTCACGCAAAAGACCGACAAAGCGTCGCCGACGCTCTGATCCGGCTACAGCGAGGGCAGCCGGCGCCGAATGGCAGAACGCTACGATATTGTCATCGTCGGCGCCGGCCCGGGCGGCTACGTCGCCGCCATCCGCGCGGCCCAACTCGGCATGAAAACTGCCTGCGTCGAGCGCCGCGCCACGCTTGGCGGCACCTGCCTCAATGTCGGATGCATTCCGTCGAAGGCGCTGCTGCAATCGTCGGAGAAATTCGCCGAGGCGGGGCACCGGCTGGCGGAGCATGGCGTCATCGTCGGCGGGTTGTCGCTGGACCTGCCGGCGATGATGGCGCGCAAGGACCAGGTCGTCGGGACTCTGACCCGGGGCGTCGAGTTCCTGTTCCGCAAGAACAAGGTCGATTGGCTCAAGGGTTCCGCGCGCATCGCCGCTCCCGGCCGGGTAGCAGTGGCGGCGGACGGCGCGGTGAGCGAGGTGGAGGCGGGCGCCATCCTCATCGCCACCGGCTCCGACAGCACGCGCCTGCCGGGCCTCGAGATCGACGAAGAGCGCATCGTCTCCTCCACCGGCGCCCTGTCGCTGGCAAGCGTGCCGCGACGGCTGGCCGTCATCGGCGGCGGCTATATCGGCCTCGAACTCGGCTCGGTATGGCGGCGGCTCGGGGCCGAGGTGACGGTAATCGAATTCCTCGACCGCATCGTTCCCGGCATGGACCGCGAGCTCGGCCGCACCTTGCAGCGCGTGCTCGCCCGCAGCGGCATCGAATTTCGCCTCGGCGCCAAGGTCGTCGGCGGCCGCGCCGGCAACGAGGGCGTCGCGCTGCAGCTCGAACCGGCCGTCGGCGGCGAGCGCAGCGAACTCAAGGCTGACGTCGTGCTGGTCGCGATCGGGCGCCGGGCGTACACCGAAGGCCTCGGTCTCGAGGAAATCGGCGTGGCGCGCGATGAGGCGGGCCGTATCAAGGTCGACGCCGCCTACGCTACCAGCGTTGCCGGCATCTACGCGATCGGCGACGTGATCGCCGGTCCGATGCTCGCGCACAAGGCCAGCGAGGAGGGCGTGGCGCTGGTCGAGCGGCTGGCCGGTCAGAAGACCGTCCTCGATTACGACGCCATCCCCGCCGTCGTCTACACGTGGCCCGAAGTGGCCGCCGTCGGCCGCAGCGAAGAGGCGCTGAAGGCCGAGGGCATCGCCTATCGCGCCGGCAAATTCCCCTTCACCGCGACGCCGCGCGCCCGCACCAACGGCGACACCGAGGGTTTCGTCAAAGTCCTCGCCGAGGAGGGCAGCGACCGGGTGCTCGGCGTGCATATCATCGGCCCCGACGCTGGCACGTTGATCGCCGAGGCGGCGTTGGCGATGGAATTCGGCGCCTCCGCCGAGGACATCGCCCGCACCTGTCACGCGCACCCGACCTTGAACGAAGCGCTCAAGGAAGCCGCGCTCGCCGTGGACGGCCGCGCCATCCACGCCTGAGCCTCTCCCCGGCAAGGAAGATCAGTGCGAACAGGCGGCTCCGCTCGGTTGGATACCGCCCCGTCTGAGCGCGAAGTCATGAGACGGCGCCCGGCTATTGTTATCGTCATGCCGGCGGAGGCCGGCATCCATGTGTCCGATAATCGAGCGCCTGAGGAGTGGATTCCGGCCTACGCCGGAATGACAAAGGGAAGTCTGCGGTCGGCGAAACCTCGGAATCAGGACATTATGGCTTCGGCGGATGCAGCAGGTCGGTTGGCGCATTGAGCGCCGTCCGCGCCAAGGCCGGCGCCGCTTTCGGCGCCCTTTGCGCCGGCTTGCGGGCCGGGGCCCGCTGCGATGAACGCCATTCGCCACCCGGCAGGCAGACATGCGCGACGCCGGCGCGGGAGAAGGTGAACCCGGCCTTGACCCCGGAACTGCCGGGATAGGCGCAGGTCAGTTCGCGCCTTGTGCAATAGCGCTCGCCGCTCCACTGCGCCGCGCAGCGCGCGGAACGGCAACCGGCGTCGCTTGTGCAGGCGGCGCCATCCCAGGCCGATGCCCCGCTGCTGCCGGCAAGCGCCGGCCCCGCCCAGACAACGACAGCCATCAAAGCGGCAATGCTGCGCCCGCGCACGGCTCCCTCCCGTCCGTCTGCGGCCGAAGGGTAGCGGGCGTTCGTTGCGCAAAGGTTGAAGCGTGGGCGGTAGTGGCGACAGCGCCGGACAACGCGCTAATCTCGCCGCGACAGCACAGGAGCGGGCATGAGCGAGTTCGATCTGGTCATCCGCAACGGCACGGTCGCGACCGCCGCAGACACGACGCAATGCGATGTCGGCATCAAGGACGGGGTCGTCGCCGCGCTCGGCCGCGGCCTCGCCGCCGGCGCCCGCGACATCGACGCGAGGGGCCGGCTCGTGCTGCCCGGCGCGATCGACAGCCACTGCCATATCGAGCAGCAATCGTCGGCCGGGGTCATGTGCGCCGACGATTTCTACAGCGCCACCGTCTCCGCCGCGTTCGGCGGCACCACCACTGTGATCCCCTTCGCCGCCCAGCACCGCGGCCAGTCTTTGCGCCAGGTCGTGCGCGACTATCATGAGGCCGCCGGGCCGAAGGCCGTCATCGACTACGCCTTCCACCTGATCATCTCCGACCCGTCGGAGCAGGTCATGGGCCAGGAACTGCCGGCGCTGATCCGCGACGGCTACACCTCGTTCAAGGTGTACATGACCTACGACCTGCTGCGTCTCAACGACCGCCAGATGCTCGACATCCTGGCGCTGGCGCGGCGCGAGGGCGCGCTGGTCATGGTCCACGCCGAGAACCACGACATGATCCAGTGGCTCGCCGACCGGCTGCTCGCCAACGGGCTGAGCCAGCCGCGCTACCACGCCGTCAGCCACGCCCGGGTCGCCGAGGGCGAGGCGACCAACCGCGCCGTCGCCTTGGCGCAATTGCTCGACGTGCCGATCCTGATCGTCCACGTGTCGGCGGCGGAAGCGATCGACGTGATCCGCCGGGCCCAGACGCAGGGCCTCAAAATCTATGGCGAGACCTGCCCGCAATACCTGTTCCTGACCGCCGACGACATCGGCATGGACCTCGAAGGCACCAAGTTCTGCTGCTCGCCGCCGCCGCGCGACCATGCCGCCCAGGAGGCCGTATGGCAGGGCCTCGCCAACGGCACGTTCAACGTGTTCTCGTCAGACCACGCGCCCTACCGCTTCGATACGGGCGGCAAATTGCTGAAGGGCGACAAGACGACGTTCAAGGATACCGCGAACGGCGTCCCCGGCATCGAGTTGCGGGTGCCTTTGCTGTTTTCCGAGGGGGTGCGCAAGGGCCGCATCGACCTCAACCGCTTCGTCGCGCTGACCGCGACGAACCACGCCAAGCTCTACGGCCTCTATCCGAAAAAGGGAACGATAGCGGTCGGCGGCGACGCCGACCTCGCGATCTGGGAGCCCGACCGCGAGGTCGCGATCGGCGCCGCGATGCTGCACGACAATGTCGACTACACCCCCTACGAAGGCATGCGGATCACCGGCTGGCCGACGACCGTCATCTCCCGCGGCCGGGTCATCGTCAAGGACGGCAACCTCCACGCCGAGCGCGGCAGCGGTCGTTTCCTCCAGTGCGCACTATCGGAGGCGGCTCAGCCTCTCGGTCGAGCGACGCCGGAATTGGCTTTCGCGGCGCAGCAAGTTAAATCCATTCTCGAATTGCCGTAAATAAATGCGGGCAGGGAGGCCATCATGTCTGATAGACTGCGGGAACCAGCCCAACCACTTAGTGCTGAAGAGATACAGAACTTTGAGACACGGCTGGTGGCCGTATTGCAAGAACACGACGGGCATTTGGGAAACACAAGCCTTATTCAGCGGTTGGGGTGGCCCGAAGATAGGTATTGGATGATTAGGGATCGGTTAGTTGATGCTGGAAGTTTGGCTCTGGGTAGAGGCCGCGGTGGCTCAGTCACGCTAATCGCGGCGGCCGAGATGCTTGATGCTGGTGAGCAAGAGGGACAGGACGCGATACGGTCTGCAGAACCGCAGGCAGAAATACCTATTGAATATCAAAGAGAAGAATATTTATATACACCGATATTGAATTCTCTTCAGAGTGGGTACTGGAAACAAAATAAAAGGTTGGACGAATTCGAATGCGAGATAACCGCTCGTCAGGGTAGGCGTCAAACCTTTGGTACCTGGTCGCGGCCTGATCTTACTGCGGTATCCATGGTCACGTACAGCTACGTTCCAGGAAGACACTTTGACCTGTTTACGTTTGAGGTAAAATCATCGAGAGAGATTGATATTACAGCAGTTTACGAGGCGCTTGCTCACCGTCGTCGCGCGACACAATCATACGTTGTTTACCATTGCCCAGATGCCAACACGCATGACGCTATTTTGGGTGATATTTGTGAGGAGGCCAGTAAGCACGGGATTGGAATAATAGTGGCCGAAAACCCAGCCGACCCAAAGACATGGGACGAACGCGTGGAGCCAACGAGGAATAACCCTGATCCGGAAAAATTAGATGAATTTATTAGGACTACCTTGCCAGAACAAACAAGGTCACAGATGCTAAAGTGGTTTCGGTGAGCCTTTGTTTGTACGTACTACATAATTTATGGCGCCGGGCAGGTCAGCGTTGCCTGGACTTGGGCCACGAGTTCGGAGTTGAAGGGGCGGTTGGCGCAGCGGGCGTTGTAGTCGTTGACGATGCCGCCGTTGCGGTCGATCGCGGCGCGCAGTTCGGCGACGAGCGGACCGTTGACGCGGCGG
>Ga0070739_10005491_pt1 | contig 14410 bp, 13 predicted proteins | sample Coa_R1_7_FD_66445 | JGI IMG/M metagenome (GOLD analysis project Ga0070739, IMG submission 66445) | Surface soil microbial communities from Centralia Pennsylvania, which are recovering from an underground coalmine fire - Coalmine... | ecosystem: Environmental > Terrestrial > Soil > Unclassified ... | reverse complement strand
CCGTACACTGCACGAGCGTGCCGCCGGTCGGGATGGCGCAGGAAGCGAGGGTGCGCGCCAGGCTGGCGCCGACGCTGAAGACGAGGTCGGCGCGCGGCAGGAAGTGGCGGATGCCGCCGCTGACGGTCGAGCCGCCGGCGCCGACGGCGAGCGGGTGGTTCTCCGGGAAGGCGCTCTTGCCGAGGAAGGTCGTCATCACCGGCGCCTGGACCAGCTCGGCCAGCTCGACCAGCGCCGCCGTGCCCTCGGCGTACAGCACGCCCTGACCGACGTGCAGTACCGGGCGCTTCGCGGCGAGCAGCAGCCGCGCCGCCTCGGCCACCGCGGCCGGATCGCCGGCCGCGCGGCGGCGCGGCACGGGCTCGTAGGCGAGGTCGCCGTCGAGCTCGGCAGCGCCCACGTCGGCGGGCGTCTCGAGCAAGACCGGCCCCGGGTGGCCGGCGCGTAGGTAGGTGAAGGCGCGGCGGAGCTGGGCGGGGATGCGCGCCGGCGACGAGAAGCGGTCGGCCCACTTGGTGATGCCGCGGTAGTTCGCCACGGCGTCGAACTGCCCGGGCAGGCCGAGACGGTCGCTCGCCTCGCCGCGCGGCAGCATCAGGATCGGCGTCGAGTCGGCCGCGGCCTGGGCCATGCCGCCGAAGGCGTTCTCGATGCCCGGGCCGTTCTGGACCATCACCACGCCGTTGCGGTGGCCATTCGAGACGCGGGTGAAGCCGTCGGCCATGTTGATCACGGTCCGCTCGGTCCGCCCGACGATCGGGCGGATGCCCGCCGCGGCGGCTGCGTCGATCAGCGGGCTGGCCGGAAAGCAGAACACCTGCTCGACGCCCTCGCGGCGTAGCACCTCGGCGACCGCGGCGTAGCCCTTCATCCTCGAACCCCTTTCCAGGCGAATGGCGCGAGCGGCCCGCGGCGCGACCCGCCGCCCCGGCGTGTGCCGCCATTATAGGCGAGGGCGGGGCGAGCCAGCGCTTGCCCCCGTCCGGCGCGTCGAGTATAAGGGGCCAAGACGGCGACCCACGGGCGCTGGGCGTGGAGGACGAGGCCGATGGTCGCGACGCAGCAGTTCATGACCCTACCGGAGCTACGACGCGCGGCGCAGCGCAAGCTGCCACTCGCGGTGTGGGACTACGTCTGCGGCGGCGCGGCCAGCGAGGCGACGCTGCGCCACAACCACCGCGCGATGAGCCACTACGAGTTCGTCCCGCGCGTCCTGCGTGACGTGAGCCACGTCGACCTCAGCACGACCTTCCTCGGCCTCCCGCTGGCCCTACCGATCATGACCGCGCCGATGGGCTCGATGTACCTGCTCGACCCGGCCGGCGACGTGGCGATGGCCCGCGCCGCCGGCCGGATGGGCACGATCCACTGGCTGAGCAGCATGACCGCCGAGCCGCCCGAGGAGGTGGCGGCGGCAACCTCCGGCCCGCTCGTCTTCCAGCTCTATTTCCGCGGTGACAACAGTTGGTGCGAGGAGATCATCCGGCGCGTCGAGGCGGCCGGCTTCCGCGCCCTGGCCTTCACCGTCGACAACGCCGCCTACGGCCGCCGCGAGCGCGACCTCGAGCGGCGCCTGGACCCGACCGAGCACCCGAAGGCCCTGAACATGCTGGCCGGCCGCGGGCGCACGCCGACGCTCACCTGGAAGGACGCCGAGTGGCTGATGAAGACTACGAAGCTCCCCCTGATCGTCAAGGGCATCCAGGATGCCGCGGACGCGCGCATCGCCGTCGAGCTGGGCGTGCCGGTCGTCCACGTCTCGAACCACGGTGGGCGCAATCTCGACTTCTCGCCGGCGCCGATCGAGATCCTGCCCGAGGTAGTGGAGGCCGTGGCCGGCCGCGCCGAGATCGTCGTCGACGGCGGCTTCCAGCGCGGCACCGACGTGCTCAAGGCGCTCGCGCTCGGCGCGCGGGCGGTGGTCATCGGCAAGGCGGCGGCCTGGGGACTGGCCGCCGGCGGCGAGGAGGGCCTGGTGCGCACGCTCGAGCTGTTCGCCCTCGAGCTGCGCATCGCCATGGCCAACACCGGCCAGACCCGCCTCGCCGACCTGAGCCCGGCCCTCGTCCGCCGTATCTGCCGCCCCGTGTAGCGGCGCCGCGCCTGGTAGCATCCGCGACGCCCCCGGCCTGACGCTTGGAACGGTTTGCCCAGCCATCGAGCCGGTCTGCGGGCCGGACCAGGAGAGCGGTCTCGGGTCGGCCCTTCAGGCCGGCAGCAGGGTCAGTGCGCAATCCGCTCTGGAAAGCAGGGCGGCCAGGTGCCCCCGACCGCGCCTTGCCCAGCACGGTGGCGCCCGCGCCGTGGTGGCGCCGCGCCCCGCCGTGCTATCTTCTGGACCAGCGGCCGCACGGTCCGCTCAGGGGCCGCCGCTGGCCGAGCCAGGCGCGGATGGGATGGGGATGCAGCCCACACGAGAGATCTACTGGAACATTGGGCCCTGGGGCCTGCTCGTCTACCCGCTGATGCTCGCGGTCGCCGCGGCGCTCGCCTACCAGTTCTGGCGGCGCTGGCGGGTCTGGCGCCGCGGCGGGCTGCCCGAAGACCCGCGGCTCGACTGGCGCCGCCGCCTGCGCCTGCTCGCCGCCTACGGGCTGGGCCAGGCGCGCGTGGTGCGCAGCCCGTTCGCCGGCACGATGCACCTGCTGCTCTACGCCGGCTTCGTCACCCTCTTCCTCGGCACCCTGATGATCGCCGTGCAGGAAGACCTGCGCGTCCACTTCCTGTACGGCGGCTTCTACCTCTTCTATTCGCTGATTCTGGACCTGTTCGGCGTGGTGGCCCTGGTCGGCCTGGCCGGCCTGGCCTGGCGCCGCTACATCCAGCGGCCGCTCAACCTGGACAACCGCCCCGACGACGCGATCACCCTCGCCGTGCTCGCCGTGGTGCTGGTGACCGGCTACGTCGTCGAGGCGCTGCGCATCGGCGCCACCGAGCTGTACCAGAACCCGGACTGGGCCCGCTGGTCGCCGATCGGCAGCGGTCTGGCGCAGCTCCTGCTCGGCATCGGCCTCCCGCTGGACGGCTTCCGACCGCTCCATCGCGCGTTCTGGTGGGGCCACGCGCTGCTCGTCTTTGCCTGGCTGGGCTACTGGGCCTGGTCGAAGATGGCCCACGTCTTCCTCGCCCCGGCCAACGCCTTCTTCCGCCCCGACCGCCCGTTCGGGGTGCCGCGCCTGGTGACGGACTTCAAGGACCCCAGGCAGCTCGGGCTGGAGACGTTCGGTAGCCTGAACTTCCGCCAGCGCCTGAGCGCCGATACCTGCATCCACGCCGGCCGCTGCCAGGAGAACTGCCCGGCCCACGTCAGCGGCAAGCCGCTGAACCCGAAGTCGCTCATCGTGAACCTCCAGCACCTCTCCGCCGAGGCGCGCAACGGCGGCGCGGAGCGCGCCGAGGCCGCTTCCCTCATCGACCAGGCGCTCAGCGAGGACGGTGTGTGGGCCTGCACCACCTGCGGCGCCTGCAGCTTCCACTGCCCGGTCATGATCGAGCCGATGGACGCGATCATGGAGATGCGCCGCAACCTGGTGATGGCCAAGGCGAAGATCCCGGATACGGCGGGCATGGCCTTGCTCAACCTCCAGAAGCGCGGCCACCCCTGGGTCGGCACGAAGTTCAGCCGCACCGACTGGGCCGAAGGGATGAATATCCCGCGGCTGGCCGACCATCCGGAGGCCGAGGTGCTGTTCTGGGTCGGCTGCACGGGCGCGCTCGTCGAGCGGAACGTCAAGACGACCCAGGCGATGGCTCGCCTACTCCAGCAGGCGGGCGTGGACTTCGCGATCCTCGGCGACGAGGAGACCTGCACCGGCGATCCGGCCCGCCGGCTGGGCAACGAGTTCCTCTACCAGGCCCAGGCGCGGAAGAACGTCAAGACGCTCGGCGCCTACCAGGTGAAGAAGATCGTGGCGACCTGCCCGCACTGCTTCCACAACCTCAAGAACGAGTACCCCGCGCTGGGCGGCAGCTACGAGGTGGTCCACCACAGCGAGTTTCTGGCCGAGCTGGTGCGCGAGGGGCGTCTCCAGCCAACGGAGGCGTTGAACCAGACGATCACCTACCACGACCCCTGCTACCTGGGCCGCTACAACCAGGTCTACGACCAGCCGCGCGACGTGGTGGGGGCGCTGCCCGGCGCCACCCGCGTCGAGATGCCGCGCTGCCGCGACAAGGGCTTCTGCTGCGGCGCGGGCGGCGGCCACGCCTTCATGGAAGAGAAGGGCGGCCAGCGCATCAACTACATCCGCTCGACCGAGGCGCTGGACACCGGCGCCGACGTGCTCGCCTCGTCCTGCCCGTTCTGCCTGCAGATGTTCGAGGAGGGTGTCAAGTCGGTGGGCGGCGAGACGCGTACGATGCAGACGCTCGACATCGCTGAGCTGCTCGAGCGCGCGGTGGCGCCCGCGCCCAGCTCCGCCGCGGCCGAGCCGCCGGCGAGCGACTAGGCTCGCTGCCGATGCGCTTTGGATCTAAACTTCTGCCTCGCGGAAGGCTCTCTCGGTTTCTTCGAGCAGGGCACGCCAGTCGGCGCGCAGCGGCTCAACCCCAACTTCCTCGATGGCAAATCGAATCACGGCCTCGAGGGGGATTCGCCCGGTGGGGACGTGCGCCTTGCGAAGATCGACCGGGTGGACATGACCCGGGATGTGAGCGTGCGGCCAGCTAACTGGGCTGCTGCCCTCCGGGTGCCAATGCCAAGTCATCAACGGCCGCTCGTCCGGCAGAAAGAGCTGGTAGGAGTAGCTCGTTGTCTGAACCCTCCAGCCATTTCCCGCCCGCGCGACGGCGTAGCCGTGAATCATCCCTAGACTGATCCGATGTGGTCCCCTGAGCGGTACGATCTCACTGCCACCGAAGGTAAGGGTGTAGGGACCTCGGTCGGGTGTATATCCGCTGTGGATCAGCACCGAACGGGTGACGCAGTTCACGGCCCGCTGAAACAGCTCCACGAAGCCGTGAACCGCCTGGTACGGCGTCCTACCGGCCAAAGGGGCTAAGCAACGCTAGACGCATGTAGGCATCGTGATCGGGGTCGTCGAGGATGGCATCGAACTCGCCGGCGTCGAGCCGGCGGATGAACTCCTCGCCGCTCATCCCGACCAGCGCTCGCGCTCGCTGGTCGAAGAAGGCTCGCCCCTCCTCGGGACTGAGCTCGCGCGGGCGGGGCTCCGTGTCCGGGATCGTCGTATCCATAGTCCTCACCTCTCTGATTCATCCGTATGGTACCACGTCCGCTGCCGGGTGCCTGGAGCGAATACTTCTCGTCCGGTGCTGGCTCCGCGGCTCCGACTCTTGACGGTCGGTTGGCGGCGCGTCCATAGTAGCGCGGGGTGGGTAGCCCCGCTCCGGCTCCTACCGTACGAGGAGGCTCTCCATGCGTAGTGCGTCCAGGCGCTCCACAGGCGCCGCGCGCCTCGTCCTCGGCATCGTTCTCCTGGGCGCCACGCTGGCCGGCTGCGCGCGCACGCCCGGCGCCGCGCCTCCCGCGGGAGGCGCGGCGGATGCCGGCGCAGGGGCCCCGCTGGCCGCGCCGGCGGCGAAGCCGGCCGGGCGCGCGGCCGGGCAGCCGGGCGGCGCGCCCGGGGCGGCGGCCGACTACTTCGCCGGCAAGACGGTCACCGTCCTGGTGAACTTCTCCGCCGGCGGCCCGACCGACATCTTCGCCCGCATGGTGGCTCAGTTCCTCGACAAGCATATCCCCGGCCGACCGAAGGTCATCGTCGAGAACAAGGCCGGCGCCGGCGGCGTCATCGGCGCCAACCAGCTCTACCGGGTGGCGCGCAAGGACGGCCTGACCGTCGGCATGTTCTCCTCGCCGTTTGCCAGCCAGGTCATCCAGGGCGAGGGCGTGCAGTACGACTCGGCCGGCTTCATCTGGCTGGCCGGCGTCAACGAGTCGCAGGTGAGCTACGCCAGCAGCAGCCTCGGCGTCCGCTCGGCGCGCGACCTGGCGCAGGCGCGTGAGGAGATCGTCGTCGGCGGCCTGAGCCCCGACAACTCCAAGGACATGGCGATGCGCACCTTCCTGAACATGATGGGCGTGCCCTACAAGTACGTGACGGGCTACCCGGGCCAGGCCGACGTCGTGCTCGCGTTCCGCCGCGGCGAGGTGAACTACGCCGAGGACAGCCTGACCAGCTATGCCGCGACCGTCGTCCCGATGATCCGCGAGGGACAGGTCGTGCCGATGGGCCAGCGCGGCATCGTGAAGAACGGCCAGTTCGTCCGCGACCCGCGCGTGCCCGACGTGCCGACCTTCTTCGAGACGGCGACCGAGATGAAGGGCGAGAGCGTCAAGCAGACCGTCGACTACCGCGCGATGGCCCTGCTGGTCGAGCTGGGCACGATGCTGCGGGCGATCGTCTACCCGCCAGGCACCGATCCGATGCTGGTCGAGGCGATGCAGCAGGCGATGGCCGATACCTTCGCCGACCCGGAGCTGCAGGCGACGGCCGAGAAGCAGCTCGGCTTCCAGTTCGAGTTCGTGCCGGCCGCCGAGGCGCAGGCGCTAGCGCAGAAGATCGTCAACTCGGCGAGCGACGACCCCGACGCGCTGGAGTACCTGCGCCGCCAGGCCGGCGAGGCGCGGTAAGGTTTACCCCTCACCCCCCGCCCCCTCTCCCCGACGCGGGGAAAGGGGGAGCTACGAGGGAACTCCGCGCTCGCCCCTCATCCTCTCCCCTCCCCGCGTCGGGGAGGGGCCGGGGGAGGGGTAAAGCAGTCGGGCTCAGCTCTCCTCGCCGGGCACGGCGGGCGCCTCGCGCTGGACGCGGACGCGCTCGATGCGATGGCCCGCGACGCGCTCGGCGGTGAGGAGCACGCCGTCGCACTGGACCGTCTCGCCCTGGGTGGGCAGGCGGCCGAGCGAGCTGAGCATCAGCCCGGCCACGGTGTCGATCTCCTCGTTCTCCAGGCGCGTGCCGAGCTGCTCGTTCAGGTCGTCGAGGTTGAGGCTGCCGGCCACGACCACCTCGTTCGGCGAGATCACGCGGACCTCCGGCTCGCCCTGCGGCTCGTGCTCGTCGCGGATCTCGCCGACGATCTCCTCCAGCAGGTCCTCGAGCGTGACCAGGCCGGCGGTGCCGCCCCACTCGTCGACGACCACGGCCATGTGGGTGCGGCTATCGCGCAGCTCGTGGAACAGCTCGCTGACCATCTTCGACTCGGGCACGTAGGTCGCGGGACGCATCATCTCCGCCGCCGTGATCGTGTTCGGGTCGGCGCCCTGGTAGCGCAGCATATCCTTGACGTAGAGGATGCCGACGATGTTGTCCAGCGAGCCGTCGTAGACGGGATAGCGCGAGTGGCCATCTTTGAGGAACAGCGCGATGGCGTCGGCCATCGTCGCGTCGCGCGGGATGCCCTTGATGTCCACGCGCGGCAGCATCACCTCGCGCACGCGGCGGTCGCCGAAGTCGAACACGCCGCTCAGCAGCTCCTCTTCCTCCTCGGCCAGCACGCCCGCCTTCCGGCTCGCCATCAGCATGAAGCGGATCTCTTCCGGCGAGTGGACGCCGTGCGTATCCCCCTCCAGCCGCAGGCCCATCAGGTGCAGGACGGCCTCCGTGGTGCGGGCGAGCAGGACGATGAAGGGGCGGAACAGCGTCGCGAACCACAGCACCACCTGGGCCGTCAACAACGTCGTGCCCTCCGCCCGTTGGAGCGCGATCATCTTGGGGATCAGCTCGCCGAAAGTGATGTGCAGGTAGGTGATGAGGGCGAAGGCGACGATGCTGATCGCCACTCCATGCGCGACCACGGTCGCGATGTCGGCCGGCAAGACGGCGCCCAGCAGCGCGTCGAGCAGGCGGGCCATGGTGTCCTCGCCGACCCAGCCGAGGGCGAGGCTGGTCATCGTGATCCCGAGCTGGGTGCCAGAGAGGAACCGCTGTGGCTCGCCCAGCGCCCGGCGGACGGCTTTCGCCATGCGGTTGCCGCTGCTGGCGAGCTGATCGACGCGCGTGGGGCGGACGGTGACGAGGGAGAACTCTGCGGCGACGAAGAACGCATTGGCGCCCACCAGCGCCACCACGATGGCCAAGCGTAAGACGATGTCGAGGCCAGCGTCCATTTCTGTTCCGCGCGGAGCGCATACTCGCGCGGCTCCCTCATTACGAGAGGCTACCGCGCTAGCAACCTACAGTCAAGCCTCATGCCAGCACGCCGCCGTACCGGCGCAGCCCGTTCAGCAGAACGCGCGCAGGCGGCGCGATCCCGCGCCGCCTGCGCTCTACTCGACCGACTCCTACTGCTGGTTGTTGCCGCCGAACAGGCCGCCGATGGCGGCGCCGGCGATGCCGCCGGCCGCCGCTGCGCCGGCGTTGCCGCCGTCGTGGCTAAGGTATGGCTCCAGGGCATGGGCCAGGTTGCTGATCGGCAGCGACTGCAGCCACACCCTGCCGGGGCCCGTGAGCGCGGCGAGGAACAGGCCATCGCCGAACAGGACGTTGCGGATGCCCTTGATCGTGGTAATGTCGAACTGGACGGTGCCCTCGAACATGCCGACGTGGCCGGGCATTACGCGCAGCGTCTCGCCGGGCTTGAGATCGTAGGTAATCACCTCGCCGTCCAGCTCGACCCAGGCCTGGGCGTCGCCCGCGATCTTCTGCAGGATGAACCCCGCGCCGCCGAACATGCCCGCGCCCAGCTTGCGCTGGAACCCGACGCTGACCTCGACGCCATCCGTGGCGCAGAGGAAGCCGGTGCGGTGGACGAAGTAGCTCTGGCCAGCCGAGACGGTGATCGGCAGGATCGAGCCCGGCACCTTCGTGGCGAAGGCGACCATGCCCGGCGCGTCCTTCGCCGTGTACTGGGTCATGAAGAACGACCCGCCGCCCACGGCGCGGGCGATGGCGCCGAACAGCCCCTTGCTGCCGCCGAGGTCGGTGGTCGTGTGCAGCTCGATGCTGCTCGTCATCCAGGATAGCTCGCCTGCCTGGGCCACGATCTTCTCGCCGGGCTGGAGGGTCATCTCCAGGACGGGCAGCGTCGTGCCGACAACCTGGTGGTCCACGTTACCTCCTGCGCGCCTCCCCATCCTAGTGGAACTCGTCTCCCCGTCGCAGACCTGCCGCCAGACGGAGGGGTGGGCGCGGTCCATCAAGCACATCCTGGTGGAGCTCGTCTCCCCATCGCAGACCTGCCACCAGGCGGGGGTTTGGGGGTGTCCCCCAACCACCTCCTAGTGGAACTTGTCTCCCCCATCGCAGACGATCATCTGCCCCGTGATGAAGTCGCTGTCGTCGGAGCAGAGGAAGATCATCGTGCCGACGAGATCCTCCGGCACCTCGACGCGCTTGAGGGCGCGGCCGCCCAGACGGGCCTGGCGGAACTTCAGGATCTCCTCGCTGGGGTCCTTCTCGCTGAGCGTCGAGCCGGGGGCGAGGGTGTTCACGTTGATGTTGTCGTCGCCCAGCTCGCGAGCGAGGGTGCGCGTGAGCCCCATGACGCCGGCCTTGGAAGCGACGTAGTGGGCGCGCGTGCCGCCGCCGCCGTCGAGGATCGTGCCCGAGGAGATGTTGACGATCTTGCCCTTGCCCCGCTGGCGCAGGTACGGCACCACGGCACGGCAGCACAGCCAGGGCCCCTTGAGGTTGACCTCCATCAGGCGGTCCCACTCTTCGACTGGGATGTCCTCGAAGCCGACGCGCGACATGGGGATCGTGGCGAAGATCGAGGCGTTGTTGACCAGGATGTCGATGCCGCCGAAGCGGTCGACGGTGCGGTGGGCCATCGCCTGGGTGGATTCCTCGTTCGAGACGTCGGTCTGCACGGGCAGCGCCTCGCCGCCCAGGTCAGCGATCTCCTTCGCCACGGCCTCGGCGGCCTTGCCGTCGATGTCGGCCACGACGACCTTCGCGCCCTCGCGCGCCATGCCCAGGCAGTAGGCGCGGCCGATGCCGTTGCCGCCGCCGGTCACGATCGCTACCTTGTCCTTGAGCCGCATGTCGTCCTCCGCCTCCTGCGCGCGCGGCGCCCCGGCGCCCGGCCGCGCTGGCACGACGCTCAGCCGGGGGTTGCGCGGGTATGCTACGCACGGCCCTGCAAGGCTGTCAACTACTACTCGCTCGTCGGGTTGAAGTCGTCCAGGAGGAGAACCCGGAGCTCGGCCACCCGCGTGAGCATTCGGTCGTTGGTGAGGAAGATGCTCGCGCCCGAGGTGAGGGCCGTCGCGACCTGCAAGCTATCGGCGGGGCGCAGCCGGTAATGCGCGCGCAGCTCCACCGCGCGGCGGGCGATCCGATGGTTGATCGCGCGCACGGTGAGGTGGGGATACGTCAACAGCCGCAGCTCGTAGTCACGAACGATGCCGAGGCGACCGGCCTGGAGTGGTCCCACGGCAATCTCCATCAGCGTGATGACCGAGGTGACTCCCGCGAAGACACCCTGCCCGAGCAACTCGAAGAAGTCCAGTACGGCATCGTGGTAATTCGCAACGGCCTCCAGGTAGATGAAGATGACCGTGTCGATCCCGACGACGGCACCCGGCGGAATGGAGGCCGTTAGTCCGTCCACGCCTCGCGCTCGCGTCGCACGTACTCGTCCGGATCGACGCCGGCCCAGATCTCGGCGTGCAGCCCTGCCAGCTCGGCGGCGGGATCGTCCGGCACGCGCATCAGCAGAGCGTGCTTCCCCTCCACGTCGATCACCAGTTGATCGCCCTGCTTGATTCCCAGCTTGCGGCGAACCTCCGCAGGGATGGCGATCTGGAACTTCTTGCTGACTTTCACCTTCTGCATGGTACTCTCCGCGATCAGGCGCTTAGCTCATTATACGCTTTGCTAAGCGGACACCGGCCCGGCCGACGTCTGCACCGTCCGAGCGGCAGGCGCTCGGGCGCCTACTGGTACTCCCGAGCACGCGACGCGCCGCCGATTGCTTTGACAACGCGGCCGGCCGGCGGCATCCTAAGGGATGTTCGTTCATGCTCGGTGTGAGTCGCCGACTCACGCCAAGTATTTCGGGGCTCACGAGGGCTCCACATGGTGGTTCCCCCTTTGCCTTCGAGGGCAGCGGGGGCAGGTCGCTCGGCGCGGGAGGGAGAGAACATGAACGAGATGGTCTCCATCAACCTGCTCGAGGTCGGCGAGGGGCTCAAGCAGGCCGTGGCGCCGGTGAGCATCCTCTGGCAGGCGCCGGACTCCGTAGCGTTCGTCGCGCGGGGGCGGGTTGGGCGGAGCGAGTTCCACGTCGACCCGAGCGACGAGGTCATGTACATGATCAAGGGCGAAATGAACCTCCACTACCGCACACCTGAGGGTGAGGAGAAGATCGCGGTGCTGCGCGAAGGGGAGGTCATCTACTGCCCGGCCGGTACGCCGCATTCGCCGCGCTTCCCGGCCGATGCCTACCTGCTCGTGCTCGAGCGCGCCCGCCGTCCCGGGGAGGACGACTGCTTCCAGTGGTTCTGCCCGCAGTGCGGCTCACGCCTATACCAGGTCGCCAAGCACGTCGCCGACTACCGCGAGGACCCTGTGTCGCGTGCCTACGACGAGTTCTACGGCGCCGAGAGCAACCGTACCTGCGCGAGCTGCGGCCACGTCGCCCCCGGCCGCCCGGGCGCCTGAGCGCTCCTCGTCGGCACCAGGCACCTGCCTCGGCCACTGGCTCGCGCCAGGCACTGACCGCTACCCGAAGCCTAACCTGGCATGCGTGGAGGCCCGATGACCCTGATCCTGGACAATCCCACCGTCGAGCAGCTCCTCACGGTGGACGACGTGCTCGACTGCCTGGAGCAGGCCCATCAGGACCTCTCCAGTGGCCAGGCCGTCAACGCGCCCCCCTACCGCGTGTTCACGCCGCGCACTAAGGAGGAGTTTCCCGAGGCCGGCGACCCGATCCACCACAGCTACACCTCGCTCACCGGCGCCATCGCCCGCTGGAACGTCGTCTGCGACCGCATCGACTCGGACATCATCCACTACGTCTGGCAGGATGGCTTCCTGCGCGAGCGGCGCCTGCCCGCCTCGCCGGACCGCAAGTTCTGCGGCCTCTTGATCCTCTACAGCTCGCGCACCGGCGAGCCGCTGGCCTTCATCCACGACGGCTACCTGCAGAAGTTCCGCGTGGCCGGCACGGCGGCGCTGGGCACGAAGTACCTGGCACGGCCGGACGCGAAGGTGATGGCGCTGATCGGCAGCGGCTGGCAGGCGCAGGCCGAGGTGCTCTGCAACGCCCGCGTGCGGCAGCTCGAGCGGATCCGCGTCTATAGCCCCACGCCCGAGCACCGCCGCGCCTTCGCCGAGCGCTGGACCGAAGAGGTGGGCGTGGAGATCGAGCCGGTCGACTCGGCGCAGAAGGCCGTGCGCGGCGCCGACTTCGTGATCACCGCCACGAACGCGCCCGAGCCGGTGGTCCAGGCGGAATGGCTGGAGCCGGGCCAGTTCGTGACCGGCGTGAAGGATCTCGAGCTGTCGCTGGCCGCCTGGGAGCGCTGCGACCCGCTCACCGTGAACCGGCCGGGGCCGATGTGGCAGCGCTACGCCATCGGCGGCGTCGAGGTGATCCCCGAGCATGGCCGCGACTACTGGGGCAAGCCGTCGTCGATCGCCTGGGACGCCCTGCCGCTGCTGGGCGACGTGATGACCGGCCGCCACCCCGGCCGCACCAGCCCGGAGCAGATCACCGGCCTGATCCTGCGCGGCGACGGCGTCCAGTTCACGGCGGTCGGGATGCGCCTCTACGAGCGGGCCCGCGAGCGCGGCCTGGGCACGGAGATCCCTACCGAGCTGTTCCTGCAGGACGAGAAGTACATTCCCTAGCGGTCCGCGTCAGGGAGGCTAGCCCATGCTGCTGCTGAACAATGCCGACGTCGCCCAGGTCCTCACGATGCCGCTCTGCCTGGAGGCGCTCGACGGGGTGTTTCACGAGCTGGCGACCGGGGACGCCGTGGGCATGGGTCGGATCGACCTCTACGTCCCCGCGGGCCAGGCGTCCGTGCCGTACTACCGCTGGGCGGTCATGGCTGGCGGCAGCAAGCGGGACGGGTACGTCTGCGCCCGCATGCTCTCGGACATGGTCGACTGGCCCCGCGTGGCGGGCAAGGTGCGCGAGAACAAGTACGCCCGCCAGCCCGGCACGTTCTGCGGCCTGCTCTTCCTGTTCAGCGCCGCGGATGCCACCCCGGTGGCGATGCTCAACGACGGGATCCTCCAGCACATCCGGGTGGGCGGCGGGGCCGGCCTGGGCGCCAAGTACCTCGCCCGCCCGGACAGCCGCGTTGTCGGCATGATCGGCTCCGGCGGCATGGCGCGGACCTACCTGGAGGCCTTCTGCCAGGTACGCCCGATCGCCAAGGTCAAGGTGTACAGCCCGAACGCGGCGCACGTGCGCGCCTTCGCCGCCGAGGTGAGCGAGCGCCACCAGGTGGAGGTGGAGCCGGTGGCGTCCGCCCGCGACGCCGTGCGTGGGGTCGACATCGTCTCCTGCTGCACCTCGTCCAACGAGCCCGTATTCCTCGCCGAGTGGCTGGAGCCCGGCATGCACGTGACCAACCTCACCTCGGCGGACATCGAGCCGGGGCTCTACCGCGCGGTAGACGTCGCCTTGCGGGCCGGCGAGGCGACGCCGCGGCTCGAGAGCTTGCCGCCGGACGCCTCCTACGCCCGGGCGGGGTTCCTCGCCTACATCGCCGGGCAAGCGTCGGAGCGGGCCGTGGTTCCCCGCCTGGATCTGCCGACCGAGCTGATCCGGCTGCCGACGCTCACGGACCTCCTGGCCGGGCGCGCGCAGGGCCGGACCGCGGACGACCAGACGACCTTCTTCCTGAACGTGGGAGCGATCGGCGCGCAGTTCGAAGCCGTGGCCGCGGCCGTGTACCACCGGGCGCGCGAGCAGGGGCTCGGGACGGAGATCCCGACCGACTGGTTCCTGCAAGACGTCCGCGACTGAGAACCGCCGACTAGGCTGAACGGAGGGGCCGAGCCGGCCGGCGCGCGCTCAGCGCCGCGCGCCAGCGGCCGCTGGCTGGGCCATGCGCCCCGCGGGCTGGTCCGTTCCGCGCTGGTCGAGGCCGAGGTTGGCGAGCACCGCGGCGGTCGAGCGAGCGCGGTTGAGAGTGTAGAAGTGCAGGCCCGGCGCGCCGCCGGCCAGGAGCTCGCGGCACTGCTCGGTGGCGACCTCGATGCCCAGCCGCGTCACTGCCTCGTCGTCGTCGCCCAGCGCCTCCAGCCGCGCCAGCAGCGGCGCCGGCAGCCGTGCCCCGCAGAGCGCCGTGAAGCGCTTGATCTGCGCGGTGCTGAGGATCGGCAGCACGCCCGGCACCAGCGGCACCCGCACGCCGAAGTGCCGCTCCAGGTAGTCCTTGAACTCGAAGTAGTCGCGGTTGTCGTAGAAGAGCTGCGTGAGCACGAACTCGGCGCCGGCCTCGACCTTCGCCGCCAGGTAGGCCCAGTCGCGGCGCTTGTCG
>Ga0070739_10005490_pt1 | contig 14414 bp, 16 predicted proteins | sample Coa_R1_7_FD_66445 | JGI IMG/M metagenome (GOLD analysis project Ga0070739, IMG submission 66445) | Surface soil microbial communities from Centralia Pennsylvania, which are recovering from an underground coalmine fire - Coalmine... | ecosystem: Environmental > Terrestrial > Soil > Unclassified ... | reverse complement strand
GCGTCCGGCTTGACGCCGGTGACCGCTAGTGTGGCTGGTACGCGAACCGGTCGGCCGCCCCGGCCGGGCTCGTGCCTCCCACCGTGGTTACCCGCACGTCGACCAGACCCGCCACGTGAGCCGGCGCCCTCGCCTTCAGGGATGTGCTCGAGACGAACGTGACCCCCGTTGCCGCGGTCTGCCCAAATCGGACGCGCGCGTCGGTGTGGAAGCCCGTGCCCCCGATGGTGACCACCGTCCCTCCAGTTGTAGGCCCGGCGGCCGGTTTGACCGCCTTGACCGTCGGCACGGCCTCAAAGGTGAAGGTGTCGGCTGCCGAGGTGGGACTGGTGCCGCCCGGGGTCGTGACCCGGACGTCCACTGTGCCGTCGACATGGGCCGGCGACTTGGCCTTAAGCCGCGTGGCCGAGACGAAGCTGACGGCGGCCGCCGAGACGCCCCCGAACTTCACGGCGACCCCTGGTGTGAAATTCCTACCCGAGATGGTCACCAGCGTCCCGCCGGCCGCGGGACCGCGTACGGGGCTGATCCCGCTGACCGCCGGTTTGTTCTCATAGGTGTATCGGTCGGCCGCGACGATCGCACTCGTGCCCGTTGCCCCCGTGACCGTGACGTCCACCGTGCCGGCCGTCCCCGCCGGGACGTTGGCCGTGATGCTGCCGTCGTTGTTGACCAGCATTAGCGCGGGGGCCGTTCCGAAGTGGACCCCGGTGGCGCCCGTGAAACCGGCGCCGATGATCTTCACGTTGCCTCCGCCGCCCGCGGGCCCCGCCGCTGGATGGATGCCCGTCACCACGGGCACCCAGCTCCACGCCCGCGAGGCCGTCGCGCTTCCGTTCCCGGTGGCAACCGTCACGTCCACCGGCCCACCCGTGCCTGCGGGGCTCGTGGCGGCAACGTGTTGGGAGTCGACGAACCTGACCGCCGCTGCCGGTCTCGAGCCGAAGGTGACGCGGGTGCCGCCGTTGACGAATTCCTGACCGCTGATCGTCGTCTGCGTCCCGCCGGTCGCTGGTCCCGCGCCTGCGGAGATACTCGTGACCGACGGGCCACGAAAAGTAAACTGGCCGATACCGACAGCCCAGGCGGCACCGGTGTGGACAGCCCCATACTCCTGGGCCGTCCAGACATCCTTGCAGTCCCCCGGGTCTTGGACGGTCGCCGAGTAGCCGCCCCAGCGGCTGCCCGAGTAAGCCGTGTCACCGGAGAGGTACTCTTGACGAACGTACCCGCTCCCCGGTGTGGTGGTGCCGATCACGGACACGCTCGGGAGCTTTCCCTCGGTATTGGAGTACGTCGCGCCGATCACGAGCCCGGATGAGCAGTCCTCGGCGACCGAGGGATAGTTGTAGAACGCGTCGGCTTGGCCGATGTCCTGGTCCAGCTGGACGCTTAGAGCGGCGGCGTTGCTCGTGTTAACCTCGTCCACGCGGATGCAGTCCCGCTGCACGGATGCGGCCTTTTTGGACACCTGGAAGGTACAGCCGTCGCTCCAGACTGCCCACAGGTGGTTTGAGTTCCAGCTCACGGACTTGACGAAGATGCTCGACTCCGCTCCCACGGGTAGGCCGGGAGCGTCCACCGGCGTCGTCGGACTGCCGATTTGGGGGCTCTGAACGTTGAAGTTGACGGCACTGACGTTCGGAACGCCGGTGATCTGGGCAATTCCCAGCGCGCCGAAGCCCTGCCAGGCCACGTACTGCGTCGAGTCCGATCCTGCGCTGCTCGGCGTCGGAATCGCGGGGACGGCGTCAAACGCGAATCCGGAGGTATACTCCTCGTAGTGGACCACTTTCCCCCCGAGCAAATCGGACTTGTTGAAGACCAGGACATCCTCGTGGTCGAAGCAGGTTCCGCTATCGCAGTGGCCAAGGTAGATATTGGCCGTCATGGTGAGCTTGTCGTCGCTGAAGCCCAGCTTGGGTTCGCCCTGCATGTTGCCCTTGTCGCCTGCAAAGAGGTTTTGAAAAATGAACCAGGTCCCACCTGGGTCGCTCGACGCCGAGATCGCCAGGTCGACTCCCATGGTGGACCAGTTGCCGGAGCATGGCGCCTGCCGGCATACCATCAAGCTCATATACCATCGACGGCTGCCGCTATCGTATGCGACCCTGGGATTGCTGCCGTAAGACTGAGCCTGAGCAAAGGTCATGAGTCCGGTGATGTCAAAGCTGAGCCGAGCTTTACCGCCGCGGTCGAACACCGTGGCGGTGGTGTTGGAGGCGACCAGGACCCGCGTCGGTGAGACGGCGATCTGCGGGTTCGGAGGCTCGGCGCTGGTGCTTGCCCCTGTGGCGCCGGTGAAGCTGAGCAGGTTCTCGAGTGGCGATGTGCCGGCCGCCGACCGGGCTCCTCCCTTGGAGCTCCTGAAGCCGGCTCTCACGCGAAGGGCGCGCGTCGGAGAGGCAGAATCCCTCACCGGGGCGGCGCCCGCGTCGCGCGCGGTGGCCGTCCCATTCAACGGCCCGTGCGGCGCGTGCGACCAGTACGCTCTCCCCTCACGCCCGATGAGGAGGCCCGGTGCGGGTGCCTGCAAACGGGACGAGAGCACGGGCTCGCGCTTGATTCGTGTCGCGGCCCGGGCGGAAACGGTGCCCGCGGGCCGGATGACGCCATGGGTTACAGGGACGAGCTGATTTCCACTGCTCGCAGCCCGGGAGAAGGCTTCAGCCTGGACGGGGACGAGTCCCCCGACGCTCAGAGCCACCACCAGACAGATCATGCCGGAGATGCTGTGGGGACTGCGGTACATGGTATCCCACCTTTACGGGGTGATGCTACTGGACGCGCCCGGAAGGATGTCTCGCCTGTTCGCTCATTCTAGGGTACGGGCGTTCCAAGGCCGAAGGCAGGTTCCCGAGCCGTCGCAGGATGCCGTCGACCTGCACCCAAGTCCCTCGTTGATCGGAGGCGACTCCGGCGTGCTCATGACCAACTCCTTCGCCCGAGTGATGGGGTGTTCCTCCAGCAACGCCTATGGTCCCTTGGCATCTGTCGCCGCAATTTTGTTTACCGCTCGTTTAAGTTTCAGTGAGCTGTGCTTCTGCTGTACCAGCCACGTATCGGCGGAGATCGCCGGGGAGTGGCGACGTGCCTCGACGGCATCGCCGGCCTCTCCGTGAGAATAGGGCGACCGGAGGACGGGGCGAAGTTACTCGGGGCGGCGGCGGCGTTGCGAGAGTCTATGCAGGCACCCGTTCACCCAGTAGACGCGGGTGAGCGTGCCGAGCACTTATGGGCCGAGTCCAGTGTCAAAGCGGCCCTCGATGACGCTGCCTTCCAGTCCGCTTGGTCGGCTGGAAGAGCTATGAGTCCCAGTGAAGCGGCCGCCTTCGCGTCGGATGTGGGCGCGAGCCCGGACATCGATAGTGCTGGGCGCAAGGCATAGGCTGACTCATGGGCACCTGAACGGCATCGGAGCCGAGTGCACAACACATTCCTCTCTGGGGCGGATCATATCGCCTGCGCGCGGTCTAGGCTGCTCTCCGCGATCTGGGTCGGCTCTGCCACATGCACTACCGAGCGCTCCATCTGCTCCGCGTCGATGGATGTACGACCCTCCGCCAGAGGCACGGCGAAAGCTCGCCTCATCCCCTCTTGGACCCGATTGTTGGCCTCCTCGTAGCGGGCCAACGACTTATCCGGGAGTGGCTGGTCCACCCAGACGACGTAGAAGCGCTTGGAGAACGCCTTGTGACGCAGCATCTGCCGAAGGCTCCAGCCGCCACCGGACGGTTTCCAGTCAACCGGCCTCGCCATCCGTCGGAACTGGCACCGGACCGTCCTCCTGCCGGACCAGCCACTGGTCGATCTGGTTGAGGTGGTCGAACTCCTCATGCCACTAGCTAACGCACTGGCTTGGTCCGGCTGCGCATAAGACTCCGACTGCTGGCCCCGCGGATCACAGATGAACAAATCTAACCTGTTGCTGATGAGGCATCCGGTTTGTCGGCCTCTAGTGCCGAGTCAGACGTCGAGGGCCGAAGCCCGAGCAATCGGATGAGCGTTTCATCAAGCATCTCATCGAGCGGTGGCCAGGGAAAGTTCGGTCGATCGATCCGCAGGGAAACAAGTCCATGGACGGCGGCCCACGCCAGGGTAGCGAGGTAAAAGGCCCCATCAGACCGTTGGGCGGTGCCTTCCCGTTGACATCGGGCGATACCTTCGACCGCGGCGTAGAAGGATGCGCGTCCAGGAGACCGCTCCCCATCGAATGCCAGCATCGGGGGCAGGTCTGGCCCAAACATGAGTCGATAGTGACCAGGGTGATCGAGCGCGAAGTGGGCGTATGCCCGCCAGCGGGCCAGTAATGCCCTTGCGCTGTTCGCGGCACCCTCCGCTGCGGCGACACGTCGTCTGTCCAGTTCTATGAAGCCACGCTCCACGACGGCAACTCTGAGATGGTCAACGTCTGGGAAGTGTGGATACACCGATGTCGTGGCGATGCCGACCTTCCTGGCCACTCCCCGCAGTGACAGCTGGCGGGCACTGCCCGCCTCCGCAACCAGCGCACTGGCAGCATCGATGATTTCCGCGCGCAAGCGCTCACCTTGACCGCGTGGATTGGACTGGCGTCTCGGTGGCCGACCAGTGGCGTCGCTAGTCACCGTCATGGGCTCCTTGCCCCAGGCTAATACGCCCTGATTTGGCACAAGCTGACTTAAGGAAAACGCGCGTAGAGCTACGCATGTAGTATGATACAGGGAAACCCGTTGTGAAAGAGGACTCCTGATGTCGGACCGCACATCGAATGTCTCGCCACCCGCAGCCCCCGTGCCGGCCCGCTTGCCTCGATGGCTACCACCTGTCGTGATTCTCGGCGCACTCGGTGTCGGCTCCCTTGCCTTCGGTGCGCTGTTCGCTCCTCAGACGCTCCTGGCATCTGGCCAGCACATGACGGAGGCTGCGCGCGTCTGGTCCCGGTACGCAGCGGCCTACAGTTTCACGCTGTGTCTCACGATCCTGTTCCTGCTTGCCATTCGGGCGCGGCGACTCCTGGCCGGCGTGCTCGTTCAGGCCACGTTCGCTGAACTGATACTGGTCATCGTGGCCATTGCCAACAAGCGGTGGGAGCAGATACCGGCGGATATTGTGCTCGCGGTAGTGTTTGTCGCGAGCGCCTTTGTCCTGTTCGGCCAACCCGTCTGGCACCTTGCAGCGTGGCGCGATGACTCCCGACAGTAGCACCAGATAGACCCACTTCGCTGACCTTGCGACTCATCTACCCAGCGCAAAGAGAGCGAGATGTCAGAGCCAATTTCCGCTCTATCAAGTAAGGTACACAGGAGTCGACGCTAGCTCGGCCGAGCGAGCTATAGCGTTGGAATCGTGGTAGCTGCAAGGCCCCATTTACTTGTCCATGGGAACTCAAACCCGATCCGCCACTCTGAAGCAGAGGAGACTCATGAAAAAGAGTCGAGGTCCGGTCCTTATACAAGCATGCTTGAACGGGGCAACAACTCGAAGCGCGCACTTTGCTGTTCCGCTCTCGGCAACTGAGCTCGCGCACGACGCAAGACGCTCACTGAACGCCGGTGCTGCGGGACTTCATGTCCATGCCCGCCTCCCCGACGGCTCAGAGACTCTCGACCCCGGGACCTGCGCCTCACTGTTGAGTGCTCTTCGCGGGAGATGCCCGAGTATCCCGATATGTCTCACGACCTCGGCATCGGCGGAAGGCGATCCGGCAAGGCGTCTTGCGCTCATCAGCAACTGGACCGCAATGCCGGACTTCGTGTCCGTAAATATGCATGAGGAAGGGAGCTTAGAGCTTGTCGCGGTACTCCGCAAGCAAGGTATCCGAATCGAGGCAGGCCTACGTGATGTCCGGACTTGTGAGATATTCATCGAGAGCGGTCTGGCCGCCCACTGTTCGCATATCCTGGTCGAGCCAGCCGAGCCAGAGCCGAATGCCGCTAGTACGACGGCTCGTACCATCAGCCAGATGCTGACCGATGCCGGAATAATGCTTCCCCAGTTACATCATGGCGAGGGACTGGCAACCTGGGCCGTGATCGAAGCGGCTCTAAATGCGGGCCACGATATTCGGATTGGCCTCGAGGACACAACGCAACGACCTGATGGAGCGGCTGTCACAAGTAATGCGGAATTGGTCGCCATTGCGGTGGAGCTTGTATACCGCCACGGCCATCGTCCGTGTCTCCCATCGCGAAATCCGGCTGGTGACTGAATAGGGTACATATGTCTTCCGCGACAGCCGAACCGAAACCCTTCTACATTCGGGTTGGTTTGGAAGATACAACGCAACGACCTCGTAGCCCGACTGTCACAAGTAATGCGGTTATAGGGTAGAGCGGTGGATGAGCGACGGGAGCAGACAACAAGTGCGAGCGCAATTCGCCTTGCTCTTGCCCGCCAGCTGACCGAGCGCTGTCCGCTCGCTCTCGGCCATGTAATTGCCGTTACCGGATCCGCGGCACGCGGGATAGCGGATGACACGTCGGACACCGAGATCAACGTTTGGGGCGACACAGTGCCCGAGATGAGTGTCTGGCGCGAGGGGCTGGAGGGGGTGGGAGCGACCGATGTGTCGCTCAAGTTCGCCGGCGAGTCCGACCCGACGAGCTTTCGGTGGGTGGTTTGCGGGATCGATGGCATCTGGGTCGAGCTTGGCTTTTCGCTGATCGAGGAGTTCGACTCCTTTGTAGGCGATCTCGTGGCGGGCCGGTTCATCGATCATCTGAGGATGCAGATGGGATGGACGATCGAGCAGGCGGTGCCGCTGCGGACTGGCGGCCGCATGGCTGCATGGAAGGAAATGGTGGCGGCCTACCCAGAGGGACTGGCGGAGCAGATCGTAGCGAACCAGACGGAGGTGTGGTCCGATCCTCACGTGCCGGGCGTGCGCTGGGCACTGGCCGTGCGTGGCGAGCGGATGGGCCTGGCGCTCCGCTTCACCTGGGACATGCAGAACCTGCTCCGTGTCCTGTTTGCGATCAATCACACCTGGATCATGATCTCAAGTGGACGGACGAGCGCTCGCTCGACGTGCCGATCAAGCAGGACCAGCTCTCCGTGCGCCTCGACGCCATGTTTCGGCTGGCCGACCTGGCAGCAGCAGTTGAGACCAATCAGCGCCTGGTCGTGGAGACGCTGGAGCTGGCGCAATGGCAGGGTTTCGAGGTGGGTGAGGCGCTGCGATCGATGCGGGCCGGCTTGCTGGAAGGCCTGGCGATGGTCAAGCGCGGGTGAGGGCGGACACTGCTTATCGCTTCATTCTGATCGACGGCAGCACCACTTGTTATTGATGTTTTGATGTGCTCGGCACGGCGAGAGTTGAGAGCGGATAGAAGGCTTGTCGTGGTCGTCCAGCGGTTCAGGTCCTCGGTGGCAGGCAGACCCTGGGCGACACACTCTCCTGCTTTTCGTCATGTGTCAAGAACACCCCGACAATATGGGGCCGGAGGATAGAGATTGTAAGAGCAGCAGAGGGCCGATCTTGTCCGGACCTCAGCCCAGAGCTGCAGCCCAGCTTGCAATCAACTGCCCGACAGCGTCGCGCTGCTCGACGTACCTGTGGTCCGCTCCTTCAACCTGTGCTATGTCGAGCCGAGGGGTAGATCGCGCGTTGTCGCGTATGGTCTGTACCCAGTCGCCAGGAACGCTCTCATCCTCTCCGTAAAGTACTAGGACAGGACACCGCACATCCGCGATAGCCGCAGTCTCGCTGGCGGAGTCGAACGCGTGCCGGATGATCTGCTCGCGCGTCAGCAGCATCTGCGCGCTTGCCATGTTCCACCGAGGTGAGCCTGCCATCGGGGGGAGAAGATCCTCACCTCGGCCGTCCGACACCAATTGCTCCGCCAGGGCCGTCCGTTCTGGGTAGGAGGGCCACCGGACAATTGGCGATGCAGCAACCAGTCCACGCACGCGTGGATCGTCGCGCCATGCGAGATAGCAGGCGGCTTTGGAGGCGCCGAGGCTGTGACCCGCGAGCACCAACCTCTCTGCGCCTCGGGACTCCGCGAACTCGATCCAGGCCGAGATGTCTCGAGTGGCTTCGTCGAACCGCTCGAATGAGCTTCCGGCAAGGACGACATCCCTTCCCCGCCACAACAGCGTACACGCGTCGTGTCCCCGAGTGTTCCCGGTGAGGAAGTTATACCCGCGTGCCGCGAGAGCGCGCCCGATCGCCACGTATAGCGGGTCATAGAAGTTTGACATCCCACCGTGAATCCACACTATGGTCATCGAGTCGGCAGGCTCACCACTCGGTCGAATCAGGGCTCCTCCTAGCAAAAGACTGTCTGCCGTCTCCGCCCAGACCAAATGCTCCGTGTAGGAGTGCTCGGAGCTATCGCTGCTGGTCATCGACCTGGACCTCCAGATAGCGGTCGTGGTAGCTCGGAAAAGGCGAGTCGGACATCCGCCATCCGTCGCATATGCCGGCCTTCTATCAAATGAGCAGTGCTAGTCGCAGTTTCCACATCATCCCACACCGTGAAGATGGTGATACCAGGCTCGAAGCTGGCCAACTTCGCCTCCGTCTCGCCTCACCGAGTGATGGCCCGCAGGTGAGTTCATTCGGGTGAAAGGAGAGGACGGACTTCTAAACAGGTAGACGCGCCAAGATCAAAACACAACAGAGACGGCGAGGGTTTACCGGCTAGCCGGGCGGCCGGCACGGCGCGGCGTCAACATCTGCGGAATCTGACAGGGCCAACGAAAGAAGGAGAGCAGGAAATCGGAAACATCATTGTGAGCGAAAACGTGACGCTCGACGGAGTCGTCCAGGACCCGGCAGGCGACGAGGGCTTCAGAGTCGGTGGCTGGGTCGGGCTGATCAAGGATCACCCCGGGGCGGGCAAGCTCGCGCTAGACGATGCACTCGGGGCCGAGGCGTTCCTGCTGAGTCGCCGGAGCTACGAGTGGTTCGCTGCCCGGTGCCCTCCCGGAGCGGCCCTCAGACAGGCTGAACAGCCTGCCCAAGTACGTCGTGTCCTCAAGCCTCGAAGAGGCCGACTGGAACAACTCGACGGTGCTAAAGGGCGAAGTAGCGAGCGAGGTCTCGAGGCTGAGGCAGGGGCTAAACGGGGAAATAGTCGTCCCCGCCAGCTTCCAACTCGTATGCACGCTGATGGAGCACGACCTCGTTGACGAGCTCCGGCTGAAGGTGTACCCGGTCGTGCTCGGAGCCGGCCAGGGCCTCTTCGGAGAGACCAGCGACAGGAAGCCCATGCGCCTCACCGAAACCGAGACGATCGATGACGGCGTCGTCTACCTCATCTACAAGATCGTCCGCGCCACATAGCAAGCGCCGCGTCGAACACGAGGCAAACGAGAAAACGAGGCGAGATCACAGTGACCACGGTCCCTTCACCATCACAAACGATACAGCCCATAGCTGTCTCGGCCAACCTCAGATTTCGCGTCGGGTCACCGACGACGGCGGCTTGCCAAACAATGGACCCGTCGTCCGCCGCGGCCGTTCGGCACCGCAAATGCGCCGTGCTCTTTGGCCGGATCATGGTGAGCCGGATGAACACGAACTACCACGCCGTCGATGGTGATCTGAACTGACGCCGCAACAACACTGACCTCGACCTCGCGACGCGCATACATGCGGCCGACGCACTTACTGGGTAACCATATTGTTACGTAACCGATCTGCTACACTCAGCCATGGACATCGTGCTGCAAGCTCTGGCAGACGGCGGCCGCCGTACCCTACTCGACATCCTCCGCGATCACCCGGCCACGGCCGGGGAACTCGCTGGAGCGCTTCCGATTGCCCGGCCGGGTGTGTCACGGCATCTGCGGGTGCTACGCGAGGCCGGACTGGTCGACGTTCGCCAGGAAGCGCAGCGCCGAATCTACGCCTTGCGCATCGCCCCTCTGATCGAGGTGGACGCATGGTTGGGGGGCTATCGAGGGCTATGGCATGACCGACTAGACGCCCTGCATACCGAGGTCGCCCGCAAGAAGGCACAGGGGAAGAGGAGTCATTCATGAAGGTCATCGGCACCATGAGAGCGCTTGACCAGTATCGCGGCGCGATCCGCGTGGAGGACGTATACGACACCGACATCCACGATCTCTGGGAAGCATGCACCGAACCCGAGCGACTGGCACGCTGGATTGCTGAAGTCACTGGCGACTTGCGTGCTGGGGGAAGATTTCAGGCTGTCTTCACGAGCACGTGGACCGGTCCCGGACGCGTCGAGAGCTGTGACCCACCGCACCATCTCCTGCTCACTATGGAACCTGGGGCTGAGGAGGAAGCGGAGATCGAGGCGTGGCTTACCGCCGAGGGCGATAAGACTCGTCTCGTGGTCGAAGAGCGGGGCCTCGCGCTTGCTGAGCTTCACTTCCATGGTGCGGGCTGGCAAGCACACCTTGAGGACCTGGGTCGGTCGCTTGTCGGTAAACCGTCAACGTGGAAAGCACGCTGGACTGAGTTGACGCCGACGTATGAGGCGATGCAGCCTCACTGAGGGCGCGTATCGCCCGCACTCACGATGCCTCGTGGCGGCTCAGACATCGATGACACTTCGTCCGGGAGATGGTTGCACTGGCTCGCTAGCCAAGCTTGGCTGTCAGTTTGGCATCTACCGAACTCACACAGCTGTCAGTTTGGCTGTCAACTTTGGCAGCGCATCGGCAGCGCAAGCTGCTTTTGGTAGGAATGGGCTACCGAGATTTGGCTGAAACATTGGTGAGGGCGCTGGGATTCGAACCCAGGACCGACGGATTAAAAGCCGGAATGGTGCCCGTCCTGGTGCCTCCACGAGTGTCCAGATGTGGCGTATTTACGCCAATTCCTTCTCACGTTAGATGTGACTGGACGGTGCAGGACACGCAGCTTTGCTGTACCAACTGCCGTACTGGATCTCTCGCTCCGCTGCGAGAAAGCGACGGACAACCGCTTTGTTCTGTTCGGTTGACATTGCGCGCGTACCCCTCCAAGAACAGTAACACCGCGCATGACCGACCGGAGCGACTAGCTGTGGGCTTCCCCCGCTTTAATGGACACTTCTCATGCGTCACAGAGCGGGCCTGTAACGGAGCAGCCGAGAATCAATTCTCGACGTACGTGGACCCGGGTAGACTCTCAGATTAAAGGCACGAATCTGCGGTGTCTCAGCACTTCCAGCGCTGTCCATATGTGGTGTGTTTACGCCACTTCCTTGCCATCGTAGACTGCTCTGGTCGGGAACGGTCAGCATCAGCGACCTGGTGCAGCAGTCACGAGGCGGGGAGGGGAACGGCGGAGTCGGTTATCCCTATCCGTTCGAACGCGAGACGTACGGCAACCGATCCCTCTCCGATCGCTGCCGCGACACGCTTAACGGATCCGCTCCGAATATCGCCGACCGCGAAAATGCCCGGGCGACTCGTTTCCAGGAACAGCGGCGCGGAGACCTGGGCGTCACGCCGTTCTATCGGAACAGACTGCCCGGTGAGCAGGAACCCGTGCTCGTCGACTGCCAGCTGATCCCCAAGCCACTGTGTGCAGGGCGTTGCGCCGATGAAGACGAACAGCGCAACGACGGGGAGGCGTTCTCGGGCCTTGGCTTTGGTATCGACTTCGACCGCCGTTAGCCTGTCGTCTCCCACGAGCGCTCTGACCTGGGTGCCGGGTCGTACCTCGATCGTCGGGTGTCGCTCAATCTCGTCGACTAGGTAGCGCGACATGGACGACGCCAGAGCTTCGCCGCGAATTAGGATCGACACTTTTGAGCACGATCGTGCGAGATGCAGGGCCGCCTGGCCCGCGGAATTCCCGCCACCGACTATGGCCACCGGCCCGCCGATGCACGTCTGTGCCTCCATTTGGGTTGCAGCGTAGTACACGCCGAATCCTTCGAACTCGCCGAGACGCTCCAACGGCAGGCGGTTGTAGCTTGCACCGGTGGCCACAATGAGAGCGCGGGCGGCAACCACGGAACCATCATCAAACGTGACCTGATGTGCGCCGGCTTGGGACGAAAGAGAGACGGCGCTAGCTCCGAGACTCATTCGTGCCCCAAACTTCTCCGCCTGAAGCACTGCCCTCGCTGCCAGTTCTTCGCCTGAAAGCCCGGCCGGGAAACCCAGGTAATTCTCGATGCGAGAGGAGGTCCCGGCGTGGCCACCAAACGCCGTGTGTTCGGCAAGCACCGTCGTCAGCCCTTCGGAGGCGCCATAGACGGCGGCGGACAGTCCTGCGGGACCTGCGCCGACAACCAGAAGGTCGCAAACGTCAGTACCTCGTGACTGTGCTCCTGCGAGACCCAAGACTGTGAGCAGTTCACGATTACTTGGGTTGCGCAGAAGAGGAATGCCCGGAATGATGACGATCGGAAGACAATCCACGGGAACATCGAGCTCGCGCAGAAGTTTTTCGGCGTCGGGGGCATCCTCCAGGTCGAGCCACCGTGACGGCAAACGGTTACGAGAGAGAACCCCGAGAATGCGACGGGTATCGGCGTCGAATCTGGAGCCGACAAGAGTTAGGCCCGTACCCTGTCGCGTCAGATTCGCGTGCCGGATGAGGAACGTTCGAAAGAAGAGGTCGCTCAGGGCGGGTTCCTGCTCCATGAGACTGCGAACAGCGGCCGCCGGAACCCGCAGGATGCGGCCGTCGGCCAGCGATACGACCGCGAGTGGAGAACGCTGACCGGTTAGAAGGCTCATCTCCCCGACGAACTGGCCTGGGCCGAAGCGAACGCCTGCGAATTCGTGGGCGGTGCCTAATTTCGCAACGAGCTGGAGCTGACCGTCCAGCACGATGATGAGGTCATAGTCCGCTTGACCTTCAGCGGCGACCGTCTCCCCCGCCCGCACGTCCTCCTCGATTCCGCGCAGCCGTAGTAGTTCGATCTGCGCTGGATCAAGTAGGGGTAAGCGGCCGGCCTCGGTTAGCTTGGCGTGCTGGCCATGACTGGCCGTCGCCGCGTTTCCGACCGGACGTGCGTCTATCTGGTCACCTATTTGTACGAGTACGTGTTTTTGGAGACTGCCACCAGGCTTGCTTCATCTTCGCCTGCCTAAGCAGCACATTGGTGCGGACCTTGTCGCCGCTGGCATCCCTTTGCATTTCCCGGACCAAGCTCACCGCAACCATCCTCTCCCCGAATTTTCTATGACTAAACAGATTCTCTAGAAAATAAACTTCAAGTGCCACTCGCCGCGTCCCGATTGTGGATGCGGACTGCACTCAGACCAGCGACCAAGGCATGTGGGCACGACGGTGCAGCCAAGACAATATTCCCTCGACTCAGGTGGACAGAGGTGGAAAGCTCCGCGGACTCAGGGATCAAGAGTCGCGTTCAACGGCTTAAAGACGCGCTCAACGGAGTTCTGTTCTTCCGGCATGGTCCGTTGTTGGCGTCTTTCCGCCACTCGACATCCCCTGCCGTCCGTCTTTGGATGCCCTGTTGGGAACGGTTTGCAGCCGTTTTGCACCCGGCACAGGTTGACGCGGGGCAATCATGGCCGGGCATCCGACTGTCGTTCCCAGAACGACCGCTTGTCGGTGTGCTTCGCACGACACTCTGTTACGAGGTCGGCTAAAGCATCGACCCACTGCGGAGTCATTACAGCAATCTTCTCGCAGCGCTGACGCCAGTCAACAGAGTCTCCCCATCCACCAGATAGAGACCAAAGTACAGGTGCGATCTGGCCGAGCCTTGGCAAGCTCTGCAGAGCTATCTGTTCGAATCGCTCCTTCCGGGTGCTCATGTAGGTTGGCACACTGACGTCGTTGTACATGGTCGTATGCATGGCGATTGAGCATGATCGTCTGTTCACAGTGAGCCCTAGGGATACAAGGGGGCTGGCAGGTTGAGTCTCCCAACGTTGCATAGGCTCCGTCAGCGCGAATGAGGCGAGCTGAAAGCCGTCGGAACGTGCCTTGGAGCGCGCCCACCCGATAGACTCAATGCACTCCATCTCTTCTGTGACAGCTGCCAGCGCTTGCTTCTCAGCCATCCTTTCGTCGACGCGTTTCGCAACGGCCTTGGACGCCCGGGCCGAAGCGATGAGTGGCACTACCGCCTGGATTTCTGGCGCTGGCTTTTCAGGCATTTTGTCCAAGAGCGTTTGTCTAAGAAGCGGATTGCTGACAAGATCCCAGAACCCAATCTTAAGGTCGTACCGTGACGCGAGCAGCGAACGAGCGGCCTCAATATCGCCTGGATTCCTGGGCCTTGCATCCTGAATGACACCAGTGACCTTAAAGTTTGCCTCGACTGGGACTAGTCTCAGATACCGAACTGGGTCTGGTGGCGCGTCGGGATCCCACATAGGCACACCCTCCGCTAGTTGCGAGACCACGTCACGCCCCTCGGGCCTTCCGGCGCTCACCCATCGTGAATAGTCGCCCATAACAACCTCGATCCCTGCCGTGTGAGGCACGACGAGGACGATGTTGTCATGCAGTCGAGATGTCTCCATGTCTTGGTACCTGGCAG
>Ga0070739_10005489_pt1 | contig 14415 bp, 11 predicted proteins | sample Coa_R1_7_FD_66445 | JGI IMG/M metagenome (GOLD analysis project Ga0070739, IMG submission 66445) | Surface soil microbial communities from Centralia Pennsylvania, which are recovering from an underground coalmine fire - Coalmine... | ecosystem: Environmental > Terrestrial > Soil > Unclassified ... | reverse complement strand
GCAGCGCCGACGGGCGTGCGGACGCGAAGCTGAACTCTGCCGGGGCGACGGGAAACTGCCGTTCCTGGGTCGGCAGCAACGCGTTCCATGACAACTGCGGGGCGGCGCTCCCCTCGGTCACGAAGCTGCCCCGGCCCACGTGGCCCTTGATGAGACCCTCCGATTCGAGCAACTCCCAGGCGGCCGCCACGGTGGTTCGGTTCAGTCCAAGCTGGGCCGCCAGGTCGCGCGTCGGGGGCAGACGTTCTCCCGCCCGCAGAGCCCCCGTCTCAATGCACTGCTTCACATGCACGTACAACTGACGGTACAGGGGGACGTCGGATGCTGGGTTGAGTTGCAGGCCCGGAAGCATACCAACCAAACCACGAGCATACCAGATTGGGTGGCCTCCTGCTGTCCGGCAGGCGACTTTTGTTAGAATCATCGTTCAACGTGAAAGCCGCCGGCGCCATCCTTGTCGCGGCCGCCCTCGCCGCCCTGTCCACGTCGCCCGCCGCGGCGCAGAAGCGAAAGAATATCCCCTACGCGGACCTTCCGATCGTCCAGCCCAAGCCGAACAAGAAGGACGAAATGCGGTCGGAGACGCTGCCGCCGGTAAAGGAGCCGCCCGCGGCCGTCTCCGCGGCCACCGCGCGGCTGCGGTTTGAAACGCTGCCGCTGTCCGGCAAGGGGCTGCTTTCGGCACAACTCCGCGAAGGCATGCGGGCGCTGGTCCGGAATCCCGCCGGCTCTGTGATTAAACTGCGCGCCTTCGTTGCCGGTTCCGGCGACCTGCGCCGGGTACAGGAAATCGCGGCCGAGGTGTTCGGCGAACGGCATTTACCCATGCCGGCTCTTGCGGTGGTACAGGTGGGCGCGCTCCCGCTGGAAGGCGCCCAGGTCAGCATGGAGGCCACGCTCGAGGGCCGTCGCGATGAAAACCCGAGTGGGCTGGCATTCGTCGCGGCGCAGGCGGGCGAATCCGTTCCAGCGGCCCTGGAGCAGGTCGGCGCTGTTCTGCGCGATGCCGGCGCCGGACCTGCCGATGTGCTCCGCGCCACCTGTTTCGTCAGCGTACTGGACCCGTCACAGCCGGCGCCCATGCTCGGACCGGAACACGTCGCCATGATTCAGATGCAGCGCGAGCCGGCGCGGCCGACTGCCGCCTGCGAAGCGGTGGCGCGGCTGGAACGGCCGGCGTCCGAGCCGGTGCAGATTCTGCGCGGCGAATCGGGCGTGGCTCGCGCCGCGCTGGTGAGTGCGCCGCGCGTGGTTCTCAGCGGGATTCAGCTCGGTTTCGGCAAAGAGGATCGGGATATCGACGAAGCGCTCGATCATATCGAACGCGGGCTCACCGCCGCGAATGCCGCGTGGAAGCAGGCGGTGTTTATCCACGCCTACACGACCACTCGATCGGTTGCCCAGCCGCTTGACGAGGCGCTGCGCCGGCGCATCGGCGAAGCGCGCCCCTTCACGATTCTTCCGTTCGAAGGGCTGTCTTCGATCGACGCGGTGCTGGGCCTCGATGTGATCGCAGCCGGAAATTAAGGGCGCGCCGATGGCTAGCTGCCCGGCTCGACGATCATGATGTTCGTGCTCTCGTCCACCTGCCCGTAAACGATGCGCCGTTCATCGGGCGACAGGCAAAAGTCCGGGTTGTACAGCCGAAGCATTCCGGGAATGGAAGCGAGTTCGGTCACGCGGCGCGTGGCGAAACTGAAGTAATCGAGCCGGCGGTCCTTCCCGGAAAGCTGCCCCGCGGGCGTGCCCGGAGCCGCTCCGACGAAATAGACGCCATTGCTGCCGAGCGCCCACCAGCCGTGATTGACAGGATCATCCATCACTTTTGTGGCGGGCCCTCCAGCCGCGGGCACTGAGAACAGTTGCCCAATGGATTGCCCGAACGTTGGCCGGAAGAAGTAAATGAGAGAACCATCGGCGGATTCAACCGGCTCGAAACCGCTTTCCGAAGTCAGCCGCTGGGCTCGTTCGGGAGGGATATCGGTTGCGTCCGCCGGCGCCTTCCACATACTCCAGCGCGAGGGCCAGCTGGACCCGAAGTAGATCCATTTCCCGTCTCGGGACCAGCGCGGGCGAATCTGGTCGGCGGGCCAGCGAGTGACTTGTCGCAGCGGGCCACCGTCGGACCCGATCACATAGATATTGCTGTGGGATGCATCTCTGGCGTCGAAAACGATGCGCGAGCTGTCCGGCGACCAGCGCGGCGACCCGGGGGATTTCTGCTCCCTGTTCAGGGACGTCAACTGGACGGCGTTTCGGCCCATGCTGTCGCTGCGCCAGATTTCATTGAAGCCACCGCGGTTGGAGGTGAAGACGATCCACTTCCCGTCCGGGGAGAACTGCGGGCTCGAATCGGTTTGGGTAGAGGACAGCAGCGGCCTGGGGCCGGACACATTGGCCGGCTGCGCTCCGGGACGGATCTCAGTCTCATTCAGCGCAACATGAGAATTGCTCCGCTCCCAGGCGATCAACTCGCGGGATGGCCCGGCCGGGCCCGGCGCCTGCGCGACGGTCGGATACTGTGCGCCCTGCGTATCGGCTATGGCGACGGCATCGCCACCGTCGGCGCGCGCCCGCCACAGGCTGTATCCCGGGCCGGCCTGCATTGCGAACACGATCTCACCGTCCGGGGTCCAGGCCCAGCCTTTAATCTCGCCCGCGCCCCGGGTCAACTGCCGCGCCGCGCCGCCGGAGAGGCGCCTGACATACAGGGAAGCATTGGCACGATCGCCTCCCCGGCGGGCGTACGCCAGGTATTTCGAATCGGGAGAAACAGCGAAGGGCGTGAAGTCATCCGGGTTTTCGTCGGTCGAGGTGAGGGGGCGCTGCCCCCCTGTTGTTACAGAAACCGCATACAGAACGTTCGCCGAAGACTCCTTCTTCGATATCAGCACCGACTCGGCATCCGGAGTCCACGATACGAACTGAGCGTCCGTGTCCGCGATTCTTCTGGCCAGACCACCGAGCGGAGAAATCACCATCACGGTGTGTTCGCCGCGGATGAAGGCGATATGGCGCCCGTCGGGGGACCACGCGGGATTGCGATCCGGCTGCGAATCGTTGGTGATCCGCCGGACGGGGCCACCATCGCGCGTCGTGACGTAAACTGCGGAGGGACCGCCGATTTCCCCTTGCCAGGAGAAGGCGATCTGGCTGGCGTCAGGGGAGAAGCTGGGGTGGCGCTGATCGCCGGTCATCGACGTGATGGGCCGGACGATCCTGTGAACGGCCGGTGGAGGTCCCGCGGTGAGGTGGAGATAGAGCATCGTTCCGGCGACGATGAGCAGGGCGGCGACGCCAGCCGCGACAGCAATCGTCGGCCAGCTCCGGCCGGCCGGCTTGGGCGGCGGTACGGGTGATGGGCGCGGTTCGAGTGCGATGACTCGCGCTTCCGGACGCGCCTCGATGCGGTATCGAAAGACGGGTGCGTACCCGCCTTTGGGCACATCGATAATGACCGGGTCATTTGCTCCGGCGGATGCGTAGTACTCCGCGAGTTTCGATCGCAGCCGGCTTCCGTGGACGCGGACGACGGAGTCTGTGCGGGGATCGTAGGATGGGTCACGATCGAAGACCTCGATCCCGACCGTGTATTCTTTCAGCTCGGACGCCGCGCCGTTGACCGCGGTCTCCACCAGGTAGCGGAGCATTCTGCTGAGCCGGTCGGCGCCGGCGAAAGCTTTGTCGGCCAGCAGGGTCTCAAGCTGAGCCGCAATCTCAGCGCGGCTGGGCCGCCCAATCCCACGCCGCTCTGGTGCGCCTGACATGTACCCGCAGGGTAGCGGTATTGTAGCGCGCTGTAGCCTGTCCTCGCAACGTTCGATAACATCCTGAAAAGAAGCGACATCATCGCTGTCGCCGGTACAGCATTGCCACCCCTCGGAAAATGCCGCAGGATTCTTCCACCCGCCGCAGGAAGCGGCGGCGCTCAGGAGGAGGAAGGTTATGAATTCAGGATGGACCGGGTGGCGGACGCTGGCGATTGCGCTTGTTTGTTCGGCAACTACGTTGCTGGCCGAGGTTTCGCTGCCGGTTATTGTCTCGACGACAACGGACAGCGCTCTGCAGCAGATCACGATTTCCGGCGAGAGTTTCGGGACATTGAAACCGAGCGTCTGGCTGAATAACGTCCCGCTGGTCGTCAATCTCTACACCGACAAAAGCATCACCGCGTTTCTTCCGCCGAACGTGGCGGCAGGGAGTTATCTGCTGGTGATCTCGAACACAAAGACGAGGCTGTTCGGGTTCTTCGTGGCGACGATCGGGGCGGTGGGGCCACAGGGTCCGGCGGGACCGATTGGCCCTCAGGGCATTCAGGGGCCTCCTGGACTTCAGGGGCTACCCGGGCCCGCGGGACCTCAGGGACCGGCCGGACAGAATGGCGCCAGCGGACCCTACGGCCGCGCAATCCAGAACGTCCCGCAAGCAGTGCCGTCGAGCACGGATGGCACTCTCACACTCATCGATCTTCAGTCGGCCAGCTTCTCGGCCGGCGGCCTGCTCATCGACACGACGACGGATCTGTTCACCATTCCGACCGATGGGGTTTACTGGGTTTCCGGCACAATGCTCTGGTCCGAGACAGACGGGAACGGGAATCCGCTCAACAGGCCGGGCTTCCGCGTCCTTGCGGTGATCGGTGATATGAGCGGCGCCGTCGGCATCGATGTGCGCCAACCCGGCACGCGAGTAACCACTGAAACCGCGTCCGGGCTGGTGCACCTGCATGCCGGCGAACACGTAGCGCTGGCCGCCCTGCAGGACAGTGGCAGCGATTTGAATACCGGATGTGTGACCTTCTGCGCATCATTGTCGGTCAACTGGGTGGGCCCATAAGGGCTTGCCCGGAAAACTGCGTGAACTTAGTCGGCCGGACGCACCACCAGGCGGATGTTCTTCGGGCTGGTCACTCCGCCGCCGCTCATCTGAATCTGAGGGTCCACGCCGACGTCGACCGGCAGGCTGAGGTTGATCTGATAGAGGCCGGCGAACCCGGGCGCCGTGCCTGCATACAGAAGGCGCTTCGGGTCTACGGCCCTGCCATCCAGCAGGATCTCCAGCGAGCCCGCGATGGGCCGCGCCCGGGTCGGGATCTCTCCGTTACGCGACGGCGGATTCGTTTGCCCCAGACCGGTTGCATACAGGATGACGATCTCGCCGGGATGCGCCGGATGATCGGTGCGGATGACACTGCCGTCCAGGTGCTGGGCCACCACGCGCTCGCTATCGAGCATGTAGAACGCCGGCGTCATGGGCACGAGCGTGATGGGGACCGCGGGACCGGCGAGTGAGCCGCGCGTGATCTGAAAATAGGTCGTTTGCGGGTGCATTTCCGCGGGAATCAGAAAGTTGATCTGCGTCGGGGAAACGTAGTAGATACTCGCGGCGCCGCCGGCGCCGCCGACGTAAACGCGCACGGAGCTGAGCGGAAGCTGGGTGGGGATGCGTCCGTCGTGAATGAACTTCGAGATCAGCGCCTCGGTGCCGTCCGAGAGGTTGGTGCCGTAAATCGTGGCGATGGTATTGGGGGCCAGCGGCCCGCCGACATAGTCGGCCGAGTTGACGAGTCCGGCGGCGCTGTAGGTCGGGTACGCCGGTCCCGACGCGCCGGTGAGCGCGGCGGAGCAAAGCAGGGCCAGAACAGGGATGGTTCGTGGTGTCACACCTATCCTCCATGTGCGCCGCGCCGGCTTACTCAGGGCTTCAGATCTCGGCGGACTGGCTCCTGCGATAACAGGCGAGGGCCTTGCGCGCCGTAGTGGTCAGGGGCGCGGCATCCAGTTCCCAGGACGTCAGAAAGACGAAGCCGTTGGGGGGCCGTCTGCGTCCGAGGTCGGCGGCGGCTACGCGGCACAGGTATTTCGTGCTCACAATGGTGTGCCGGAAGACCGCGATTTCTTTCAGGATTTTTGCGGCGGGAAGAACCGCGGCCTCGGGCAGCTCCCAAAAGCCGGCGAGTCGCGCAGCCTCCTCCGCTCGCCTGCGAAGGAGTATGCCGTTTTCGCGGGTGACAACGAGAAGCGTAATTTCCGTGCTGGTGAAGGCCGTCTTTCTGGCGATGACCGGCAACTCCCGCTGGCGCCCCGCCGCTCGGGCCTGACAGTGCATCGCAACGGGACAAAGCTCGCAGCGAGGCTCCCTCGGGAGGCAAACCGTAGCTCCGAGTTCCATGAGAGCCTGGTTGTACTCACCGGGACGCCGGCGGTCGAGCAATGCGCCGGCGGTCGCCAGCAGACGCCGGCGCACCACCGTGGAGCGTATGTCCCCCGGTTCGGCGCTGATTCGAGCCAGTACGCGCGCGACATTGCCGTCCAGGGCGGCGTGCGGCAGATCGAAGGCGATGCTCGCGACGGCAGCGGCGGTGTAGTCGCCAACGCCGGGCAATTCGCGAATGTGCTCGTAAGTGGAAGGAAAGGCGCCGCGTTCCACAACGTGTTTTGCTGCCGCGTGGAGACTTCTCGCGCGCGAGTAGTACCCGAGACCGGCCCAGTACTGTAAAACCTCTCTGTCGTCCGCAGTACTGAATGCCTGCGCGTCAGGAAAGCGCGACAGAAAGCGCTCGTAGTACGGAATCACGGCCGAAACGCGCGTCTGCTGGAGCATGATCTCGGAAACGAGGATGCGCCAGGGATCGCGCGATTCACGCCACGGCAGGGGCCGCCTCCTGGTGGCGTACCACAAGAGAAGTTGGCGGCGAAACGATGAAGAAGTCGTATTACGGTGTAGTGCGGGCGTAAGGTCATTTTAGACCGGAGCGCGTGAAACGAACGTTCCTCGCCGGAGTCAAAGTGAACGAGGCAATCATAGTTGCTTCACGAGGAGGAGGGAAATGCCCGGGGGCCGTCACTGGTTCGCGGGCATTTTTTTCGCCCGCTCGTTCGTGCAGACCGGCCCGCCCGGGAGTAGTATCGGAGTGGAGTTCTCCTCATGAGCCTGAAAATCGATATCCGCGAGATGCCCAACGCGACAATCCTCGACCTGGAGGGACGCCTGACCCTCGGGGAATCTCTCGTCAACCTGCGCGACGCGATCCGGGAGGTGCTGACGGCGGACCGGAAGAACATCGTGCTGAACCTCGCCGGGATCAGCTATATCGACAGCTCCGGCCTTGGACAGCTGGTCGGCAGCTTCGCCACCGTGACCAACAACGGCGGCCAACTGAAGCTTCTGAATCTTCAGAAGAAAGTGGAGGACCTGATGCAGGTGACCAAGCTGCTCACGGTCTTCGAAGCGTATTCCAGCGAAGCGGCGGCCCTGAAGAGCTTCACCCGGGCGGCTGCTACACAGGGTTAAACCGGCTGCCGTTTCACCCGCGCGGTAACGATGTTTCGCGTTGAGGTGCGGTAGCTTACGCGTTTTGATAAGCTGAATTTATCGAACATCAAGCAGGCGTAATCCGTCTGTTCCTATCGGGAGAAGTTCTGCGTGAAGCCGAAAAAAATTGCCCTCATCGTGGGGCTGCTGGTGGTCGCCGCGGGCGCAATCTTTGCCAGCATACGTTATAACAATCGCGGAATCATAACTGTCCAGACCGGGAAGGTGGTTCGACAGGATCTCGCTTCCATTGTCACCGCATCGGGCGAGATCAAGCCGCGGAACTACTACAATCTCAGCGCCAGCGCGATTGGACCGCTGGATGAGATCCTGGTGAAGGAGGGCGACCGGGTCCACAAGGGACAGGTGGTCGCACGCATCGAGAACACTCAGCCGCGAGCCGACGTCGAAGCGCAAAAGGCCCAGATACAAACCGCCCTGGCCGATTCGGCAGCGGCGGAAGCGGGCGAGAAGGCCGCCGATGATGCGGTCACGACCGCGCAGGCAGGCGTCGAGAAGGCGAAGGCGGAGCTGGATCGCACCAAACTGAACCTGGATCGCTACAAGAAGCTTTACGCGGACAAACTCGTGGCAAAACAGGATTTCGACCAGAAACAGGCGGAATACGACACCGCCGTGGCCGGAATGCAGGATGCTCAGTCGCGGCTGGCGCAGGCCAGATCTCTAAAGGCGCAGGCCGCGGGACAGCTTGCTTCGGCGCAGCGCCGCATCGCACAGTACCAGGCGACGCTGGTGCGCTCCAACGACGTGCTGCAGAAATATTCGGTCATCGCGCCGATCGATGGCGTGGTCACGAATCTTCCCGTGCGCCTGGGCGAGACCGTCGTGCCCGGGGTTCAGAACACCGCCGGGAGCGTGATTATGACCGTCGCTGATATGTCGGTGATCACCGCGGAAGTCAAGGTGGATGAGACCGATATCGTGAACGTGGCGATGGGGCAGCCGGCCGAGGTCACCATCGACGCGATTCCCAACAAGACCTTCAAAGGTCACGTGATCGAGATCGGCGATACGGCAATTGTCCGCTCCACCGGCGTCGCAGCTTCGCAGAGCAACACCTCCAGCCAGGAGGCGAAGGACTTCAAAGTGGTTGTGGCTATTTCCAACCCGCCGGACGACATCCGCCCGGGCCTCTCCTGCACGGCTAAGATCACGACGGCGACGCGACAGAATGCGGTCACGATTCCGATTCAGGCGCTGACTGTACGGCAGAAGGGCGATCTGGAAAAGAAGCCGGCCAGCGGAAGCGTGCAGGCGGCGAGTACTCCGGCCGCGGAGAAGGACGCGAAACAGGAAATCCAGGGCGTGTTCGTGATCAAAGGGGATCGCGCCGAGTTCCGCAAAGTAGATACCGGCATTACCGGCGCCACCGACATCGAGGTGCTGAGCGGGCTGCAGCCCGGCGACCAGATCGTGACCGGCAGCTATAAAGTGATCCGCACCATTCGCAACGGCGCAAAGATCAAAGTGGACAACAAGAACCCTGCTCCCGTGGAAGCGAGCGCGAGCTAAGCCCCGACTCTATGGCGACTGTGGCAGAGGAACTGGCGGGGCGCGGCGAAGAGCTCCGGCGCGAAGGCATCGTCATCCGCACTTACGATCTGTGGAAGACGTATGTCATGGGCGATCAGGAGATCCACGCTGTTTCCGGCGTGGACATCGAGATCCGGCGCGGCGAGTATGTGGCCATCATGGGTCCGTCAGGCTCCGGAAAGTCGACCCTGATGAACCTCATCGGCTGTCTTGACTCTCCCACCAAAGGCGCCTACTACCTCAACGGCAACCTCGTCAGCGAGATGAACGATGACGATCTGGCGCGCATTCGGAATAAGGAGATCGGGTTCGTTTTTCAGACCTTCAATCTCCTGCCCCGAGCCTCAGCCCTGCACAATGTCGAGCTGCCGCTGATCTACGCCGGTCTGCCGTCTCAGGAGCGCGACCGCATGGCGCGCGCTGCCCTCGCCGCGGTGGACCTCGAGGGCCGCATGCACCACAAGCCGAACGAGCTCTCGGGCGGCCAGCGCCAGCGCGTCGCCATCGCTCGCGCTCTGGTCAACAATCCCTCGATCCTGCTTGCCGACGAGCCCACCGGCGCGCTCGACACTGCGACGGGCAAGGACATCATGGCCCTGTTCGAGCGCCTGTACGAGCAGGGCAATACGATCGTGCTGGTGACCCACGAGCACGATATCGCCATGTACGCGCACCGCATCATCCACATCCGCGACGGCAAGGTGGAGCGGGACGAGGCGGTCCCCCGCCCGCGTACGGCGTAGACGGCGGCATCGAGCACAGCGTTGGCCTACTGAACCACCAGCGTCCGAATCATTACCGAGTTCGCGTTATCATTTACGGCGGCGAGGCGCACCGTCCCCCAGCCGATATTCTCGATGGCCAACCCGAACGCGGCGCCGTTGTTCGGATCGATCGACATCTGATTCACGAATGCGCCCTGCGCGGTGTACTCCACCAGTTCGCTGGGCTGATTGGGATCGATATTGGTTCCATCGCTGTTGGCGACCACAAAATGGCCGTTCGGCAGAAACGCAAGCTCGAGCGGACCGTGGAGATGCGCTGTGTCGGTCAGGAACGGCGTTGCCGGCTGAGTTGACGTGCTGCTGGCCGCATGCGCGATTTGGTAGATGGTGCCGTCCGCCGAGTTCGCGACATAGAGAATATCGTGCGCCGCATCATAAGCCAGCCCCGCGGGACCCAACTCCAGGGCGGCGGGATCGGCGCGGTGGAAGAGGCCGCTCGCCAGAACAACCTGCTGCGTCACCGACACCGAAAACCCGGCGTATGATACGTCGAAGCGTACTACCGTCCCGTTCAACACGTTGGATACGAATACGTGGGCCGAGCCGGCGCCGCCACTGCCCAGATCGTAAACGGCCATCCCCCATGGCCCGTCAACGTTGCTGCCGCGAATCGATCCGAAGAACCCACCGTCGCGGACGATCGAAATGGAGCCCGCGCCAACGGTGGCCGAGGTTCCATCTGTCGTGGGAAGATTCCCGGCCAGCACGCAGCCGTTCGAGAGTACGCCCAGTGCAGCGGTCATGCCGGTTACCGTCGAGGCGCTGGCAAAGAACAGCGACCTGGCCCCGGTCCTGTCGATGCGCACGATCGTGGTCCCGCGCCCCTGAAGATTCTCGCCGTTGTTGAAATTCGAGACCAGAATGTCGTGAGGCTGCAGGAGCAGGCCGGGTACGAGGGTTTTGGGAGCGAACACAACGCCGTAAGGGTTGCCGTCTCCGTTGCTCGCAACGGTGGACACCGAGGGCGGCATGAGCGGGAAGATGCCCTGCGCCTGCGCGCTGGATAAGGCGCCGAAAAGGGCGGCGGCGGAAATTAATGCTTTCATTGCTTTCTCCTTTGAATTCGAGATCCGTTATTTCTCGCGCGCGAACATGCGGCGAATTGCAGGCGCGCCGAGCGCGAACAGTCCCAGCGAGATCAGTGCGAGCGCCGAGGGCTCCGGTACGGGAGCGGCCGCGGCCACGAGTACGTTGTCGATGGCAAAGTCGGGAGCCGTGGTGGAGAGCACGACCTTATTGAAGTTCGCGCCGGAGAATGCGAGTTCCCCTTCGGGAAATGTAAATCCTGTGAGGAACTGCCCGGGGAATGAACTGGAGCCGACCTGCTGCGCTCCCTCGAAAGCGGTGAGCGTGACCGGCGATGGCGTGTTGAAATCAGCGGTGGCGAAAAGCAGGTCGATCGCGCTCAGGTCGGCGTTGAAGCTGATATCGAGTGCGAGGTTGTCGAGCCCGGCCGGACCAGGATCGCCGAGCACGTTTCCGGTGAGCGTCTCAAAGACGCTGGGGTACACGACGAAGCCCCCGGGATCCGCCGAACTGGAAAAGGTCGCGGAGATGCCGTTGTTGGTATCGGTGAAGGTGGTGCTGGTCCCGCCGGCATCGGCATCGAAGTCGAAAACCGATGTGGCCGAAGCTCCCACGCACAGGATCCCCGAAATGACCAGCGTGGGAACCGCCGGATGCAGTTTGGACGGCAGCAGCCCGCGCCGCCAAGCTTTCCAAAGGAAGAACAGCCCTGCACAGACGAACAGGGCGATGGTGGCGGGTTCAGGGACAGGCGCGGTGGCAGTGACCACGGGTGTGACGTTCACCTGCGTGAGCGTGTTCGATGCGCCAAACGCAGGCAGATCCTCGAAGAACCCGATGGAGGAAGTCGCCACCGGGCCGCCGATCGGCAGACCGTAGCAGATGGCGTTCGTGTCGACGGATCCGGAACAGAGCGCGAACTGGGAGGAAGTGCTCCCGGCCGCGAACTCCAGCATGTCGGCCGAATTCGGATCGAAGGTGAACGCCGTGGGCGTGTTGAATATGAAGTTGTTCGCCGGGGTGGTCGAGCTGATGGTGAACACGGCGTTAAACGCGGAAAGGTCTCCGAGTTGAATCACGCCGCCGGCTTCGGGCGTTCCGGTGAAGCTGCCGGTCAGGACTCCGCCGTCGTCCCAACCCGTCTGCGTGAAGTCGTACGTAGCTGTGGTTGCGTGCGCTGCAATCGACAGTGCGGCGCCGAGCAGAAGGGCAGCGAGCCATATTGGCCGGCGCGAGCCAGCGGGCGCCATCGGCGAACCGCTTCCCGGATTCGTATACATTGCAGTCTGCCTCCTGACTGCAACAGCGACAGCAAGCCGCGGATTCCCTCACCGAAGCGCAGGTGAAAGCCGCGAACGATACCATGGATATAAGCCTTTGCGGAACCGTTGATGTAATGGAGCCGACCGCCAGTCCGGAATTCCAGCGGCCTGCCCTGCCGTCGGGTGGCCGTTTCGCGCGCTACGAGATCCTGTCCACGCTGGGCGAGGGAGGCATGGGGAGGGTTTATCTCGCCGCCGATCCCCGGCTCCCGCGGCGCGTGGCTCTGAAAACGATTGCCCCCGAATCGGTGGAGAGTACGGACGCGGTGCGCCGTTTCGAACAGGAGGCGCGGGCGGCATCGTCGCTGAACCACCCCAATATCCTGACCATCTACGAAGTCGGCCAGTATGAGGGCCGCTTCTTCATCGCTTCCGAGTTCGTGGAGGGGATGACGCTGCGGCAGAAGTTCGCGGCCCCGGCGGATACGGCCGCCGCGCTGGACGTCGCCATTCAGGCCGCGACCGGTCTGAACGCGGCTCACGCGGCGGGAATCGTACACCGCGATATCAAGCCGGAGAATCTGATGATCCGCTCCGACGGTCTGCTGAAGATCGTGGATTTCGGCCTGGCGCGGATGAATGAGCATGCCGGCGGCGCGGCGTTAAGGCCTCGGGGCGGTGAACACCTGACGCTGCCTGGCGTGGTGGTCGGGACGACGCGGTATATGTCCCCCGAGCAGGCCCGTGGTCTGCCGGTGGACGGCCGAACGGATATCTTCAGTCTGGGCGTCGTGCTGTACGAGATGCTCGCCGGCAGGACTCCGTTCGAGGGGGAAACGGACAGCGACCGGATCGCGGCGATTCTCCTCAGTGATCCGCTGCCCTTGAAGCGGCTGGCGCCGGCGGCGGACCCCGAACTCGTCCGCATCATCGAGCGGGCCATGGCCCGTGATCGCAATGCCCGCTATCAATCGGCCGGCGAAATGCTCGCCGATCTTCACGCGCTGAGGAAAAGGCTCGAGTTGCCGGCCGGGGTGGCGGCCCAGCCGCGGAAACCGCTGATGCGCGGGCTTCTGATCGGCATCCTTGCGCTTGTGTGCGTAGCGGCGATTGCGAGCGCATGGTTCGTGCGCAGCAGGCGATCGCCTACCACGGCCGAGGGGCGCGCGCGAATTCTCGCCATCCTGCCCTTCCATAATCTGAGGCCGGACCCGAACACGGATTTTCTCGGGTTCTCTCTCGCCGACGCGGTCACCTCGAGATTGGGCGACATCCGCTCCATTGCCGTTCGACCATCATCCGCCGTCGAGCAGTACCGCAATCGTGTGATCGATCCCTCCAAGGCCGGCGCCGAGTTGCACGCGGATATCGTGCTGGCCGGGAGTTATCTGCGCGATGGCGATCGGCTGCGCATCAGCACGCAGCTGGTGGATGTCCGCGACGACCGGGTTCTCTGGCGGGATACTCTGGACACCGCTTACAAGGATTTATTCCGGGTACAGGATCGCGTGGCGCGGGAGCTGATCGACCGTCTCGCGCTGAACCTCTCCCCTCGCGAAGCAGGCAGCATCCGGATGGACAGTCCCATCAGCCGGGATGCTTATGAAGCCTACCTGCGTGGCGTCGACTTGTACGCAATGAACGATTTTCCCGGCGCAATCGGGTTGCTCGAGAAAGCCGCGTCCATGGAGCCGGGTTATGCGCTGACATGGGCTCACCTTGGCCAGGCGTACACCACCAACGCTTCGCTCGGCTTCGGCGGCCGCGAGGAGTATCGCAAGGCGCAGGCAGCCTACGAGAAGGCTTTGGAGCTTGACCCTGGGCTGATCGAAGCTCGCGTTTATATGGCGAACCTGCTGACCGATACCGGACGGGTGGAACAGTCGGCGCCGCTGCTCCGCGCGGCCCTGGAACAGAACCCGAACAGCGCGGACGCACACTGGGAGCTCGGCTATGCATACCGCTTCGCGGGGCTGCTGCCGGAATCGGTTCGGGAATGCGAGCGCGCGCGCCAGATCGACTCGCAGGTGAAGTTATACAGCTCGGCGCTGAATTCGTATCTGTACCTCGGGCAATACGCCAGGTTCCTCGAGAGCCTGCCGCAAAGCGATACGCCCTACATTCTTTTCTACAGGGGGCTCGCTGAGTACTATCAGCATGACTACCTCTCCGCGCTGGCGCACTTCGACCGTGCGTACGTACTGAATGCATCGATGTTTCCGGCGCAGCTGGGGAAGGCGCTGGCGGCCAGTCTGCGAAACGATTCACAGCACGGCCTGGCGCTGCTGTATCGTATCGACAAGCGCATCCAGGAACGCGGCGTGGTGGATCCGGAAGGACTCTATAAGCTCGCCCAGGCTTACGCCGCACTGGGCGACCGCGCGGCGGGAATGCGCGCTCTGCGCCGCGCCATTGAAGGCGGGTTCTTCTGCTACCCGTATTTTGAGACCGACCCTCTGCTGGAGCCGCTGCGT
>Ga0070739_10005488_pt1 | contig 14416 bp, 16 predicted proteins | sample Coa_R1_7_FD_66445 | JGI IMG/M metagenome (GOLD analysis project Ga0070739, IMG submission 66445) | Surface soil microbial communities from Centralia Pennsylvania, which are recovering from an underground coalmine fire - Coalmine... | ecosystem: Environmental > Terrestrial > Soil > Unclassified ... | reverse complement strand
GATGAAGAGTCCCCCGGCAGTGCTATCACTCGCTTCGATGCGTTTCACAACAATCCGGTCGTGAAGTGGTCGGATATTCATGCTGAAGCCTCCCATTGGCTATAAGGCGTTTTTGTCTGCAGAAAGGAGTGACTCACTCTCACATGCCGGCTGCGCCATGAGAAGCAAAAGCTTTCAGGTCCTCGGGAACCAGCGAATCGCGCCTTCGCACCCAACCGCTTGAAATATCGCCCCCGGCTAAAACCACGTTGAAGATGGCAGCTTGCAAGGTTGAGCATCGCAACCTCCTGGGTTGTTGTGTTGGGCTAAGAGAGGGGTCCTGATGACTGACTTAGTTCAGCGATCAGGAGAGTGGGCGGAAGTGCTCAGTCGTTAACTATAGTAGGTGAAGTAGATTGATTTGTCAAGCTCACATGGCGTTAAACTACAAATAGCCTTAATCGCTCTCGGTTAAGCAGCGACCAGGAAGCCACATGGATATTGCCTCTGTAATTCGAGACCGCCTGAAGGAACTGGGCATTGGGCAGCGCGAGTTGGCGGTAGCTGCCGAGGTGACCGAGTCCTACATCTCGCAGTTGCTGGCTCAAAAGAAAACGCCGCCCGCCCCGGATCGGACGGACATCTACGACAAAATTGCCAAGGTTTTGAAAATTCCCAGCAAAGAGCTGGCAAGATTAGCCGACACTCAGCGGCGGGAAGAACTCAGACGGAAAGTTCTGGATCCACCGCGGCCGCTCTTCCAGGAATTCCGCCAGCTCATTCTCCGGAAATGTGTGGCCCCGAAGCGAAAACAGATCACCAATATCTTCGAACGGGAGCCGTTCGGCGAGTTCGAACGCTTCATCACCCAAAAGCTTCTCGATGTAGCCAAGCGAGTGGCGAAAGAAGAGCTCGAAGACGAAAAGTGGATTCACCGCCTCGCCCGAGTTGGCAAGCAAAGCTACGAAGCGACACGGGTCTTAATTCTTGAATTCCTGGATACAGATGTTTTTCACGTCTCGGTTGAAAACTGCATTTCGTTTCTCGGCCCGCTTATTGAAAGTTGGGATATCGAATTCGAGAGCTTCGGGATGCAGATCGTCCTGAACCGCAGATTGACGCGGAAGCACCTGAAAAAACTCGAATTCCGGGAAGCGGAACCCGAGGCCGCTTTCGAAACAGAGCCAGGTCTGGAGGCGTTCCTCGTCGACACCAAACTCAGCGCCGGCATCACCGACCACGAAATAGTTTTTCTGAAAAGCCTCAGGTTCGACGGAAAACGACCTTCTCCGCTTTACTATTACCGGGAGCTACAGAACCTCAGAGATCCGCTCAATTTCCTTCCGTTGTCCATCAAAAAGCGACGAGAGCCGGAAACGAAGAATTCCGTCACGAGATCTGCAGTTTGGAGAAAGACCCCTGAAATTGGCGGCAAGCGTCAAAGGTGAATGTACGAAGTACTGTCCCCCCCGGCGGGAGAGCAAGGTGAGCGGAATATTTGTCAAAACGACCAGGGTGTGCGTCCCCAATCAACCTTGAACAGAAGAACCCGAGGGTAATGGCGGCCAGAGGCGGTCTGAAAACGCAAAACGCAGCACGATGGACATTGGGGCTTTCGGCGGGCGACTTGATGCCCGATCATATCCTTGACGGCAGGGACCGGAATTGATCAGCTATTGAAGGTCTGTACACATTAGAATCTGATGAACTCGCGCTTGAAGTTCTCGCCTGATGATGCCTTGTTTGACAATACGAAGGGAAAACAACATGCAACACCAATTGGTTACGTTCGTCTTGGCCGGAGGCAGGGGTAACCGTCTCTTTCCATTGACGGAAGAGCGCGCCAAGCCCGCGGTTCCATTTGGGGGCAAGTACCGAATTATAGATTTCGTGCTCAGCAACCTCATCAATTCAGGCCTGTACTCGATCTATGTGCTTGTCCAGTTCAAGAGCCAATCGCTCTTGCGTCACTTGAGAGATGGCTGGCAATTCGGTGGCTTGCTGAACGATCAATTCATCGTCCCTGTGCCGGCCCAGATGCGTTCAGCCGATGAAACGTGGTATTCCGGCACTGCCGACGCAATATTCCAAAATCTAAATTTAATCGATGACCTCGATGAGCACTTGATAGCGATCTTTGGCGCTGATCATATCTATCGCATGAACGTGCGTGACATGGTTGACTTTCACGAGCGAATGCATGCCGATGTAAGCGTCGCAGCCATCCCTGTTTCAGCCCATCTGGCGGCGGAATTCGGAGTCCTTGAGGCTGCGGCGGATGGCGCCATTCTCGGTTTTCATGAGAAAACCGCACAAGCGCCCACTATCCCTGGTGAGCCACACAATGTGTACGCCTCAATGGGCAATTATATTTTCTCAGCTCGCACGTTGCTGCGGGAGTTGGAGGCTGACGCTCTGCGATCGGATAGCAGGCATGATTTTGGGCGCGACATTCTACCTTCCTTGCTCGGACGAGCTGCTATGTACGCGTACGATTATCAGGCGAATGCTATTCCCGGAGAGGCGGCCGATGTCCCTGCTTATTGGAGAGACGTGGGAACTCTTGAAGCATACTACGAGGCGCACATGGATCTCTGTGGGCACGTACCTTCCCTGAATCTTTATAACCGGCGCTGGCCCATACGAACGGCCAGCTATCCTGACCCGAGTGCGAAATTCAGCTTTGATGAGGAGGGTTGTCCAGCTCAAGCCATAGGTTCGATCATTTCGGGTGGATGTGTTCTCTCGGGAGGCATAGTTCGTGGCTCAGTACTCGGCCGGGGTGTCCAGGTCCGCAGCGGGGCGGTTGTCGAAAACTCTATCATTTTCGACAATTGCATCATCGGGCCGCAATGCAAGATTCGCCGGGCGATTCTCGATGAGAACGTCACATTGAGGGGCGACGTGAATATTGGCTACGACCTCGAACAGGACCGCGCCCGTCACCACGTAACGGAAACTGGCATCGTTGTGGTTACCAGCAGTACCGAAGCCAGCGGCATGCATGGTGCTTCCGCCGCTTTCAGCAGGGAGTGATCGATAGTCAATCGCTGGACCCAACTAGGAGGTGATTTTGCTCCGGGATCCCGGGGATGCAGAAATTCTGGCGAGATCCATAGCGAGAACTGGAAATACCCAGTACGGTTAACAGATCTCTAAAAGCATTTCCATGAGTGTGGGCTTTTTCTGTGACCGAAAGAAAGTTTAACTCTCGAATGGGCTTTCGACGCGCGCAATTCGCCGTAATCGTCAGTACGCAAGCTAAGGCGAGCACGCACGAGTACGACCGCACTATTACGGTTGCAAACGGTAAAAACTTATTCAGCAAGTTGCTCAGCACACTCGCTGTCGAACTCAGAGCCGATACGGTCCGCATTCTCGATCAGACTGCCAACTCCGAGCCCGGCGAAGCGACTCAAATGACCACTGAAGATGACGTTCCCGCTTTAAGGGGACTCGTTCGCCGATGATCAAGCTTTGGTCTATGCGCCAGCGGCCCTTCGTCGTTGCTATCACGACGCCGGTTCCAACGAGCTTGGGCATTCTTTCGTCCTCGCTCGCGCTTTTCTTCTAGACTGACCGTCGCCCAATAATTGCGCGAGACTTGCCCCATGGTTCGGCGAAATACCTCCGACTGGCCAGGACTCTTGACGCTCCGGTTCAGGGCAGAGTTACGCACCTCTGTCTCGCTGAGCAGCGCGTCGAGGCCCCGGCTGAGCGCATCGTAGCGCGATAGCTGACATTCTCGGGCAATCCGATTCAGCTTCTTATAAAACGAGTCCGTCGCTTCCAGCCAGACGGGCCGCCTCGGGTCATCTATCGCGCGATCTCGTTGTTTTGCCATATTGAGAGCCAACTGAAAAGCCCGATCAGTCTTCATCGGCGCTGCTTCCCAGCTCCCTTTCAAGTTCCTCAATGGTAGGCAAACTCCCCTTCAAATCGGCCGGTAGCGATTCCGACAATTTGTATTCCGAAATGCCGATGGGCGTCGTCGTATTTCTGAGAGCATATTCCGCCACAACTTGGTCCTTCGTCTTGCAGATGATCAGGCCGATGCTCGGCCGATCGTCCGGGTGGCGCAGCAGGTCGTCAACAGCGGCAAGATAGAAATTCATCTTACCGACAAACTCCGGCTCGAATGCCTTCGCCTTCAAGTCGATGACCACGAAGCAACGAAGCTTCAGATGATAGAAAAGCAGGTCGACGAAGAAATCATTTCCGCCGACGTCGAGCCGGTACTGGCTGGCAACAAAGGCAAACCAACACCCAACTCCAGGAGGAAATCTCTCAGGTGCGCCAGCAAGCCCTGCTCCAGCTCGCGTTCGTGAGCGTCCTCAGCAAGCATCAGAAAATCGAAGGTATACGGGTCTCTCGTGATCTGCTGGGCAAGGTCGGACTGCGGGGGTGGAAGCGTTCGCTCAAAGTTCGTGACTGCTGCCCCTGTGTGCTTGTGCAACGCGGTCTCGATCTGATGCACCAGCACATTGCGGCTCCAGCCGTGTTGGATACTCGCTTTCGCATACCAGACCCGGTCCGATTCGACTGTGAGCTTTTCGAGCAGGGTCAAATTGCGGTAGCAGGTGATTTGTGCAAGAACCTCTTGCACAAATTCCTCCTCCGGCCAAGCGCCTGCATGTACTTGAGATTTCGGGGCGAAAAACCCTTCATCTCTGGAAAGGACTTCTTCAGGTCCGCTGCCAAACGGTCAATCACTTTCGCGCCCAGTTTTCCCTCTGTTGCCGAACCAGGATGTCCCGCCCAATCCGCCAATACAGCAGGACCAACTCGCGATTGACCGACACGGCCGCTCGCAATTGCGATTCGCGAATACGCTGTTTCAGCTCCTGCAGGAAAACAGGATAAGTATCGGGTAGAGTTTGCTGTTTTGCTATTTGATTTGATCTCTTCTCGGATTTTGGCAATTGCGATTCTCCTTTACTTGCAAGCTTTCTGCTGAATCAGCACGGCGGTCGCTCGATTCACTTCTAAACCTGTGCCGTCTTTGCTAATCCTCGCCGGGCATTCCGGCCAAAGCACGCGGATGTCTTTCAACCAACCATCGAGCTTCTCTCGAAACCGGCGTGGCCGCGCATATTCAATCGATCCGATCTGGCTGGCCAGACCGCATGGCCCAAACAGCGGAATCATCTCATTTCCTTTTGCCACAAAGCAGCGATAAGAAAGCCACATGAATAGATCTAAGGCAGCCGGAGCCCCTCCAAGCACCTTGACCGCTTCCAGATCTGCCGGTATTGGATGCGCCACGATCTCTCGGTAGAACTCGTCGCTGAGCACAATCACATTCTCGAACTGGTCGGAAACTGGATACTGCTCCGGATCGCGGCTGTACCAGATCTGCGCTTCGCGGAAGAAACTGAATCGCGACCTTTGGACCACCTTGGCTGTACCTCTGAGCGTGTCGGTTCCGAAAAAGATTGTTGCTCCGAAGACTCGCTCGAAAGCGGCGACCAATCGCCGGTACTCCTTGCCTCCCGTGTGCATTCCGAAGGTTTCCAACATCTCCGCAGCCGTGCGGAAGCGAATCGTCTGGCTCTGCTGGCGCACCGCAAGCGTGGCCAGGTAAATCGGAACCATACGATCCTGCCCAAATGGCAGCCCGTAGTTCGGATGCCCCGTGATCTGTAGGACAAAATCACCGTTCCGGCGTTCGTAAAGCATTTCGCCGGCGGGCGGCTTGCGCACCGGCAGCCCACATAAGACAAAAGGTCTCGAACTGAATCCCACGTTCTGCTTTCCTTCCTCACGTTTCAAGCGCACCATGCAACTGCCTTCGGCTTGTCGGAGCTTCTGTTTCGAAACCACGAGTTCCGGCAACATTCGTTTCAGGCCGGCACCGGCGGACTCCATGCCGGTCGTAACTGTGTCGTGCCCGAACACACGTCGGGCATTCGCGTTTTGCAACCCTCACCTCGCGTCAGCGCCGAACCGGGTTCAGCGCGCGTCAGGCAAGTGATTTGGAAGTGATTGCTTGCTGATTTTCGGGAGCCAAAGCATCCCCGGCTTCAGGAATGCGATTAATGCGTTAAGCCGGGTTTCGACTAAACCTGAGGAAACTCCATGGATCTCTATGCACTGGGTTGATCTCCATGAACGCCTTTGTCTTTTATTTACAATCGAGAATCGTTTTCCCAAGCTGGACGTCGCGGGTTCGATCCCCGTCTCCCGCTCCATAGAATCAATAACTTAGAGCGATGTACCCGTTCCTGCGATTCCTACAACAAGGGCTTAAATGATGGCAGGCCCGGGACTTACGGTCCCAATAAGCGATCATTGAATGCAGACGTCCAGCGGTGCAAAGCCGGCACAGCCCCTCCCGTTCCAGCGAAACGTCAACTAAACGGAGGTGCGCTCCAACCGATTCCGTTCGTCAGAATCCAACGGAACTGAGCCAGCACAATGCCGAACTGTCAAAAGAATCAAGAAGCAATCTCTCGTCTTTCGCCAGAGCAGTTTGAGGTGACGCAGCGTAACGGGACGGAGCGTCCCTTCAAGAACGCCTACTGGGAGAACAAAGAACCAGGTCTTTATGTGGACGTGGTTTCAGGTGAGCCGCTATTCACCTCCATGGACAAATTCGACAGCGGCTGTGGGTGGCCGAGCTTTACTAAGCCGGTCGAGCGCGAAAACGTCCTCGAGAATCGGGATACGAGCCATGGCATGATCCGCACCGAAGTTCGTTCGCGGGCTGCCGACAGCCATTTGGGCCACGTATTCCCGGACGGACCTCGGGATGCGGGCGGTTTGCGCTACTGTATCAATTCCGCTGCTCTACGATTCATTCCCGTCGATCAACTCGAAACCGAAGGATACGGCGACTACTGCCAACTGTTCCAGGCATCACAAGAAGGAGTGACGAAGTAAGGTCTCCACTGAAGTAGCGACTCTTGCCGGCGGTTGCTTTTGGGGGATGCAAGATCGGCTACGTCGCCACCGAGGCGTGATCTCCACACCAGTTGGCTATACCGGTGGCGCCGTGCCGAACGAACATATGGCAATCACGAAACGCATGCCGAACCAATTGAGATAGCGGTCAAAATCGTCGAAACCAGATCAGCCCATGTTGTGGCAACGACCACCCAGCCGCCGTGTGGCACGCGTCTAAAGTTGAGAAAATTAAGCCAGAAGGCTGAATGAACGAAGCAACAGAATGCCGCAGCGAACGTGCATCGGGAATCGAGATCTCGCAGAATGGGTCGGGCCTGTTTTCGACAGAGTCCGTCCTGAATCTGTTGAAATTGATTCTGGCAGGATCTCCACTAGCTGAAGTTCTCACGATCATTGCGCGATCGGTTGAATCTCGGGGCGACGGCACACTGTGTACCATCTGGCTTCCAGACGAGAGCGGCACGAAACTCTATTGCGCAGCGGCCCCCAGCCTCCCCGGATTCGGCGCTCAAGTGGGACTGATGTGTATTGGTCCGAAAGGCGCGTCCTGCGGCACCGCTGTCTATCGCGGGGAGCCGGTCTATGTCACCGATATCCTCAATGACCCTCTCTGGGATGACTATCGTGACCTGGTGTTGCCATACGGCATCCGTGCGGTATGGTCGCGGCCCCTGTTTGCTCGTGACGGAAAAGTGCTGGGGACGTTCGCCATCCTTTACCGTGAAGTGCGTACGCCTTCTATTGACGATCGTGAGTTGATTGAGAATGCCGGCCACATTGCCGGTATCGCTATCGAACGCCAGCTAAACGAAGAAAAGCTGCGTCACGAACACGACCGGCTGCGTTTGCTCCTGGAAATCACCAACAGCATGACCTCAAAGCTGGACTTTCGTGGTTTGGTAGAGGCGCTCTCAACAAATCTGCTGAGTGTCACGCGTTGTGACTTCTGCGCATTACTCTTGCCTCAGGCTGATCGGAAGCAGTTGCGGGCCACTGTTTTGTACAATCCCGAGGCTCGCGGCTCTATCTGCGATGGCGCCAGCGTGCCCGTTCAAGGATCGGCATGCGGGAAGGTCTTTCGGACTGGCAAAGGCGAACACATCGATAGCCTCGTCGAGATGCGCCATGACCCGGAAAGCTTCGGGAATGAAGAAGGGCAGCGATTCTTTGCGCAGATCATGGCCGAAGGTCTGAAGTCCGGCTGTGAACTGCCGCTCATCGGCCGAAGTGGGGTCGTGGGCGTGCTATCTGCGCTGAGCCGGTCGAAACGGGCTTTTTCCAAAGATGACTTTGCCTTTCTCGAACAGGTAGCCCGGCAGGTTGCGATTGCGGCGGAGAACGCGCTGGATTACGAACAGGCAACCGAGGAAAAGAACAGAGAGACAGAGCGAAGAGTCTACCTTGAAGAGGAAATTCGCGCCGAGTTTGGCGCAATCATCGGCGGTAGTCCGGCTTTGAAGAGCGCGTTGAGCCTGGTATCCGTGGTGGCGCCTACGGATTCGAGCGTGCTGATTCAGGGCGAGACCGGAACCGGCAAGGAACTCATTGCGCGCGCGATCCACCATCTCAGCAGCCGGCGGCAGCGGGCCTTTGTCAAACTGAACTGCGCGGCAATTCCGCTAGGGCTCCTTGAGAGCGAACTGTTCGGCCACGAGAAAGGGGCGTTCACCGGCGCGATTGCACAGAAAGTCGGACGCTTTGAATTGGCGAACAAAGGCACACTGTTTCTGGACGAAGTCGGCGACATCCCGCTGGAACTGCAGGCGAAATTGCTCCGCGTTCTACAAGAGCAGGAATTTGAGAGGCTCGGCAGCAACCGGACCCACAAAGTGGATGTCCGGCTGGTTGCGGCGACGCACCGCGATTTGTCCGCCATGGTCAGACAGTCGACCTTTCGCGAAGACCTGTATTACCGGCTGAGGGTCTTTCCGATTCATGTTCCCCCACTGCGGCAGCGCAGGGAAGACATCCCGGAACTCGTGCGGCACTTTACCGCGCTGTTTTCGCAACGAATGAATAAGAAGATCGAGCATATCCCGAAGGAGACGATGGACGCGCTCGTGCGCTACGGCTGGCCTGGCAATATTCGTGAACTGCAGAATTTCATCGAACGAGCAGTGATTCTGTCGCCTGATTCAGCACTCCGTGCGCCTGTTGGCGAGTTAGAACCGCTCCATGCGCATCGCGAACACGAAGTCGTGCTCAATGGCCTTGCGGAAGTGGAACGAGATCAAATTGTGCATGCGCTGGAAGCCAGCAACTGGGTGATCGGTGGCCGAAATGGCGCGGCCGAGCGTTTGCGGATGAAGCGCACATCTTTGCTGTACCGGATGCAAAAACTGGGCATCAATCGCGTTCCCAATACACACGACCGTCGTTCGCCGAAGCGGCCTTCATAGGCGGCTTTCAACTCCGTGGGTGCAGGAACCCGCTGCGACGGGTATTTGACAGCGATCCGTCGGAGTCGGATACCCGTCGCAAGTTCGTCAGCACTAGCCTCGATATCGTCAATGGGCTGAATATCTTAGTGTTCGGCACAATGGTTGCCCTCTCTTATAGAGAAGGCTCTTCCATGACGACCTACCATTACGGCTCTGTGAGCGGACAAAAGCTCTTTTATCGCGAAGCAGGCAGTAAGAACGCACCGACCATCGTACTTTTGCACGGTTTCCCCAGCTCGTCGCACATGTTTCGTGAGCTGATTCCAAAAATCTCCGAACGGGTCCACGTAATCGCACCCGACTACATTGGTTTCGGCTACAGCGACGCGCCAGCGGCGACGCAGTTCAAATATACGTTCGACAATCTGGCCGAGCATGTCGAAAAGCTCCTTTTCAATGAACTTGGTTTGAAAAAATTCAGCATCTACGTGCAGGACTATGGCGCTCCTGTCGGATATCGCATTGCGTTGCGGCATCCGGACGCGATCGAAGCAATCGTTGTACAGAACGGCAACGCCTATTCGGAAGGTATCGGTGAGGGCTTCACTGTAATGAAACCGTTCTGGAAAGAACGAACCACAGCAACAGAGGCGCCTGTTCGAGCGTTACTTACAAGAGAAACGACGATCTTTCAATACACGCATGGTGTAAAAGAACCGGACCTGATCAGTCCCGACGCGTACACCGTCGATCAGTTCTTTCTAGACAGGCCCGGTAATGACGCGATTCAACTTGACCTGTTTCACGATTACCAATCGAATCTGGGGCTGTACGAAAAATGGCACGAGTATTTCCGCGCGAAGCAGCCCCGAATGCTGATTGTGTGGGGAATCAACGATCCCTTCTTCACTGTAGAAGGGGCGAAGGCCTACCAGAGGGACATTCCCGATGCCGAATTGCACTTGATCGATACAGGGCATTTTGCGCTGGAGGATTCGTCCGATTTCATCGCGGAACGGATAAAGCAGTTCCTAGGCAAATCTCACGTGCCTTCGCAAGCACCAGCTCATGCATAAGGAGTAAAGCTGGTGGCATCTCTGGATAACGTGACGGTGATTCTTGCCCATGGGGCCTGGGCGGATGGATCAAGTTGGAGCGAGGTGATTTGCCGCCTCACCGGAACAGGCCCAAATCGGCCGCTACGGGCAACCGGAGGAGATTACCGGTCTGCTCGCGTTCATGGTTTCGCCTGCAGCGAAATGGATGACCGGCTCCTCGCTCCGCATGGATGGCGGCGAGATTAAAGGGGTATAAGCTTGTCTCATTTCGAAGAGTACGATCTGGTGATCCTCGGCGACGGCACAGGATCGACACTTGCGGCATGGGCATTCGCCGGTCAAGGACAGCGGGTTGCGGTAATCGAGCGTAAGTACATAGGCGGATCGTGCCCGAATATTGCATGTCTGCCAAGTAAGAACATTATTCATAGCGCGAAAATCGCGTCGTACTTTCGCAGAAGTGAAGAGTTCGGGATAGCTACCGGCAGCGTCCCTGTCGATATGCAGGCGGTGCGCGGTCGAAAGCGCGCGATGGTATCGCGCCTAAATGAGGACTATCTCGCCAATTTCAAGAAGACCGGAGCGGAATTCATCTGTGGAACCGGGCGCTTCGTAGGAACGAAGACCCTGGAAGTTACCTTAAACGCTGGAATAACTCGCCGCCTCCGCGGAGCCAATGTAATCGTCAGCACGGGTACACGGGCCGGACTGGAACCCATTCCTGGCTTGGCCGACGCACGGCCGCTCACGCACGTTGAAGCGCTCGAATTAGGTGAGATTCCCGAACACCTCATAGTGCTCGGCGGTGGTTACATCGGCCTCGAGCTATCGCAGGCGATGCGACGGTTCGGTAGCAAGGTGTCCGTGATCGACAGGAATGGGCGCGTGCTTCATAGAGAAGACGACGATGTGACAGAGGCCCTTGCCAACCTTTTGAGGGACGAGGACATCGACACAATCTTGAACGCACAGGTGAGACGGGTCTCCGGAAGGTCAGGTGATTCAGTAGCCGTTGTTGTCGAACAAGGCGGGATAGAAAAAACTCTCGCGGGCACCCATCTCCTCGTCGCGGCGGGCCGGAGGCCCAACACGGAGGATATTGGGCTGGAACTGGCCGGGGTTGAATTGACCGATCGCGGATATATCAAGGTCAATGAACGGCTTGAGACAACGGCACCCGGCGTTTGGGCCATCGGCGAGGTAGCCGGTAGCCCGCAATTTACGCACGTGAGTGTGGATGATTTCCGCGTTGTGCACAGCAATCTGACCGGCGGTAATCGCGTAACGACTGGACGGCAAATTCCGTTTTGTGTATTCACGGATCCGGAGTTCGCCCGCGTAGGCCTGAGCGAGAAGGAAGCGAAGGCTCAGGGAATCCGCTATCGCTTGTTCAAAATTCCAATGGAACAAGTGCTCAGGGCGCGAACCCTTTCCGAAACACGTGGGTTCCTGAAGGCTTTCGTCGATGTTGACAGTGACCGTCTTCTGGGTTTCACCGCCTTTGCTGTGGCCGGTGGCGAGATCATGGGTTCCGTCCAGACCGCGATGATGGCCGGGCTGCCCTATACCGCACTGCGCGATGGTATTTGGGCTCATCCGACTCTTGTCGAAGGGCTCATTCCGTTGTTCTCGTCTGCGCCCACGTCTATCATTCCGTGACTCAAATCGTGTTCAGAACGAAATCTTTCCATGAAGGAGTAAAAACGTGACTATTCTGATTAAAATGCTGGCCAGGGTGGGCCTTCTTAAAGAGGACGTCGATTATCATTTCCTCCGGGCGTCGATGGCGATCATCTACTTCCTTTTCGGCTATCAGAAGTGGTTCGCTTACGAAGCGAAGGGCCTTATCCCGTTCTTCACGCATGGCCCTCTCATCTTTTGGATGTACCCTGTCTTCGGCGTGAAAGGCGCCACGTATTTTTTAGGCGTTTCGGAATGGCTGTTTGGAGCGTTGTTGCTTGCCGGGTTCTGGAACAAGAAGCTCGGCGTACTCGGTGCGTTGGGGTCGGTTTTCACGTTCTTATGTACGATCACAATCATTCCGTTTATGCCGGATGGCTGGGCGGTGTCGGCAGGCGGATTTCCCGCCATGGTCGGGAACGTTGCGTTTTTGATGAAGGATTTGGTTCTCCTCGCTGTATCGTTTTACCTGCTGAAGCAGGACACCTTCAGACTTACCTCTGCTGGCTCGATCGATGGCTTTGAAAATATTGACCACCGCGCACACCAGCGGTTTCAAACCGACGGTTACTAAACAAATTAGGGGAAACTCGCGTATCGCCTACGCAGCGTATTGGTACATCGCAAATGATTGTTTCCAATCCAGAAGATTTTCGCAAACAAAACGATAGACCATCAATTCTTGTGTTTGACGTCAACGAGACCCTGCTGGATATCGAAGCTATGGCGCCGCTCTTTGCGCAACTGTTCGGTGATGCCCAGGTCCTTCGCGAATGGTTCGGTCAATTGGTTCTATATTCCGGGGTCGTGACCCTTTCCGGTCTTTACCAGGACTTTTTTGCCTTAGGGCAGGGCGTTTTGCGGATGCTTGCCGAGATCCACAAGGTGGATATTCATTCAAGCGACATAGATGAGCTGAAAACGCGCATGCTGAATATGCCCGCGCACCCGGATGTCCCACCGGGTTTATCTCTCTTGAAAAACGCAGGATTCCGGCTCGTCACGCTAACGAATTCGCCCACTCACCCGCAGGGTAGTCCGTTGGAGCGTGCAGGTATGGCACGCTTCTTTGAACGTCAGTTCAGTGTCGATTCCGTTCAGCAGTTCAAACCCGCGCCGAAGGTGTATCAGATGGTCGCATCTATGTTGGACGCTCCTGTAAGTTCGCTGTGCATGGTCGCGTCGCATGTGTGGGACACAATCGGCGCGCAGAGTGCAGGTTACTCGGCAGCGCTCCTGGCGCGATCGGGAAATGTACCCCTTACTGTAGACGGGTTGCCTCAACCGGATTGCATTGCGCCTGACCTAGTCCAACTTGCAAACCAATTGATTAGGTTTAAGCGCACAGCCCGTCTGGGGGGCGTTGTGCGCGGTCAATCTTAAGGGATTGAACCGAAGCTCGATAGAAAGGAGAAGAAATGGGACTGTCCTGGCAACAAGGCCCCCTCTCACCGGGCGCCATCGGGCGATTCCTCGTGCCTGAGCCGCTACCCAAAAGATTGTTATACGCCGAGCCACTACGCCGGCGGATGCGAGTGCGCTTCGGCGGCCAGTGGATCGCCGATAGCGAACATGTGCTTCTATTGTTCGAACCCGGCCACTATCCAATGGCCTACTTTCCAGAGAGCGACATCGCTCCAGACACTCTGGAACGTATCGAGCACACCACCCGGCATCGCGATCTTGGCCTCACATCCTGGTACACGGTGCGTGCTGGCGATAAAAGCGCGCCTCGAGGTGCATGGCAGCACGTCCAACTGCCAAACTACGCAAGCGAACTCGCGGGGTGCATCGCGTTCGCATGGCCCGCCATGGACGCCTTCTATGAAGAAGACGAGCGAATCGTGGGCCACGCCGCTGATAGCTACCATCGCATCGATATCCGCCAGTCTTCGCGCCGGCTCCTTGTGCGCCATCGTGATCGCACGATCGCCGATACGAAGCGGCCGTTGGTTCTGTACGAATCGGGCTTCGCGCCGCGCTGGTACGTTACGCGCGCCGACATCGATGAATCGGCGCTGACCCCCGTTGAGCATCAGACCTTCTGCCCGTACAAAGGGCTATGCAGCTACTACGATATCGGCGACGCACATCTGGCGGCATGGTCATACCCTGAAGCCTATGCTCCGGTCGGCCGTATCTTGAACTGGGTATCGTTCGAGCCCGATATCGTTTCGGTACAAATCGACGGAAGCCGGCTCCGCCTTGAGCCAGGTCAGGCCGTGATTCCGCACGGCCCCGATCGGGACCTCGACGTGTTACGGTCAAGTGGCCGTAGAGGAGCACCATGGCCCGACTCTTATCCGTGAACGTCGGACTTCCACACGATCTTGAGTGGAAGGGGCGCACTGTACACACCGCGATCTGGAAGAATCCTGTTCACGGCCGCTGCCGGGTCAGGAGGTTGAATCT
>Ga0070739_10005484_pt1 | contig 14433 bp, 14 predicted proteins | sample Coa_R1_7_FD_66445 | JGI IMG/M metagenome (GOLD analysis project Ga0070739, IMG submission 66445) | Surface soil microbial communities from Centralia Pennsylvania, which are recovering from an underground coalmine fire - Coalmine... | ecosystem: Environmental > Terrestrial > Soil > Unclassified ... | reverse complement strand
GAGCACGTGCACCCTGGCCAGCGCCTCGTCCTCCTCGGCGCTGAGGCCGAACAGCTCGCGCACCAGCGCCATCCGGGCGTGCACGCGCTCGTCGGCCAGCTCCTTCATGCGCGCCGTCGGCGTGTGCAGCAGCCGGTTGACGATCGTGCGGGCGAGCGCGTCGACGCGCTCGAGGTCCTTCTCCGAGGCGCTCTCCCACTTGCCCTCGTTCTCGCGCAGCACCTGCTCAGCGATCTCCGTGGCCTGCGCGCGCAGGGCGGCCAGCGTGGGGCGCACTTCCAGCGCGCCCAGCCAGTGGGCGAAGTGCTGGATCTCCTCCTCGACGATGCCCTCGGCGCGGCGGGCCTCGGCCTGGCGCACGCGGCGGTTGCGGCTGATCACGGCCTGGAGGTCGTCGATGTCGTACAGCGCCACCCCGTCGAGCTCGCCGCAGGCGGCATCGATGTCCCGCGGGACGGCCAGGTCGATGAGCAGCAGCGGCCGGCCCGCGCGCTGGGCCATGACCTCGGCCAGCTCGCTGGCCTCCAGGAGGAGATGGGGCGACGCAGTCGCGGCCAGCAGGATGTCCGCCGCCGCCAGGGCCTGCGGCAGCTCGTCGAAGCTGGCGCTGGCGCCGCCGTAGCGACGAGCGAGGGCCAGCGCGCGCTCGCGGCGGCGGCTGGCCACGAACACCGTGTGAGCGCCGCTGTCGGCCAGGGCCCGCGCGGTCAGCTCGCTGGTCTCCCCCGTGCCGACGATCACGACCTGACGCCCGGCGAGCGCGCCATGCTCCTCGCGCGCCAGCGCGACCGCCACGGAGGGCAGGCTGAGCTGGCGTTCGGAGATCGCGGTCTCGGTGCGCACGCGCTTGCCGGTGGCCAGAGCGGCCTTGAACAGGTGGCTGGTCAGCGGGCCCGCCGTCTCCCGGGCCAGCGCCGCCTCGTAGGCGCGCTTGACCTGCCCCTGGATCTCGGCCTCGCCGACGATCATCGACTCGAGGCCGGCGGTCACCCGGTACAGGTGGCGGGCGGCCTCGCAGTTGCGGTGCGAGTAGATGAGCGGAGTCAGCTCGGTGGGCCGGATCCCGGCCTGGCTGGCCAGCATCGAGAGCACGCGGCTCTCGCCCTCGACCGGGTCGCCGACCACGAGGTAGAGCTCGGTGCGGTTGCAGGTGGAGAGCGCCACCGCCTCCTGCACGTCGGCGGCGCCGCGCAGGTCGCGCAGGAAGTCGCCCGCGCGCGCCTCGGGGAGGGCCACCCGCTCGCGGACGGCGACGGGGGCCGTCTTGTGCGAGACCCCGATGGCCAGCAGCTCGCTCATGCTGCGTGTTGTACCTCGTCGGCCTCGCCCCGGGCGCGTTCACGCAGCTCGAGGTCGCGGCGAAGGTCCACCAGCTCGCGCTCGGTGCGGTGCTGGCGGCGGGCCATGATGGCCAGGTAGACGAGCAGCAGCACGACGAACACCGCGTAGGCGGCGGCGACGTACTTGACCGCGGTGTGCAGCGGGACGGCCGGTGCGGCGGCTAGCAGCGTGCTCACGACGGTGCCGCGCTCCTGCGCAGCGGCGCGATCGCGTCCTCGCCGAGCAGGCGCCGCCGCAGGGCCCGTACCTGCATCCGGGCGTGCTTGGCCGCCATCTCGTACTTCCACAGGGTCACGTAGAGCAGCGCAATGCCGAGCAGCGAGACGTAGAAGGCCAGCGCCATCGAGGCGGGGAGCTTGCCGCCCTCGAGCGTGAGCACGCGCGGGTGCACGTACTGCGCGGCCAGGCGGACCGCGATGAAGTTGAGCGGCACGAAGGCCGCGGCCACGACCGCGAACACGCTGGCGTAGCGGGCCTGGCGCTCGGGGTCCTCGATCGAGAAGCGCATCGGCTGGTAGGTCGCGAATAGCAGCACGACGATCAGGTAGGAGACGAGCGTGGGCTCGCTCCACACCCACCAGTGACCCCACGACGCCTTGGCCCAGATCGAGCCCGTGAGCAGGCCCCCGATCGAGAAGATCAGCGCCATGTGGATGGCCACATACGAGCGCATGTCCCAGCGCCGGTCGCCGGTGCGCAGGTACCCGATGGCGAGTATGCCGCCGAACACGTAGCCGCACAGCGACACGATGGCCAGCGGCACGTGCAGGTAGAAGATCTTCTGGATGAAGCCCTGGTCGGCGTCCTCGGGCGCGTAGAAGAACACCAGCGCAAGCGCGGCGGCGATCGTGGCCACGGTGGCGAGGGAGAGGCCACGCAGGTGGCGGCCGTAGGTCATCGGAAGGCTCAGTCCTCCAGCAGGAAGTCGAACACCGCGTAGGCGAGGAGGGCGAAGACCAGATCATAGAGAGCCAGGATGGCCAGCCACTTGCCCGGAGGCGAGCCGGTCCCGTGGACGGCCAGCAGCGGCCCGGACGCGCGAGCGGTGGCGATGAGCGCGGGAACGAGCAGCGGCAACCCCAGAAGCGGGCCGATGAGGTCCCGGGCTCGGCTCTGGACGGCGATCGCCGAGACCAGCGTCCCCACCACCGCCAAAGCCACGTCGGCCAGCGCCAGGACGGCGATCAGGCCGGGCAGCGGGCGCCACAGCGGCACGCCCAGCAGCAGCACCGCAAAGGCGGGCACTGCGATCAGCTCGAGCCCCGCCAGGAACGCGAACAGGGCCGCGACCTTGGCCAGCAGCATCGCGCTGCGGTCCACGGGCGCGAGCAGGAAGGCGTCGAAGCCGCCCTGCTCGCGCTCGGCCACGAACAGCCGGTTGACGGCCAGCATGCCGGCGAACAGCACGGTCACGGTGAGCACCCCGCCGGCCAGCTGGCCGGTGATCGAGGACCGGTTCAGGCCGAAGTGGAAGATCACGAAGGTCGTGATCGAGAACAGGATCATGGCCGGCACCGTCTCCAGCGAGCGCAGCTCGAGCAGCAGGTCCTTGCGCAGGACGGCCAGCGCGGTCCTCATCGGTAGAGCTCGCGCTGGACGTCGGGAGTGAGCTCGGCCGGGGGCCCGAAGAACCGGGGGCGCCCGTCGCGCAGGCCGAGCACGAGGTCGGCCTCCGCCAGTGCCGTCCCGGGATCGTGGCTCGTCAGCACACGCGTGACCCCGGCCGAGCGCCCGATCAGCGGCTCGACCAGCTCGCCCGCGCCCGGGTCGAGGTTGGCCCGCGGCTCGTCGAGGAGCAGCAGCTGGGGCTCGTGGAGGACCGCCCGGCACACCGCCAGGCGCTGCACCATCCCTCGCGAGAGGCCGCGCACGGGCTCGTCGGCCCGGCGCTCCATCCCGACAGCGGCCAGCAGCTCTTCCACGCGCGCGCCCGGGACCCGGTGCAGGCGGGCGTGGTAGTCGAGGTTCTCTCGCCCGGTGAGGTCGCGGTAGAGCAGCGGCTCATGGCCGAGCAGCCCGAGCCGCCCCCGCACGGCAAAGGCCCGCCGGGGAATCGGCTCGCCGAAGATCTCCACCTCGCCCGCATGGGGGCGCAGCAGCGTGGCCAGGATGCGCAGGAGGGTCGACTTGCCGGCGCCGTTGTGTCCGAGGACGGCGAGCGTGGCGCCGGCGGGAAGCGTCAGCGAGACGCGGCCGAGCGCCGTGCGCTCCCCGAAGTGGCGCACGACGTCGCGCAGCACGACGGCCGGCGGGGAGGCGGGAGCGTCCGGGACGGGCGCGTCGCGCCGCTCAGTGGTGGGCGCGTCGTCCACCCTCGCGCCCGAGCGTTGCGACGGCGTGGGCGAGCGTCGGGGCGATCACCGGGAAGAGCTCGCCGATCGCCTTGGGGTTGCCGGGGAAGTTGATGATCAGGGTGCGGGCGGCGATGCCGGAGACGCCGCGGGTGAGGATGCCGAGCGGGGTGTGCCGGAGCGACTCGGCCCGCATGGCCTCGGCGAACCCAGGCGCGTCGCGCTCGATGACCGCCCTGGTCGCCTCGGGCGTGACGTCGTCGGGCGTCAGCCCCGTGCCCCCGGTGGTGAGGATCAGGTCGGCGCCGCCCTGCACGTGGCGGCGGAGCGCCGCCTCGATCTGCGCCCGGTCGTCGGTGACGGTCTCCTGAGCCACGATCTCGGCTCCGGCGCTCGCCAGGTGCTCGGCCAGCGCGTCGCCCGAGAGGTCCTCAGACTGGCCCGCGGCCACCGAGGTGGAGATCGTGAGGACCACCGCTTTCATCGAGGGCGAGGTTACGGGACCGCCCCGCCGGGGTCTCTAGAAGCGCGGCCCGGTGAAGATGCGGGCGACGGCTCGCCCGCGTCGCAGCGTCAGCGACACCCGGCCGCTGGTGGAGATCGTGTACCCGTCGTCGTCGAGGCTGGGACCGCCGTTCAGCGTCACGGTGATCCGCGCTGCGCCGAGCTCGGCGCGCGGGACCGTGCCGGCGGCGATGCCGCCCGCGAGCGGGGCGACCGGCCCCGGGCAGCGAGCGCGCGGCGGGGCCGCCGCCAGCACGGCGCTGAGCCGCGTGCGCGTGAGGCCCAGGACCAGGATGCCCTGGCCGAGCGTGGCATGGTCGAGGCAGCTGCCGGTTTGGCTGAACCGCTCGGAGACCGTCCCGCCTGCGTTCCAGACGACGTCACCGGACACGGCGATGCCACGGACGCGGCCGCCACGAGCCAGTCCCAGGGCGGTCAGGAAGTCGCGCAGCGGTCGCCTGGCCGGCCCGATGGCGCTGATCAGGCCGGTGGCACCGAGCGGACTCGGCGCGAGCGTCAGCGTGCCCGCGGCGCCGCAGCTGTCCAGGAGCACGCAGACGCCCTGGTCGCTTGAGCCCTGGAAGCGCTCGGTCACGGCGCCCGAGGCCGCGATGATCTTCACCGCCTCCGTCACGAGGCGATACCGCGGCCGCGGGCCCGGGACCTGGAAGTCAAGCTTCCGAGGCGTTCGCAGGGCGAGGACGAGCGTCGAGGTCACGGTCCCCGCGAAGCCGCCGCCCGCGAAGCGGCGCACGCTGTGAAGATCGACGGTGCGCCGGCCGTGGGCGAGCTCGGAGGCGTTGAGGACAAGCTCGGGGAGCGCATCCGCCAGGTCGGAGGGGAGCGGGCCGGCGCAGCGCGTGGGCGACAGCAGATCGGCCAGCGCGATGATGGCGGCGCCGTGCGGCATCCGGGCCTCGGCGCCACCGCTCGCCTGCTCGTCGGCGCACTCGCCCGCGGACCCGCCGGCGATGTCGCGCTGCACCTCGGTCCACGTGTAAGCGCTACGGCCTCGCGCGTCCAGCGGGGCCGGCTCCAGCGCCACCGCGCGATGGCGGCGGCCGGCCGACACGTAGCTCTGGATCGTGATGTCGCCACCCCCGGCCGGGTCGTACAGCAGCGTGCCGTGATAGCCGCACACCCCGCGGGCGGCGCAGCCCGCGGCCGCCGAGCCGGCGAAGGTGACCGTGATCCCGCCCGTGACGCGCACGGGAAGATCGGTGGTGCGCAGCGTCTGGAAGCCCTGCGGGTCGCCGAAGAGCAACGCGATCGAGGTGAGCGGGAACGGCTGCGCGGCCGCCGGAGCCGCGGCGAGCGCCAGCGCGATGAGCGTGGCCGGCAGAAGCTTCCTCACGACCCCTCCCGGATGCGCACGGTCCTCACGCCGATGTGGACGAGCGACAGGGAGATGACCGCACTGCCGGAGCGGCGGCCGGAGTAGCCCGGGCCGGCAAACGTCCTGGCGCCGGACAGCGTCAGGGTCGAGTGCGCCGCCAGCAGCCGCGCGGTGGCAAGCGAGCCGCGCATCAGCACCGGCCCGGGCAGCGATCCGAAGACATCGGAGGCGGAGGGCCCGGCGCAGTGGGTCCGCAGGACGTCGATGCCCGCGCCGCTCTCCGGGCCCCCGGCGGTGGAGAGCGCGAACGGCACCCGCGGCCCGGCGATCGGGACCAGCAGCGGGCCGGCATTCAGCAGGACGGCGCCGGGGAGCGCCTGTGTGTCAGAGCAGTCCTGGGCACCCGGCCGAGTGAGCGTCTCGCTCAGCACCTCGTTCTGCGCCAGGCTTGGGCCGAGTCCGCCCTCGAGGACGAGCCTCCCGGCGCGCAGCTCGGCCAGCAGCCGCCGGCGCGGGAGACGGCTGGCCACGCGCCGCGTGGCCATGATGTCGAGCGTCCCACGCGTGGCCGAGAGCCCGAGCCGCAGCGTTCCCACCGCACCGCAGGCATCCAGAACGGCGCAGAAGGGGCCGCTCTGGCCGGCGAACGACACCGTGACCGCCGAAGCGGGCAGCGCCACGCGGTAGCGCAGGTCCACCTGCTCGACCAGGACGCTGTGGGGGCGGGGCCCGCCGGCCGAACAGCAGGTCGAGGAGCCGCCGAAGAAGCCGCCGAGGGACTGCGGGTGGTACGGCTTCAGGACCAGGGTCGAGGTGAGCGTGCCGCTGTAGGGGCCGGCCGTGAACGGCAGCGAGCTTCGGAGGTCGAAGCTCGCGTGCCGCCCCCGCGTGCGCGTGCCGGTGAGCGCCAGCGGCGCGAGATCGGCCGCGGTCGGGCCGGCGCACCGGCCGCTGGATGCGACGCCGCCGAGCGAGGCCCGCACGGCGCCGTGCCGTCCCGCGGTGAGCGCGATCAGCGGCACGTCCCCGGGGCTGTCGATGCAGTCTCCGCTCGAGCCGGGATCGGTCCGGCGCACGCGGATCGTCGCCGGGGTGTCAATCAACTCGAGCGTCCCGCCGCTGAGATCAACCTCGTCGTCGGGGCGCAGGACGAGCGCGCCCTGCACGCCGCACACGCCGACCTGGGCGCAGCCGCGCGCCGGGTCGCCGTGCCAGCTGTAGGTGATCGCCCCCTGGGGCCAGAGCGCCTCGTCCGCCACCGCAGGAGCTGGGGAGAGGACCGCCAGCGCCGCGATCAGCAGACCGACGCGCGCGGTCTTCCGTGCCATGAGCGGCGCGATGCTGCCAGGCGCGGCGGACGGCGTCAACCCCGGTTGTGGGGCGTGGGCGCCTATCCGTCGTCAGCGCGCTGCCAGTGCCCTGAATTGCCCCCGGCCTTCTCGAGCAGGGCCACCGATTCGATGACGGCGCCGCGCTCGAGGCCCTTGATCATGTCGTAGACGGTCAGTGCGGCGACGGAGGCCGCGGTCAGCGCCTCCATCTCGACGCCGGTGGGCCCGGTCGTGCGCGCCTGCGCCGTGAGCGTGATCGTCCCGCTGTCCACGTCGATCTCGCCATCCACGCCCACGTAGGAGAGGGCGAGCGGGTGGCAGAGCGGAATCAGCTCGGACGTCCGCTTGGCCGCCTGGATCCCGGCTATGCGGGCCACCCCGAGGACGTCGCCCTTGGGCGCGTCGCCCGCCGCGACGGCCCGCGCGGTGGCCGGCGAGACGCGCACCCGCGCGCGGGCGACGGCGCGGCGCTCAGTGGCGGGCTTGGCGCCCACGTCGACCATCCGAGCCGCGCCGGACTCGTCGAGGTGGGTGAGCTGGGCCTCGCTCACCGGCCTACACGGCGGGCGCGTAGGCGCGCTGCGCCTCGGCGATGAGCTCGCGCACGGCGCCGGTCTCCCCCGCGCGCAGCAGCTCGATCGGATCCGGATCGCCGTTCACGATCGACTCGAAGAACTCCTTGCGGTCCTGATAGGTGGGCAGGCTCGCCTTGGCCCACCCGCGCGCCTCGTTGAGCAGGATGGCCAGCGTCGCGTAGGGCTCGCCGAAGAGCTCGGCGATCTCGCGCTTCATGCGCTTGGCCAGCGCGGGCGAGGCGCCGGCGGTCGAGATGGCCACCGCCAGCGGGCCGGTGCGGACGATCGCGGGCAGGATGAAGTTGCACAGCGGCGGCACGTCGACCACGTTCACGAGCATCGCGCGCGCCTCGGCGTCATCGAAGACGCGGATGTTCACGTCGGTGTCGTTCGTGGCCGCGATCGCGATCAGGGCACCGTCGAGGTCGTCCGAGCGGTACTCGCGGCGCTCCCAGCGGATCGAGCCCTCACCGGCCAGCCGCTCGAGCTCGGAGTGGGCGCCGGGCGCCACCAGCGTGACGTCCGCATCGCAGGCCAGCAGGCCCTCGACCTTGTCCAGCCCGACCTCGCCGCCGCCGACCACCACGCACCGGCGGCCGGTCAGCCGCAGGCAGGCGATGTAGAACGGCGTCTCGAGCATGCCGGCCACGCAGGACTGATCGCAGATCCCCTTGCGGAGCTGGCAGACGCACTCCTTGCCGGCGTAGGCCTGGGCGGGCATGCCCCAAGGGTACTCGTCACAGATTCGCCTCCCGCCGGAATACAGTGGCGATGAGGACGGTGCGCAGCGATCACGCGACCGACGAGGACCTGCTCGCCCGCAGCGCCCGCGAGCCCGAGGCGTTCGGACGCTTCTACGACCGCTACGAGGGCGAGCTCCTGCGGTTCTTCTTCCGGGCCACGCGCCGGGCCGACCTGGCGGCTGACCTCACGGCCGAGGTGTTCGCCGCGGCGCTGGCCGGGGCAAGCGGCTTCGATCGCTGCCGTGGGGGCGCCCGCACATGGCTTTACGCGATCGCGCGCCACGAGCTGGCCGACACCTGGGAGCGGGGGCGGGTCGAGGACCGCGCGCGGCGCCGGCTCGGGATGGAGCCGCTGGCGCTGAGCGACGAGAGCATCGAGCGCATCGAGTCGATCGACCTCTCTCCCGGCGGCGCGGCGCTCGAGCTGCTCGATGAGCTGCCGGCCGACCAGCGGGCGGCCGTGCACGGCCGGGTGCTCGAGGAGCGCGACTACGCGGACCTGGCGCTGGCGCTGGAATGCTCGGAGAGCGTCGTGCGCCAGCGGGTGAGCCGGGGTCTCCGAAGCTTGCGGGCGAGATTGGAGAAGGCGGGATGACGTACCTACCGGAGCTGAGAGAGTCGCTCGTGCGCGCGGCCGCGGAGATGGGGGCGGCCCAGTCCGGCCGGACGGGGGCACGCCGGCGCTCGCGGTCGTTCGCGGCCTTCGGGTTGGCCCTGGCGTCGGTGACCGCGCTCGTCGTGGCCGGGGTCGTGCTCGTCCTCGCCGGCTCGCGGGGCGGACAGCCGGCAGGCCAGCGCCCGGTCAGCCTGAGCGCCCACAAGCGGGCGCAGGTCGAGGCCACCAAGCTGCTGGCCGAGTTCAGGCCGCCCCCCGGAGCTGTCCCCGAGACGCGCAACCTGACGCGCGGCGAGCAGGGCCGCGGTCTGGGGCTGCCGCCGTCTCCCGCCGACGGGGCCGTCGACCTGCACCGCTTCTGGCGGCTGCGCGGTGACGTCCAGACGGTCATGAGCCAGGTGCACGTGCCCGCCGCCGGCGACATCACGGAGAGCGGCTCGGCAGGGTCGGCCAGCGCCTCGTCGGCGTCGGCGTCGGCGTCGGCGCAGTCGGTCACCTACTCGATGACGAGCACCTACGACCTAGGTCCGGTGGGCGACATTTGGCGCCAGCTCCAGGTGGAGGCGGCCGTCATGCCCGGGGGCGGGACCGAGATCCGCGTCGACGCGCTGGCCTGGCCGGGCGTCGTGCGTCCGGCGAGCGAGCGCATCCCCGGCGACGTCACGCAGATCGACGTCGACGTGACCGGCAAGACGCCCGATGTCCGGCACCCGCCGCGACGGCGCACGGTGATCCGGGACTCGAGCTCGATCGCCGCGGTCGTCGCCTACATGAACTCGCTCCAGGCCGTCCAGCCGGACTGGGTGAAGCGAACGGGCGCGGCGCCGCACTGCGGCGCGCCGCCGAACCTCCAGATCCGGGTGACGTTCGTGCTCCCGGGCTCGGGAGCGCCGCCTCTCGCCGTGCTGCACCCGGCGTGCGGGACGATCGACCTGAGCTTGAACGGGCGCGGCCAGCCCCCGCTCGAGTTCGCTCCCGCGGTTGGCTCCCTGAGCACGGCTCGGACGTTCGAGCGTGTGATGAACCTGCTCGCCGGCGTGTCGTGAGCCGGCGCTACCGGCGCGCCGCCTCGCGCGCCAGCCGCGCCCCCACGCGCAGCATCGGACCGAGGCCGTCGCGCAGCGCACGCGCCCGGATCGACGGGCGGCCGTAGAGCACGGTGGCGGAGTGGCGCAGGGCGCGGGCCAGCGTCTCGTCGTACGGGTGCCACCAGGCATCGCGCAGGCGGGAGGGCTCCCACACGCTGAGCTTGGCGTTCACGCACTCGTACAGACCGAGCTTCGAGTGCGTGCGCCCAAGGCCCGAGAGCTTCACCCCGCCCCATGGGCACTGCATCGCGCCGTGGCTGAACAGATGGTCGTTGATCCACACCATGCCGGCCTGTAGCTCTCGGGCCACCCGCTCGCCGTGCTCGCGGTCGGCCGTCCACACCGAGGCTCCGAGCCCGAACTCGCTGTCGTTGGCCAGGGCGAGCGCCTCGTCCTCTGAGTCGACGACCACGACGGGCAGCACCGGACCGCAGATCGGCTCGCGCATGATCGCCATGGCGTGGGTGACGCCGGTGAGGATCGCGGGCTCGAACCACACGCCGTCGCGGAGCCCGGCCGTGGGCGCGGGCACCGCACCCCCGCACACCAGCTCCGCGCCGCCGGCCACGGCGTCCTCGACCAGCCCTGCCACGCGCGCCAGGCGCTCGGGCGAGAGCATCGGCCCTACCTCGGTCTCCCAGCTCATCGGGTCGCCCACGCGTAGCGCCCGCGCGCCGGCCACGAGCGCGGCCAGGAAGGGCTCGGCCACGTCGCGCACCACGTAGATGCGCTCCACCCCGGCGCGGCTCTGGCCGGCATTTGCGACCCCGGCCCACAGCGCGCCCGCGACGGCGTGCTCGAGCGGGGCGTCGCGCAGCACGATCATGGGGTCCTTGCCCCCCAGCGTGAGCACCGCCCCCTTCAGCTGGCGCGCGCACGCCTCGGATACCGACCGCCCGATCTGCGTGGAGCCCGTGAAGAAGACCTTGTTGACCGGCGAGTCGACCAGCGCCGCGCCCGTCCCGGGGCCGTGGACCACGCGCACCAGCCCGTCGGGCACGCCCGCCCGCTCGAACACCCGCTGGATGCGCTCGCCGATAAGCGGCGTCAGCGACGAGGGCTTGAGCACCACGCCGTTGCCCGCCATGAGCGCCAGCGCCACCTCGCCCAGCGGGACGCTCCACGGGTAGTTGGCGGGTGAGATCACGCCGATAACGCCGAGCGGCTCGTAGCTGACCGCCGCCCGCTTGCCGCGCAGGTACAGCTGCGGCAGCGCGACGGCCTCCTCGCCCAGCAGCTGCGCGCCGTCCCGGGCGATCCAGTGCAGCGCGTCGATCGTGGGCAGGATCTCCATCGTGAACGCCTCGGCGCGCGGCTTGCCCTGCTCGGCCACGATCAGGTCGCGGATCGAGTCGGTCTCGTCGATGATCACCTGCGCCGCGCGCTCGAGGTAGCGCCCGCGGTCGCGCAGCGGCAGCTCGGCCCAGAAGGGCTGCACGTTGGCCACGGCGTCGACGACCTGGGAGATGTGCTCCGCGGCGGTCGGGGCCACCGAGCCGAGCCGCTCCCCAGTGGCCGGGCTGAAGGACTCGAGCAGCGCGGCGGTCCTCACGCGCCCAGGGTACCGACGATGCCCCTCGATTCGGACAAACGGCCACCGCGGCCGCGGTTGCACGGCCGGCGGCGGGTCGCCGGCCGATGCGCCGACAATGACGTCGCTCGCCTCCAAGCTGTCCACGCTGGTGTTCGTGCTCGCGTGTGCCCTCGGTGGCGCTGCGGCCCCGGCCTCGGCGCTGATGGTCAAGCTCGGCCACGGCCGCTACGCCAACTTCACCCCGCTGCTGGGCAGCCGCGCGCCGCGCACGGCTCGCGCGTTCGACGCCGCGTTCAGCAACCTCGACTACGGCGGCGGCCCTGTCATGCCCGCGAACACCAACTACACGATCGTGTGGCAGCCCTCCAACTACGCCGGCACGGCCTTCCAGTCGGGCTACGCGGCGGGTGTGAACCAGTTCTTCGGCGATCTGGCCGCAGCCAGCGGCCGCGCCGACGTCAGCGATGCGGTCTCCACCCAGTACAACGACGTGAACGGCAACACGGCGGCCTTCGCCTCGCGCTACGGCGGGACCTTCACCGACACCGATCCGCTGCCCGCGAACGGCTGCCCGGTCGCCGGCTCCGGCCACATCTGCATCAGCGACGCCCAGATCCAGTCCGAGCTCGACACGTTCCTGAGCGCTCATGGGCTCCCCCACGATCTGACCCACGAGTACTTCCTGCTCACGCCGCCCGGGGTGGCGAGCTGCTTCGACTCCGGGGGCAGCGAGTGCTCGATCAACGCCGATCAGAACCAGGCCTACTGCGCCTACCACAGCGCCACCGCCGACGGCTTCATCTACGCCAACATCCCGGACTTCGCGGGTGATGTCGGCTGCGACCCGTTCGTCACCCAGTGCCCGGACACCAGCTGCGCCTACCCGAACGGGACGGCGTCCGATGCGGTGATCAGCGCGATCTCGCACGAGCACAACGAGTCGACCACCGACCCGTATCCAAACAGCGCCTGGACCGACCTCCAGCCCGGGTGCGGGGCCAGCAGCCCGATGACCTGCGGCGGCGAGATCGGCGACAAGTGCAACAGCGACGCCTTCGGCGACCCGGCGATCCAGCTTCAGGACGACGGGGCCGGCCACGACACCCCCTACAACGAGACGATCAACGGCCGCCACTACCTCCTCCAGCGCGAGTGGAGCAACCAGGCCAACCAGTGCCTGGACAGCTTCACCCCCGGCGCGGCGGTGGCCGGCGCGGCGTTCACCGATACTCCGGCCTCCGGCACCACGGTCAGCTTCGATGCGAGCGCCTCGAGCGCGACCGGCGGCGTGGCCGAGTACGTGTGGCAGTTCAACGACGGTCCGGGTGGGAGCCAGAACTACACCGTCGAGACCAGCTCGCCGACGATCCAGCACACCTTCCCCAGCACCGGCCGCTACGACGTCGCGCTGACCGTCATGGCTGCGGACGGGACCAGCAGCGGGACCGCAGCCACGCTCGACGTCGGGGGCGCGGCCTCCCCGGCCGCCCGCTTCAGCGCCTTCGGGGCCAGCACGCCCGGCTCGGTCATGACCTTCGACGCCAGCGCCTCGAGCGATCCCAACGCGGGGGGCGCCATCACCTCCTACACGTGGAACTTCGGCGACGGCACGAGCACGAGCGGCTCGACCGCGACCGCCAGCCACACCTTCTCGCAGGCTGGCAGCTACCTGGTGACGCTGACCGTGACCGACGCGGCCGGGCTCTCGAACACGGTCGCCCAGACCGTGTCCTTCGGCTCGCTGGCGCCGAGCGCGAGCTTCAGCGTGACGCCCGGAGCCGCACTCACGGGCGCCCCCGTGAGCTTCGACGGGTCCGCGTCGACGGCGCCGGAGGGCCTGGCGGCCTACCGCTGGAGCTTCGGCGACGGCGCGACGGTGAGCGGGACGAGCGCGACGGCCTCCCACGCCTACGCCGCACCGGGCACCTACACGGTCGCACTCACCGTCACCGACAGCTACGGCCACAGCGCGAGCGCGCGGCACACGGTGACGATCACGGCCGCCGGACCGCCCACGGCCGCCTTCACGGCGCCGAGCTCAGGCCTCCCCGGCCAGGTACTGAGCTTCGACGGCCGCTCCTCCACCGACCCGGCGAGCCACATCGTCAACTACATCTGGTACTTCGGCGATGGCCAGGTCGGGACCGGGTCCACGACGTCGCACGCGTTCGCCGCCGGCACCTACACCGTGACGCTCACCGTCTACGACGCCTTCGGGCAGAGCGCCTCGGTCTCCCACCAGGTCCACATCGGGGCGCCCGCGCCGCTCTGCGTGGTCCCGCGCCTGCGGGGGCTGAGCCGCTCGCGCGCCGCGGCGGCGCTCGCGGCCGGCCACTGCCGTACCGGCGTCGTCCACGTGCCGCGCCACAAGCCGCACGCGCATCTGGCCCGCCACCGCCGCTGGGCGCTCGTCGTGCGCTCGAGCGCGCTGGGCGCCGGGACGCGGGCGGCCGCGGGCACGCGCGTCGGGCTGACGCTCGTGTGGCGCAGCGTTCGCGGCTGAGCCGCCACGCTCGCCGCCCGCCCGCGCCCTGAGCAGCGCCCGCCGTCGGCGCCCCCACAACGTTCCTCTCGCCGTCGAGCGGCCCTCGAGAGGAACAGAACGCGCGCTATACCCGCGCCCTGTACCTCTGGACAGCGCGCGCAGCTCGAGTTCTACGTTATGGGGTCGCCGCGCCGGTCTGGGTTGCGCTCGCCCGCGCGGTGTGACAAATTCCCGCGCTCGGCGATCAGGGATAGGTAGGATCGCCGCGGGGTCTTAGAGAGAAAAGGCGCTTCGGCGCACAATCAGTGGGGGTGGAGCATGTCCGGTCCGCGTCGTGGTCGGATTCGTCAGCTTGTTGTCCGATCGGTGCTGCTGGCCGGTGTGATCTGCGCCTTCAGCGCGGCGCCGTCGCTGGCGATCATGGTCAAGCTGCCGAACGGCCGGTGGGCGAACTACGACCCGATGAGCGGCTCCAAGGCGCCGAGGGCGGCCCGGATCTTGGGTCTGTCCGACCAAGTGTGTGTGGTTCGTGGTGAGTGACCACGACGGCTGTGCTGCCGGCGGGTCTGAGACGGGAGCCCCGGAGGGG
>Ga0070739_10005482_pt1 | contig 14436 bp, 10 predicted proteins | sample Coa_R1_7_FD_66445 | JGI IMG/M metagenome (GOLD analysis project Ga0070739, IMG submission 66445) | Surface soil microbial communities from Centralia Pennsylvania, which are recovering from an underground coalmine fire - Coalmine... | ecosystem: Environmental > Terrestrial > Soil > Unclassified ... | reverse complement strand
ACCGGAGACCTCGTTCATACGTGGGCTGCGACACGCGCAAGCGATCAGATCGTGACCAGCACCATCGCACGCCGGGAAGGCTTCTCAAACGCGCCCTAGTGCCGCGGGGCGGCCTGCTGGCCCTGCTGTTCCCGATTCCGCCGGCCACGATCACCTTCCACGGCACCGCGGTCGTGCACGCCCCCGGCGCGCCCGAGGTCCGTCCCGCACTCGCCAAACTGAAGCGGCTGCTGCCGCCGGAAAGCGCGCAGTCGACCTGCCTGATCGAGATCACCCCCGAAGGCGAGTTCCTCACTTACGGAATAGGTGTATCCCTGATGGCGATGCGCGATCCGGCCGCCGCCGGTGCGCGCGTGCCGGTGGCGTGAGAGCCACCCGCCCTGTTCGGGTCTGCTCAGAAGAGCGGCCCAGGGCTGACAGGCTCATAACCCACGACTTCGCGCTCGCGCGCCTCCATCGCGTCGACCACATCGACGACCCCGCGGATGGCACGCAGATGATGTACCGCGTGCGCGGCGAAGCGGCGGTCCACGGTGCCGGACAGGGTGATGATGCCGTCCTCGATATGCACCCTGACGGTCTCGAGATCGTCGTCGGGCAGGCTGCTTCGCAGGGCTTGCTCGACCTCCCGGCGAATCTCCCTGCCTTCGCGCAGGTAAGCACGTAGCAGATCACTGCGGGAGACGATCCCGACCACTATGTTGCGCTGGTCGACCACGGGCAGATGCGTCACCGCGTGACGTTCCATCAGGTACGCGGCGCGGGCGATACCGGTGTCCGGAGTGACCGTGACCAGTTCGGTGCTCATAAGCCGGTCGGCCGTTGTCGCCTCGCCGCGCGCCTGGACCGCCCGGCCGCGGCGGGTGAGCAACTCCCAGAGCTCGGACTGGCCCGCGATCGCGGCCTCCTTGGCGATCAGGTCGGTGCGCGATACGAGTCCGATCGCGTGGCCCGCCGAGTCCACGACGGGAACCGCGCCGACGCCGCGGGTGAGCATCGTGGCCGCGATCCGCCGGAACGGGACCGAGGAGCGGATCGTGACGACGTCCTTGCTCATGATCTCGCGGACAGGGGTGGATTTCATCGTTCGCGTCCTTTCGGGCCGATGGCGCGGGCGTCCACCCCGATCGTCGCGCCGTGCGCCCGGGCGGGTCAGGGCCCTTGGCCCCGGCCCGCGTCGCCGGTGGTCCCGCACGCCGGGTTTCTGCTGCCCGGCGCCGCCCGCAGAGCGACCAGACCTCACACAGCACAGCCGTCCGCCCCGCGGATGCGGGTCCTTCGCCTGTATCGCCGGACGTGAACGTCCACGACCCTGGCTTTCAGTACCGTCATGCGGCGCTCGCTTGGGGGTTGATGACGCATGTCTGATCACACCGGTCTCGCTGCCTCACTCGGACGGTGGAGCGCCCGGCACCGGGCGTACGCCATCGTGGGCTGGCTGCTGCTGGTCGGGGTGGCGATGTTCGTCGGCAGCGCGGTCGGCCAGGTCACCATGACCCGGACCCAGTACGGCACTGGGGAGTCGGGGCAGGCGCAGCGGCTGCTGGCCGACGCGGGTGTGGCCGATCCGGCGCAGGAACTCGTGCTCGTGCACAGCTCCGCGCAGACGGCCGATGCGGCCGGCTTCCAAGCCGCCGTGCGCGCCGTCGTGACCGGCGTTCAAGAGACGAACGTTGTGCGGGACGTCCGCGCTCCCGTCACCTCCGCCGACCGACACAACGTGCTGATCCAGTTCGCGGTCGAGGGAGACATCAACACCGCGGCCGACCGGGTGCAGCCCGTGCTCGACGCGGTGACCGCCGCCCAAGCGGCGCACCCCGGAACGACGATCGAGGAGTTCGGCGACGCCAGCGCGAACAAGTGGTTCAACGACACCATCGGCAAGGACGCCAAGCGGGCCGAGTGGACGGCGGTGCCGCTCGCGCTGGGCATCCTGCTCGTGGTCTTCGGCGCGCTGCTCGCGGCCAGCCTGCCGGTCCTCCTCGCGCTGACCGCGTTCCTCGCGGCCAACGGCCTGCTTGCGCTGATCAGCCACGCGCTGGCGGTCGACACCTCCGCCAGCTCGGTCATGCTGCTGATGGGCTTGGCCGTCGGTGTGGACTACTGCCTGTTCTATCTGCGGCGCGAACGCGAGGAACGCGCGGCCGGCCGCGATCCGAAGACCGCCCTGGAGAACGCCGCGGCGACCTCCGGCCGGTCGGTGCTCATCTCCGGCATGACGGTGATGGTGGCGATGGCAGGGATGTTCCTGTCCGGCATGCAGCTGTTCGCCGGCTTCGCCATCGCGACGATCTCGGTGGTGCTGATCGCGGTCGTCGGCTCGGTCACCGTCCTGCCCGCCCTGCTCTCCCTGCTCGGGGACCGGGTCGAACTCGGCCGGATACCGCTGATCGGCGCGCGCCGCCGACCGGCCGGCGGCAGCCGGTTCTGGAACGCGATCCTGCGGCGCGTGCTCGCCAAGCCGGCTCTCTCCGCGGCGGTTTCGGGCGGGCTGCTGCTCGCCTTGGCGGGGCCCGCCCTCGGCCTGCGCACGGAGAACCTCAGCGTGGAGAAGATCCTTCCGTCGAGCACGCCGATCGTGCAGACCTATGAACACATCGCGGCCGCCTTCCCGGGTGGACCGGCTCCGGCCCTGGTCGTGGTCAAGGCCCCGGACATCCAGGCCGCCGCGGTGCGCCAGGCCATCACGGCGTTCCAGCAGGCCGCCGGGGGCAATGCGGAGATCGGCCGGCCGATCCTGGTCACGACGCACGCTTCGGTCAACCTCGCCGAGATCCAGGTTCCGCTGGTGGGCAGCGGCTCGGACGCGGTCACCCGCCACGCGCTCGCGACGCTGCACGACACGCTCGTGCCCGCCACGCTAGGCCACATCCCCGGCGGTCAGGTCCTCGTCGGCGGCGCCCTCGCCTTCTCCACCGACTTCAACGACAAGCTGCGCGGCGGCATCGTGCCGGTCTTCCTGTTCGTGCTGACCATCACGTTCCTGCTGATGCTGATCGCGTTCCGGTCGCTGGTGATCCCCGCCACCACCATCGCGCTGAACCTGCTGTCCGTGGGCGCCGCGTACGGTGCGCTGGTGGCCGTCTTCCAGCACGGCTGGGGTGTCGGCCTGCTCGGCACCACCGCGCCGGGAGCGATCGAGTCCTGGATCCCGCTGTTCGTGTTCGTCGTGCTGTTCGGCCTCTCGATGGACTACCACGTGTTCGTGGTCTCCCGGATCAGGGAGGCGCATCAGCGCGGGTTGCCCACGCGGCAGGCGGTGACCGAAGGCATCCGCGCCACCGCCGGCGTGGTCACCAGCGCGGCGGTCATCATGGTGGCCGTGTTCGCGGTCTTCGGCACGCTCTCGCTGCAGCAGTTCAAGCAGCTGAGCGTCGGCCTGGCGTTCGCCGTGCTGCTGGACGCGACGATCGTGCGCGCGGTGCTGCTGCCCTCGGTCATGGCTCTGCTCGGCGAACACAACTGGTATCTGCCGAAGTGGATGGCGCGGCTGGGGCGTCCGCGCACGGTTACGCCGCTGGCGCGGCTGGATTCCGTTGACCCTCACGTGGCGTGATGCCGCATAGTCGGTGGCGTGGAGGAACACCTGACTGTAGGACGTGTGGCGGAACTGACCGGTGTGACCGTCCGCACGCTGCATCACTATGACGAGATCGGCCTCGTGCAGCCGTCCGCGCGGACCACGGCCGGATACCGGGCCTACTCGGCCGGCGATGTCGAGCGCCTTCGGGGCGTGCTCACCTATCGCCGGCTGGGCTTCGGCTTGCGCGAGATCGCGGACCTGGTCGACGACCCGGCGACCGATGCGGTGACGCACCTGCGCCGGCTGCGCGGCCTGCTGCTGGAACAGCGCGACCACGCTGCCGCCATGGTGACGGCGATCGACAGAGAACTGGAGGCACGGGCCATGGGGATCGGGACGACGCCGGAGGAGCAGTTGAAGGTGTTCGGCGCCCAGCTGTACGACACCATCGGGTCCGCCTACCCGGCGACGCGGCGCACCGAGCCGCGGATCGCCGCGCGGGTCTGGGAGGCGCTTGGGGACGCGCGGACGGTGCTGAACGTCGGGGCAGGCACCGGCTCATACGAGCCGCCCGACCGCGATGTCACGGCTGTCGAGCCCTCGGCGGTCATGCGGGCGCTGCGTCCGGCCGGCGCGGCGCCGTGCGTGGCCGCTACCGCGGAGAACCTTCCGTTTGAGGACCAGTCCTTCGACGCCGCGATGGCGTTCAGCACCGTGCACCACTGGTCGGATCCGATCGCGGGTCTGCGGGAGATGCGGCGCGTGGCCCGCCGCGTCGTGGTGTTCACCTACGACGCGGGCGGCATCGGCTGGCGCGAGCGGTTCTGGCTCATCCGCGACTACCTGCCGGAATTCGCCGAATACTTCGTCGGCTGGCCCTCACTGACCGAGCTGACCGGCGCCATCGGCGCCCGCGCGGAACCGGTCCTCGTCCCCTGGGACTGCGCCGACGGCTTCTTCGAGGCCTACTGGCGACGGCCCGAGGCGTACCTGGACGAACACGTGCGCCGCGCGGTGTCGGTCTGGACCCGCGTCGGGCCGCAGGCCGAGCAGCGCGCGGTGGACGCGCTGCGCGACGATCTTTCCTCGGGCCGGTGGGCCGAGCGCAACCGCGACCTCGTCGCTCTCGAGGCGGCGGAGCTCGGCCTGCGCCTGCTCATAGCCTGAAGAACTCGGATACCCGCCAAGCGCGCCGCGCCGACGGCATGTGAGACAGCGTCAGCCTTCTGGGTAGAAGAGGAACAACGTGCAGCCGCTGGTGGTCGCCGGCACGTGCCACGACCCGGCCGGCGCGTGCAAGAAGGTGCCGGCCGGATAGTCGCGAGCGCCGTCGTTGAACGTGCCAGCGAGCACGTAGACCTCCTCCGGGCCGGGCTCGTGGATATCGCGGCGAGGCCAGGAAGTGCCCGGATCCATCTCCAGCACGGCCGCCTGGGCACCGGACCGTGCTTTCCACAGCGGCCGCAGCCTGATGCCGGGGAACACCTCCCGGACGGGGCAATCGTCGACGTGAACGGAGCTGTAGCCCTGCTGGGCGAGGATCTCGGGGTGCATGCCTCAACGGTGCCGGGCGCGCGCCGTGGACGGAAAGAGCCTGCACGGCCACCATGGGGTACTTTCTTGCCATGCATCGCGTGGCGGCTCTCGTGCGGCCGGTGCAGTCGACGTTCGAGCTCGGGTGCGCCGTCGAGATCTTCGGCACGCGGCGAAGCGGATTGCCTCAGCACTACGAGTTCGAGGTGTGCACCGAGACGCCCGGCGAGATTCCGACCACCGCCGGATACTCGATCTTCGTGTCGCAAGGTCTGTGTGTGCTCGAATCCGCGCACACCGTCATCATCCCGGGTTGGCTGCCAATCGAGGCGCCCTTGTCCGACCGCCTGCGCGGCGCGTTGCTGCGTGCCCACACGCACGGGGCGCGCCTGGTCACGGTCTGCTCGGGGGTGTTCGCACTCGCGCAAACCGGGCTGCTGGACGGGCGCTCGGCCACCGCGCACCCCGCGCGCGTCGAACAACTGCGGCGGGATTTCCCTCTGGTGCGCGTAGAGCGGGACAGGCCGTTCGTCGATTGCGGCGACGTCGCTACCAGCTCCGGTGCGGGCGCGGGCATCGACCTGCTCCTGCATCTGGTCCGCAAGGATCACGGAGCCGCCCACGCCGAACTGCTCGCGCGGCACATGGTGTTGCCGCCTCGCCCCGAGGACGGCCGGACCCGACACGCGCCCTCCACGCCGTATGCGCCCCCGCACCCGCCGTCCACCACCTCAGGGGGCGAATTCGCCGACCTACTCGCGTGGGCCGACCAACGTTTGAGCACGCCGTTGTCGGTCGCCGAAATGGCCGCGCAGCTCGGTGTTTCACCGCGCACGCTGGCGCGCCGCTTCGCCGATGAGCTCGGCACCAGCCCGGGTGCGTGGCTGCTCACTCGCCGGCTCACCGCAGCGCGCGCCTTGCTGGAGGAGACGCAGCTACCCGTCGACGCGATCGCCGCGCGCGTGGGCCTTTCCTCGGCGGTCAACCTGCGTCGCCGCTTCCGCGCCCAAGTGGGCACGACTCCAGGCGCTTACCGACGCGCCGCCTCGACGACGAGAGAGCCCTAGTCGCGTTCGAGCCGGTCGAGCACGCTGGCGAGCGAGTTCCAGTAAACGTTCCGAAAGATCGATGGAACATTGCGAGCCCGTGCGACTGAGGAGTCTGCGAATCGCAGCCAGACAGTCCGGCTACTCCGGACAAAGCAGCAGCTCACAAGGGAACGGCGATGTCAGGGCGATTAGTCGTGCCCCTCCATGCGTCCGGGACATCTCCGTAACATCCGCCAAACGCAAGCCTTGACACCGTTTTCGGAGGCGACGACACTCCTTTCTCGGCGCCCTGTGACACCCCACCCTTCGACGTCGGAGATCTCGCAATCCCGAGCGCGGGCTACTTGGAGGATCGCATGTTAGCGCTAACAAGACCTTGGCGACGGCCACGCAAGGCGGTGGCACTGTGCGCCGCCGCCCTGCTGGCCAGCACGCTCACGGCCGCGGGCACCGCGTCGCCTGCCGCGGCCAAGAGCAGTGCGGTACCGATCTACCTCGACACCCACTACTCCTTCTCCGAGCGCGCGGCCGACCTGGTCTCGCGGATGACGCTCCCCGAGAAGGTGGCGCAGCTGCACACCAACAGCGCCCCGGCCATCCCGCGCCTGGGCGTGCAGCAGTACACGTATTGGAGCGAGGGCCAGCACGGCATCAACCTGCTGGGCGCGGACTCGAACAACGGCGGCGTCAGCGGCGGCCCGCACGCCACGAGCTTCCCGACGAATCTGGCCTCGACGATGTCCTGGGATCCGGCGCTGGTCTACCAGGAGACCACGGCCATCTCCGACGAGATCCGCGGCGAGCTGGACAAGTCGCTGTGGGGCGTGGGCCAGAACAACATCGGGCCGTCCGCGAGCGACTACGGCTCCCTGACCTTCTGGGCGCCCACCGTCAACCTCGACCGCGACCCGCGCTGGGGCCGCACCGACGAGGCCTTCGGCGAGGACCCCTACCTCGTCGGCCGGATGGCCGGCGCGTTCGTCGACGGATATCAGGGCGAGACCCTGACCGGCGCGCCGACCAGCCGGTACCTGAAGGTAGCGTCCACCGCGAAGCACTTCGCGCTCAACAACAACGAGAACAACCGGCACGCCGACTCCTCGGACGCCAGCGACGCCGACATCCGCGACTACTACACCGCGCAGTTCCGCAGCCTGGTGCAGGACTCGCATGTAGCCGGCCTGATGACCTCGTACAACGCCATCAACGGCACGCCCTCCCCCGCCGACACCTACACCACCGACGCGCTGGCCCAGCGCACCTGGGGCTTCGGCGGCTACATCACCTCGGACTGCGGAGCGGTCGGCGACGTGAGCGCGCAGTCCAGTCACGACTGGGCGCCGCCGGGCTGGACGACCTCGGTCGTCAACGGCGCGCAGGTATGGACGAACACTGCGACCGGCGTGCAGGTGCCGGCCGACGCGGGCGGGCAGGCCTACGCGCTGCGGGCCGGGACGGATGCGAACTGCACCGGCGGTGACGCCACCATCGGCAACGTCGAGGCGGCGATCAAGGCCGGCATCCTCAGCGAGGGCGTGATCGACCACGCGCTCGTGCAGCTGTTCACCGTGCGCATGGAGACCGGCGAGTTCGACCCGCCGAGCAAGGTCTCTTACACGCGGATCACCAAGGCGCAGATCGAGAGCCCGGCGCACCAGGCGCTGGCCGAGAAGGTGGCCGCCAACTCCCTGGTGCTGCTCAAGAACGACCCGCTGCCCGGCACCTCCACCACCCTGCTGCCGGCGAACCCCGCCGCGCTGAACAACGTCGTGATCGTCGGCGATCTCGCCAACACCGTCACCCTCGGCGGCTACTCCGGCGACCCGACGCTCCAGGTCAACGCGGTTCAAGGCATCACCGCCGCGGTCAAGGCCGCCAACCCGAACGCCACCGTCACCTTCGACGCCTGCGGAACCTCCACCACCGCCACCACGCCTGCGGCCTGCTCGGCGCAGACCCAGGCCGCGATCAAGAGCGCGGATCTGGTCGTGGTGTTCGTGGGCACCGACGCGAACACCGCGGGCGAGGGCAACGACCGCGCCAGCCTCGCCATGCCCGGCAACTACGACTCGCTCATCAGCCAGGTCGCGGCGCTGGGCAACCCGCGCACGGTGCTCTCGATGCAGACCGACGGCCCGGTCGACATCGAGAACGTCAAGGGCGACTTCCCCGCGATCGTGTACAGCGCCTACAACGGCGAGAGCCAGGGCGCCGCGCTGGCCGACGTGCTCTTCGGCAAGCAGAACCCGAGCGGGCACCTCGACTTCACCTGGTACAAGGACGACTCGCAGCTGCCGCCGATCAAGAACTACGGCTTGACCCCCGCGGACACCGGAGGCCTGGGCCGCACCTACCAGTACTTCACCGGAACGCCGACCTATCCGTTCGGCTACGGCCTGAGCTACACCAAGTTCGCCTACTCGAAGGTCCACGCCACCGAGGCCGCGAACGCCAACGGCAAGGCGACCGTGCGGTTCGACGTGACCAACACCGGTACCGTCGCGGGCGCCACCGTCGCAGAGCTCTACATCACCTCCCCTGCCGCGTCCGGAGTGCAGCTGCCCGCCAAGCGGCTCGAGGGCTTCGCGAAGACCGCGGTGCTCAAGCCCGGCCAGACTCAGCACCTTTCCATCACGGTGAACGTCCCCGACCTCGCCGTCTGGGACGAGCAGCAGCACAAGAACGTCGTGCCCGCCGGCACGTACGGCCTGCAGCTCGCCACCGACGCCGCCGACGCGGTCGCCTCCAGCTCGCTGCGGATCACCGGGGCGATCACCCCGCGGATCCAGTACGTGACGGTGCAGCCGGACCAGGTGGTCTTCCTGCCCGGCGACAAGCTCGACCTGACCGCGAAGAACCCGTGGATCGCCGATGACACCGCGCAGGCCGCGCAGCACCAGAGTGCTGACAACATCGTCGAGGCGGTGAACAACGACGAGTCCTTCGTCAACCTCGCCATCCGGCACGTCAGCTACAGCAGCAGCAACCCGGCGGTGGCGACGGTCAGCCGCAACGGCGTCGTCACCGCGCACGCCACCGGCGCCGCGACGATCCGCGTGACCGTCGACGGCGTGAGCGGATCGACTCCGATCGTCGTGCACGAACCGTTCAGCATGACCGCGCCGGCCGTTGCCGTACCCGGCGGCAGCTTCACGGTCACCACGACGACGACGAACCCGAGCGGCGGAGAGGCGCTGCGTAACGCGTCCTTCAGCCTCACCGCACCCACGGGCTGGACGGCCACTGCCAGCACGCCCGCCACGTTCGGCAGCGTCAAGCCCGGCCAGACCATCATCACCACCTGGACGGTGAGCGTTCCCGCGGACGCCACGCCGTCGCAGAGCGCTCCTGCCCTGACCGCACAATTCACCTACACCGACGGCACCGGCACGCACAGCGAGAACACCGGCGCCACGGTCTCGATCCCCTACCCGTCGATCCCCGCCGCCTTCACCAACCCCGGTGTCAGCGACGACTCGAACACCGCTCCCGGCAACCTCGACGGCGGCGGCGCGAGCTACTCCGCCCAGACCCTCGCGGCGGCCACCCCGAGCCTCACCCCCGGAGCCACGTTCACGCACGACGGGATCACCTTCACCTGGCCTAATGCCGCACCGGGCACCCCGAACAACATCGTCGCCGAGGGCCAGACCGTTCCCGTCTCCGGCACCGGATCGACCCTGGGCATCATCGGCACGGCCGACTACGGCGCCGCCTCCGGCACCGCGGTCATCACCTACAGCGACGGCACCACCCAGCCGTTCAGCCTCGCCTTCAACGACTGGTGGACCAACGCCCCGGCCAGCGGAGGCGACATGCTCGTCACCCTGCCCTACCTCAACAACGCGAGCGGAGCACTGCGCAACAACGTGAGCCTCTACGCGGAAACCGTCTCGCTGATCCCCGGCAAGACGATCAAGTATCTGACTCTTCCGGACGTCGGCGCGGCTCTTATCAACCAGACGGCGATGCACATCTTCGCCATCGGCGTCGGCTGACCATCGCAGCACCCTCAGGCGGGTCGGACACGGTCTCGGTACCGTGCCGGCCCGCTCTGCGGTTTCCGCCGGGACATGGGATGAAAGTTTCGGCCTTCCGCCGACCGTACCGGAGCTTCGCGGGAGGACAGCGGCTCGCTGGTTGCACGACATGGGATCGGTTGCTATCGATGTGACCGACTCAAGCGCGCCGGCCGACGCGGGCGGGGCCAACAGTGTCGTACTCATCAGGGCACGTGGTCCGCTTCGGCCGGCTGTGCGCGCCGGGTCACCCGGATGAGATCCGACGGCAGTAGGAGCCGTATATGTCGAAACGAAGGGCCACTTTCGGGCCCATCGCGCTCGTGATGATCGTGATCGCCGCGGTGGGTGGCCTGGTGCTCAGCGGCGGCCTGCGCGCCACCGCCGCCTCCGGCGCTCCGCTCTCCTCGACCGCCGGGTGCGGCAAGAGTCCGGCGCTGGCCAGCGGTACGCACACGATCCAGAGCAGCGGCCAGACCCGCAGCTACATCCTGCGGCTGCCCGCGAACTACGACAGCAACCACCCCTACCGGCTGGTCTTCGGATTCCACTGGGTCGGCGGCACGGCCAACGACGTCGACTCCGGCGGCACCGACGGATACAACTGGTCGTACTACGGCCTGCGCCGGCTCGCCGACGCGGCGGGCAACGGCACGATCTTCGTCGCGCCGCAGGGGATCAACAACGGCTGGGCCAACTCCGGCGGCCAGGACGTCACCTTCGTCGACGACATGCTGAGCCAGTTCGAGTCAGGCCTCTGCATCGATACGACGCAGGTCTTCTCCTCCGGCTTCAGCTACGGCGGCGCGATGACCTACGCGCTGGCGTGCGCGCGGCCCACGGTCTTCCGCGCGGTCGCGGTGTACTCGGGCGCGAACCTGAGCGGATGCAACCCCGGCACCCAGCCGGTCGCATATATCGGACTGCACGGGATCCGGGACAACGTCCTGCCGATCGCCGACGGCCGGGCGCTGCGCGATACTTTCGTCCGCAACAACCACTGCACCCCGCAGAACCCGCCGGAGCCGGCCTACGGCAGCCTGACCCACATCGTCACCGCGTACTCGGGGTGCCTGCCCGGCTATCCGGTGGTCTGGGCCGCGTTCGACGGCGCGGGCCACGACCCCGGCCCGATCGACGGCAGCACCGGGGACGGCTGGCACACCTGGACCTCCGGTGTGGTCTGGAACTTCTTCTCGCAGTTCGCATCCGGCTCCTCGTCTTCGTCGGCCTCGGCCAGCGCGTCGGCGAGCGCCTCGGCCAGCGCGTCGTCTTCGCCGTCGAGTTCCCCGTCGTCCGGCGGCGCGTGCAGCGCCACCTACCAGACGATCAACTCGTGGCAGGGAGGGTTCCAGGGTCAGGTCACGGTGACCGCCGGAAGCTCGGCGATCAGCGGCTGGACGGTGCGGTGGACGCTCGCCTCCGGCCAGACGATCACCCAGGTGTGGAGCGGGACGCTCAATGCGAGCGGATCGTCCGTGTCGGTCGGCAACGCCTCCTACAACGGCTCGCTGCAGCCGTCGGCCTCGACCACGTTCGGCTTCCTCGCCAACGGCACGCCGACGACCCCGGCTCTGAGCTGCACCAGCCCGTAGCTCGCTGACCACCTCGACTACCCCGCAGGAGACTTCGTGAGACTCCCCCATCGCCGGCCGTGGCTGGCGGCCGCAAGCGCGATCGCGATCGCCGCCACCGGACTGACCGTGACCGCCGTCACTTCGGCGCAGGCCGCGGCCGGCTGCCAGGTCTCGTACACCGTGTCCAGCCAATGGCCCGGCGGCTTCGGCGCCAACGTGTCGATCACCAACCTCGGCAGCCCGATCAGCAGCTGGAACCTGACCTGGTCCTTCGGCGCCGGACAGACGATCACCCAACTGTGGAACGGCACCTACACCCAATCCGGCGCCAACGTCACCGTCACCAACGCCTCGTACAACGGCTCCATCGCAACCGGCGGCAACACCAGCTTCGGGTTCAACGGATCCTGGAACGGCAGCAACCCGGCCCCCACCGCCTTCACGCTCAACGGCACGCTGTGCACGGGCGGCATAAGCAGCGGCACGCCAACGCCTACGGCCACCGCGACAGCGAGCGCCACGCCGTCGGCTACCCCGTCGACCTCGACGTCCTCCTCGCCGTCCGCGTCGCCGACCGGGACACCGCCCCCGCCCAGCCTGCCGTGCGACATCTACGCTGCGGGCGGCACCCCGTGTATCGCGGCGCACTCGACGACCAGGGCCTTGTACGCGTCTTACAACGGTCCGCTGTATCAAGTTCAGCGCGCTTCCGACAAGAGCTACCTGAACATCGGCCTGATCAGCGCGGGCGGGGTGGTCAACGCCGGCCCGCAGGTCTCCTTCTGCTCCGGCACCACGTGCACCATCACGAAGATCTACGACCAATCGCCGCAGCACAATGATCTGCCGGTCTCCTGGGGCGGGTTCTGGCACGGCCCCGGACCGAACGGCGCCGACGTCGGCGCGAACGCCATGGCGCTGCCGCTCACCATCGGCGGGCACAGCGCGTACGGGGTCAAGGTCACCCCCGGCGTCGGCTATCGCGTCGACAACGCCAAGGCGGCCCCCACCGGTTCGCAGCCGGAGGGCATCTACATGGTCACCTCCTCCAACAACGTCAACCAGTACTGCTGCTTCGACTACGGCAGCGGCGAGAATGACCACGCGGACGACGGCAACGCCACCATGAACGCCATCTACTGGGGCACCGCCTGCTGGTTCGGCGGCTGCGTCGGCTCCGGGCCGTGGGTCGGCGCGGACCTGGAGAACGGGATGTTCTTCAGCACCCAGGGCTCCCAGAAGAACCCTAACTACCAGGGCGTGCACTACTCGTACGTCTCCGCGTGGGAGAAGAACAACGGGACGAGCAACTTCACCCTGAAATACGGCAACGCCCAAAGCGGAGGCCTGACCACACCGTTCAGCGGGCCGCTGCCCAACGGCTACTCCCCGATGAAGGTGCAGTCCTCGCTCGAGTTGGGCACCGGCGGAGACAACAGCGTCAGCGACTACGGCGAGTTCTTCGAGGGCGCGATCACCGCCGGCTATCCCTCCGACAGCACCGAGAACGCGGTCCAGGCGAGCATCGTCTCGGCCGGTTATCAGTAACCTGCCGTCTCCGGGTTCTGTGACGGCTCGGCCACTGCGCTGACGATCAGCGGCCTGTGCCGCCGCAAGCGGGCTTGCCGTCGGGGCGCGATCGCGCCCCGACGGCAAGCCCGTTGTGCCGAGTTCGCTGTCAGAACTGGAAGACCAGCCGGGCCGGGACCCGTCCGGCGAGCACCTCTTCGAAGCAGTCGTTGACCTCGATCAGCTTGCGCGGCTGCGCGATGACCTCGGTGCGGCCGGCCGCGTGCAGGTCGAAGACCTCCTGCAGGTCCTTGCGAGTGCCCACGATCGAACCGATGATCGACTTGCCGCCGAGCACGGTGTCGAAGATCGGGACGGTCATCGCGTCGTCGGCGGGCAGTGCCACGCACACCAGCCGGCCGCCGCGCCGCAGCGACCCGTAGGCCTGCTCGAAGGCGCGCGGGGAGACCGCGAGCGAGATCGCGACATCCGCGCCGCCGAGCGCGCGGATCGCCTCCACCGGGTCGGCGGTGCGGGCGTTGACGACCTCGTCGGCGCCCAGCCGCCTGGCCAGATCGAGCTTCGCGTCCTCGACGTCGACCGCGATGACGCGTCCGCCGAAGATCTTCGCGTACTGCATCGCGAGGTGGCCGAGGCCGCCGATGCCGACGATGACCGCGGTCTCGCCGGGACGCAGGTTCGAGACCTTCACCGCCTTGTACGTGGTGACTCCGGCGCAGGTGAGCGGCGCCGCGTCGAACGACGAGACGGCGTCAGGCACAGTGACGACGTAGCGGTCGTCGGCGACCGCGTACTCGGCGTACGCGCCGTTGACCGAGTAGCCGCTGTTCTGCTGGGACTCGCACAGTGTCTCCCAGCCGCTCAGGCAGTACGAACAGGTGCCGCAGGCCGAGCCGAGCCAGGCGATCGCGACGCGCTGGCCGACCCGGTGCACCGAGGCTCCGGGGCCGAGCGCCTCGATGACGCCGACTCCCTCATGGCCGGGAATGAACGGCGCGGCCGGCTTGACCGGCCAGTCGCCGTGCGCGGCGTGAATGTCGGTGTGGCACAGCCCCGAGGCCTCCATGCGCACCAGGACCTGGCCGGGGCCGGGCTCGGGGACGGGCAGCTGCTGGATCTCCAGCTTCGCGCCCAGCGCCGGGACCACGGCCGCCTGCATCGTCTTCATGGGCTGATCTCCGTTTCGGATCGGGCGCCTGGCCGGG
>Ga0070739_10005481_pt1 | contig 14438 bp, 16 predicted proteins | sample Coa_R1_7_FD_66445 | JGI IMG/M metagenome (GOLD analysis project Ga0070739, IMG submission 66445) | Surface soil microbial communities from Centralia Pennsylvania, which are recovering from an underground coalmine fire - Coalmine... | ecosystem: Environmental > Terrestrial > Soil > Unclassified ... | reverse complement strand
TCACGGGGCTGGCTCTACAGCCAGCCCGATCTCCGGGAGGCGATCACGCGCCTTCGAGGCGGGCGTCAGGGCGCACCCGTGGTCCCAGCATCCCAGCGGGCCACGCCGGAGTCCCTGCACCAACGGCTCGACGATGCCCGAGAGACCATCGGGCGGCTGCGTGCCGAGAACGCCATGCTCCGGGACCAGCTCGCTCGTCGCCTCGGTGAGGATCGAGTCCGCCGCTGATCGCCTCATCGATGACATGTCCACAACGCAGAACTGCTGCTCAGGGGCCTCATCCTCGGGAGCCCTCGAGATAACGGCACTTATTTGGGTGATCCACCAGCTGAGCAACCCGCCCGGGGAAAATCTCCTCGGGCGGAGCTCGGACATGGAGGATCGTCATGGTCTGGTCTCCGCAGGTGCGCAGGGTCGCCGGTCGCGGCGGTGGCGACCGCTGGGTGGTTGGTCATCGGCTGGTAGATGACTTCTTGGAGTTCGCCGCCAGCCGCGCCCGCCCCAACACCGTTCTGGCCTACGCGCGCGATCTGAAAGCGTTCTTCACGGTCGTCGCCAAGGAGCCAACCGAGGTTCGCCCGGCCGACGTCATGGCCTTCATCACCGCCCAACGCCAGCCGCGGCCCGGAGCGGAGAAGGTGGTGCGTATCTTCGACGGCGGAGCCGGGCTGTCGACCTCGACGATCCGCCGTCGACTGGCCGCGGTCTCGGCGTTCTATGGCTACCTGATCACTCGGGGCGACGTCGGGGTGGAGGCCAACCCCGTTCCCCGGGGCCTGCCCACCCGAAGGTCGCGCCGGGAGCTGCGTGGCCAGCCGCTGGTGCGCGCCGTGCGCCGCCTGCCGCGCATCCTGGACCCCGAAGAGATCGCCGCGCTCATGGCGGCGCTGCGCACGGAGCGGGACCGGGCCATGGTCCAGGCCATGGTGCTCGGCGGCCTGCGCCGGGCCGAGGTGATCGGCCTGCGCCTGGAGGACCTGCGCCTCGGCGAGTGGCGGGTCTACGTGGCCGACGGCAAGGGCGGTCACCAGCGATTGGTGCCGGTCTCGCCCAGCTTCTTTTCGACTGTCGCCTCCTACATGAACAACGAGCGGCCTCCGAACGCGCGCACCGATCGGCTCTTCGTGGTCCTCAAGGGTCCTCGTCGCGGCCAGGCCCTGTCGCTCGAGGGCTTGGACGAGATCATCTCGGCCGCCCGGGCCCGGGCCGGGCTGGCTCATGGGACCTGCCACGAGCTGCGCCACACCTGCCTGACCCGGCTGCGGGAGGCGGGCATGTCGATCGAGGCCCTCCAGGCCCAGGCCGGGCACCGCACCATAGCGTCGACCCAGGTGTATCTGCACCTGGGCTCGGACTGGTTGGCCGATGAGTACCGCCGCGCCGCCGAAGTCATCGAAGCCCAGGCGTCGGTGGGGATGGCCAGATGAGCGCCGCGCCGGCAACGAAGCGAGCAGGCCTCGGCGAGTCGGTGCCGGCGGCGTGGGCCGACATCTCTGCTCGGGCACCGGAGCTCGCCCTGACGATGCGTTCCTATCTCAGCTCGCTCGCCGAGCGGCTCTCGCCGCGCAGCGTCGAGGCGGCCGGCGTCGGCCTGCGCCAGTTCGCCCGCTATCTCATAGGCACCGACCCAACCTGCCAGTCCATCCGCGACGTCCGAGCCGACCACGTGGCCGGGTTCCGCACAGCACTGGCCGAGGGCTCCGTCACGTCGACCTGCACGCCGGCGGGATCCCGCACCATCGAGTACCGGATCGCCACTCTGCGGCGCTTCTTCGAGGACCTGACCGAGGCCGGCTCACCTGACGCCCCGGCCGAGATGGCGATCCCAGCGCTGTTCCATCCGCGGCGCCAGAGCGCTCCCCAGCCACCGAAGCCGCCCAAGCGGCGCCGGCCAAAGCCTCCGAGCCGAGCCCTTCCGCGCGAGACCACCTGGGAGGAGATCGCGGGGGCAGCACCCCGGATGGCGGCCACCATGGCCGCGTACATCGAACAGCTGGGCATATCCCAGCGCCCGGCCAGCGCGGCGGCCGCCTCGCTGGCGCTGCGTCACCTGGCAGCTCATCTCGTCGCCTCCGACGCATCCTGTCTGGCGGTTGCCGACATCGGCCGGGCTCACATCGAGGCCTACAAGGTCGCCCTGGCGGCGCGCCCCGGTCAGAACGGGCCGCTGTCCAAGACCACCATCCGCCACAACCTGGGGATGCTGCGGACCTTCTTCGAGCGGATCATCGACTGGGACTGGGAGGACGCGCCCCGCCGCGTGCCGATCTTCGTCGGCGACATCCCCAAGGCTGACGAGCCCTTGCCCAGGTTCCTGGACGACCCGCGGGCCGCCAAGTTCATGGCCACCCTCGCCGTCGATCCCGACCGGCGCCGCCGTCTGCTGGTGGAGCTGCTGGCCCGCACGGGGATGCGCGCCGGGGAGCTGGGCGGCCTGCGCGACGACGCCATGTACCGGGTGGGCGACACGTGGTGGCTGCGCATCCCCATCGGCAAGTTGCACAACGACCGCAACGTGCCCCTCCACCCGCTGCTCGTCGGGCTCATCACCGACTATCAGACCTGGCGGGGGCCGTCTCGGAACGGCTTCCTGCTCGAGCGCGACGACGGCAAGCCCTTCGACCGGCGCACCATCCATCGCTACGTGGAGTCCGTCGCCCGCCGGGCCGGGGTGGGACACGTCCATCCCCATCAGCTGCGACACACCCTGGCCACCCAGTGCCTCAACCGGGGGATGAGTCTGGAGGCCATCGCCGCCCTGCTGGGTCACCGCTCGCCACGCATGACCCTGGTCTACGCCCGAATCTCGGACACCAACGTCGCTGACCAGTACTTCAACGCCACGCGGGCCGTCGAAGCCGACGCCGTCTCGCTGTCCACATCCGACGACCACGAGGGCACCGTCGAGCACCGTCGGCTGCTCGGCAACGGGCACTGCACCCGACCCCTGGAGCTCGACTGCCGGTTCCAGACCATCTGCGAAGGCTGCGGCTTCTACGAGACCGGAGCCGAGTTCGTCGACATCCTGCGCCGTCAGCGCGACGACGCGACCGCGCATGCCGATCTCGAACGCACGAACCTCTACGATCAGTTGGTCAAGGTCATCGACGCCAGCGCCGGCCCCTAGACACTCGACGCCCGGACTGGTTGGATAACCACCAGCTCAGCCCCGGAAGATCACCCGAGTAACGGCACTTCGGGGCGCGGGCTCCTTAGGCTTCGCGTGGTACCCCGTGCTGGCATATTGGGGCAGTAGGGCGGGACTAGGCCTCGAAGAGCGCAGCTAGGTCATAGCTAGGTCTGTGTGAATCCGACTTCTTGCGGAGGCTACGGGGGGTCGAGTTGTTCTCGCCATGAGGTCGACGCACCCGATCGGGTGCTCGTCACTCAAGATGCTTCTGCGACAAGCATCCGTGTTCCGCTGCTTCACGCGCGGGCAGAATGAACATCACTAGCGGACTGCGCGTGAGGAGCGGTCGCACTAGCGATCTCTTCTGAACTCCCTTCAGAGCCGCTCGTGCTCTGCCTTGGCTTAGGAAGTGTCCTCCGCCGTACTCCGGATCTTCAGACCCATCCAATGCGAGACCGAGCCATGCTGCTGTATATCACTTTGGTATCCGAGAGCCGAAATGCCTTGTTCGAAGTCATCTCGCGATTCGGCCGGAACACCTCTACGATGACACCAGTCAAGGTAGCTCTCGAAGAGGGATTCGGCACCTATCCGAGCCATTGGCCATGCCTCGCAGGCCTCGTCTACGAACGCCGTGAGCTCTGTACGAGCCTTCGCCGGCGGACGTGAGAACACGGTGGTCATCACCTGGATGGCCAAGACCAGCAGCGCACACCCTTCGGCCACGAAAAGCCCAGCCCAATCGGCGGCTGGAGGTGCATGACGTCCCGGGCTTCCCGACATGGGCAGCCTCGGGCTGACCACGGCAAGAAACCCCAGGACGATTACGAGAAAGAGTTCCACGGCCGCATAGAAGACAGAGGCCCGTCGCACGGGCATCCGCTGAGCGTGCCCCCCTCCCGGGGTCGCAACCAGTGTTCCGGCCGGGAGCCATCGTCTCGCCACGTACCCGAAAGCAAGTGAGGCGCCCAAGGTCAGCGGTCCTGCGATTGCGGCGAAGCGCTCGAAACTAGTCATCCGCGTGGTGATCGGGTCGAATGGCTAACAAGAGCGAGCCACTACGGAACGCTTTGGTCGAAGCCGGCCGGGCGCAGATAGAAGCCGCCGATCCGGCCGTCAGCGTCGAAGCTGAACTGCACCTCGAAGCTGGCGTCGCTGAACACCATCGGCACGAAGATGATCTCATTCCCTGCGTTCTTGGCGATCGGCTGTCCATGGGTCCGATAGCTGCCCAGGGTGGCGGTCACCTGTTGCCAGCCGGCGGCGAGCTGGGTCTCGGACAACCCGGCTTCCATGGTGTTGTCGAAATGGGCCCGAACGGCGGCGAAGTCGCCCTTGGTCATGTCCTCGGCCAAGGTCACCGACTCAGCCGAGAGGCTTGGCAGCGACACGGTCGTCGCCGTGGTGCTGTTACTGGTGGTCGATGTCCGGCTGACGGGCACGGCGGGGTTGTTGGGACTCCCGCTGAGTGAGAGCGCCGCGGCGATGCCGCCCCCCAGAATGACGAGCGCCCCTGCGGCCAGGGCGAACTTGGTGCCCGAGCTAGCCACGGTCGGGCTTCTCCGGGGGGTCAGCTGGGCCGTGGCTCGCCGCACCGAGGCGCCGGCTCGCCGGGCCCGCAGCTCCAGATCGCTCATCGGCTCGGTCCCCAGTCCGCTCCCAGCCTCCTGGCGAGCTCGGTCCTCGCCCGGTGCAGGTGTACCCGCACGGTGGCCGGGGAGCAGTCCAGGACTTCGGAGATGGCTTCGACGGAGAGGTCCTCGACATAGCGCAGGACGACAACCTCGAGCTGGCGGCCGGGGAGCCGGCGGACCTGGGCCCAGAAGGCGGCGTCGGGCGCCTCGAGAGGCTCCACGGTGGGCTGGCGGCCAAGGGCCAGACGGCCGAGTGCCCGAGCCTCCACCACCAGTCTCTTGTGCCGGGAACGGGCCAGGTTGATGGCCACCCGGCGGACGAAGGCCCCCGGGCGCTCGTAGCCGGCGATGCGGGGCCAGTGCCGGAAGGCGATGGTGAAGGCGTCGGCGGCCAGGTCCTCGGCCGCCCAGGCGCTGCCGGTGAGGGCATAGAGCAGGGCGGCGATGGCCGGCAGCTCTCGCCGGTAGAAGGAGTCGAAGTCGATATCGACCAGCTGTTCGGAGGCCTCCAGCTCCTCCTCCGCCAGGTCAAGGTCTTCCCCCCAGGCTTGGTTCACAGCCCACAGTTCTACACACTGTCTTGGGCTCCCGGCCGTTTACACACCAGCGCCGAGGATTCTCGCCCAAGTAGAACGAGTCCGGGCCGGCTCCAGCGAGGTCTGACGGCGGGGCCGGCGGTAGCCGTCTGGGGGACATGGCACAGCGCCCACCGGAGGCCGAAGGCCCATGTGTGCGACCGCCTTCTGACCTGTCTGAACGCCCAGTCCTGCCAGCGCGATAGGACTTACCGGCCGGCGCGGCGATGACGCACCGGAGAGCCGAGCCGTCGGCGGGGTCGGGCCGCGTGACGCGCCACCTCTTTAGGCAGTCGGGCGACAGAGGTCCGGGTGCCTCCGCTCGTTGGCGGCCTCCAGGGGCCACGGGGTGCGCGTGAGGCCACGAGCCCGCCGCTCCCATAGACCCCCACGGCGTGGCCTGGATCGGGAACGGAGCTACGCCCGCGGCTCCAAGCATCCGTCGGTGGCCAACGGCCAGCCTTCCCAGTGAGCCAGACGTACTCCTGACTCCCGGGGACTCGACTCGACAAGCCAACAGTCGCGCCATGCAGTTAGGCTGCGGACAAGTGGCCGAGACGGATCGACGCTGCCGCTTCGCCGATGTAGCAGTTAGAAGGGGGTCTTGTTGCTGGGGTGGGTAGTCGTCTCCTCCATCCTGAGCCTCCTCAGTGCGGTCATCTCGGTCCGGGGCGCTCGACGTCTGCCCCGTGGCAGCAAGGTGCCTATGCACTGGAACCCGGGACGGTACGACAGCTTCGTGTCAACTCCCGCGGCGGCGGTGGCTTTCCCTCTCATAACGGTCTTCATCGGAACAGTGTTTGGGCTCCTCCTGGTCTTCGTGCGGGCCGGCGGGCTCCGTGAGCTGGCGAGCAGAAGCACCTCGACCGGTGGCCATGGAACATGGTCCATTGCTCTTCCCGGGCTGGCGACGATGCTCCTATCCATCGTTGTTCAGCCACAATTCTTCCGTAACGCCCGGCTCCCCGTGCAGAGGGAGTCCCGGCCGCGACAGTCGGGCAGTGTCGACAGCCAGGGCCTGCAGAGTCCCGACCAAGTCGACCGGCGGAAAGTCGCTGCGGATCCGGTCCTGGGCAGCTTTATTTCCAACCGGTGCGAGCTCGGTCCGGACCTGTTCGAGCACGAGATGGCGTTTCTGTCCGCTTATGAGGCCTGGGAACGTCACTTACCCGATGACGAAGATGACCTTCTGGAACGCCTCGCCGCGCTGGGATTCGGTCTGGACTCTCGCAGCGAGGACTTCTTCGATGACCTGCGGTCTGGCGGCCGCGTGATCCACGGCTTGCGGCTGCGAAGCTCGCCGGAGCCTGCGTCCGAGCCGCGCACGAACACGTGAGGTCGCGCACGTAGACCCCTGCCTCCTACACCGCGTGCGGGCACTGTCCGGAGGATCGGGCGCACTCCACCGCCTAGGCCGGCCCGAACGCCGCGGGCAGGTGCGCACCTCGCAAGGTAGGTCCGACACTGGGATCGAATCTGACCGCTCTCAGGACGGGCCGAGGTACGATCCCGCCGACGAGGTGAACCTGGGGATTATCGGGACCGTGCAGCAGAGTTCGCCGAGGGCCGACGCCATACTAATCCGCGGCCTCGGACCGCGGTTGCCTGCCCGGTCTTCTGGGTGCACGGGGGACGGGACCGAATCGGATCGGTCGTCCGGGTCAAGGCGCTTGCCGCCCGGGTCCCCAACCTCACCCTGCCGGTCGTGCCAGACGTCAGCCACAACTCCGTCGCCCTGTCGGCCGATGTCTGGAACTGGGTGCTGGACCGGCTGGAGGATTAGCGGTCGCTCCCGAGTGCCTACGGGCCCCGGGGCGGAACGAGAGTGTCCTCCACCGAGGCGAGTGACCCCTCCCGGATAGACCCGTTCGGGATCGACTCCGGGCAGGAACCAGTGACGCCGGACGCCATGGAACGCTGTGGCGGGGTCCGTCCGGCGCCAACGCGCCGGTCACGACCTGTCCTCGAGCATCGCCTGGTTGAACGCAGCGGCGCCTGCTTCGGCATCGGAGGCCGCCGGGGAAGTCTGGCCCGGACGAGGCTCTGGAGCATTCGGTCCGACAAGGAGCTTCCGCCCGGCCGGTCCGCTGGCGCAGTCGCCGCCACCGAGGCCGCTCGCGCGTTGGACGTCCCCTCGCTGCTCGAGGGCTAGGTTTCGGATTAGGCTCTGAGCCGAGAAGGGGGACCCGAGATGCGCCAGGAACTCTCTATCGAGACCGGCTTCATCATCCGAGACTTCGCTCCGCTCTTCGCTGTACTGACCGCCGCCCTGGCTTGCGCACTCGGTGCTTGGTTTGGTGGCATCCTCGGCGGCGGAAGCGTGTGCCTGATCTCGATGATTGCGGTCCCCCTGGCCGTGCGACGCTGGGGTGTTAAGCGGTAGCTCGCGCCAGGCGGATGTTCGCCCGACCTCGGGCGCTCGCCATCAAGGACTTAGACCAGGACGCCTCAGCATCGCTGACATTGAGGTGTCTCGGCCCCGACCGTGACGCGTGCTCGGGCGCGGTCCAGGAATCTTCTCGGGCGCGGTCCAGGAACCTTTCAGGACCGCTCAGAACCGGACTCTCTTGGCTGAGGTGCTGATCGGGGACGGTAACCGAATAGCAGGGCCAGCCTGGGTTCGTTGGAGTAGTTGAAGGTCCCCGAGTGCCACAGTCGAGCGCCGTTGAAGAGGATCAAACTCCCGGCGGAAGCGGTGACCAGAACCTCATCGGGGTGAGGGCCCATGGCCGAGCCGAAGTGGTCCTCGATCGGCGGTGTCTCTGCTCGGTGCGAGCCTGGTACGACCCTCAGGGAGCCGTTGGCATGACCGAAAGGCACCAGGCACCACAAGACATTGACCGATGGCCACGGCTCGGCTCCACGGGGACCCTCGCTGCTCCCAGGGCCGGCGACGCCTTGTCCGTCGCGGTGCAGGCCCTGGTGGCCGTAGCCCGGCAGGGGTGCCCGAAGGGACAACCTGCTACGGCGAAAGTCCCGGCCCGCGGTCAGCCTGCGGGCAGTCTCCAAGAGGGAGTGATCGTTGATGACGTCCTCGCAACGGAAGACGTGGGGTTCGATGTCCGCCACCCGGACGACTCCCCGCTCTTGCCACTCGATCGACCGTCCTGCCCTCAGGCTCGCTTCGAAGCCCTCGATCGCCTCGGCTACGAGGCTTCGACAGATTTCGCGCACGCGGTCATTCACGTGGGCGGGGACGATGCCCTCGACCACGGCATAGCCCTTGCGGTCCAACTGGTCAACCACGGTGGACACGTCGACTGGGCCCCGCATTCCCGACATTGTGGACCGCCGACCTGGATGACGCTGCCGATTTCCTCACGATCGGACGTCGTGGACGGCCTCGAGCGGCACTCCAGTTCGGAACTCCGAGCCAAGGTGACACCAACTGCTCGGGCCGCACAGTTGCCGAGCACGCGGCTCGCCGCAAGATTCGGGCCGCTCGTGACCCAGCACCGATCAGGACTTGTGGCTGGCCGTCCGGATGCAAAGGGTCGCCCTGTCCTAGGCGACTTGGTAGCTGACGGTCTCCCGGACGAGGCTCCGGTTGACCGGTTCACGGAACCGGTGGCGCTTCGCCAGCCCGCCCGGGGCCGCAAATCATGCTCCTCTTCGCAGATGCTCATGGGGCCTGTCTCCGACGGCGTAGACCCGCAAACGAGCACAAGCATCAGTGCCGGTGCCGGGGCATTTGACTGAACGCCCATCGTCGAGAAAGCAAGAGGCCCGGCTCCATCGCTGGTAACCGGGCCTCTCTCTTGGGGGCGCCACCTAGATGCGACGCCCGCATCGGTTGCCGCATCTAGGCCTTGTGCTGGGAACCGAGGCAAACGGAAACACCAGCACACCACCCGGTGCGGCTGAGCGTCACTCTACACGGGGCACGACGGTGTCCAGTGCCATTCGACTCGTGAGATTCAGCCGATCCGGTGGGTCGCTCACCGGCACCGGAACTTACGGCCTGACGGGGGCTAGGCGCCCGTGTCCGGATGAGCAGGTTCTCGTCGGCACGCCCCCCACCCGATCCGTCTGAATCGCGTGCCCCATCTTCGCCGGGCCGGCCCAGCGCGTCCCCGAAATCGCCACGGCCGTGGGGCCTCCGCCCGGGGGACCTACGCCCGTGCCTTTGGTGCCTAGCCCGGCGTCCTTGGCGGCTACGTGAGGGAGGGGTGACCGACCTGGTCAGCGCCATCCACAATTGACGATGCTCCCGGCACAGACCTTCGCGCCGCCACAAGCGGTCAGTTGCCTCTCGAGAACCCGCCTGGGAAGGCCCGCCCGCCCAGGCTAAGCCTGCGCCCCCGCAGTGCCTCGGGGAGCGTCACTCACCCGTGGGGGCCTCCGGGGATGCGGCCTCGGGCGCTTCGCCGGTTTCCGCCCCACTGCGCCCGGCAATGGCGGCGTTGAGCGCCTCGGCCGCTTGTCGGGCACCGGGGCCGATGGTGACCCCGAAGCTGGCCCCGTCGGTCATCTCCAGCACCAGAACCGGTCCGCTGCGGACCACCACCCGAGTGTGTCCGGGCAGGGCCCGGTAGCCGTAGCCGAAGAGGGGCAGAGCCTTGCCCTCCTGTACCCGCACCGAGCGGATCCTGGCGATGGGTATGTGGCGCACCGGCCAACCCCAGGGCCGAAGCCGACGGACAGTCCGTCAGCTCCGGCCACCACCCTGATGCTGAACGACGCCATGAGGCCGACCACGCCGATGACCACGCCGGTCCAGACCTGGCGACCGAGCGGCCATTCCGGATGCTTCGGTCGGTAGGCTCCGATGGGGCCGAAGCGCCGACCACGGGTGTAGGCAGCCCGATTGGCGGTGTCCAGGAGTATCAATCCGGTGAAGGTGGCGAACACCGCCGGATTCGACACCCTGGCTACGAAGACTTTGGCCGGCTCGGTGGTCATCGCAGCTCCCGGATCATCTCGATCAGCTCCTCCCGGCTGAATCCCTGACGGCGGGCCAGGCGGGTCAGCTCCTTGGCTCGGGCCACCAGTTCGGCCCTTCCGCCCGCCCCGGAGGCCACAGTGATGCCCCGGCCCCGCCGGAACTCCAGCGCCCCCTCGTCTCGCAGGCCCCGCAGTGCCCGCAGGACGGTGTTGGCGTTGACGCCCAGTGCCGCGGCTATGTCCCGCGCTGGTGGCAGGCGGTCACCCGGCTTGCACTGGCCCTCGATGATCGCCCGTCGGATCGAGCCGGCCGTCTGTTCGTGGAGGGGGGTGGCATCGTTCGGGTCCAGCGCCACCAGCAACATGGTGCTACTGATGCTAGCACGACCGTATCCAGGACGCTAGCCACCCTGCAATCGCCGACCCTCTCGAGATCGGCGGGGCCCTCGCCTCCTAGAGCTCCCGGCGGCCGATTCGGGCGATGGCGAAGACCAACAGGGCCCCGGTGGCGGCCGCGGCGATGATGGCCGAGTCCAGGAAGGACCGGTAGTGCCTTGTCTTGACCACCGTGGTCAGGCCAGCGGCGAGGGAGGTGGGCAACCAGGAGCCCGCCCCGTGGACGATCCCCACCAGCTGCAGGGCGAACAGGGCCCCGAGGGCCACCGCCGCGCTCATCAGCGGCGTGCGGACCACGCTCGCCGCCGCCGAGACCAGGGCTAAGACGAAGACCAGGTAGAGGAGCTCCAGAGCGGTGCCGACCACCATGGGCGAGGTCGGCAGGCCTCCCAACAACACCGTTGTCTCGTACCAGGCGGCGCCGGTCCCGGCGACCAAGGCAGCAGCGCTGGCCACGGCCACCACGCAATAGCGCGGGATGACCAGCTGGTGGGAGTGACGCACCCTGGTGCGGTAGAAGGCGCCCAGAGCCGGATGGGCGTCCACGCTCACGGCGGCGGCGGCCACCACGATGGCCACCAGCACTCCCAGTCCCATCCCGTTGTGGATGAACTCCTCGATGCCGTCGGCCGGCACGGGCGGGGGCGCGGTGATCCTGATGCCTCCGGAAGCGATGCTGGTCCCGAGGATCTGGGGCAGGTACTTGGCCAAAATGGGGCCGCCGAAGCCGAAGGCGACAAAGGGGGCCAGGAGGGCCAGCCACCTTCTTGTGCGCCACAGGCGCAGCCACTCGACGCGCCACAGCCTCACGACATCGCCTCAGCTCCCGGCCCGTCCCTGGCCGTGGTGGAGGTGAGGGAGAGGAACGCCGCTTCCAGGTCGGACTCCTGAGCGAGGCTGAGCAGGCCCATACCCGCCCGGCAGACCACGCGGGGCAGTCCCATTTCGGCCTGGCCCACGTCGTAGGCGGTGACGCGGATCGACCCGTCAGGGCCGAGCTCGGCGCCGTGGACCCAGTCCTCGGCCTCCAGCAGGCGGACGAGCTCGCCCGCCTCACCCCGTACCCGGACGGTCCAGACCGGTCGGGCCCACTGGGCGCTGAACTCCGCGAGGCCCCCCTGGTAGGCAAGTCGGCCGTCATCGAGGACTCCCAGCTGGTCGCAGATGCGGGCCACGTCGGCCAGGAGATGGGTGGAGAACAGGACCGTGGTCCTGCCCCGAAGCCGAGTGATGAGTTCGAGAAGCTGGAACCGCCCGGCCGGATCCAGCCCCGAGCATGGCTCGTCCAGGATCAGCAACGAAGGTTGGGCGGCCAGAGCGACGGCCAAGCCCAGCCGCTGGGTCATGCCCCGAGAGAAGCCGCCCACGCGTCGGCCACGTACCTGCGCCAGTCCTACCTCTTCGAGGAGCTCGTCGGCGGCTGGCGCAGCAATCGGTGCCGAGAACGCCACGGTCTCCGACGCGGTGAGCCAAGGCTCGAAGACGGGAGTGTCGGGGCAGATGGTCACGGCGGTGGTCGGTACCCCCAGGCAGACCTCGCCGGCCGTCGGCGAACGCAGGCCGGCCAGGATCCCCAGAAGCGTCGTCTTGCCGGCACCGTTGGGCCCTACCAGCCCATAGATCGATCCGGCGGGCACGGCCAGGTCAACCTCATCGAGCGCCGTGCGTCCGGAATAGACCTTGGTCAGCGCCGAGGTGGTGACGATCAGGATTGACTCCGGCCGAAGATCAGATAGGCGATACCGCCCAAGGGGATGGACGCCAGACAGATCAGCGCCCAGGCCCACCGGGGCAGGTATCGGCTGGGGCCAGAGTGCGCCAGGTCCCACAAACAGAAGATCATGAAGGCCCCTCCAGCCACGACGAGCGGCGCTATGGCGGCAGCGAGCAAAGTGACCTCTCCCAGCTCCGAGTCATCAGCCATGGTGCCCGATGACTAGTGCTAGTGTCAATAGCACCACATTCGGTCTGAACTGGTGGGGGCCCCGGGGCCTCCTGACGGTGTACGAGAACCTCCAGAATCGGTGTACGGAGCCAGCCGCAACGGATGTACGAGATACGCCGGCGCCCTCAGTGTTGGCCCGCCATGAGGCGGGAGTCAGGCGCCCTTGCTGCCAGCGATGCCTCGGGGCCTATGGAAACGCATCCGTTGCCAGCACCCGACCCGTCTGGCATCCGAGAAGGCTCTGTCCGCGATCAGCTTCCGGGGAACAAGCAGAACGGCTATCCGGAAGAAGCTTGACCACCAACGCGGCCTCTTGCGGCTGGTGATGGGCGACTCGAGCGCGGTCGGTCGCCAAGACTGGCGCGCCTCGTCCCTACTGCGCCTACGCCGCCCCCAGTCCTCTGGTAATGGCCGATCGGATCCACCAGGTGGCGTAGGTGGAGAAGGCGAAGCCCTTGGTGGCATCGAACTTCCGGATCGCCCCAGCGAAGGCCCAGGTTGGCGTCAGCCACCACATCGAAGAAGTCCCGGCCGGGCCGCCGATAGCCGAGGGCCAGGTTGGCGGCCAGGACGAGGTATTCGTCGACGTGGCGGGCCTCGGCCGTATGGCCGGCGGCGACCCGTTCGGCCAGCCCGGCGCTTTGCCCAGCTCCGAGACCGTGCGCGTCGCCTCGTGCGAGGGCGTACTCAGCCTCCTGCCCTTTGCGCACGGCTTCGAAGCAGGCCGTCTCCTCGTCGGGGGCCAGTCCCGCCCCGGATCGACTGCGCACCTCGTCCAGGTAGGCGGAGACCCCTGCTTCATCGATCACCGTCCCGGAAAGCCGCGTCAACCGAGACCGGATCCATAGAGCGATCTGGGCGGCCGCCACCGGTTGGTGCTGCAGGGATCGCAGCAGCGCGGGCGTCGTTACCGACTCCAGAGGGGAGCAGCACCCCGTTGAGCGCCAGGGCCTGCACCAGGCACAGCCAGGCCACCGCTGCGTTCGCCCTTGGGAACGGACGGCGCCGGAGGACTCCAGCGGCCAGGGCGGCGGCGGCGTCGACGGGGTCGACCGGCCGCGTCCCCCAACTCCGGTTATGCGGACATGAAGGCACCGACATCCCACAGCCTGGCTATCTGGCTGGGCCCGGAAGTCCCTCCTTTGCTAACTCACGGCCGTCGAGACACCCGACCGAAAGAAGTACGCATGGACTCGACTCAGACCTCGGCCGGCCGTCTCTTCAAGGACTATCTCACCAGCTAAGTCGATGCACTCATTGCAGATCTCGATGCCACCAGGCCCGGCGACAAGCTTCAGAACCGATGTGATGTGCTTACCGCAAAACGAGCACGCCAGCGGATGGGGGCCCGGCGCGTCATCTCTGTGCTCGTTGGCCCATCGTTCGACAGCCTCTCGACTCCAGACCTTGCCCCATTGTGAGCTCTGTTTCCGGCTTCGGGAAATCAGCACGACTGGCGAGTTGATGGATCCGCTGGCGCGTGACCCCCAGCACCTCCGCAGCACCGACCAGATGATGTGTCACGGCGAAGCTATACGAAAGCGCATTGCGATTCGTCAAGGGCACTCCGCAAGGGGGATCTCGTATCCCGCTCTTCGGCACGGGGTGGCCTGATCGTCAGTGGGGACTCGCATCCGTGGCCACGTCGGCAGCGCATGACGGATGTCACGGCCGTCACCGGACCGACAACCGTCATTGGCGATCAAGAAAGTCCCGGTTCGTGACCTCGGCGTGCTTGAGGCGAATCACTGCAACAGTCTGCCAAAGGGCAAGCCCAAGGAATAAAGCGACCCCAATCACGTCACTCTCGGGTGAGCTGCTGTGGCCCGTGACAAGGTCGAGCAAGACGATTGAGGCCAGGACGACGTAGAGAA
>Ga0070739_10005476_pt1 | contig 14455 bp, 14 predicted proteins | sample Coa_R1_7_FD_66445 | JGI IMG/M metagenome (GOLD analysis project Ga0070739, IMG submission 66445) | Surface soil microbial communities from Centralia Pennsylvania, which are recovering from an underground coalmine fire - Coalmine... | ecosystem: Environmental > Terrestrial > Soil > Unclassified ... | reverse complement strand
ATCAAGATTCCCGGCCTGTGGATCAATACCCCTTTGGCCAACGCCGTCTTCGAGCCTCAAGTGGCCCGCTTTGTCGTCACCAATCGCAACTTCCTGGCAACGGCGACGCGCAACGATATCTTTCTTGAGGTATCCACCACCTATCTCGCCCTCATGAATGCCGAAACGCGCCTGGCCATCATCCGCCAGTCCGAGCGCGACTTCGAGGAAGTGGTGCGACTGACAGCTTCCTTTGCCAAGCGAGGGAGAGGCCGCTACGGCGATGCCGAACGTGCCGAGGCCGATCTGCTGCTGCTGCGCTACCAAGAGCAACAAGCGCAACAAGATGTCGCCATCGCCTCTGCGGATCTCGCAGAACTGCTCAACCTTGATCCTTCAATCCGGTTGGTAACCGGTGACATTCCCTTGCAAGTGGTGCAGTTCATCGATCCCAAGATACCGTTGCCGAAGCTATTGTTGATCGCCGAGCAAAATCATCCCGCGATCCTGGCGGCTTCCGCCAACGTCCGCGCCAATCAGGCCCGCGTCCGTCGCGAGGTGGCGCGTCCCTGGCTGCCGATCTTGTGGACGGGCTTCAGTGCCGGCGAGTTCGGCGGCGGGGCCGTCGCCACTACCAGCGGCAACGTGTTCAACCCGCACACCGGCAACGAGAACCTGGTGACGGTCAACAGCGCGCTCGGCCAGACGATACCGAAATTCGGCAAAATCTCCGGGCGCGTCGATGTGGATGTCATCGCTTATTGGCAATTTTTGAATATGGGTTTCGGCAACCGCGCCCTCATCCGAGAAAACCGCGCCCTGCGAAACCAGGCCGAGGCCGAGCGCCTTCGCGTCATCAACGAAGTGCGGGAACAGGTTTCGGTAGCGTACAATACCTCCGCCGAGCAATTTCGAGCCATCGCCATTCAGCGCCGCCGAGTTCAAGAAGCGACAGAGGGCTTCCAGCGCGATTTGATTACGAGCTTTGGTGGCGAGGTTCTTCCCATTGAAGTTCTCGATAACGCCAAACGCCTCCGAGCGGCGCGCGAGGCCTTGCTCGAAGCTGTTATTGGATTTGATCGTGCTCAGTTCCAGCTGTTTGTGGCCTTGGGCCAACCGCCGACGCTCGTAGTTGAAGACGACAAACCGCCTCCCCCGCCGCCTGCGGAGCTGCCGCCGCCGCAGGCCATGCCGCCGGAAAGGAAATAGGTTCCATGTTTAGCCGCGAGCGGTAGGCGAACGCGGGATTGGTGGGACCGGCGTCTCGCCGGTCGGTGGGACCGGCGTCTCGCCGGTCAATGGAGCTGGTGGGACCGGCGTCTCGCCGGTCCTGGACAGCCGAGACGGCTGTCCCACCGGAATCTCCTGGACAGCCGAGACGGCTGTCCCACCAATTCCGGTGGGACCGGCGTCTCGCCGGTCGAGCGCTCGCGTACGGCTCGCGGCGAAACATTTCTCATGCGGGGCTGGAAAGTTGCGGCCATTCGGGGTAAAAGAGAGGCATGGCATCTTTGGAGACGATCAAGGGCCCCAATCCCGGCCAGCGCTTCGCGCTGACAGGGGATAGTTTGCTCATCGGTCGCCAAGAAGATGCTGCCATCGTTCTGGAATCCTTGGCCGTCAGCCGTCATCATGCGCGCATCTTCTGCAACCGCGGCAGATACCTCGTCGAGGATCTCGACAGCAGCAATGGAACTTTTATCAACGGGCGCCGCATCACTGGTCCAACGCCGTTGTCGGAGGGTGATACCCTCCAGATCGGCCCATACGTCTTACATCTCCGCTGTGATCCGGCCGCGCCGCCGGAACCTCCGCCCTTGGCCGACCAGATCATCCGCGCGGAGGTTCCTGCTGCGCCCTCCAGCTCTTCCCTCTTGGGCCAAAACCCTGCCTACAAATTGCAAGTAGTGCTGGAGATCGCCCAGCATCTCGGCCGGACGCTGGAGATGGGAACGCTCTTGGAGCGATTGCTCGAACACTTGCTGCGACTGTTCCCCCAAGCGGATCGCGGCATGGTCTTGTTGTGCGAGGGCGAGCGCTTACGGGTTCGCGCTCAACATAGCCGGAACAAACCCGAAACCGAGGGCGACTATCCCTACAGTCGAACCATCGTTCGCCGCGCCCTTGATGAGGGTGTCGGCCTGTTGAGCGTGGACGTGAACGACGATCCCAGGCTGACGCTGTCGGCCACGATGCTTTCGCTGCATCTGCGGTCGTTTTTGTGCGTGCCGCTCTTGGGCTGGCAGAATCGTCGTCTGGGCGTGATTCAGCTCGATTGCCTGCGGCCCGGTCTCTCCTTCAACTCCGGCGACTTGGAACTGCTGACGGCACTGGCGATCCAGGTTTCAACCGTATTAGAAAATGCCTCCCTGCACGCCGAACGGCTTCGAGAAGAACGACTGCGCCAGGAGTTGCGACTGGCGCGGGACATTCAGCAATCGTTTTTGCCGGCCGAGTTCGAGTTGTTTGAGAACGGCGATCCGGAGATATTCGCGCGCGTTCGCCCTGCCCGCGAGGTGAGCGGCGATCTGTACGACTTCTTCATCCTTCCGGATGATCGATTGGCGTTTTTCCTAGGCGATGTCTCGGGCAAAGGGATGCCGGCTGCCCTGTTCATGATCGCGGTGCGAACCTTGATCCGTCATCTCGCCCCATCCGCGAGCGGCCCGGCCGACCTGCTCCAACGCCTCAGCTATGCTTTGGCGGAGGACAATCCCTCCGGCATGTTCGTCACGCTACTGCACGGCATCTATGACCGCAGCGATGGGTCGGTGCTCCTGGCCAGCGGCGGTCATCCACCGCCCTTGGTGCGTCACCCGGATGGCCGGGTTGTGGAAGCCGCTTTGACGCCGGGGCTATTGCTCGGCTCCGACCTGGAACCACGCTTACGGGACACGAATCTGTCGCTCCAGCGCGGGGAAACGCTGATTCTCTACAGCGATGGCTTCACCGAAGCGTTCGCGCCGGATCGCAAGGAGATGTTCGGAAAGGAAAGGCTGTGTGAAGTGCTGGGCGGCCCGCGCACGGCTCTGTCGCTGGAAGCCTGTGCCGAAGAAGCCAGTGCGGCGGTGCAGCGCTTCAGCGCCCAAGCCGAATTGCAGGACGATCAAACGCTCTTCTTGCTGCGCAGACGGAACTGACTCACCGTTTTCGGCTTCTCTCTTTCGGGCTCGTGGGAAGCCGTTTGATAGTTACTTTGCCTCTGGGACGGACTTGCATTTTCAACTCGTACCCACTCAAGAGAGCCATGCCAACCAGAGGGGTAGTGCCGAGTTCGGCAACGGAGACGGAGCAAGTTTCGCCATCCCACATTACTTGCCCGTCATATACGTCATGAAAACATTCGCTTCCGTCAGCCAAGATGGTCTTGTCCACTCTTCGCCAACGCAGACCCAAGGCAGCTACCGTGGCGGGATTCAACGTCAGAAATTCCGAATATCCCGTGTCAACGAGGGCTTCGATCTCCTGCTCCTGTCCCTGCGGTCCTATCACTTTCAGGTGGATACGGGCTTGGCCTTCCGTAACCGTGCTAGTAATCATAATGTGTCCTGCAGCGGGTAGCCGCCGAAGATCTGGATCGCAGGATAGCCGACTCGCACCCCATAAATCTGCGCGTCGGGAAGGCGAGCGTTCAACTGATCACAAGCTTCTAGCGCGCTCTTGGCAATCTCATACTCGCCCGTTTCGATGTCGATGGCGACATACTTGCCCTTGTCGCGGGGCTTGAGATGGGGACGGATTTTCTGCTCATAAATAGCATCGCCTCGCCGGCCAAACTCTTCTTTAGGGTAGCGGCGTTGAGTCGTCATGATCTTCCTTCCCTTTTAGGTGGACGCAAGGATAGCTTCCTCATTGTACTTGCATTCGCCCTAGCCGGTCCAGACAGGGCAGTTCGGCACCTCTTTTGCTACGGAAATTCAATAGAGGACCGGGGCGTCAGGCGGGCTACCTCCCCGGACCTTATGTGAGTTCATCAGTGGAGGAGGTTCCCTATGCGCAAGCTCATGTTGACGTTGGTGGTTTTAGGTGCGTCCCTTGCTACTGTGGCGGCGACGCCGTCGCAGGCGAACGCTTGGTGGGGGCGTCGCTGGGGTGCTGCGTATTACAGCTACCCATCGTATTACTATTACCCAGGGGCGTATAGCGCCTATTACAGCTATCCGGCCTACTCGGCCTACTACAGCGCTCCCTACTACAGCAGTTACTATTACACGCCAGCCTACAGCAGCTTTTACTACACACCAGCCTACAGCAGCTACTATTACACCCCGTACTACTCGGCGGGCTACAGCAGCTACTATTATCCTGGCGTTTACCCGGGCATGTACATTTGGCCGTAAGATGGCAACGAATCCGAGCCTGAAGCGCCTTCGCTTACGCTTCAGGCTCGGATTCGCTTTTCTTACGTCGCCTTGCGGGGTCTACCAATTCCTCCGCCTGGGGCAAATCGCGAAGGCTCCGTAAGCCAAACGCCTGCAAGAACTTCTTTGTCGTCCCGTAGAGCACAGGGCGGCCCAACGAATCGTCGCGTCCGGCGATACGGACCAATCCTTTCTCCATGAGCTGATGCAGCATGTCGGCGGATTGCACCCCGCGTATCGCCTCGACATCGGCCCGCGTAATCGGCTGCCGATACGCGACGATAGCCAGAGTCTCACGGGACGCCGCCGATAGGCGCATTTCGTTGCCTGCTCGCCGCAATCTTGCCAGCCACGGATGATATTCCGGCCGCGTCAACAGTTGAAACCCACCGGCCAGCTCTTCGATTTGAAAAGCTGTGCCGTCTTGTTCGTACAGCGCTTGCAAGCGCTGCACGAGTTGGCGAACCTCGGCATTGTCGGTCAATCCGGCGGCTGCGGCCAGGCGACGCAATGTTAAAGGCTCGTCCGCTGCCAAAAAGGCCGCTTCGATCCGTGCCAGTCGAGCATCCCGCGCCAATGCGCCAACGCCTGCTCCCTCCTTTTCCTCTAGGAAGTACCGATGCAGTGCTGGCGGTCTGCGAAAGGAGGAACGATGAAGGAGGAAGGATGAATAAGACGTTCTTGGATTCATTCGTCCGCCTACATCCCTCATGTTTGGATTCATCCTTCTCCCCTCATCCTTCATCCTTCAAAACCAACCTCCGGTGATCGGCAGTGTTTGTCCCGTAATGTAGCTGCTCTCCTCACAGGCGAAGAACAGTACGGCGTGAGCGACCTCTTCGGGTCGTCCAACACGCCCAACGGGAACATGCTTCACGTATTCTGCAATCGTTTCCGGTTTGAGAGTATCCAACATAGGCGTCTGAATGACGCCGGGAGCCACCGCATTGACGGTGATATTGCGGCGAGCTAGCTCCTTCGCCAGTACCTTCGTCAGGGCGATGACGCCGGCCTTTGCCGCTGCGTAGTTGGCCTGGCCATGGAAGCCGGCTACTCCGGAAATCGACGAGATATTGACGATTCGTCCGCCGTCGCGCAGGATGTCGGCCCCTAACTTCGAGCAGTAGAACACGCCGTCGAGGTTCGTTTGCAGCACACTCTGCCATTCGCCGGGCGACATCTTCTTTACAGTGCGGTCCCGGACAATGCCGGCGTTGTTGACGAGAACATCGAGCCCGCCGCACTCCTCAGCGATTCGTTTCATCAGAGCGGCGACCGAATCGTACTTGCTGACGTCGGCCTCGAAAACGTGAACTGGGACACCGTGATGACGCAGCCGCTTCGCCGCTTCGTCGGCGTCGCGGCGGTTCTGTCCGTCGGGGTCGGCAAAGTAGTTGACGATGCAGACAGCGCCGGCGGCGGCGAAGGCTTCGACGATGGCCGCTCCCATGCCGCGCGAGCTGCCCGTCACCAGCACGACTTTGTTGCGAAAGTCATAACGGACCATCAGTCTTCCTCTTTCGTTTCGCGAGACGACCGAACATTCTTTTGGTATGTTGTAGGGAGATTCCTTCTCTGGAGGATACCCTTGTGATGTCGCTCCCTTCCCTCAACCGCCCTCGACGCTTTGGCTTGGCACTGTTGCTGTTGGCTGTACCCGCTTGCGGCTTGACCGATTATGAAATGCTGATGCGCGAGTCGCAGGAGCGTGAAGAGCGCTTCCGTTCCGAACAGAAGTATCTGGGGCCGCCGCTGCAGATGCCGACTCAGAAGGATAAGGAGGATCGGGAGGTGCCGTTGGCTAGCGTGTTCTTACGGCCGCCCAAAGGGGTCGAATCAAAGCCGAAGCAGTCCGGAATGATGTGGCGGTACGGTGCCGATTCTCGCAGTGATTTTATTGCTGTTGATATGGCTTTCGCCGAAGACAACAAGGATTTTTCCCGCAACGTCCTTGAGTATTACGGGAGACCTGATATCGCCATCACCCCCCGGCAGATTACGGCTCTCGGGCAAAAGTCACCAATGAACATTGATTCTTGCGAATTCAGCAGTGAGCAGCGGGGCTATTCGGTCAACATTTTGAAGGATAGCTCCAAGCCGGTCGCCATCGTCTACATTTACAAAAAAGATCGGGCCGAGAGCGCCCGCAAAATAATCGAACTGTCCCTGCAATCCGTGGGCATCGATCAAGGCTACAGTACTGCGAAAATGCGCTACAATCAGAAATCGCCCTGGAAACTGCAAGCGCAATCGCATCCGTAATCCGAGCCGCACCCCAGGGCGCGGCTCGGATTACGGATTACTTATTGGGATACGGTTTTTGCCAAAAATTCTCACCGCTGAGATTGAATTCCGGCGTCGTCTGGATCGTGCAATCGCCGTTCACTTTGACTTGGCAAGCCAGCCGCATCTCGTCTTCGTGACCGATGCGCGCGAACATGGTCAGCGGATGCGCATTAAGATTGAGCCGCTCCATGAACGTCATCGGACTGAGGTTTTCCATCCCCTTTTTGACCAGAACTTTGCACGTGCCGCACAAACCGAAGCCGCGACAATTGAGGACGCGATCCAGACCCTTGTAAATAGCGATGCCGGCCTTGCGAGCCGCGTCGCGCAGATTGGCACCGGCCTCAACTTCAATATCTTTTTTCTCGTTGACGAAGGTGACCTTCGGCATGGAAATCCCACTCCTGCGAACGAATGATAACCTGCTTGCCGCCTCCCCGCCGTGAGGAGGTTGCCGGAATTGTAGCGAGCGAATGAACGAAAAAACAGGGTGGGAACGCTATCGACTGGAGAATTGCAATCATGGAGCACCGTCAAGCCTACTCGGAATTGCTACGCCGCGTGCGGGAGGGCGCGCTTCTGGAATCCTGCGCCAGCCTGCTCGGCTGGGACGAGCGGACTTATATGCCGCATCATGGCTCGACTCATCGCGCCGAACAGATAGCCCTACTGGCGCGACTGGCCCACGAAATGCTGACAGCCCCGGTTATCGGCGAGTTGCTCGCAGCCGTCGAATCATCTCCCCTGGTGCGCGACAAAGACAGCGACACCGCTGCCAACGTCCGTGAGATTCGCCGGCACTACGATCGCGCGGTCAAACTTCCCAAGGAACTGGTCGAGGAGTTGGCCCGCGTCACCACGCGCGCCCAGCAAATTTGGCAAGAAGCGCGGCAAGCAAACGATTTCGCCGCCTTCCAGCCGTGGTTGGAAAAAGTCGTCAGCCTGCTGCGGCAAAAAGCACAGGCCATCGGCTATCAGGGCGTTCCTTACGACGCCTTGCTCGACGAATACGAGCCGGGCGCGACCACATCCGAGACCACGACGCTTTTCGCCTCCCTGCGCTCCGAGCTGGTGCCGCTCATCTCCGCTATCACCGCTTCTGGCCGAAGGCCGCGCCGCGACTTGCTCCAGCGCGAATATCCCGTCAAACAGCAGCAGAGTTTTGGCCAGGAAGCCGCCGCCGCCATCGGTTTCGACTTCGACGCCGGCCGCCTCGATGTGACCACGCATCCATTTTGCAGCGGCATCGGTCCCGGCGATTGCCGCATCACGACGCGCTACAATCCGCGCCACTTCAACGAATCGTTCTTCGGCATCCTCCACGAAGCCGGCCACGGCATTTACGAGCAAAGCCTGCCCGCTGAGCATTTTGGCACACCCCTGGGCACCGCTGCCTCACTGGGTATTCACGAATCGCAATCGCGCTTGTGGGAAAATCAGGTGGGCCGCGGCCGGCCATTTTGGGAGCATTTCTTTCCCCGCGCTCGACAATCCTTCCCGTCCGCGTTGGGCGACGTTTCGCTTGATGATTTCCTCTTCGCCATCAATGACGTGTCGCCATCGTTCATCCGCGTCGAGGCTGACGAGGCGACCTACAACATGCACATCATCCTGCGCTTCGAGCTGGAACAAGCACTGGTCAGCGGCGATCTGAAACCCGCCGATGTGCCTGGCGCATGGAACGAGAAGTTCAAACAATTCTTCAATCTGACGCCGCCTACGGACGCCAAGGGTTGTTTGCAGGACATCCACTGGAGCATGGGCGGCATCGGCTATTTTCCGACGTATACACTCGGCAACCTGTATGCTGCTCAATTCATGGAACAGGCGCGTCGCGACGTTCCCGGACTTGAGGACGAGTTCCGAGCTGGGCGTTTTCAAGGACTGAAGACCTGGCTCAATGAGAGGGTCCATCGGGCCGGCCAGCGTTACCGCGCCGGCGAATTGTGTCAGCGCATCACGGGCCGGTCACTGAGCCATCAACCGTTGATGGCTTATCTACGCAGCAAATATGGGACATTGTACGGCATCTGACTTCCGCGGTTGGAGAGAATTGCGGGATGTGCTAGAGTACCATCTGAATGACTTGCAAGGGAATCCGATGCCGACGAATAAGGCAGCCAAGGGTAGAACCAGCGAGCTTGCGATCTTCGGTCGGTTGCTGAAAGCAGACAAGGGAGACCTGCCGCGCGAACTGGCCCGTTACGTGCTGACACTCGGCTTTGGAGAGGAAGACCAGGCACGCATGGGCGACTTGGCGGAAAGGAATCAACAGGGAAAGTTATCCATAGAGGAGCAGGAGGAGCTGCAAAACTACGTCAAAGCCGGACACCTGCTCGCTCTGCTCCACTCGAAAGCCCGCAAATCTCTCAAACCCAAAAAGGTATCTTGAAACATTCATGGACGAGTCGCTAGCCGAGGAAGTACGGCGACGGGCCAACTACACTTGCGAGTATTGCCGTATGCCGCAGGTATTCTATCCTACGATTCCTTTTGCTGGCCTACGGCTTGAGAGCTTCCCCTCGTGCTCTTGTACCCCCGAGCCCTCGATTAATACGCAGTCTTGGCTTATTGCCAAGCAAATTCTCATTTTTTCACCCTAAAGTGCTGAAAATGTTGCTTCTGTTTCGCTCAAGCTGTAACATCGGTTGTTGTTCATGATATCCACAAACTTCGATGAGGTGGCACCATGCATCCCAGGCGTCTCTCCGTATTTGTCCTGATTGCTCTGCTGATCGGTTTGCGGTTCGGCTTCGCCGATGATGCGCCGGAACCGCCGAGCAAAGGGCCGCGCGGCAAGGCAGCCGCTTCCTCCAACAAGCCCAAAAAGTACGACGATGTCATCACCAAAGATGCCGTGACGAAGGCCGGCGTCTTCGCCGTTCATCGGATCGACGAAAAACTCTATTTTGAGATTCCCGAAAGCGCTTTTGATCGTTTAATGCTCTGGCAGATGGAAGTGGCTAAGGGGCCGCCGGGCGTCAGCTGGGGCGGCATGTCCATCGGCAGCTACGTCGTCCGCTGGGACCGGCGCGGCAACAAGATATATCTGTGGAAAGTCGGCTTCGCCAAGCGAGCCGAAGGCCAGGCGATCCGTTCATCCGTCGAGTCGGCCAGCCAGGATACGATTGTGGCTGCGTTCAATGTCGAGGCCGAGGGCAAGGATCGTTCCAGCGTCATTCTGGCAACGCCGCTGTTTACCACCGATCTGGCGGATATGTCGGTTCGCCGCGCCGTGGGTTCAGCCGGCGGTGTGGATGAATCGCGTTCCTATCTCGCCGAGGTCAAGGCTTTTCCAACCAATATCGAAATTCGCTCCTTGTTGACGTTTCGCGGTGCAGGAGGAGCGGGAGGACGCGGCCGGCTGCCGAATGCTCCGATGCCCGCTGCGGAAGGACCGGGCAGAAGCTCCTCTGCCCTGATTCATTACAGTCTGGCGATGCTGCCGGAAAGACCGATGAAAGGACGCTACTTCGACCCGCGCGTGGGTTACTTCACCGAGGCGTTCGAGAAGTACGACGATCCCAAAACATGGGTGGTCCATCGCCAGTTCATCACGCGCTACCGGCTGGAAAAGAAGGAACCGGACAAGGAGGTTTCCGAGCCGGTCAAGCCGATCACCTTCTACCTCAGCCGCGAGGTGCCGGAAAAGTGGCGGCCTTATCTGAAGAAGGGTGTCGAGGATTGGAAGCCGGCCTTCGAGAAAGCCGGTTTCAAGAACGCCATTGTCTGCGAGGATGCCCCAGAGCGAAACAAGGATCCCGACTGGGATCCGGAGGACGCTCGTTATTCGGTCATTCGCTGGGTAGCCGAACCGATTGCGAACGCGATGGGGCCGAATGTCCACGATCCGCGTTCCGGCGAGGTCATCTCGGCCCACATCATTTTCTGGCACGACATCGTCAAGATCACGCAGTTGTGGTACTTCGTGCAGTGCGGGGCTGTGGATGGCCGTGCTCGCAAATTGCCGATGGCCGATGAAGTGACCGGCGAGCTGCTCCGCTATGTCGCCGCGCATGAGGTCGGCCACACGCTCGGTCTGAGGCACAATCATCGAGCCAGCCAGGCATACTCCATCGCCCAGCTCCGCGATCCCGCGTTCACCGCCACGCATGGCAGCGTTGCCTCCATCATGTCCTATGGCCGATTCAATTACGTGGCCCAGCCGGAGGACAACGTCAAGTGCCTGGTCCCTGTGATTGGCCCGTATGACTACTTCGCCATCGATTGGGGCTATCGGCCCATTCCCGGCGCCAAGACGCCGCAACAGGAAATGAAAACGCTGGACGAATGGGCGTCCCGCCAGTTGAAGGAACCGTGGCTACGATTCGGCGGCGAGGACGGCCCATCCATGGTTGATCCGACGGTACTGACGGAGAACATCGGCTCTGACCGCATCGAGGCAACCACTTTGGGGCTGAAGAACCTTGATCGCATCCTGGACCACCTGGTTGCAGCGACGACGAACAAAGGTGAGGATTATGCACTCTTGGAGGAAGCTTACCAGGCCGTTTTGACGCACGAGCGGAATTGGTTCAGTAGTGTGGCCAAACTGGTCGGCGGTGTCAACGAGAATCGCACTCTGGCCGGCCGAGGTGGTGAGACGTTCGTGCGCGTGCCGAAGGAGAAGCAGAAAGCGGCAGTGAGCTTCTTGTTAGAACACGCATTCGTCACGCCCAAACGACTGCTCAATCCCGCCATCCTCAGCCAGTTCCGCTACTCCGGCGTTGCCGATGATGTTCTGTCGATGCAAAAAGGACTTCTGCGAACCCTCCTTAGCCACGACCGCTTGAGCCGCCTTTTCGATGCGGAGGTGTTGGACCCCGACAAAGCATATGCCGTAGTGGAGCTTCTTGGCGATGTCCAAGAGGGTCTCTGGTCCGAACTCAAGGCGGAGCATCCGCGCATCGAACCGTTGCGGCGGGAATTGCAGCGCACGTATCTCGATGTGCTGAAAAGTGAGTTCCACTCGTCCGCGGCATCCGACGCCCCACGCCCGGTTCTGGGACGGCGCGTCATGTCCGGCGAGCGCGTCTCCGAACTGCGGGCCGCGGCGCGATCGGCGCTGCGTGATCTCGTCAAGCAAATCAATGCAGCGCTGCCCAAGGTCAAAGATGCGGCGACGCGCGTCCACTTAGAGGATACCCGGAGTGAAATCGAAGAGGCTCTGAATCCCAAGAAGACGTAAGACACACTTTGCTTCCGAGCCGCGCACGCAGCGCAGCGGAGTAAGCGGTCGTTCCATGCAACCGCTTACTCCGCTGCGCTGCGTGCGCGGCTCGGAGGGACGTGCGGGCCGTAGAGGACGACTTCTAATCCACGAAAGCGTCGGCGATCAAGAACGACACACGAGGTAGCTTTCACACGCGACACCGTATCAGGAGCGGTGTAGCGCTCCCGCGAACCAGCAACGGCGCAGACCATCCACAACCGACCCATCCGCGCCGCTCGCTCGACCTCTATCGGTGAGGAATACGCGCTGAGATGAGGCGTGCGACCCTGATACACTTCATAAACTTGCGGATGCGACACCCACAAGACATCCCCTTGCTTGCGGTGAGCCTCGACATAAGCAAAAGCCTCCCGGAACTGACAACGGGGTACCACGGCGATGAACCGTTGTCCCGCCCACAGCAGCGTCGGTACTAACAGCAGCGCCGGTAGAGTCCATCCCAGCCATGCCAGACGAACAGAGATCCGCCGTGTTACCACATCGATACCGCGTGCGGCCAGCAACCACAGGTACGGCACCAGAAAGAACACCAGTCGGCCGCCCAGTGGATAGAGACGCAGAGCAGATGCGGCTATCGCCAGCGCCAAAGGCCCTATTAACAGGACTAACCGTTGTGGACGCCGCCGCAGCGACACAGTACCGACAAGCGCCAGCACAGTCATCGGCAAGCCCATCTCGCGTGTTCCATAGTTTCCGATCTCGTTGAGACAACGGCCCATCCACATCAGTGTTGCGCCCGGCGACGACAGATCGGCAAACGACGAGTTCCAGAATTCATTCAAGGACGGGGTTGCCTGGCGAGAGATGGCCAACTGCCAGAGGATAAAACTGGACAATACGGATAGCCCACCCACAGCACAAGCAATCTTGATAAGGGCTCTGCCATACGGAGCATGTCGGTGACGGAAACCGTGAATCAGCAACGCGAGGTACGTTGAGCCGAGGACAAACACAGACGGATACGACACCCACGGCGACAGCACAGCCAAAAGGCACAGAGCGACAAGAGGACGCCAACCACGCACGACAGCTCGGCATCGGAGTGCGGCGTACACGATCAGCTCCGTCATCAGGAAATCGAGCGCGTAGGGTTTGACCTCGTTGGCATGGAGGGCGGCATGGTGGCCGAGCGCGCAAAATGCGATAGCCCACATGCGGCCGCGCGGGCCAGCGACACGCCGAGCTAGTGGGACCATTATGAACAGACCGGCCAAACTCGCCGTCAAGGCCGGCAGGCGCATCGACCATTCGCTCCCGCCGGCGAAGTGATAAAGCCCACGCAAGAGCCACAAAAACAGCGGCGGTGCGGCCTGGTTATCGCCTAACGGGCCGAGCAACTCAAAAAACGATTTGTGGAAGACATTCAGCAGCAAATAAGCTTCGTCGTACCAGTATGACGGGCAGGCCATATATTGCCGGATACGCAGCGCAACGCCCAGCGCGAGGAGAGTGAACAAGATATTTCGAGAAAATCGGCCCATGCGATTTGGCCCACCAAGCCTGGCGTACGACTATATCCGGAAGACCGGATACAGGTAAAGCACAAGGGGACGGCGCATTGTCGTTTTTGATCGGGAACCGTAGAAGAACCTTTGCGCGGGCCTTTCTGTCCCTCGAAGCAGCGAATGCCGCCAAGGAGAGCTGATCGCATGGCTCCCTTCAATCCGTCTCGTTACGCTCCTGCTATCACCGATTTGCTGCGGGAGCCGTGGACGCCGCCGTTGGACGTGGGGCAACCCGACCCTGCAGTCCAGGCTCGTCTAAGTGCCTTATCGAATGAGGAAGCGTTCGCACCACACAAGATCCGTGATCGCGCCATGGCCGACGCCTGCCGGGCCGGGCTGTGGTTGTATCACAACTTTCTCGACGAAGCCCACGAGATTGCGCAGGAGCTGCATACACCAACCGGCAGCTACTGGCACGCCCTGATGCACAGACGTGAACCCGATTTCTCAAATCCGATGTATCCTGATTTGCTCTCAAACAAGGCATCCAAGTCGCCTGTTTCAATCACGCCGTTTTCGATTACCGGTAGCTGTTCGACTTGCCAGCCCAGATCGCGCAGCTTCTTCAGACAGGGAATGCGAATCGGCACAACGCCATTGCCCTCGCCGCGTTTCTTCCCGCTCTGTGGATGAATGGTGAACTTACCTGAACCGTGTGGCCAGTCCGTGGCTCTCACTGCTGTCTTGACGTGCCGGCACGCTCGTCGCCAATCCCGCGAGGATGGAAAGTCCCCGCGAGAAATCACGTCAACCGTTTCCACGATTTTCATTCATCCTCTTTTCGACTTTCGCAACGAGTTTGGCGGCGGATACAGCCAATGCACCACAGAGGCGGAAGAGCATGTTCAGAGTAGGAGACTTTAAGTCCCTCTCAAGTAAACTAATATAGGTACGGTGAACCCCAGCTCGAAACGCAAGCTGTTCCTGCGTCAAGCCCGCCTTCTCCCTTGCCTTGCGTAGTTCCTCGCCAAACATCAGGTCAACGTAGCAAGGACAGCACGAAGGATCGGCAGACTAAAGTCTGAGAACATGAATGGAGAGACGAAGTGTAATCAATCTGGCTGCTATGCGTCGTCGGAGAATGAAGATTA
>Ga0070739_10005474_pt1 | contig 14458 bp, 5 predicted proteins | sample Coa_R1_7_FD_66445 | JGI IMG/M metagenome (GOLD analysis project Ga0070739, IMG submission 66445) | Surface soil microbial communities from Centralia Pennsylvania, which are recovering from an underground coalmine fire - Coalmine... | ecosystem: Environmental > Terrestrial > Soil > Unclassified ... | reverse complement strand
GGTTGCCTCGCCTTGTGCGCCGCCGCGGTGCTGGAGCGCGGCCGGCTCGACGAGGCCGCCGCACTCATGGACCGGACCCGGGAGGCGGCCGACCGCACCCTCGTGCCCGGCCAGCTTCCACCGATCTACGCTCTAAACGCGACCATCGTCCTGCTCCAAGGCGATACGTCCCGAGCCGGAGAGCTTTGCCGAGCCGGTGTGACCTCGGCTCGGGCGGTCGGTGACCGGGTCAGCGAGACCCGATGCCGAACCGTGCTGGGCCAGATCGCCATGCTGAGCGGCCAGGTGGACACCGCGCTGCGCGATTTCGGCGCGGCGTACGCCTGCGGAATCGGCACTGCGGCCGACGACCAGGCCAGGGTCGCCGCAGCGCTCTGCGCCTTCATCTGCACGGCGATGGAGGACCCGCGTGCACGGGACTGGCTGGACAAGGTGGGCGACACACTGCCCGCTGATCCGGGGGTGAAATCCTTCGCGCAGTACATAATCGGCCAAACGCTGCTGGCCGAGGGCGATCCGGCGGCGGCCGCGACGTACGCGGAGGATATGCTCCGCGTTACCGAACAGGGCGACTATCCTCAGATCGCCTGCATGGGGAAACTGCTGATGGCGCAATGCGCGGCCGAACGCGACGACTGGGATGCCGCCGGGGAACTGTTCAGCGAGGCGATGGATGCCTCAGAGGCATGCGACCAGCCTCTGCTGAGGTGCGACGTACTGCTCAGCGGAATCGACACGGTACTCAAGATTGACGAGCCGATGGGCAATGGCGAGCTCGACGATCTCGATGAGATGGCGCAGGAGGCAGAAGCGATCGCGCGCAGGTCGGATGCGCCGGGATTGATCGCCCGGGTACTCCAGGCCCGGCAGCAGATCAGGGGCCGCCGACGCGGCCCGGTCGGATCCGGATTCGCCGGGCCGCTGCTCAGGGCGAGCCGTGACGTCGGGGACGCGGACGCCGTCGAAACCGCGATAGTGCTGCAGTACAACGAGGCGCTTGGCGCCGAGCGGTTCGAGGAAGCCGCGCAGCATCTGGCATGGCTCAAGGCGGTCATCGAGGCCGGGAACGAGGGCAAGCAACTTATGCTCGGCCTGATGGAGGCCATGTTCGAGTTCGCGCAGGGCCGTGCCACCGAGGGCGAGGAGCGCGCTCAGCACGTATACGCCACAGCAGTCACGGGCGAACCGGACGTGGCCGAGATCGCCGCGATGGCCGCAAGCCTGTTGGCCACGGCGGCCTCAGAGGCATCGGATCACAACAAGGCAGAACACTGGCAGGCTACGGCGCTAAGGCACCTGACCCCGGGCACCGCAGGCTGGTACGACGAACTCGACGGGCTGAAGGAAATAGCCGAGGAGCGCGCGGCGGTCGACCCCGCCTGGTGGCAGGGCCTGGAAGCGATCGCCGCCGACGCTATGGCCCGTCGCCCCGCGCTTCCCGACCTCGCCGCAGCGATCCACCAGGTCCTGGCCAAGATCGCGGACGACCGCGGGCCTGGAGCGCTGCGGGAACGCTGGCTGCGACAGGCATCGAGCCTGTGGCCGGTGAACGCGCTCGAGCACTCCGACTACGGGCCCCGGGCGACCAGGCACGCCCTCGCCATGCTGCTCGCGCGCGACGAGAAGGACATCGACGAGGCGACCTCGCTGGTGATCCGCAACCTGTGTCGTCCCGACGAGGACGGGAGCGATTACCACGACCCGCTCGACGAATATCTGCTCACCGCACTGCGAGGGTACTTGGGCGAATCGGTATTTGCTGCGAAGCTGGCCGCGCAGGCAGATGCCGAGCAGCAGGCACGGATTCTCGGCGCCACCCGTGCCTGGGGAGGCGCGTCCGACCAGGCGTGACGTAGGGCCGCCGCGCTGGGCGCCGACCAACCTGTGAGCCTCGGTTATACGATGCGCGTTGCGTGGGCTGGTCGTTCTTTGTCGTGCTGGCCGTGTCAGGCTGCTGTGGCGATCCAATACTCGTGGCTGATGCTGCCGAGGATCGGCTGTCGGCGGACGCGGTGTTCGGTCAGGTTGATCGGTACGGGTGGTGCGTGCTCGGCTTGGTCTGGGTCAGTTGCCCGAGGCTGCGATGTGGTCTGCCGTGCGCGTAGTGGTGCAGCCACTCGGTCAGCACGCGCCGCGCGTGGTCTTCGTGCAGGATGAGGGCCTTGTCGAGCAATTGTCGGCGGATGGTGCCGATCACGCGTTCGCCGATGGCGTTCGCGCGGGGTGCGCGGACCGGGCTGTGTAGGATCTGGATGTCTTCGGCTTCGCAGACCGAGGTGATGCGCCGTGCCGGTCTTGCACCCACATCGCCGTGGTACCGCGCGGATTGCCCGGCTGCGTGACCTGCGCCATCAAAGATGGGGCCTGCTCACTGCAGCGGGGATGGAGGGACAACGAGCGCCTCCGTTAACTGCGATGGCCAGCGAATCAGCTCGGAGAATGCCCGGTAGTCACGCCGCTGCGCCGAGAATCACCAAGATCTAAGGCTGAGTCAAGCTGAGCGCCCCAGCGCGGAGGGTCCGTTTCCGGATGTCAGAATCCGGACTCCATTCCGGCATCCGTTACTCATTCGTTATATAAGGGCTCTTCACCGGTGGCTCTATCGGTGGTCACATTATCTACGTTACCCGCTGGTAGGGATGCTGGCGGCGTGGCGGGTTGCTGTCTCAATACACGGGGGGTGCGCATGTCCAGGATCCGTCTGCGTCGTCGCGTTCAGCTGGCGAAGATGCCGCGGCGCCGGGTTCCGGTGCCGGCCAGGATGGCGCGCTGGCGACTCCGCGTACCCACGTGGCGGAGCCGTGCGATCCCCATCGTCGTGGTCTTCTCGTTGATCGCTGGGTTGGTCACGTGGACGTCGATGGCGGGCGGTGCGAAGCACAACGCGTCGGCCAAGGCCGGTGCGTTGCCGAAGTCGGCCGCGCTGGTCAAGCCGGCCCTGACGGTGCCGGGCCAGCGCGCGGCGGGAGTGGCGGGAGTGTCGTCGCGCAAGGCGAAGCAACTGCCCACCCCCGTGGCGGAAATCGTGGCCAAGCGGACGGCCACTACCTCGACGTGGCGCAACGCCGACGGCAGCCTATCTGTCCGCTACTACCTCACGCCCCAGTTCTACAAGACCGCGGCCGGATCCTGGTCGCCGATCGACTCGAACCTTGCACCGGTGGCATCTCAGCCCGGCTGGTGGCGGTCTGGGGCGAACGATTGGTCGGTGGCGTTCGGTCCGGCCGGCGGCCAGGACGGCGCCGTGCGGTTCACGGCAGGCGGGCACACGTTCGGGGTCACCCCGCAGGGGGTCGGTGACGCGAAGCTTGCCCCGTCGGTATCCGGGGACTCGGCCACCTACGTCGGCGTCTGGCCGCAGGTCAACATCGCCGAGCACGTCTCCGCCACCGGCGTCAAGGAGGATCTGGTCCTCAAGGGCCCCGGCGCGCCGTCGAGCTTCTCGTTCAGGCTGTCGGGTGCGACGGCGACACCGAACAAGTCGGGCGGCCTGGATGTAGTCGCCGGCGGTGCGAAGCTGGGCGCCATCCCGGCGCCGACGCTGAGCGTCACCTCGAAGAAGTCCGCGCTGGACAAGACGGCCGTCTCCAAGGTCCGCATGAGCGTGTCCGGCGATGTGGTGCAGGTGTCGGTGTCGCCGGACTGGCTTTCCAAGCTGCCGGCCTCGGCGTTCCCGGTGGTGATCGACCCGACGTTCAGCGAGCTGTCACCGGCCAGCGGCTGGCAGGTCTCCAGCGTCAGCGACACCGGCCAGACGTTGACCGGTGTCATGCAACTCGGACAGGACACCGCCGGCGTCAACTGGCGTCCCGAGGTGTACGTCCCGGCCCCGGCCACGCCGGCCACGCCGGCGGGCGACCAGCCGTGGCAGTTCGCCGAGATCTGGATGCAGGTGACCAGTGACAGCCAGCTGACCAATGTGCCGGAGTTCGGCCTCTCCGGGCAGTCGACGTTCTCCGCAATTCCCGGCGGCCAGCCGCTCGCAGTCATCGCGGGGCCGACGTCGGCCGCCGGGATCGTCACCTTCCCCGGGATGCCATCGTGGTCGTACGTGGCGAGCCGGACCGACGGCTGGTGGTTCGGGCTGGGCACGCCCAGCGCCGTGGCCGGCCCCAACGGCACGGGCCTAGCCACCTTCAACGCTAGCAGCGCGTACTTCATCGCCGTGTTCGGGGAGCAGCCCAATCCGACGACTGTATCCTCGCCCGCCAACGGGAGCGTCGTGTCATCGACCACGCCGCAGCTGGTCGCCCCGGCAACCCACCTGGACCCGGCCGTCTGCCAAACCTCCGGCGTCAACTGCGAGAACTCCGACTGGTACGACTTCAAGATCTCGACGGCCGCGGACGGCACCGGCACGGTCGTCGACTCCGGCTGGCTCGACGGGTACAGCACGAGCGGCACGGACCCATACAAGTGGACGGTCCCGGCGGGCAGCCTGCACGACGGCCTCACTTATTATGTGAGCGTTCTTACTTCCTTCGAGCCGATCTACACGGGTGACCCGATCTACACCGGGAACCTCAAGCCCACGTCGAGCCCCACGATCCGGTTCACGGTGAAGCAGCGCCTCGGCGACGGCGGACCGGCACCGACGGACGACGTCGGTGCGCCGCCGGCTGGCACGACCGCTCCGTCCAAGGGCGCGCCGTCACCAGGCGTGCCCACGGCTTCCGAGACCGTGAACCTGCTTACCGGGAACCTCAGCCTGGTGCTCGGGACGCCGAGCATGCAGACCGTGTCGGGATCGGCCGGGTTGGCGCTCAGCTACAACTCGGCGCAGTCCTCCATCTCCAAGGGCGGCAACTACGGCCTCACCGGCCAGTACTACCCCGATAGCGGGGCCCACACGTTCACCGGCACGCTGGCTGGACAACGGGTTGACGCCACGGTCGACGCGACGTGGAAGAGCCCTCCGATCGGTGGTCTGAAGACGTCCAGTAGCAACGGTGCTGCGACGCCGTTCATGGTCCGCTGGACCGGCGCATTGAGCCTGCCGGCCGGGACGTGGCAGCTGGGCGGCTCGACCAGCGGCGGCATGCGTGTCTTCCTCAACGGGTCGGCCACAGCCACGTATGACGATTGGAACGGTGCGGCCGGCACCACGGCCCCGTCGTATGGGACGGCCACGGTCGCCGGTTCGCAGGTGTATCAGGTCGAGGTCGACAGCTGGGTTCTGGGCACGTCGGGTGCGACGGACACCGTCCAGCTGTGGGCGCAGAACACAGCTCCCGCCAGCGGGACCGCGGCCCAGTTCGTGGTGCCCAGCAGTTGGCTGACGCCGACCGCGACCGGCGTCCCGGCGGGCTGGAGCCTGCTGGCGAACCCGGTCTCGGCACAGTGGATCCACGCCGATGACGAGGGCAGCCAGGTGGTGCTGCAGGGGACCGCCGGTCAGACGGCGGTGTTCACGCGGCAGGCGCCGGGGTACTACCAGGCGCAGCCCGGTGACAACGACGCGCTCAACGTCGACGGCAACGGGCGGCTGCAGCTGTCGACGTCGGACAACTACCTGTACACGTTCAACCCCGACGGCAGCCTGGCCTCGATGACCAGCGCCACCGATGACACGCACCCGGCGGCGCTGCAATACACGTACTCGGGCACCCCGGCGCTGCTGCGCAGCATCACCGATCCGGTCTCCAACCGGTCGATCGGCCTGTCCTACGGCGGCGACGCGGCCTGCCCGGCCACCAACCCGGCGCCCGCGGGCATGCTGTGCAAGGTCGCGTTCTGGGACGGCACCGCGATGACGTTCGGCTACAACGGCAACGGTCAACTCACGTCGGTGACCAACGCGATGGGCAAGACCAGTGTGCTGGCCTACGACAGCGACAACCGGCTGGCCGACATCCGCGACGCGTTGGCCGGTGACTACGTCGCCGCTGGCGGTGTGGTCGGCACCGCGGTCGCCTGCCCGTCGGGCACGACGGGCCTGTCGGTAACCCCGGTGGACACGCAGATCTGCTACGACAGCAGCGGCCGGGTCGCCACGATCATACAGCCCGCGCCGACGACCGGCGCTGCCCGGCCGGCCCGCACCTACACCTACGCCTCCGACCACACCGACATGTCGATCGCCGGATTCACACCCGCCTCTGGCTACGCGTCGCGGACCTCCTTCGACGCCCAGGGCCGGATCACCGGTCAGACCGACTCGGCCGGGCACACCACCACGACCGTGTGGGCCAACACCACCGCGCCCGGCAACAGCTGCACGGATACTTGCGGCAGTGACCAGGCGGTGGTCACCGCCACACCGGCGGGCCTGCAGACCAGCACGATGTACGACGTGCACGGCAACGTCACCGACACCTACGGGCCCGCGCCGCTGGCCTGTTTCAGCGGTGGCTGGCCGACTGGGGTCACGCCAGCGGCTCCGGTCGTCGGGTACCTGCCGGTGAACAACCCGCAGGGCACGACAGGCTGCGGCGTCTCGGCCATCCCGCACACCCACACCGGGTATGACGAGGGACTGGCCGGCCTGGCCGCCAGCTTCTGGTCCAACGGGCAGGCCGCCGGTCCGGCGGTCTTGCACAGCTTCGGCCCCGGCGGCACACAGACCGTGGCCCTGTGCGGGGCGACCAGCGGCCGGCTGTGCGCGCACTGGGACGCTGGCACCCCGCCGGTCGCCTCCGGCGCGTCCGGGCAGTGGAGCCTGCGGCTGACCGGAACGGTCAGTCTGGCCACCGCTGGCGCCTACACCTTCGGCGTCGCCAGCAGCCAGGCCGTCACCGTGACGGTTGACGGGGTTCCGCAGGTCCATGACGGCACGGACGTGGCCGGCTTCGCCCCCGGCACAACCCGCACGACTACCGGCACCAGCACCCAGTTCGCCGCCGGCGTCCACACCGTTCAGGTGGACTTCCAGGGTTCTGCGACGCTGGCCAACGAGTTCGCCGTCCTGCTGACGCCGCCTGCGGGCACTGCCGCGGTCGTGACCACCAGCCTGCTCGACCCCGGCTACCTGCTCAAGACGAGCACCACCGATCCGGACGGAATGGCCACCACCACCAGCTACTCCGACAGCATCATCGGGCCGCAGTACGGGCTGCCCACCGCGACCACGGTGGGGGCCGGCACCAGCACGGCGCTGACCACCCGCACAATGTACGAGCAGCCCAGCAGCACGACCTACCTGCGCAAGACGCGCCGCACCCTGCCAGCCGGCGACCCGAACAGCGTTTACACCTCCTACACCTACTACTCCGGTACGGCAGGGCCCCTGGCTGCGGTGTGCGGAATCGACGCCAACACCCCGCAGGGCGGGCAGCTGCGCACCCAGGTCGACCCGGCCCCGGCCACCGGCCAGCCGGCCCGGGAGCAGGACTTCGTCTACGACGCCGCCGGACGCAAGGCCGGTTGGCGGGTCGGACCGTCGACCAGCATCAGCACCGTGCCGTGGATGTGCACCAGCTACGACGCGAACGGACGGATGACCAGCCAGTCCTGGCCGGCGTTCAACGGTGCGCCTGCGCGCACCGCCACCTATGCCTACGGTGTCGGCGGCAACCCGCTGGTTTCCAGCGTTACCGATCCCGCTGGCACCATCACCACCACCGTCGACCTGCTCGGCCGTCTGGCTAGCTACACGGACGCTAACGGCAAGACCAGCACCATCACCTTCAACCAGGCTGGACAACCGACCGCAACGGCGGGTCCGCAGGGCGCGATCAGCAACACCTACGACCCGAACACCGGTACCCTGGCCACCGTCACGGTCGGCGGCAACCTGCTGGCCACCACGCACTACGACGGCGGTACCGGCCGTCTGGCCAGCGTCACCTACGGCAACGGAACAACCGGGACCATCGGCTACGACGGCTTCGGCAACCAGAACAGCCTGGTGTTCACCAACACAACCAGCGGCGCTCTCGTCGCCGGAGACCAGACCACCTTCTCCCCGGGCAAGCGCACCACCAGCGAACTGGTGGACAGCAACGGCACGCTGACCAACCCGAACCCGGCCGGAGCCACCTCGACCACCTATACCTACGACGGCGCGGGGCGGCTCATCACCGCCTACCTGCCCGGATCCAGCGCCAGTTACGGGTACGGCGCCAACTCCAGTTGCACCAACCCGAACCAGGGCGGCAACACCAACCGCACCAGCGTGACGATAACGCCGACCGGTGGCACCGCGAACACGACCGGCTACTGCTACAACAGCGCCGACCAGCTCGTGTCCTCCACCACCGGTGCCGCTACCAGCACCCAGTACGCCTACGACGGGCACGGCAACCAGACCAACGACAACGGCACCACTCTGGCCTGGGACGCTGCCGACCGGCTGACCGGCGCGACGCCTTCCGGCGGCAGTACCACCGGCTACAGCTACGACGCCCTGGACCGGGTCGTCTCGCACACCGCCGGCAGCACCACCGTGCGCTACGCCTACTCAGGGTTCAGCGACAGCGCCGTCGCCACCCTAGACGGCTCCGGCAACGTCCTGCAGCAACTCGTCCCCCTGCCCGGCGGCGCCCTCGCCACCGTCCAGAGCAGCGGCACAGTGTGGTCCTACCCGGACCTGCACGGCAACGTCACGGTCACCACGGACAACACCGGCAGCCCGCTCAACAACCCAGTCGCCTACGACCCTTGGGGCCAGCGTGTCACCGGCAGCCAGACGCTCACCAACGCAGCCGGCGGCAACGTCCTCGGCGCATTCGGCAGCAACAACAAACTCACCGACACCGCCACCGGCATCACCATCATGGGTGCCCGGCCGTATGAGGCAGCGGAAGGACGCTTCCTCAGCGTCGACCCCATCGAAGGCGGCTGTGCCAACAACTACGCCTATGTCTTTGGCGACCCATTCGGCAAAAACGACCTCACCGGCCGAAACGTCTGCCGCGACTACACAATTACCCATATCGCTCCCGATCACGGGGTTTCTGAACAAATGGGCCTCTTCGGTGGGGGGATAGTTGGCGGCTGGATTGGGTTCACGGCCAAATTGTGGGTCACGTGGGGTAAGAGCTGGGGGGCCCGTTCCTTCGTGGCGAATGGCGTTGGGGCCGGCGCTGCAACGGCTTGGTATGACTACTCGACCACAGGGAAAATAAACCCGTGCGCCATAGGTATCTCTATCGTAGTCGGCGTCATCCTCGCAGCCCTCTTCTAAAGGAGAGAATGACGGCAAGCCTAAGACGTCTCAGAGCGTTGCCCTGGAGGGTGCGGCTCATCATAGCCGTGGGTCTGGTTTCCCTCATTGCGGTCATAGCGCATTACGTGCTCCATCTGCCATGGACGCTAGCCCCGGTGGCTGTGCTCGGGAGTCTCAGTGTCAGCATCTGGGACAAGCTTCCGAAACGCGGCCGCGGTGCCGACGGTCGAAAGCAGCAGTGAGCGACCGGGTGCCCCTTCGGGGGGCACCCGATCCGTGGACTGACCTCCGCGGACCCGCTGGAAGTCGGGCGGCGGGCCGCTTTACAGGAGCTGGAAACGCAAGACCCGTCCACTTGAACAAGGACCATGTGCGTCGCTTGGGCTGCGGCGGTTGATCGTATGGATGTGGGCGCGCCTGCCGCGTCTTGTGGCCTACTTCGACAACAACGTCATCCCATGCTCTGCCGCAAGGCCGGAGTCCCGGCCGCAGTGCAGGGGAGCCGAAGGGAGCGGGGAGCGGTGCGGCGGTCGCCAGTGCTGTTCTTCGCCCATGGCGGGGAGCGAATCGGGGAGCAGGCGGCGCGGTCAACTGCGCTGAACTGTTTGGATTGCGTGTGACTGTGTCGTGCCACACCGTGATAGCAGCTGCTCAGGGTGAATTACTGGGAGCCGATAAATGAACCCCTATATATGAACACAGATCTGACGCAGAGGCGCTCCCTCTACGAGCGCATTTGGGCGTGGTTGGCGCTGGTTCAACGCCGGTTGAGTACGGTTGGTGCAGGTCGGAGTCGTGGCGTGTGTCGTCGTAGGTTCGTCTTCGGGTGGGTTGAATGGTCTTGTTTGTCCGGTGAACTCTTTGATGCGGGGAAGTGCTCGATTCGTGAACCCGTTGGAGGATCCTGAGCCTGCTTCAGGTGACGGAAGCGCTCGCTGCTTGAACCTGTTCGCGGGCGCGGGGCTGACCTGGCAGGGCGAGGGTGGCAGGGTCCACGCCGATGATCCGGTAGTCACTGTCTTGGCCGTCTCGGGCAAGGCTTTGGTGAACAGCACGTCGGGTGCAAGCACCGAACCGTAGTGCCGCGGCGGGCTCGCGGCGGCGCGCACCCAGCCACCGGCCCACGGCCCGGTCCAGGGCGTCGGCATCGATTCGGGCCAGCGGCCTGCGGATGATGGCCTCGTCGGCGACCGGGCGGCGCCCGGTCAGCACGTCCACTCGTCTGCCGAGCGCGACCAGCGTGGTGGTCGGCGCATCGGCGATCCATTCGCCGACCACCATCAGCGAACCGGCGCCGCCAGCACCGCCGCCGCGGCAACGACCGATAGATAGATAAGGTCGTGGCGCATACCACGCGGCGAACGCGGATCGGGGACAGCGGCAGGCACTCCAACAGCCCGGGCATCGGGCGCTGGGATCGGAGCGGCGTCGCGTAGTTGGTCAAACGCGGGCGGGACGAGGGAGGATGCAGCGGCGGGCACGGTCCTCTTCGCTGGTCATGTGGCTTCGAGAACCAGCATGATCTTCCGAGGCCATGGCCGCCTCAAAGTCAGGGCCCCGCTATACACCCGGCCGGACACGGAGGGGGAAGCACGCATGTCCGCGATGGTGCGCCGGCGACTGATCTCCCCGCCGAACTCGCGGACGCTACAGTCATGCGATGGCCGACGTCGTCGTGTTGAAGGGCGTCAGCTTTCGACCGTGCGAATAAAGCCAGACGCTGCTGCATAGCTACGCGTCAGACCATCGTAGGGCCGCGCCCCACGTCCGTTCGTGACAAGCCCAAGGCGGATTCGGACCAGTGGCCCCACGAGGCGTCACGTCCCGTGGAAGTCGCTGCCGATTTATCGAGGCGGCCCCGGCTGTGCCGACCATCGCGCCAGAGCGTGCCGGGCACGCGAGCGAGATTGGCGGAAGAAGACCGCCGCTCGGTGCAGCTGTGATCAGCGCTCGGACAGTGTCAACTGAGTCAGGTCGTAGCTCCTGTCCGACGTCAATCGGGAGCGACGCGTGATCGCCAGTAGGGCGCGGCTCGTCCTGCCTCGTGATCTACACGGCATCAGCCCCGATCGAGATCGCGCTCTGTACGCCTCAGCATTCGAGTTCGCGGTCCGATGTCGGACAATTTGCAGAAGTCTCCTGACGTCGGCGGGCGGCTCTGGCACGATGACCATGGCGGACTGGGTACTCGGCGCGGTCGGTTATCAGGAGTCTGCTGCGTGTTCCGAATTGCCGGCCACTTTGCCCTCTCGGAGGTCCTTGTCATGGCCAACGTCCAGCTCGGTCTTGCGGACAAGGTCGCGCTTCTATCCTTGATGTCTCTGGTGCATGAGGCCTCGAATGCCGACCTGCACGCTGCGTACGGCGTCACGATCGATCGAGAGTCGCGATCACGGCTGGAGAAGCACGGCTATGTCACTTGCCGGCGTGACAGCGGCCGGCCGGGTCGTCCGTACGTGCACGAACTCACCGAGCAGGGCTGGCGCCGAGGCCGCGAAGAACTGCGTGAAGCGCCGCCGGAGAAGGCGGGAAAGCCGTATCGCATCCTGTACGCGTATTTGAACCATATGGATCGGCTGATGACCCGGTTGGAGCTCGGCCTGGAGGACCTCCTTACCGTTGCGGGCGTGGGCGACGCGCCGCAACGCCAGGACGTCGAACAGCGCATCCGGACCGTCTATGCGGACCTTGCGAAGGAGCCGGGGTCTCCTGTGCTCTTGCGGCTGCTCCGTCAGCACTTGGCGGACATCTCGCGTGAAGAGGTCGATGCCGCGCTGTTGCAGCTCGTTCTGATGCCCGGCGTCTATCTGGAGCCTGAGCCGAAGCAGAGCATGCTGTCGGATGCCGACTGGCACGCGGCGATCACCGTCGGCGGTGAGGCAAGGCATCTGCTCACGATCGGCAGATCGTGAGGGACGCTGAGCGGCGCGGCCTTGCCGCGCTCAAATTCGACTGGGCGCCAACACACGACGATGTCTGGGTATCCAACTCCGCGCACGTCGAAGAACTCAACAGGCGGGCGGCCACGGTTATCCTCGCCGGCATCGACGAGATCGCTCGCAGTCCGCGTCGTAACCCTCTGGGCATCCCTCTCATCGGCCAACACGGTGCCGGGAAGACGCACATGCTGAGCTGGGCACGTGAGCAGGTTCAGCGTAAAGACGGCTATTTCATTCTCGTCGATCTTGAGAAGAACCCTGAGTTCTGGCGGAGCATCGTGGTGTCGCTGCTGGACGGGCTGCGCCGCGAGGACCCGCGCACGGATCAGCTGACCCTGCTGCTGGAGCGGCTCTGTCGCCAAGCCGGTACCGAGCCGGACGTCCGCGAACAGATTACAGGTCGGGAGCCGCTCACACCGTTGGCGCTTGCGCAGTTCATCCGGGACCTGCGGCGCATGGACAGCCGGATTGGTGGCGCGTGTCAAGACACCGCTCGCGCCCTCGCGTTGTATCGCGCCCAGGACTTCGATGCACAGGACCTCGCGGAGCGCTATTTGATGGCACGCGAGGACGACGCCGCGGACTGGGCGCATTGGGGAGTAAGACGCCTTGGGAAGTCGGCCCACGAGGTCGCCGCCGAGATCTCGCGGCTCATGTCACTTACCGGCCCGACGCTGCTGGCTGTCGATCAGATCGACACGCTGGTCTCCGAGATGGACGCCTCCTACGATGACGAAGGGGAGATAACCGTCCAGCAGGCTCGGCTCCTAGAACGGGCCGGCGACGGTCTGATGAGTCTGCGGCAGACGATGCCCAGAACGCTGATCATCGTCGCGTGCATGAATCAAACGTGGAGACTGCTGAAGCGCAAGTCCACCGAAGCAGCCGCGGACCGGTTTCGTTCGGAGCTGAGCCTTGGGCAGATCCCTTCCGCCGAGGTGGGCCGTGCGCTGGTGGCGGCATGGTTCCGGCCGCAGTTCGAGAATGCCGAGTTCGAACCGCCATACCCCACCTGGCCGATTCGGCCAGAGGCGTTCGCGAGCGCGCCTTTCTTCTCGCCGCGAGGCCTGTTGAAGCGTGTGGCCGCGCACATCGAGGACTGCCTCGCAGGCGATGAGCTTGTCGAGCTGGAGCGGCTCTCTGTCGGGTCTGAGACGGCTGTGTCAGGCGGTGTTGCTGTCCAACCTGCGGTATTGCAGAGCGCTCCAGTGATCGCGGAGCGTGAAGGTTTCGCCGCGTTGGACGCCAAGTTCGAGAGGCTGTGCCGCACGGCCGACACGACTCGCGCGTTCGAACGCGAACATGAGGACAGGGTCATGTCCTGGCTCCTTGCCGAAGGTCTCAATGCATGGAAAGTCGAGCAGGGACCGGCGGGCAACCAGTACTGGGTCGAGCCGGACGCCGCCGAACGAGGCTCATTCCACGCGAGGCTGCACCGCTCGCTCAACGAGGAGACCGAGGACGAAGCGCGCTGGGCGTTCAAGGCGATCTCCGCTGTCAACGCACGGGCAGCTCAAGCGCGACTCGACCGTATAAGAGGCCTGACCGGATCCGGGCCGGACTCTTCGAAGCGAAAGGCGTACGTGGTGCGCCGCGACGCTTGGCCCAGCGGGAAGGCCATGAGCAAAATGGTCGCGGACTTCATACAGGCGGGCGGTGTCGTGCTCAACGCCGATCCCGAGGACCTGAAGGTCTTCGCGGCGCTCGGCAAGATGAGGGAGGAGCAGGACTCGGACCTGGACGACTGGCTGGCCGTTCGTCGCCCAGCAAGTCGGACCGGCTTACTGACCGCTGTCTTTGGTCCGCCGCAGGGAGCCACAGCCGTGAACGTACAGCCGCCGGACCGCCCGTCCGCGGGAGGCGGCGCGGATGACAGTTCCAGGCCGGCGCCTGCTCGCGGCGCACCGCCCGCAGACGAGCCGGTTCATGTCAGCGCTCTGCCGATCGGCCGCACGGTTGATCGCGGCGCTCCGGTTCGCATGTCGTTGGAATCACTGCGCAAGCACACGGCGATCTTCGCCGGCTCGGGTTCGGGGAAGACGGTGCTGATCCGCCGCATCGTGGAGGAATGCGCCCTGCTCGGCGTATCCTCGATCGTGCTCGATCCCAACAACGATCTCGCGCGCCTTGGCGATCCGTGGCCCGTAACACCGCGGGGATGGGACGTCGACGATGCGGCGAAAGCCGCCGACTACCTCGCGAACACCGATGTCGTCGTCTGGACGCCACGGCGCGAGGCGGGACGTCCGCTGAGCCTGCAGCCCTTGCCGGACTTCGCCGCGGTCCGCGATGATCCGGATGAGTTTCGGCTCGCCCTCGACAACGCGGTCGCCACGCTCGCACCGCGTGCGCGCATATCCGGAGAGACAGCCAAGGCTGAGCGAGGACGCGCGGTCTTGCGCGAGGCCCTGGA
>Ga0070739_10005473_pt1 | contig 14458 bp, 8 predicted proteins | sample Coa_R1_7_FD_66445 | JGI IMG/M metagenome (GOLD analysis project Ga0070739, IMG submission 66445) | Surface soil microbial communities from Centralia Pennsylvania, which are recovering from an underground coalmine fire - Coalmine... | ecosystem: Environmental > Terrestrial > Soil > Unclassified ... | reverse complement strand
ATCGGTGACGACGGGCGCCACGAGCTCCAGGCTTTGGATGTTCCGGAGAATCTCGAATTGGCTGACAATCTCGTCCAGGAACAGCTCCGCTTGTGCTTTCCCATACGCACTCCCCAGCCCGTAGACCGATGCGCGTGGACTGGCCGTCAGCTCGTCAAACGGAATGTCGGAGAGAGAGATGCTTGCGGTGCCGGCAGCGAGTTCCTCCTCCTCGTCGGCTGGGGTCACAACGCCTTTTCCGTCGGCAGCGGCGGCGATGTCTGCAGGCGAGATGACTAGTTGTGCCAAGCGCCCGAGCGCGTCAAGTATCTCTGTGTCATCTCCGTACTCGAGCGGACTAAGTCCGCCCGAGTCAGGCTTAGTTGCCTTCCCACCAACGACGCCTAGGGCGGCGACATCGTGGATGACCACAAGATTGCTGCTATGTCCTTGCCATACTATGGAGACGCTGCGGGCGCCCCTCGCGACATCCTTGGCAACGGCGAACCCATGATCCACACTGGAGGGGGGGACAGGCACTCGGATTCCCGAGTCGAAGAGGAGTTCAGCACCGGGGGGCACTAGACCCCTCACGTGCACCCTCAGCTCACCTGCCGCCAGGGAAGCGCCAAGAATCTCGAACTCTGTAGGCTGGTGGCATTCCTCAGCCTCCGCCGTCGGGTCGACTTTCCACTGAACGCGACTGAAGGAGACTTGCTCCCCTAGACTGACTGGCCCTCCCGCACCAAAAAGGACTTCCACAAGACGGACTCCCTCTGAGAGTACGGCTATCTCGAAGTTGCCCCTAGGGTTCAGCGCTGTCCGAAGCAGGGCGGAGTCAGACAAGTTCGGCGATCCCGCCAGTAACAGGTCCGCTCCGTCTTCAAGCGATAGAACGAGTCCCTTTGCATGAACCATCTGCTCGGCTGACACATGGTTCTCGATCTCCGGAAACGACCACGTCAGGCCCGCATGTGCGGATACGACATCTGAAAGCGAATCCGGCTCGATGCCGGTGACCCCAGGCTGGAGTGCCAACTGAATCTCCTGGGGAGCGAACCATTCGATTACGCGACGGAGTGCGGTCAATGCTTTGTCCGTGAAGGGCGACCAGAGAGTCGCTTTGCGCACACATTTGTCGCCCACGCGGTCTTTGAGCTGCTGGAGCAGAGGTACGTCTAGGTTGTGAATCAAAGAAGGATTTCTTGTGTTAGTACCCAGGTAGGGGAACGCCTGAACCATGGCATCCAAACGCGCGACTAGAAGCGGATCGGGTGCAAGCTTCTCGGCAACTCGCCGACACAGTCGCCATGCGGTCGCGGCTGGCCCTTGTTCGTCAGAGTTGGACCAGGACCAGGTGCTGAAGAGTTCGGCTCCTGTGCTGACACTGCTCCTTGTCAGATTCCCACTGCCAACGAGCAATCGGCCGCCCTTAGGTCCGACACCCAGAAGCAACTTGGCGTGGAAAGCTCCGGCCACTCTTCCCTCGTGCAGGGAATACGTTACTCCGGCGTGCTGCACGTCGCCGGCTGAAATCCATCCCGGCAGTCGCCCTTGCAACCAGGCCCCGTCGACGACGACTGATATGTTGGTGGCTCCTCCGTCGAGAAGCATGCGGAGAAGATACGATTCAAAGAACGGAAGGTCAAACGAATACGTGAAGGCCGCGACTTGCTCCCACCGCGCCGACTCAAAGACGCTGACCATACGAATTGGCTGCGCAGTCATCAGCTCCAAGTCAGCCATATAGAACACTTCGCCCGCGTTGCGTTAGTTCGTGAGACGGCTCCCCGATTGGTCCCGTGATCAAACCCAACTCGGAGAGAGCTTCGGTGAGAGCGTCGAAGCGGATGCTTATCGAATTGAGGCCTGTATCGCCGAAATCGACGAATCTAAGGCCGCCGTCTTCCTCGTAGAAACGGAAAGTGTCCTCAGGTAACTTCGCTCGGGCAATTCGCAGGTGCTGGCGGACGATGAACAGACGAACTAGACCGACGAGAGTTTCGTGCAGCGAGTCGCCTCGCTTAAGGCATTCCTCGAGTCGTTGAAAGACATAACCGGTCCCTCCGCGCTCGACCATGCCTTCCTGCAGCATCACGGTCTCGCTTGCATCGAGACCATCGGTGGCCTGTCTACAGGCTATCCGTCTCTGAGCTAGGAGTAGAGCCATGGCCGCTAGGGCGGGTGTATTCGGTGCTGTTCCGCCCTCGCACATCAGCACTAGCCGCGATTCACGCGGAATGTCACCCGGAGCCCGCATAATCGGCCACGACTCGCGAGCGACTACGGAATCGAAAAATGTCGCGACCTCAGTGAGGGGGACGTCGGGGATTCGACCGACCGGTCCGCCGGGGAATGGCGGAACCTCCAACTGTGCCAGCTCAGTGAAGTAATCGCTCAACGATAGCGCTGCGAGCAGTCCTCCCTGCATCTTGCCCCAGCGGACAAGGTGCACGAACACCGCGTTGAGACTTGCTACCACCAACTCACGCATCTGCACCATCCACCAGCGTCGCCAGACAGCTTCGAAGTCCGTGCTAGCCTTCCAGATCATGCTGTCGCCTGTTGATCTGTAGTAGAGGTACTCCCGGTATCTGCGATCGGTTATGGCCTCCGTCGACGTGGCGTCGGCGAACTCCAAAAGCATACGAACTGTGGCTGCTCGCGTTGTGTGCTGCGGCATCGTTTCCTGAACGCGTCCCAACAACACGTCCGTGAGAGTGCTCTGTTCCGTGGGGAAGCTCCCAAGTCTGCAGAAGCAGCTCGCTTCGGCTAGTTCTTTCAAAACTCCGACGGGGATGGAGCCTTCCACGTGATCCGCATACTCTCTCACGTACGTCGTCGTTTCTATCGCCGTCGCGAACGTGTCGGCCACGTGCGCGCCCAGGTCCCCGAACGGAGCGTCAATTGAAGTCTTCGGATTCGCGTTCGCGGCGAGGATCAGTCCGATGTCGATCATCCCGCCCCGATAGATCTGACCGTATCCGCCCATTGCCTGCTGCAGGTAATCGATATCGAGCGGAACGGGATCGTCATCGTTGGGATGATCCCGTAGCCAGTTACTCAGTTTGATTTGCCCAACAACACCGCCCAGCTCGGGGTGGCGTGGGCAAAGCAGCGCCGCGCATGCGAAGGCGATCTCCCGGCTCCTCATGTACCGTCCGAGAGCGCGCATGGTCTGTGGCGCGTAGCCTCGGTCCCAGAACTGCTTAATGGCGTAGGTGTAGATGCTCCAGTACCGAGGATGCCGGAACAGGACCGGAATCCCGAAGGCCAGTTGGTCCAGCTGGCTCATCGCAACCGCTTCTAGACCGAGCGGATATCGGCCTGGGGTCTGATGGAATGACGGGATCGTCCAGCGTGGCGCGTCAGCCATTTGTATGGCTATAAGTCTCCCCCGTGCCTCTGGCCCACAGACCGTTATGGGTGGGTACGGATAATTGTTGGCCACGGAGAGTGGAGACGGCCATTGGATGCCGGCGACCCGCGGCAGTCAAATGCCAGCAGCCGGAGTATCGGATCACTATGGAATAACGCGTCAAATCGCGTCCTGGCGCCTCAACGGGCCATCCCAGTTTCCGTCCGCGACCTTCTCCAATCTTCAATCTTCCGCGGGCTTGACGGGTTCAAGGGTGGCAGCCGGCCTTCCCCCAACTCCCATCGAAGATCCTCCTGCAACTTCAGTTTGGTCCGTCTTGTCAAGAGGTGAATAAGCTTTGAGGCTACCGCTGCCCTTTCAGGCGAGGACGCCGAAAATGTCGGGGTAGCGCAGCACTTGCTCGTCAAGTGGATGATCGTATCGAATCGCCACAACTGGGTGGCCTCGGTTCTCCAGCTCGAGTCGAACTTCGTCGTCGTGAGCTCGTTGACGCTCGTCGTCATGCGCCGGACCGTCAATGAACAGGCAGATGTCAGGGAGGCCGTCTCGGGTGTAGGCAAAGTCCGGCTGGACGAAGAGGCCGGATAGTTGGTGCTGTCCGAGATCTGGGAGGCGCAGATGGTTGGCGCCCAGAAACTCAAGGAACGACCGCTCAAGAGAAGAGGCCGGATCGACTCTGTCGAGCAACCACGCAAGCTGCTCGTCGTAGGACCTCTCCTGAGTCATGGCCAGCGCTGACGAGCCTGCAAGCCGAAGCAGGAGATCGCGGACCAGGAAGCGATCGAGCTGTCGGTGGTCCCGCTGGTTGGTGTAGCTCAGGAGACATTCGTAGCACGCGGCGCACTCTTTCGCTTCCTTGGTGTCGAGCTGCTCGCCTGTGTCGGGATCGAAATGGCATGCGACAAGCGCCTGCCGAGCGATCTTCGAGAAAGCTGCCGGGTCCTCAGCGATTCGCTCCCAGACACCGGTGCCACCTTCAGCCGCCTCCCACAACAGGATGCGTTGCCGGGAACCGCTGCCGACCAGCAGCGGCTGAACTTCGTTCTCCTCGATCTGATACTCGAGCCTGATGCCGAGATCGAGAGCATACAGGAGGGTTTTGAGAGAAGCATCCTCACGGCCGCGGTGCGGTGAAGAAGCCGGAGCGTCCAACGCGGGGACATCCATCAGGAGGATGTTGCGGCTGTCTCTGACGAACGGTCTCACGTCGGTGAGGACCTTGCCGCCGTCGCCCGTAAACTCGTCCTCGTCGGGGTCGTCATCCGGCTTCCGCCAGTCGCCCGTGTCGAGGGTCAATGTAAAGCCAGGATTTTGCGAACGGCGTGACCCGTTGTTGATTTGCCAGACGGATGCGCCGGACGCGTAGGAAACCTCCATGATCGTTTCGCCGGCCGCGTCGACGACCTTGCTCCGTCGAGGCATACGATTGGGCGCGAAGCGGTAGTGAGTGGAGATGTTGTAACCCGACCGCGTGCGCTCTTCCTCGGAGGAGGTGATGCGTTCCGAACGCCGGGTCCGGATGGTGGGTTGGTCAAGAAGACGCTGAGGGTACGAGAAGCTCGGACCTTCAAGGCGCGATCCGCACCCTTCGCACAAGTCGACATTCTGCGCAACTTCTCCGGGATGGATGTACCCACACACACCGCAGACCTTGGCTCGTGTAAGGCGAGATTCGAGCTTCTCACCGGTAGGCAGACACCAGGTGACGATGTTTTTCTGTCCCTCGTGGTAGATAATGTTCCGCGGTCCGAACTCTGACAAGGCAAGAAATCGGGGCCGCGCGATGGTTTGAACGTCATCACCAACGCGGACGAGCGCCCGAAGAGGTTGTGGGGGAAAGTTGTAGCCAGGCAAGAATCCCTCGCTGGCCAGGTAGCGGTACGGGTAAAAGTCGCTCTCACCGCGTTCATCTCTGCCATCGGAGGAGTTCAGGAGCAAACGGATCTCACGCTGCGCCTCAGCCTGCCGAGCTTCCGCGGCTGCTTCCTCGTCCTTGTCGAGCTTCTTGCCGAGGTTGCGGAGGTCAATGGTTTTGCGTGCGCGCTCGAGATCGACCCAGGCGCCCTCGTACAGTTCGCGCCATCGCGCCATAGCGGCATCGAATTGACGCGGAGCGTCTTCAACGAGTTCATCCAGCCACGAGTCGCTGTACCAGGAGGATCGCGCAATGATCGAGCTCTCACCTCCGACGACGGAGCGAAATGCCAGCTTCAGCTCCTGTTTGCTCCGTTCTGATAGCTCTAGTCGTGCGGCAAACTCGGATTGGAGCGGCTCACCGGCTGTTTCGAGATCGAGAAACTCAGCCATGGAGCTGCCAAGGGAAGCGCCGACGGTTGAGAGCCAGAGCGCGTGAAAGTGCGCCTCGACCAGCTCGCGGTTGGCTAGATCCATGCGGGCGGGCTTGACCGAGCCGGCGATCATCTCGGTTCTGCGTCTAAAGAAGTGCTCGTCGTGTGCGCTGCCCTGACTGCAGAAGGTGAGGACAAGGGCGGGCCGTCCACCGCGTCCGGCCCGGCCGCTGCGCTGAGCATAGCTGGCGGGACTGCGGGGCACGTTCCGCATGTGGACGACGTACAAATCCGAGATATCGATTCCGAGCTCCATGGTGGGGGAGCAGAAGAGTGCCGGCAGCTGACCCTCGCGGAACTGCTTCTCTCGCTCGATGCGCTTGTCCGCGACGACCTGCGCGGTGTGCTCTTTGCCCCTGAGCCGCTTCAGGTTCGGCGAGCGGGAACCATAAAGACTGGCAAAGAAAGCATTGGGATCGGAGCCTACCTCTTCTTCGCGTCGTGACTGGCTTTGCCGGAAGCGAACGGGATCGGGAGGAGGAGCCTTCCCGTCGCCCTCGCACCAGCGAAGTGAAGCGCCGATGATCTGAACTCCATACTCCTGACCCTTGAACATCGCCGGCCGCAGCAGGTGACCTCGCAGCACGTTGACCATGCCAAGGACCATCGCTCTGGCCTCGTCGGTATCGAATCCGTGCGGTAAGCCCCACACCTTGGCCATGCGCAAGTACTTGCCGATACCCGAGGTCGGACCAAGACTGACGGTAAAGGCTCCATATGGAACCTCGACATCGGAATCGGGGAGAACGGCAACCGATGCCCGGTGCAGGTTCTCCTTGCGGTCGATGGTCCATGGATCGCGCAGCCACGAGTTGGCGCCTGACACGATCTTCTTGATCTGGTCTTCACCAAACGGTGCGGCCTCAATGACCAGCCGGCTCCGTAGGTGATCGAGGACGGCCCTAAGAATCTTCTCTCGACGTATGCCATCGATTTCCTCAAGGCCTGGGCAACCGCGCCAGAGATCGTCGTCGAGTGCAAGCTTGGGTAATCCCGCGTACTCAATGCGGAGCAGTCCCGCCTGTTCCAGGTTGGGCTGGGCAACTCGCCAGGCCCGTCGGAGGTCCTCGAACGCTCGGTATTCAAGAAGGTCGACCATAGCTCGTCTGGCTCCGTCGTAGCCGGGCCCCGCGTTGACCGGCGTGGCCATGAACTCATCCGGGGCGAGGCCGAGGGCATCGAACGCTGCCGTGCCCAGCTGATGCGGCTCGAGACTGGTCTTCTGTTGGACCGCTCGGGCGAGCGCACCACGCAGCAGGGCGATCTGGACAAAGTCGTTGAGATGTCCGGCCTGCAGCGATGCGTCCTGCCGGTTGTCGGTGAACGAGAGCACCTTGCAGGCGTCCGGCTCAACGCCCTGCGCTGTCATCTGCATTGTGGCCGAGGCTGTGGTGATCGTGGTCGCCGTCGACCGTCCTGTCTGGCTCAGGGTGGCCAGTTTGACGAAATCGCTGGTCATCGTCTTCTCGTAGACGGTGCGGCAGTTGAGGCAGATGAGAAAGGGCTTCGGAACCCACCAGCCCTGAACGCCAGTAGAGTCAGCCTCGCCGTCGAGCTGCGCGTTCTCCGAACCGCTGGCGAGCGAGATTGAGCCGTTAGGGGAGACGACGAACTTCTGAGGAACCCAATCCTGGAGGCTCTTCTTTATTCGCGAGCCACTCTTGCGGACTTCGAACCAGGAGTCGGGAAGATCTTCTTCGCCACCCCAGAGCCCCTCTCGGTCCGGGGCGAAGTATCCGGTTCGACCCGGGACCTCGTCGCCGAAGCCAGACAACGTTTCCGTTCCCGGCAGTAGGGTTTCACCCTCGAGCGAGCACAGGTAGTACTCCTGACCGCATTCGCGGCAGAACGCAAGGGGATAGAGCAGTGTCTCCTTCTCGCCCGGCGCCCAGTAGCCTGCGGTAACTGTTGGTTGTCGTCTCTCAGGGGTAGCGATTGGGCAGTAGATGGTTCGCCCAGAGGCTAGGAATTGATGCAGGCGAAATGCGAAAACGGGATCGCCTGACTCGAGGCTGGCCCGGCTGCCGGCGTCCAGAACGGCCTTGAGGGCATCCCGACATTCGCCCTGAGGGAGGCCGCTCTCCTCGGCTAATCGCTCGACGCCCTCGTTGAACGTCGTTGGAGCTTGGCGAACCAGGCCGTCGTCTGTCTCGGTTACTCCGAAGCACTCCTCGATCCACCGCGAGAGCCCATGGGATCGAACTTCCTGAGCACTGGGGCCAGGCACCGTAGCCTTGATAGTGGCAGCAAGATCTCCTGACGTGTGAGCTTCGACCGGATTGGCGATACGTTCGAGGCTTTCTCCGATGACGTTGTCCGGTAAAACCTCAACGCCGAACAACGTCGAAGCAACGTCAGCTACAGCGCGATCACGGGACGCCTTGCTGGAGCCGCTGGCAACGGTGGCGCTCGTGCCGACAAAGCGCAGATCCTTGCTGGCTTTCTGAGCGACGCGCCGGAGCAACATAGCGACGTCCGCGCCTTGACGACCGCGATAGAAGTGCATCTCGTCGACGACAAGAAATCGCAGGTCCCGCGTGGTCGTTGCCAGCAGGTGCCGTTCGTGGGGCCGAACGAGCATGTACTCCAGCATCACGTAGTTGGTCAGAAGGATGTGGGGAGGATCCTGTTTGACTCGCTCTTTCTCTTCGTCATCCTCTTGGCCGGTGTAGCGGGCAAAGCGGAGCGGCGTATCGGGCCAATTCTGTTCCTGCAGCCTCTGGAGGTTCTCAAGCTGGCTGTTTATAAGAGCATTCATCGGGTAAACAATGACGGCCCGGACTGAGTGGTGCGCCGGATTGTTGCGGAACACATGGTCCGCCACCGGGACCAGGTACGTCCAGCTCTTGCCCGATCCCGTGCCGGTTGTAACAACGTAGTTCTCGTTCCTGGCTGCTGCCTCAACTGCTTGCTCCTGATGCCGGTACAGCCGGAAGTCATGCCCGAAGAACCTTGCCGTCTGTGGCGAGATTATTCCTCGCTCGGCTAACTGACCAAGAGTTGATCCGCGGACAAAGGCTGGATTCAGCTGGAGGACAGCGTCGGGCCACGGCTCGCCCGACTCCAGTTGGGCACGCACAAAGCGGTCGAGTTGCTCGTCGCGAATGCGGACGAAGCTCTCGAAGTACTCCCGGTACTCACCAACAACGCGGTCACGAAGGTCGAAGACATCAAACGTCACGACGGATGGTAGCAACCGTTGCCAAAAAAGGCCTGCGTTACGCGTTCTTGGGACGAGGTATCAGCCCCAGAAAAGACTGGAAGGTGTCCTCCTCCTTCGCTTGGGCAACGACCCGATCAACGAATTCATCTGTGTAGACGTAGTCGTGATGGGCGGAGTCGTAATGACAAAGCGTCTCATCCGTACGCTCAGGATGAGGATCACCCTTTGGTGGCCGTGCATTGAGTGCCCGCCAGGCTCTGGGCATGTGGCTGCTCGCCGCGAATTTGTAAGGAATCCGGTCTTGAATCGCAGCTGCGGCAGCCTTGGGTAGCATGCCGCCCTGATTTGCGACTGGAACGGGACGATCGCGGTCCCTAACTATCACCGTGCCTGACTGCGCCAGTTGCTCAAGGCGCTCCCGCTCTTCGGGTGAGAGTTGATCGGACCGAACGAATGTGAGGGAGACGTCGGCGGCCGTCTTTGGGCTAGTCTTTTGGATCAGGTGCACCCGGAATTCATACTGCTCGTGGTTCAGGACGGCAGGTTCGAGATTAGCTTCGAAGTCGGCGAGAAAGCGCCGCATCTTCTTTGGCAGGTTCTGCTGGGCTGCGGCAATTCGGCGTGCACCTTCCGGAGTAAAGGTTCCTACGAAGATAGGGAATCTCAGGGCATCGGCGAGCGTCTCGGCATTTCCGAACCACGTTACGAGGAGATTTTCGAAGTTGAGTAGCAGAGCCTGAGCATAGCCGGCGGTGCCTATGGTGGTTGCTTCTTCATAGCGGTGCTCGATCTTGTTACGCATACCGATGGTGAGCTCCAGGTTCTTTCGGATGGGAGACTCCGGCAGCCACTGTTCCGAAACGAACTTCGCAAGATCCCAGGTTTTGGGCTCGCCATCAACGCGCTGGAAGGGCGCGTTCGGTCTGTTTGACTTCCTATAGTGATATCCACGCCGATCCTTTTGGTACAGAGCCTGGAACATGTAGAGCCATGCGAGATGCATATGAACGAAGTAGGCTTCCAGGCGCCTCGGCTTGGCCGGCTGGTTGTACATGTCCGCGGCCAGAAGTGCTTCCTCCCTTGCGGCAGCCAAGGTTAGTCGCCACTTGGCTTTCAACCTTCCCCGTCTCCTTTCGTGTTGCGCGCTCGGCCGAAAGTGAAGGACTACGCCGAATGGCCGCAGTCAGAACAATAGTCTTGAAGGCCATGGTTAAGGATCCAAAGCGCCATGACCCCCGCGAAAACCTCCATGCATTGCGCGTCAATGCCGATGCCCTTGAGGATGACTCCGGTTAGTGTCATCGCGTTGGCGAGGGTTACGGAACTCGTAATCGTCTGGCGAGAGGCTTCAGCACATACCACTTCTCGCAACCGCTGGTTTCCCGTCATCCATGCCCGGCCGGCGCGTGCGATAGGCGAGCGGCCACGTCACGCCCGCCGGCACCCATGGCCGAAGCTGGCACCCACCCAGGGCCCTGAGCATATGTCCCTACGATCGCCTCCAATTCGAACTGGGAGCTGCTCATGAAACCTTCAATGGCACGCTCGATCTGACGCTGGCGGATATCCTCGGTGAGGCGCTCACCCATCGCCGGACATCTCTTCCTCAGTTTCTCCATACGAGACCCACATTCCACGTGCACGGGCCTGTTCTGGCCAGTCCACCGGATCGCCCACGAACGGGTCTATTCCGAGCTCCCGCAACCACTCATTGACCAGGTTGACGCACTGCGCACCATACGGGTTTGGGCCAAGCGTCCCGGTGTCGTATAGGGGTTTGCCTTTCCACTTCTCCATGAAGGCACGCAGCTTTGCCTCGATCTCTTCGTCAGTCATGGGTCTCTTTCGGTCCCCTAAACAGCCGGTCAGTCAGGCCAACTTGATATAGCGAAACTTGCAGCTCTGGCCCAGGTCGAAGTCGACCCACGCGAAGTAAGCGCGGAAGCCCTGTCTTCGAACGGGTTGGGATTCGACCGACCGTACAGTCCCGTAGCCGAACAGCTCGTGGTAGACCGCCTGTCCCTGATCGATCTGCTTCGAATGCAGGAGTCGGATCAGATCGGGTGGATCCTTTTCAACGATGTGAGGTGCGGGCAAGACCGCCTTTCCGCCGAGGCCTTCTCCCGCTACCAACCGCGCGACTTCGATGGATACCCGAGTCAGATACTCATAGTCCTGGAGCTGGTGTGCCCAGGCAATCGGGATGGCTCGATATCCGAGGCGGGCGCCAAGTATTCCGCCAACAAAGCCGCCGATTGTATCCGTGTCGCTGCCGAGAAGGTTTATTGCAGCGGTGACCGCCCGACCTAAGTCATCAGGAGAGTACAAGGCCAGAAGAATCCCCGCGAAGACCGTCCCCAGACCGGATCCTCGTGTGGCGGGGGAAAAGCAGCCGAGCTGCTCCATGGTTTGCTTGCCATAGCCGGGTTCGGTCGTCAGGACTAGGCGGAGGCCGTCCTGTGCCTCGGCCTTTGTTCGCTCCCATAGCGACATGAAGCTGGAGGTCCCGTCGGGCCTGGCACGGAGCCAGTCGGCCAGTGGAGCAGTATCCGGAACTGACCATCCCGCCACGTCGTTCTGTACTCCTTCCACCACCGTTCGAAGCGCCGTGCCCTGATGGTCAAGTGCCACCCTTCGGATCACCTCAGCGTAAATCAGCGCCCCCAGGATGGCTCGGGGATGTCCATGCGTAACGATGGCAGAGTGCCAGACGCCGCGTACCATCCGGTTACGATCTCTAAGGTTCGAGAGGGCAATCGGTCCGACTCTCATTGCGGCCCCGTTTGCGCCGGACTCCCAAGACAGGAGCTTCTCCCGTCGATGAGTGTAGGAAAAGAAATTGCGATTCCATGCCGTCGTGCGCCTGCTTAAGCAGCGCGCGGCATGGGTGATGGTTGAACCAGCGCCCCTGGAGTAATCGAGCCACAGCGGTAGCTCGCGTTTCGCGAAGTGCTCCACATCGAGTTCGCCATCGCCTTCCAGAGACCTAGCTATTGCAAGAGTCAATTGCGTATCGTCGGAGTACTCGCCAGGACCTATGTCATCCCTGTAGCCGAAGAACCTACCCCCCGAGGTTTTGTGCCACGGCCGATAGTTAGTAACGGTATCGAGGCCATACAGGTCTTGGAGATGCTGACGGCCACGCACAAACTCAGTGACCCATCCGAGTGCGTCGGCCGCTGCAGTGCCTATGAATGAGCCTGCAATACGGTCAGCGATCAGATCTTGTTCAGTGTCCCGCTGTTCAACAAGCACAGTAGCAGTCATGGGCGCACCCTCAGCGTTACCTCATAGTCCCCTGGGAATCTGAAACGATCAAGCTGCCCAACCGAAACGCGCAAACGCGCCGATGGCCGCAGATCGGCCGGAATTGAGATCTGGGTCAAGGCGGGGACCCAGTAGTCTCGCGCCTCGTTATCACAGAAGATGAGGCCACGGGCGTGATTGAGGGGTACACCGCTTGGGACCATAATCTCGGCCATCTTGTACGCTCCGTATGTTTCCGGGTTGGGAAAGCATGCCTCAAAGGCTTCGATCTCGGACATTGCCCTGATCTCGTCCACCGTGTAGTCGGAACGTGCGCTATTCGTCGGACAGAAGAGCACGCCCGGCAGCGAGCAGACACCCTCGGCATCGAGAATTACGATGGCGAACTCCTCACCGTGCTGTTTAAGCATTCCCCACGGAGCCATGAAGGCACAGCAGACCACGTCGGAAAACGCCTCCTTGCGGCCCTCCGCTCCCCAATAGTGCTCATGCTCTGGCTCCTCAATCCCTCGGCCCTGGCGCTCTGACCACGAAAGAATGGCACCATGGGCGAGGATCGAAGGCAGTCGATGGCATGGTGTCATATGACAGATACACGGTATCCGCCTCCTCCTCAGGGCAGCGATGACTTCCTGGCTCGAGGTCGCCTCCAATCATTTCGGCAGATTATAGAACACCCGTACTACTTTCTGATGAGATCAGGATCGGAGCTCCCAGCGGACTAGACCTCCGCGGCCTCCGGACGATCACGAGTGAGCGACCCCTCGAAACTTAGTATCGGGATTGCGCTTCGCGTCTATGTATAAGGCAGAAGACATCGACGCCTCTGGCGTCTTCCCGCTGGTCACAAGGTCACCCGATTTCAAGGCTCATGAAGTTATCTCCTCGACCGTCAGGGGTTGTCGAGCCCTCCGCAGCACTTCCTGCGCTGCAGCCAAGTATCCTCCGGACTTCCAACGCGGCTTAGTCACCTTTGCCTCCTTAGATGAGCTTGTGCACGGTATCACCTGGGTTACACACCGGCATTCACATTCGAGTCGCAGGGCTCGACATCATTAACCGATCAACGTCTTCCTGGTCAAGGCATCCTGGAAGTCGAGCGACTCAGAGATCGTGCGGTAAGCCTGACCGGATTGAGTCGCCTCGCGCAAGGCAGCCCTGACGTGGAAGATGGTCTCCTTCGTCCTGTAGCTACCAATCAGTCGCGTCTCCCTCTCTCTGATAACCGGGAATGTGTCCATTACATGGTTAATCTCATCGTCCTCCAATCCATAGAGATAGAAAAATGCAGCGTCCAGTTCTCGACGCAAGACAAACCGACGGCTCGGGTTCCAGCTGAATGGAGGGCCAGTCCAGCCAAGATCGTGAGCCAAAGGTCGTAAGTCGGAGGCCGTGAAGGACAGCTCCAATACGCGCGAGGCAATCCAATGCGACAGTAGTTCACGATCCGTCCATGGCGCCTCTGAGTCAAATGCGGATGGGTGAGGTATTGCGAACTGAGAGAGATACCCAAACGTGAGATTTATCCCTGCAACCTTCTGCCGTGCTACGTAGTCGCTGACGTAGGAGGCCAGACACGCCTGCAGGCAAGCTATGTGGATTGGGTCTTGACTCGAAAGGATCAACGGCATGCTGTGGCCAACTGCATAGGCGGGGAGGAAGGCCGATATCGTCGTCCTTTCGTCGGTAGCTCTGCATACGTTCCTGAACCCAAGCAGCCACTGACGCGGCCATCTTGTATCGAGCCTAGAAGTAACCTCGGCGCTTGCAACCCAGTAACGAGGCAGAGGTAGCTGATGGGGACTTTGCTTCTCCGTGTCGGTAATGTCCCTAACATCCCCATCAAAGCGGTAGGTGGCCCAGCGGTGATCGAACTGATGCAGCATTTTGGCTTCATACAGCGGAAGGTAAGTCTGCCCCCTCAACTGAAAGACATTCTCTTCGAGCCGATATTCTTCCCGTTCCAACTGACTTCGCGTGCGGAAGAGGTGGGAGTCGTTGGACATGTGGAACATTGCGAGGAAGCGGATGCCCCATGGATTGCCGTCCTCGCCCTTGGCCTCGTCGATGAGCACGGGTACGCGCTCGTAAATTCCTTTCGTAATCTGGGCGTCGCGGCGGGTACGAAAGATCGGGCAGGTCTTCGTGTTCGGATTCACCAAGGCGATGTCGTCGGCTGTCAGGGTGAAGCGGCGGTCCGGATCTCGCAGATCCTCAGGTCGCTTCGCAAAGAACACGAACTCCGGCTTGGGCTCATGCAGACCAGGGCCGGTCACTGTGAGGAGGCAGAATGCGTGGACATCCGCTCCTGTGAAGATTTTT
>Ga0070739_10005472_pt1 | contig 14459 bp, 18 predicted proteins | sample Coa_R1_7_FD_66445 | JGI IMG/M metagenome (GOLD analysis project Ga0070739, IMG submission 66445) | Surface soil microbial communities from Centralia Pennsylvania, which are recovering from an underground coalmine fire - Coalmine... | ecosystem: Environmental > Terrestrial > Soil > Unclassified ... | reverse complement strand
CGCGAACATCCGGCCGGTGCGGCCGAAGCCGGTCTGCACCTCGTCGACGACGAGCAGGATCCCCTCGCGGTCGCAGATCTCCCGCACGCCGCGGATGAACTCGGGCGGCGCCGGGATGAAGCCGCCCTCGCCCTGCACCGGCTCGAGCACGATCGCGGCCACGGTCTCGGCCGCGACCTGCGTCGCCAGCGACCGTTCGAGCGCGGCGAGCGCGTCGGCCGAGCCGACGCCGCGGTACTCGTTCGGGAACGGCACGCGGTAGACCTCGGGCGCGAACGGCCCGAGCCCGGCCTTGTACGGGTGCGTCTTCGACGTGAGCGTGAGCGAGAGCAGCGTCCTGCCGTGGAACGCCCCCTCGAAGCCGATCACGGCCGGGCGGCCCGTGAAGCCGCGCGCGAACTTGACCGCGTTCTCGACCGCCTCGGTGCCGGCGTTGAAGAACGCCGCCTTCGAGGGGCCGGAGAAGGGCGCGATCGCCGTCAGCCGCTCGGCGTAGGCGACGTAGATCTCGTACGGGACCATCGTGAAGTCGGTGTGGAGGAAGCGCTCCGCCTGCTCCTGCACCGCGGCGACGACGCGCGGATGCGCGTGGCCGACGTTGAGGCAGCCGACGCCGCCGGTGAAGTCCACGTAGCTGTTCCCGTCGACGTCGGTGACGCTCGCGCCGCGGCCCTCGGCGATCACGATCGGGAGGTAGATCCCGAGCGGGTCGGCGACGACGCGCTTCTTGCGCTCGAGGATCTCCTGCGAGCGCGGGCCGGGAATCGCGGTCTTCAGGTCGATGGCGCGGGTCACCGCCATGCGCTCACCCTAACGACAGCGCGAGACGCGGATCGGGGAGAATCGCCGCATGGTGCTCTCCGACGCGACGATCGCGCGCCTGCTGGCCGGGGGGCGGATCGAGATCGATCCCTACGACGACGCGCTCCTCCAGCCGTCCAGTGTGGACGTGCGCGTCGACCGGCTCTTCCGCGTCTTCCACAACAACCGCTACCCGTTCATCGACGTCAAGCAGGAGCAGGCGGAGCTGACCGAGCTCGTCGAGGTCGACGAGGAGCATCCCTTCGTCCTGCACCCGGGCGAGTTCGTGCTGGGGTCGACGCTCGAGCGCGTGCGCCTGCCCGACGATCTCGTCGCGCGGCTCGAGGGGAAGTCGTCGCTCGGCCGGCTCGGGCTGCTGATCCACTCCACGGCCGGCTTCATCGACCCGGGCTGGGACGGGCACGTGACGCTCGAGCTCTCGAACGTCGCCAACCTGCCGATCACGATCTACCCCGAGATGAAGATCGGGCAGATCTCCTTCATGCAGATGACGGAGCCGGCCGCGACGCCGTACGGCGCGGACTCGCTCGGCTCGAAGTACAAGGGCCAGCGCGGGCCGACGGCGAGCCGCTACTGGCAGAACTTCGGCCGATGACCGTCCTCGTCACAGGCCCCACGGGGTTCATCGGCCCGCACGTCGTCCACGAGCTGCGTGCGCGGGAGGTGCCGGTGCGCGCGCTCGTCCGCGACGCGGCCCGTGCGTCGAAGCTCACCGCGTGGGGCGCCGAGCTCGCGGTCGGAGACGTCACGGATCCTGCCTCGCTCGCCGCGGCCTGCGCCGGAGTCGACGCCGTCGTGCATCTCGTGGCGATCATCCGCGGCCGGCCGGAGGACTTCGAGCGCGTGATGGCGCAGGGGACGCGGAACGTCGTCGCGGCGGCGCGGGATGCGGGCGTGCGGCGATTCGTCCTCGCCAGCGCGCTCGGCCTCGACGAGCGGACGAAGGACGCGGTGCCCTACTACCGCGCGAAGTGGGAGATGGAGCAGGCCGTGCTCGGATCGGGGGTCGAGCACGTGATCTTCCGGCCGAGCTTCGTCTTCGGCCGCGAGGGCGGCGTCCTCCCCACCTTCGTCCGGCTCGCGCGCTTCGCGCCGGTGACGCCGATCGTCGGCCCGGGCACGGAGAGGCTCCAGCCGATCTGGGTCGACGACCTCGCCGCCTATTTCGCGGCGGCCGTCGGCGAGCCGGCGGCGGCGAACCGGACATTCGAGCTCGGCGGCCCGGAGGCCGTGAGCTGGAACGAGTTCTGGGCGCGGCTGAAGCGGACGCTCGGCTCGCGGCGCCCCTCGCTCCACGTGCCGTTCGGGGCGATGCGCCTGCAGGCGGCGCTGACGGAGCGGCTGCCCGGCGCGCCGGTCACGCGCGACCAGCTGACGATGCTGGCGCTCGGCGACAACGTCGTCTCCGATCCCGCCGCGGTCGAGACGTTCGAGCTGCCGCTCGTCCCGCTCGACGAGCAGCTGCGGCGCGCGACGTGAGCTCCCGCGGCGTCGTCTACGCCGAGCCGGGTGCGGCGCCCGCGGTCGAGGAGCTGACGGTCGACCCGCCCGGCGCGCGCGAGGTCCTCGTCCGCGTACACGCGTGCGGCCTCTGCCACTCCGACCTGCACGTGGTCGAGACGAACGGCTGGGGGATGCGCTTCCCGATCCTGCTCGGCCACGAGGGCGCAGGCGTCGTCGAGGAGGTCGGCGCGGACGTGACCTCGGTCTCGCCCGGCGACCGCGTCGTCCTCGCCTGGCGCGCGCCGTGCGGCGAGTGCCCGGGCTGCCGCCGCGGCGACCCGCGCCGCTGCTCCTCGCAGCTGCGCGCGAAGCGGCGCCTCCACCGCGCGGCCGACGGCGCGCTCCTCACGCCCGTCCTGCGCTGCGGCACGTTCGCCGAGCGTGCGATCGTCCACGAGGCGTGCGCCGTGAAGATCCCGGAGGAGCTGCCGTTCGAGCAGGCGTCGCTGCTCGCGTGCGGGTTCTCGACCGGCGCGGGCGCCGCGCTCTGGACGGCCGAGGTACGGGCGGGCTCCTCCGCAGCCGTGATCGGGTGCGGCGGCGTCGGGCTCGCCGTCGTCCAGGGCGCGAAGCTGGCCGGCGCCGGGCGAATCGTCGCCGTCGACGTCGCGGCGGAGAAGCTCGCTCACGCGCAGGCGCTCGGCGCGACGGACGTGGTGGACGCGTCCGAGGCGGACGCGGTGGCGGCGGTGCGCGAGCTGACCGGCGGCGCGGGCGTCGACTTCTCCTTCTCCGCCGTCGGAGCGCCCGAGGCGCTCGCCCAGGCGGTGCGGATGTGCGCCTACGCCGGGACGGCGACGCTCGTCGGACTGCCGCTTCCCGGCGCGCAGCTGCAGCTCGACCTCGAGGCCGACGTCTTCGGGCCGCGGATCAACCTCACGGTGACCCACGGCGGCGACACGGTTCCACAGCAGGACTTCCCGTTCCTCGCCGCGGCCGCGCTCGACGGCCGGCTCGACCTCGCCCGCTTCGTGTCGAGCACGATCGCGCTCGAGGACGTCCCGGCGCGGCTGCCGGAGATCGGCCGCGGCGGCGAGATCAGGACCGTCGCGGTGTTCTAGCCCGAGCAGGCCTCGGCGGTGTGCGCGAGCGGCAGCCGTCCGAGCAGCTCGGCGAGCTGCTCCCGCTCGCCCGCCTTGAAGCTCGAGCCGAACAGCTCCTCGACGTCCCGCAGGTGCATCTCCCGCGCGGCCTCGATCTTCTTCACGCCCGCCTTGGTCAACACCGCGTAGCTGACGCGGGCGTCGCTCTCGCAGGCCTTCTTCTCCACGAGCCCCGCACGCTCGAGCCCGTCGAGCAGCCGCGTGATCCCCGACGCCGTCAGCAGCACCTGGCGCGCGATGTCGACGCGGCGCATCGCGTGCCCCTCGGCGAGATAGAGCTGGACGAGCACGTCGAAGTCGCTGAGCGTCAGCCCGTGCTGCGTCTCGAGGCGCGCCGAGAGCTCCCGCGTGATCGCGGCGTGGGCGCGCAGGAAGCGCAGCCACGCCGACATGGTCTGCTCCGAAATTGCTTGTGCGCTCAATACTTGACTAGGCAATCTTCTCTCGCTACTATTCGTTGTGTCCTCAAGTATATCCAAGGAGATTCCATGATGTCCAGCATCGCCACAGTGAAGAGCGCACCGGCCGGCACCTGGGTCGCCGACCCGGTCCACTCGCACCTCTCGTTCGAGATCGCCTACGCCGGGACGAACACGTTCCGCGGCAGCTTCCACGAGTACGAGGCGAGGCTCGAGGGCGGCGTGCTCGAGGGCACGGCCGAGGTCGCCAGCGTCGACGTCAAGGACGAGCAGCTGAACGGCCACCTCCAGTCGCCCGACTTCTTCGACGCGGCGCGCTTCCCGGAGATCACCTTCCGGACGAGCGACCTCGAGCACGGGGAGCTGACGATCAAGGGCGTGACCCGCCCGGTCGCCGTCTCGGCCACCGTGTCCGAGGCCAACGTCGACCCGTTCGGCCGCGAGCGCGTCGGCATCGTCCTCGAGGCGACGGTCGACCGGCACGAGTTCGGGATCAGCTGGAACGCCCCCAACCAGGGCGGCGGCAACTACCTCGGCGACGACGTGACGATCAAGGCGGACCTCGCCCTGATCAGGCAGGAGGGCTGACCGATGCGGGTCCTCGCCGTCTCCGGCAGCCTGCGCGAGCGCTCGTTCAACACGAGCCTCCTGCGCGCCGCCGCCGAGGCTGCGCCCGAAGGCGTGGAGATCGAGCTGTGGGAAGGTCTCGCAGACCTCCCGCTCTACGACCAGGATCTCGAGGACGGCGAGGTTCCGGGGTCCGTCCGGCGGCTGCGGGAGGAGTGGGCGGCCGCCGACGCCATCCTGTTCGCGACGCCCGAGTACAACGGCTCCGTGCCGGGCGGGCTGAAGAACGCGATCGATTGGGCGTCGCGGCCGAAGTTCGAGGCGGCGCTGACGAACAAGACGGTCGCCGTCGTCGGGGCGAGCACCGGGCAGTTCGGCGCCCTCTGGGCGCAGCAGGACCTGAAGCGGATCCTCGGCATCGCCGGCGCCCGTGTCGTCGGCACCGAGATCCCGGTCTCGCGGGCGCCCGAGCGCATCGACGACGAGGGACGCCTGCTCGACGCGGAGCTCTTCGAGCAGCTCCGGCTCCACCTCTCGACTCTCGCCGCGGAAGCCGTCGGCGAGGGCGTGCGCGCGGCGGCCTGATCCGGACCAATGAAGAGGGCCCCCTTGCGGGGGGCCCTCGACTCGGCTACCAGCTCGAATTGGTAGAGACGCTTTCCTGCTCCGGCTTGGTCATTGCGGCCGGGCGGCGCGGAACGCGTCGTCCCCCACGCTGGCTAGGCGGTTCCCCGTAGGTCCCGGGGACAGCGCCTCTACCCGCTGGTACCTCCACTGCCCGTACTGTCTGAAATCACTGCCGGACCACCTCCTTTCCGCGGTATCCGCAAGATAGCGAACCCGGCGGCCGCCGCAAGCGGGTCAGGACGCGTCGGCTGCGCGGAGCCGGCGGGCGAGCTCCTCGGCGATGCCGATCGCGATCGCCGGCTCGGCGCGGAGCAGCTTCCGGAAGCGCGAGGCGCCGATCGTCAGCGTCACGACGTCGCCCTGCGCGACGACCGAAGCCGTCCGCGGGCCGCCGTCGAGCAGGGCGAGCTCGCCGATGATGCTCCCGATGCCGAGCGCCCGCGCGGCCTTGCCTCTCCGCCGGACCGACACCTTGCCGTCGAGCACGACGTGAAGCGCATCTCCCGGCCCGCCCGCGCGCACGAGCGGCGCGCCGTCGGCGAAGCGCCGGATCTGCGCGAGCGACGCGACCTTGCGCCGCTGGCGCGCGCCCAGACCGGCGAAGAGCGGCACCTCGGCGAGCACGTTCGTCCAGCCGCGGGCGTCATCCGCGCGGAAGCCCTCCCCGAGCATGACCTTCGCGAGCGGGGCGACCGGCATGCCGGCGACGATACACCGCTGCGGCTCAGCGGAGGACGACGCTCAGCTCGAGCCCGCGGTCGAGCGGCACGGTCACGCTCTCGAGCGTCGGGTCGTTCTGACGCGCGGCGGAGTAGTACGCGAGCGGGTCGGCGTGGGAGAGGACGTTGTCGGCGACGAAGAGCGCGCCCGGCTCGACGCGCTCGCGGGCGAGGCGGAAGAGCTTCTCGTAGTCGTCCTTCTCCGCGTCGATGAAGACGACGTCGAAGACGTCCTCGATCTGCGGCAGGACCTCGAACGCGTCGCCCTCGACGAGCTCCGCCCAGTCCGACAGCCCGGCCTCCTCGACGTTGCGCCGCCACGCCTCCGCCTTGCGCGGGTCGTGCTCGATCGAGAGCAGCCGGCCGCCGAAGTGGCGGACGCCCGCGGCGAGCCAGATGCTGGAGTAGCCGCGCGAGCCGCCGAGCTCGAGCACCTCGCAGTCGGTCTGCGGCGCGACGAGGGAGAAGAGAAAGCGACCGGTCGTCGGCTCGACGGCGCGCGAGCGCTCCGACTGCGCCAGTCCCTGCTCCCGCTCCTCGGCGTCCTCGCGCGCCAGGCGGTCGAGCACCGTGCGTACGCGGTCGTCGAGCATCGTTCGAGCCTATCCTTCCGTCCACCAGATGCGCGCCGAGCTGACGATCGAGATCGCCCGACCGCCCGAGGAGGTCTTCGCCTACCTGACGGACGCCTCGAACGTGCCGCAGTGGCAGTCGGGCGTGCGCAGCGCGACCCTCCGTGACGGTCGCATCGAGGAGACGCGGTCGCTCTTCGGGCGCGAGCTCCATACCACGCTCGAGATCGTGGAGCAGGAGGCGCCGCGGCTCTTCACGCTCCGAGCGCAGAGCAGCCCGGTCCCGTTCACCGTCCGCCACGAGCTCGAGCCCGCCGCCGAGGGGACGCGGCTCACCGTCACGGCCGAGGCGGAAACGCACGGTTTCGGCTCCGGACTGCTCGCCCGGCGCGCGGAGAAGCAGTTCCGCAAGGACTTCTCGCGGCTGAAGGAGATCCTCGAGCGCTAGACGGCGTTCCGCTCGGCCTCCACGGCGTCGTACACCCAGCAGTCCGGGCGATGGTCGTTGACGACGCCGCACGCCTGCAGGGAGGAGAAGACGGTCGTCGGGCCGACGAAGCGGAAGCCGGCCGCCTTCAGGCGCTTCGAGAGCTCGCGCGCGCCGGCCTCGTCCGTGTCGCGGTACTCCCAGACGAGCTCGTCGAGCGGCGTCCCGGCCGCCCGCAGCGCAAGCGTCGCGCGCGCGTTCGCGATCGCGGCCTCGATCTTGCCCCGGTGTCGGACGATGCCCGCGTCGCCAAGCAGCCGCTCGACGTCCCGCTCGCCGAAGCGGGCCACGCGCTCCGGATCGAAGCCGGCGAACGCGGCACGGAACGCCTCGCGCTTGCGCAGGATCGTCAGCCACGAGAGCCCGGACTGGAACCCCTCGAGGCACAGCCGCTCGTAGATCCCGCGCTCGTCGCGGATCGGCCGTCCCCACTCCTCGTCGTGGTAGGCGGTGTAGAGCGGGTCGCTCGTCCCCCAGCAGCGGATCGGCTCGGTCGACACGCCGCGACCGTACCGCGCGCCGCCGGTGGGAGCGAGGGATGCGCCGCCCGCATCCCCCGCTCCGACAGCACCGGCTAGGTCGTGGTGGGAAGCGTCGTCGTCGTGTTCGCAAGCGAGCAGAACAACGAGCCGAGGACACCACCCGTCGGATCGGCTGTGACCGTCAGGTGCACCGCGTTCAGGTCGACGATCAGGCCGAGCAGGTCGAGATGCAGCGGGCCGAGCAGCAGGTCGAGGATCGGGCAGACCGCACCCGTCGCCGTCTGCTGCTTGGTGCTCATCGGCACCCTGAACCCGAGCAGCTTGTCCGAGGTCGAGAGCCCGCTCTTGTGCACGGCCGAGGTCAGCCGACGCGCCGACGCGGTCGAGGCGAGCTTCACCTTCGAATGCGCCAGCGAGCAGAACAGACTCCCGAGCAGGCCTTCCCTGCTGTTCGCGGTGATGGTCAGCACGACCTTCCCCAGGTTGACGTTGAGCCCGAGCAGCGAGAGCGCGAGCTGGTTGAGCGTCAGGTTGAGCACGGCGCACGTGCGCGTCGCCGTGGCGAGGCCGCGAATCCCCCTCGTCGTGACGAGCGCGTTGTACGGCTTCGTCACGGTCTGCTTCTGGCCGTCGGGCGTGGTGACGTTCGTCGTCACCGTCCCGAGAGCCACGAGGTTGTGGCCGCGCTTGACGAACTTGCCGATCTTGAACCCGACTTGGATGCCTGCCTGGCCGGCCTGGGCGCGTGTCGCCGAGACCGCCGTGGAAGCGGTGAAACCGATGGCCGCCGTCCCGCAGATCACAGCAACCACGAGCAACCGTCTGAACATGTGAACCCCCCGGGTTCCCGTGGCCTCCCGCACGTCGTGCGAGAGCTGGCGCACGCCGGGTGCCCGTCACTTGAAAATGATAAACCGCCTCGGCTAGGAGGACGCGACCGCGCCTTCGCCGAGCGAGCTCGCGCGGGCGAGCGCCGCGAGCACCGTGACCGCGCCCGCCAGCTCGTACGTCCCCGAGTCGTTGACGAGCAGGGAGACGAGTATCGCGAGGCTGGCCGCGATCACGAGGTCGCGCGAGCGCTTCTCCGTCAGCCGCACGGCCGCCGCGAAGACCGCCGAGGCGAAGAGGGCGAGCGGCAGCATGATCGGCCACTGGCCGAGCGCCGGGCGGTACGCCAGCGGGATCCGGTCGGCCGCGACCCTCAACACGCCGGTCACGCCGTTCGAGAACACGCTGCGCAGGTGATCGGGGCCGGGCAGGCTCAGATTCAGCTGGATGATCGCGGTGACCGCAGCCGCGTCGATCGCGAGCAGCGTCAGGAAGCCGCGCCAGCCGAGCCGCAGCGTGCGGGCGCCGACGAACGCGAGCGCGACGCCGAAGACGATCGCGCCGCCTCCGTCCGAGCCGAGCCGGTTGTCCGTGACGACCACGAGGGCGAGCGCCGCGAAGGCGGCGAAGCCGAGCAGGCCGTAACGGCGAGACGCGATCGCGGCGCCGGCGACGACGGGCGCCAGGAGAATCGTCTCGAGCTGGTTGCCGATCCCCCAGAAGCGCGCGTTCTGGGTCGGGCCGAGCGGCGTGATCGCCACCCACGCGGGCCGAAATGCGAGCAGCACGGTGTACACGAGCAGCACCGCGAGGATCGCCGCGAGCAGCGCCTGTTCGCGTCGGGAGACCAGGGCGATCAGCAGCCCGCCGACCACCGTCCCGAGGAACATCATCGTCACGAGCAGCGGCTCGCTCGCCACGTGCGTCGCGCCGGCGACGAGGTTCACCGAGAGCGCGGCGAGCACGGCCGGCAGCGCGGCGGCGGGCCGCAGGGCGGCGAGGAGCACGAGCGTGCAGGCGAGGATGATCAGCGTCGCGAGCTTCAGCCGGTTGTTGGCCGAGATCTGGCCGTCGAGCCGGCGCAGCTGCGGCACCGGATCGAGCGCCTGCGTCGACCCGAGGTAGCCGCGCACGTGGCCGAGCGCCGTGGGCGCCACGTCGACGATCGAGACGAGACCGGGGATCCGCGTCGTCGGTGACGTGAGCAGGCCGCGGTAGCCGCCGCCGATGATCGCGATCGGGTAGCGGGTCTCGTTCGAGCGGAGCTTCCCGCCCGGCGGCAGGCCGAGCAGGATCACCCTCCCGCGCGGCAGCGGCCACAGCCCTTCGCGGTGGACGACCCGGAACATCGGCCGCTGCTTGGGGCGCACGTTGTAGTGGAGATACGGGTTGACGTCCGCGCCGCGGACGAGCGACTCGAGCGCGACGTGCCGGTCGGTGAGCGCGCCGACGCCGGGGACGAGCAGCCCGACCGACGCGACCTGCTCGAGGTCGCGCAGGTCGGCGACCGTGAAGTTCTCGACGACGAAGACGCGGAAATGCGGCCGGATCGGCACGCCCTGGTCGTGGTACTGCGGAAACGCCGCCGCCGCCGGACCGGCAAGGGCCGCGGCGCAGGCGGCAACAGCAGCTGCGATCACGGCGAGGCGACGCATGGCCAGCCCATTCTGGACCATGCGGGGTGTTCGTCGCGGAGCTTCCCCCGGGTGGCGCACAGGTGCGAGCCGAGCAGCGACGTGCCGTTGCCTGGCTAGGGCAGCTCCACGACCACCGAGCCGTCGACGATCCGCACCGGGTAGGTGTCGACCGGCTCCGTGGCCGGGAGCGACATCGGACGCCCGCTCGACAGGTCGAACGCCGAGCCGTGGCGGGGGCAGATCACGCGGCAGAGATCCTCGTCCCAGTCGCCCTCGCAGAGCGGGCCGTCGTCGTGCGAGCAGCGGTCCTCGATCGCGTACAGCTCGCCGCCGCAGTTGTAGACGCCGACGTAGAGACTGCCGTGCTTGACGAGCTTCGTGGAGCCGGGCGGGAACTCGCCCGCCGCGGCGACTTCGACCTCCGTCACCGCTAGATGAGGTCGAGCTCGTCGAAGCCGGCCAGGCCCTCCGGCAGCGGCGTGCCCTTCGCCTTGTGCAGCGCGACCTTGAGCGTCGTCAGGCCGAGCATCGCGCACTTGAGGCGGACGGGCGTGAGCGGGACGCCGATCTCCTCGAGCAGCTCGTCCTTGTCCAGCTCGGCCAGCTCGCTCGCCGTCCGGCCCTTCGACATCTCCATCAGCATCGAGGTCGCCGCCTGCGAGATCGCGCAGCCGCGGCCGGAGAACTTCACGTCCTCGACCGTCTCGCCGTCCTCGCCGAACGCGACGTAGATCGAGACCTCGTCGCCGCAGAGCGGGTTCTGTCCCTCCGCCTCGGCGTCGGCGTCCTCGATCGTGCCGTGCCCGCGCGGGTTCTTGTAATGGTCGAGGATGACCTCGCGGTAGAGCTGGTCGAATTCCGTCATCAGGCGAAAACCTTACGGACCGCATGCAGCCCTTCGACGAGCTGGTCGATCTCCTCGCGGACGGTGTAGAGGTAGAAGCTGGCGCGGTTCGTCGCCGCGACGCCGAGCTTCTGCATCAGCGGCTGGCAGCAGTGGTGGCCGGCGCGGATCGCGACGCCCTGCAGATCGAGGATCTGAGCGACGTCGTGCGGATGGACGTCGGCGAGGTTGAAGGAGACGATGCCGGCGCGCCGGTCGGCGGGAGGCCCGTAGAGCGTGATGCCGGGAATCTCGGCCAGCCGTCCGAGCGCGTAGGCGGCGAGCTCGTGCTCGTACGCCTCGATCGCCTCCAGCCCGGCGGCCTCGACGTAGTCGACGGCCGCGGCGAGCCCGACGGCCTCCGCCATCGGCGCCGTCCCCGCCTCGAACTTGTGCGGCAGCTCGCCCCACGTCGTCCGGTCGGCGCGTACCGAGCTGATCATGTGCCCGCCGGTGAGGAACGGCTCCATCTTCTGCAGCAGCTCCGTCCTGCCCCAGAGGACACCGATGCCGCTCGGCCCACAGACCTTGTGACCCGAGAGCGCGAGGAAGTCGACGCCGAGTGCCTGCACGTCGACCCGCATGTGCGGCGCGGCCTGCGCCGCGTCGCAGACGAAGATCGCGCCCTGCTCGTGCGCCCACGCGACGAGGCGGTCGACGGGGTTGATCGTCCCCAGCGAGTTCGAGACGAGGTTCGTGGCGACGACCTTCACGTTCCCCTCGCGCGCGAGGTCGTCCAGCCCGGACAGGTCGAGCTCGCCGTCCTCGGTGAGCGGCAGGAGGCGCAGCTCGGCGCCGCGCTTCGACGCGATGAACTGCCAGGGGACGAAGTTCGAGTGGTGCTCGAGCTCGGTCACGACGACGAGGTCGCCCGGCTCGAGGTTCCACAGCCCCCACGCGTAGGCGACGAGGTTGAGCGCCTCGGTCGCGTTGCGCACGAAGATGATCTCGCGCGCGCTCGGCGCGTTGACGAACGCCCGCATCCGCTCCCGCGAGAGCTCGAGCGCCTCGGTGGCGCGCTCGGCGAGCTCGTAGACGCCGCGGTGCACGTTCGCGTAGGACGTCTCGTAGAAGCGATCCATCGCCTCGAGCATCTGCCGCGGCTTCTGGGAGCTGGCGGCCGAGTCGAGGAACGCGAGCGGCTTGCCGTGGATCTCCTGCTCGAAGATCGGGAAGTCCTTGCGGAGCGCGCGGGCGTCGAGCGCCTTCATCGTCGTCACAGCCACGCTCTGATGGTAATCCTCGCGCTCCATGCGAAGCCTCAGCGCACTGCTCGCCTCGCTCCTCGTCCTCGCCGCCGGCTGCGGCGGCGGGTCGAGGCCGCCCGCGCCGACGACCACGCACGCGGCGACGACGCGTCCGGCGCGCCCGACGACGCGTCTGCGCGTGACGCGAGTCGGCTCGCTGCCCCAGGCGCTCGCGAAGGCGTCGGCGGTCGCGCTGCCGAGCGGCAGGCTGATGGTGCTGGGCGGCTACGCGGGCGGCGCGTCGCTCGACACCATCAGCGCCGGCACGCCGTCGCATCTCCGCGTGGTCGGAAAACTGCCCGAGCCGACGCACGACGCCGCGGCAGCGCTGCTCGGCTCCTCCGTCTACCTCTTCGGCGGCGGCGAGACCGCGTCGTGGCCGTACGTCGTCCGCGTCTCTTCCGCGGGAGCCGCGACCCGGGCGCCGCCGCTCGACGAGCCGCTCTCCGACCTCGGCGCGGTGGCGATCGGCGGCCGCGCCTACCTCGTCGGCGGCTACACGGGGGCGCAGTTCGCGACCGCGATCCTCCGCTTCGAGCCCAGCGGCAGGACGACGGTCGTCGCGCGGCTCCCGCAGGGCACGCGCTACGCCGGCGTCGCCGCGATCGGCCGGACGATCTACGTCGCAGGCGGGCTCACGACCGCTGGGGACAGCCGCGCCGTCTACGCCGTCGCTCGCGGGCGCGTTCGGCGCGTCGCGACGCTGCCCGCGCCCGAAGCGCACGCGGCGCTGGCCGCGCTCGGCGGCGAGCTCTACTACGTCGGCGGCACGCACGTCCTCCGGATCGACCCGCGCACGGGCAGGACGACGGACGCGGCGCGTCTGCCGGCGGCGCTCGCCGACCCGACCGCGACGACGGTCGGCGACGAGATCGTGGTCGCCGGCGGCGGCACGAACGGGGTCTGGGCCCTGCGTCCCGCGCGCTAGATCTGGACTTCTTCTTCGGGCTCGGCCGAATGCCGCGTGTCGTCGTCCGCGATGCCGACGTCCTCCTGGCCGCGACGCTCGCGCGGCTCCTCGGTCGCGTCGGCGGCGCGCTCGGCGGCACGCTGGTCGGTCTCGCTCTCCCGGTGTCTCGGTTCCATGCGGCCAGGGTTCCCTGCCGCGCAACTCGCCAATCGCCGCCCGCCTCAGAGCTCCTTGACCAGCTCGACGACCGTGATCTCGGGACGATCCGGGAGTGAGCGGCTCGTGCCGGTCGGGCGGAAGCCGCTCTCGACGGCGCCGACGAGCCGCCGCCCGAGACCACGGCCCCGCCGCTCGGGAACGACGAACATCCCCACGAGGTACACGACCTCCGGAGACTCGTCGTCGGCGAAGCCCGACGCTATGCCGACGAAGCTCCCGTCGTCGTCCACCTCGACGACGTTCACGCTGCCGGCGCGAGGGAGGAATCGCTCGCGCCACTCGTCGGCGCTTCGTGCGGCCGACTCCGCCAGCGTCGAGGCGAACGCCTCGGGCGCGTCGGAGAGCGCACGCAGTCGCAGCTCGCGCAGCTTCTCCCACTCGTGCGCTGCCGCCCGGCGTGCCACGGCGGGAGCCTACGCCGCTATCGTCCGCCGCCGGCGCCGTAGGCTTGCCGGAGGCGCAAACGAGCGAAGCGCCGGCTCTGCCGGCGCGAAAGCGGGGAAATGTCCGCGGAATACATCTTCACCATGTACCGGGTCGACAAGTTCTACGGCCCTGAGCGGCAGGTGCTGTCGAACATCTCGCTCAGCTTCTTCCCGGGCGCGAAGATCGGCGTGCTCGGGCCGAACGGCGCCGGCAAGTCGACCGTCCTCAGGATCATGGCGGGGAAGGAGGAGCCGTCCTCCGGCGTCGCCGAGCTCGCGCCGAACGCGACCGTCGGGCTGCTGGAGCAGGAGCCGGAGCTCGACGCGGCCAAGACGGTCCGCGAGAACGTCGAGGACGGCGTGCGGGCGCTGCGCGACCTGCTCGACCGCTTCAACGAGATCAGCGCGAAGTTCGCCGAGCCGGACGCGGACTTCGACGCGCTCCTCGCCGAGCAGGCGAAGGTGCAGGACGCGATCGACCGCGCCGACGCGTGGCAGCTCGAGGACCACCTCGACCACGCGATGGACGCGCTGCGCCTGCCCGACGGAGACCGCGACGTCGAGACGCTCTCCGGCGGCGAGCGCCGCCGCGTCGCGCTCTGCCGGCTGCTCCTCTCCGCGCCCGACCTGCTGCTGCTCGACGAGCCGACGAACCACCTCGACGCCGAGTCCGTCCTCTGGCTCGAGCGCTTCCTCGCGGAGTACAAGGGAACCGTCGTCGCCGTCACGCACGACCGCTACTTCCTCGACAACGTCGCGGGCTGGATCCTCGAGCTCGACCGCGGCAAGGGGATCCCGTTCCAGGGCAACTACTCGTCGTGGCTGGAGCAGAAACAGGCGCGGCTGGCCGTCGAGGAGAAGCAGGAGTCGGCGCGCCGGCGCACGCTCGCGCGCGAGCTCGAGTGGGTGCGCGCGAGCCCGCGCGCGCGTCACGCGAAGGCCAAGGCCCGCCTCGGCGCGTACGAGAAGCTGCTCGCGGAGGAGCAGAACGTGAAGCTCGACAAGGTCG
>Ga0070739_10005470_pt1 | contig 14461 bp, 14 predicted proteins | sample Coa_R1_7_FD_66445 | JGI IMG/M metagenome (GOLD analysis project Ga0070739, IMG submission 66445) | Surface soil microbial communities from Centralia Pennsylvania, which are recovering from an underground coalmine fire - Coalmine... | ecosystem: Environmental > Terrestrial > Soil > Unclassified ... | reverse complement strand
GGGGGGCAGGAACGGCGGCAGCAACAGGGGCGGGGCGGCCGGCAGCGGCGCGGCGGGCGGAAGAAGCGGGGGTGGCGGGAACACTGGCCAGGCGGGCCACGGCGCGGGGGCTAGCATTGCCGCGGCGGGCCCCGCGGTCGGCGTCCCGGTGGGCTCGCTCCCCGTCTCCCCAGCGTCGGCGGCTTCCCCGGATGGGCTCGCGGTCGGTATGGGGCTCGGCGCCGTGTCCTGGCCGCCCGGCCCGAACGCCGCCTGGACGTTGGTCTCCGGGAGGGCGGGGCTCACGAGGGGCTGGGCCTCGCCGGCCGTGGGGGCCTGCGCGTTAGCGGGGGGCCTGCGCGTGCGCCGGCTGGGCCCTCCACTCACCCGTGGGCGCGACCGGCCCCAGCAGGGCGATCAGCCACACCGCCACCACGGCCGCGTACCCCAGTCGCTTCCTCATGCCCATCCCTCCCGCACTACGCTGGCCGCCAGGGCCCCACTGCGGCACGAAGGCCGCCGCATTATTAACCGATGCAGGGGGCGGGCGCGTTACAGGACGTAGTTCACGCGCCGGTGGTTGTGCCGCTCCGCTACAATCGCCCCGAGTGGACCGAGCGGCGGGCAGGGCCCGTTCGCGCGCCGGCTCGGCGGCAGGAAGGAGACCAGGATGCGGCTACGGTACGGCGGCGCGATCTACGACCGCACGACGGCGCTGGCGGCGGGCCTGATCCGGCCCGAGGGCATCGAGCTGGACTACGTCGTGGGTCTGCCCAACCAGGTGTTCCGCCGGATGTTCGACACGGCCGAGTTCGACGTCAGCGAGATGTCGATGGGCAACTACCTCAGCGCCCTGACCCAGGGCGAGAAGCGCTTCGTCGCCCTCCCCGTGTTCCCGTCGCGGGTCTTCCGGCACGGCTCGATCTACGTCAACGCGGCGGCCGGCGTGGAGCGGCCCGAGGACTTGCGCGGTAAGCGCGTCGGCCTGCCCGAGTACGGCCAGACGGCCAACGTCTGGGTGCGGGCCTTCCTGCAGCACCAGTATGGCGTGCAGCCCCGCGAGATCCACTGGGTACGCGGGACGACGGAGAAGATCCCCCTCCAGCTCCCGGCCGGCGTGACCGTCGACGATGCCCCGCCGGGCTCGGACCTGAGCGACATGCTCGATCGCGGCGAGATCGCCGCGCTGGCCGCGCCCGAGAAGCCGGCCTGCTTCGTCGCCGGCTCGCCGCGCGTGCGGCGCCTGTTCGCCAACCCGCCGGAGGTCGAGGCCGCCTACTATCGCGAGACCGGCTACTTCCCGATCATGCACACCGTCGTCCTGCGGCGCGACCGCTACGAGGCGGATCGGTCCCTGGCGCGCCGGCTCTACGATGCCTTCCTGGCAGCGAAGACGTGGGCCTACGAGGGACTCGCCCGCGCGGGGGTACTGTCGACCAGCCTGGCCTTCCAGACCACGGCCTACGAGCAGCAGCGCGCCGTGCTCGGCGACGACCCGTTCGCCTACGGCGTCGCGCGCACCCGCGCGACGGTGGAGGCGATGGCCAGGTTCGTCCACGAGCAAGGGCTGGCCAGCCGCGTGGTAACGGTCGAGGAGCTGTTCGCGCCGGAGGTGCTGGACACCTAGCGTCTGACGCGCGGCACGGCAGCCGGTCGGAGTACCTCCGACCGGCTCCCGCGTGCTCTCGCCTGGTCTACTGGCCGGGTGTGGTGGCGTTGTTCTTGCTGTCGTCGCCGCTCGGTGCGCGCGGACAGGTGTTCTGGACCCAGGTCGACACGCCCTGGATCGCGTTGGCCAGGTCGTTCAGGCGCAGGTACGGGAAGGAGGCGAGGTCGCTGTTGGCGCTGTAGGCCGCCAGTCGGTTGGCGACCACCGACTGGCGCAGGTTGGCGGCGGCGATGCGGTTGCCGATCATGGATTGCTGGATACCGATCGCTCCCTGCACGTTGCCGATCAGTGACTGGCGCAGACTGCCCAGCGAGATCTGGTCCGCCGCGACCAGCGCGCCGATGCCGCCCGCCGCTGCCGCCAGGCCGTTCGCCACCCCGATGGCCGCCGTGCCGGCCGGGAACGCCGCCAGGCTCGCTGTCCCCAGCGCGGCGTAGGCGCCGAGCGCCTGGTGGATCGGTCCCCCGTAGCCGTTGGGCGTCAGGCCGAACCTGCCCGGGCCGCCGAAGCCCGGCCCGAACGAGAAGGCCGCCCAGGGCCCGAAGTTGGGGCTGTAGGGGCTGCCGGGCCCGTAGCCATCGAAAACGTTTCAATCGCAACACAGTACAGTTGCAGTATGTTGCGGCGAACAACGGCGGGACGGGACCGGGCGCATCGGCAGACCGGCGGTGCCGGGCGGGAGGCGCGGCGCACTGAAACGGGGTACTAGCGGGGCAGGAAGTTCGGCTGCGAAGCGGGCGTGGCCGGGATTGCGCCCGGCGTCAGCGCGACCTGGCCGGGCGCGACCGGCACCTGGCCCGGGGCCACCTGGCCGGGGATAGTCTGGCCGGGGACCGTCTGGCCCGGCGCGACTTGGCCCGGCACTGGCTGGCCGGGGACGGGCTGACCCGGCACGCCCGGGCCAGTCGGGGCGCCCGGACGGACTAACGGTGTCGGTGACGACGTGCCTACGGCGCCGCCCACGCTGGACGGCGCTCCGGGGACGAGTCCGGGCGGCGGCTGTGGCAGCCCGCTGATCGGCGTCGGCGTCCCGCCGACGCCCGTGGGCCCGACGCCCGCGGGCGGCCGGGGCGCGCTGATCGTCGGCGTCGCCACGACACGGATCGTCGGGCTCGGGACGAGCGGCGTCCCGCCTGGCAGGGGTAGGCTGACCGCGGTCTGCACCGGCGGTTGGGGGCGCGGTGGCGGGTTCGGCGTCGCCGCCGCCGTCGGCTGCGCCGCCGCGGCAGGGGGAGCGGCGGGAGCCGCCGGCGCGGGCGCGGCCGCGGCCGACGCCGCGGGAGCTCCCCCGCCGCCGCCCGCGGCGTACAGCACCGAGACGCCCTGCGGCGTGACCAGTGGCTCGCACACCGACCAGCCACCCTTGTTGTGCTGGCACCAGTTCCAGCCGTCGGCGGCGACCGGACCGCTCAGGATGACGATCTCCGTGCCGGGCGCGAGCGAGCCGACGATCGGCTCGTCGAGGCCCGGGCCGGCCCGCACGTTCAGGTCCTCGTCCCCGTTGACGATCGCCGGCTGGTCCGTGAGCTGGGCCGGCGGCACGGCGCGCGCCAGGCCGGCCGGCAAGAACGCGCCGACTAGCAGCGCCACGGCCAGCAGCATCGACCAACGGCGGCGGGCAGCGGCCAGCAGCGGCAAGGCGCCCCGCCACGGAACCCGCGCCGGACGGGATTGCGGGTGGCTCGCGGCATCCCGCGACGCCGAACGGGCGGACGCGCCGTCGGCCAGCGGGCCGGGGCGATCGGATGGCGTAGGCCAGTCGAGCATGGACTGATTATGCCCGATCCCGTCCGCCGGCTCCACTATCCGCCGGTCGCGCGCCGGCGGACCGGTAGGCTCGGCCGTGCGGCGGTTTGGCGGCGATAGGGCCCGGCTTGCGGCGTCCGTCCCTGCCACCTACACTTTTGCCCAGGCGACGCAGGATATTGGCGCGGCCTCGAGCGGCAGGACATGGGCGCCGGCGGCCGGCCTGGTGCCTGCTGGTCGGCAGGTGGGGATGGTCATGCACGGACGGCTCGCGGCCTGGGGACTCCTGCTGGTTGGCGCGCTGGTGCTGGGCTGCGCGGCGCCGGCCGCGCCCCCCGCGACGGCGCTGCCAGCCGCCGCCACCCCCGCGCCCGGCCGCGCGGCGGCCGCGCCGTCTGCTGCCCCGGCCACCGCTGCGGCCGGCCCGACGGTCGTCGCCGTCCCCAGCCCGCCCGCGTCCCCCGAGACGGTCCGCATCGCCCACGTCCCCTCGACGTTGTTCGCGCCGCTGTACGTGGCGATCGACAAGGGCTACCTACAGGAGGAGGGCATCACTCCCCAGCTCGAGGTCGTCACCGCCGGCCAGGACGCCATGGTCCTCGCTGCCCAGGGCCAGCTCGACACGGTAGTCGGCGGTTTCGGCGCGGCCACCTTCAACGCCATCGACCGCGGCCTGGAGATCCGCGTGGTCGGCTCGATGGGAGCGCAGCCGCAGTCCGGCTTCCCGTCAGCGCTGATGGTGCGCAAGGACCTCCTCGACGACGGGGAGGTAAAGGCCGTCGGCGACCTCAAGGGCCGCAAGGTGGCCCTGGCCGGCGGCGCGGGCAGCACCGGCTCCTACTGGATCGCCACGAAGCTCCGCGAGGCGGGCCTGACCCTGCGCGACATCGACGTCGTGAACATGGGCTTCCCGGACATGGTGGCCGCCTTCAAGGCGTCGGCGATCGACGCCGCCCTGCCGCCCGCGCCCTTCACCACCCAGATCATCCGCGATGGCACGGCCGACAACTTCGGCGGCCCAATCCGCCCCGGCGCGTCGGCTGTCGGTCTCGTCTACGGCACCGCGTTCATGCGCGACCACGACCCCACGGCCAGGCGCATGTTCGTCGCCCTGGTCCGCGGCGCGCGGGACGTCCAGGGCGACGCCTACTACAGCGACGCAAACCTCGACATCTTCGCCAAGTACACCCGGCTGCCGGTGGACACGCTCCGCAACATCGACCGCTACGACTTCGATCCGGACATGCGGCCCGACGTCGAGACGCTGATGGACATGCAGCACATCTTCCAGGAGGCCGGCATCATCGTCTACGGCCAGCCCCTCCCGCCCGACCGCGTCGCCGACGAATCCTACAGCCGGTCCGCGGTGGCGGCGCTCGGCCCCTATCGCCCATGAGCGTCCGGAACAGCAGCCGAGACGCGCGGTGGGGGTCGGGCGAGACGCGCGCGCCGTTCTGAACGACAGTCCACACGTCAGGGAGAGCAGCCATGCGGCTCAAGGACAAAGTAGCGATCGTCACGGGCGGCGGTCACGGCATCGGCCGCGCCTACTGCCTGGGCCTGGCCCGCGAGGGGGCGCGCATCCTGGTCGCCGACCTGGACCAGGCCGCCGCTGAGGAGACGGCGCGGCAGGTCGCCGCCGCCGGCGGCGACGCGCTCGCCGTCCGCACCGACGTCGCCGACGTGGCGAGCACCGAGGCGATGGCGCGCGCCGCCGCCGACCGCTGGGGCCGGATCGACATCCTGGTGAACAACGCGGCGATCTTTGCCACCATCCCCATCTCGCGTGTGGGCTTCGAGCAGATCACCGTCGACGAGTGGGACCGCTTGATGGCCGTGAACGTTCGCGGCGTCTGGCTCTGCTGCCGCGCCGTGGCGCCCTACCTGCGCCGCCAGGGGAAGGGCAAGATCGTGAACATCTCCAGCAGTACCGTGCTGGAGGGCTCGGCGACCCGCGCCCACTACGTCGCGTCGAAGGCGGCGGTCATCGGCCTCACCCGCACCCTCGCCCGCGAGCTCGGCGACGCCAACATCTGCGTCAACGTGCTGCTGCCCGGCTCCACGCTGAGCGAGGAGGAGCCCACCGAGGAGATCCTGCGCATGCGCGCCAAGCCGGCCGAGAAGCGAGCGCTCAAGCGCGTCCAGCGTCCGGAGGACCTCGTCGGCACGATGATCTTCCTCTGCTCCGACGACAGCGACTTCATCACCGGGCAGAGCATCGTCTGCGACGGCGGCGGCGTGATGAACTGAGCGCATCCGGCCGAACGGCGGCGAGGGCCTCGGACGAAGAAGAAGCCCGAGAGCCAGCACGGGCTCCCGGGCTCGCCCCGCGGTCGCCGGCCGTCACGGCGTGGCGACGACGATCGACTTGCTCTCCATATAGTAGTCGAGCGCCTCGACGCCGTGCTCCTTGCCGTAGCCGCTCTGCTTGAAGCCGCCGAACGGCAGCTCGTCGTAGGCGACGTGCAGGTTGTTGATCCAGGTGTAGCCGGCCTCGATCCGCTCGGCCGCCTCGCGCGCCTTGGCGATGTTGTTGGTCCAGATCGATGAGCCCAGGCCGTACTGCGAGTTGTTGGCCTGGGTGATCGCGTCGTCGAGGTCCTTCACGCGGAACACGGGCAGGGCCGGGCCGAAGCACTCCTCCTGGACGATCCGCGCGTCCGGCGGGACATCCACTAGCACGGTCGGCAGGTAGAAGTTGCCCTTGGCGTACTCGTCGCCCTGCGGCCGCTTCCCGCCGACCAGCACCTTCGCGCCGCTGGCGACCGCGGCCTCGACCATCTCCTCGACCTCCTCCCGCTGCTTGGCCGTGTGCAGCGGGCCGGTCCGCACGTCGGGGTTGAGGCCGTTGCCGACCTTCAGTCGCTCGACCTTCGGCAGGAACTTCTCGAGGAAGGTGTCGGCGATGCTGTCGAACAGGTACAGCCGCTTCACAGCGAGGCAGGCCTGGCCGCAGTTGAAGAAGCGCCCGACCGAGGCCGCGCTCGCCGCCGCGTCGAGGTCGGCGTCGTCGCAGACGATCATCGGGTCGCTGCCGCCCAGCTCGAGGGTGACGCGCTTCACCTCGCGCGCCGCCACTTCCATGACGTGCTTGCCGGTGACCGTCTCGCCGGTAAAGGCGATCTTGCGCACCTTCGGGTTGACCAGCAGCTCCTCGCCGACCACGCCGCCGGGGCCGGTGACGATGTTCAGCACGCCGGCCGGCACTCCGGCGTCGTGGAAGAGCTGGACCAGGCGAATCGCCGCCAGCGGGGTCGTGCTGGCCGGCTTCACCACGATCGAGTTGCCGGCGACGAGGGCTGGCGCGATCTTGTTGCCCATCAGGGAGACGGGGAAGTTCCAGGGCACGATCGCGGCGCAGACCCCGACCGGCTGCTTCACGACCAGGCCGTACTTGTCGTTCTCGGCCAGCGGGACGTACTCGCCGCGGATCTTGTTCGCCAGGCCGGCGTAGTACTCGAGGTTCTCGGCGAAGCGGCTGCACTCGATCTGCGACTCGCGGAGCGTCTTGCCCTGCTCCTTGGTCTCGATCGTGGCGATCTCTTTGATGTTCTCGCGCACCAGATCGGCGGTCTTGTACAGGACCTCGGCCCGCTTCGCGGCCGGGGTCTCGGCCCACTGGCGCCAGGCGTCGTAGGCGACGTCGACCGCCTGCCGCACGTCCTCGGCGCTGCCGCGCGGCACCGTGTCCACGACTTCGCCGGTCGCCGGATTGCGGATCTCCATCACCGCGCCGTCGCGCGCGTCGACGTGCTCGCCACCCACGATCATCTTGGCCATCGCGGCACCTCCCTCGTCGCTGCGGGCCGTGGTCGGTCGTGCCCCGCGCGGTCGGGCGCCCGGGGCGCCGACGACCGCGGACCTGCCTATCGGGGACGATCGCTCCCGGCGCGGGCCCGCCATGCCCACCGGGAGAGAAGCAGTAGTGGATTACCGGGTGCGTACCCTGTCGCGATTATAGCAAAGCCGCTTGGCCCCTCCGGCTGGCCGCTCACCGGCGGCAGGGAGACACTGCGGTGGGCGCGGGAGGCCGCGCCAGTCCAGCCGACGATGATCGTTTCAGCCGGCGCCCACGCCGGCTGGCCAGGCGATCGTCAGGAGGAACACGCTGTCTTCGAGCGCTTCGACGTCGTGGGCGAGGTCGGGCTCCAGGGTCACCAGTGCGCCCGCGGGGAGGTCGACCGTCTCGCCGGCGACCTGGAGCCGCAGGTGGCCCTCGACGGTCTGCACGCTGACCCAGCCCGGCGCCCGGTGCTCGTGCAGGCGCGAGCCGGCGCGCAGGGCGGTGAGCACGACTCGCAACTGGGGAGTCTTCACCAGCGTGTTGGCGTTGCGCTCGCCCTCGCGGTAGCCGCGCTCCAGCCGCACCTGGGCCGCCTCGGCTCGCAGGTCGAAGACGAGTCGCGCCCCGGTCAGTTCCTGCGGGGCGCGTTCCGAGCTGCCGGTCGTCTCCCCGGCGCGGTGGCTGCGCTCGCCCGGCTCGTTCATCGCTAACTCCTTCCGCTCCGCCGGTATTGTACCGCTCGCGGAGACGCGAACAGGGCAGCACTCCAGCAGCGCTGCCCTGTTGGGCCAGCGATCCGAGCCTGGGCCTTGCGCGGCCCTCAGGCGGCGCGCGCGACCGGGGCGACCGGGGCCATCGGCGCCCCCGGGGGCGCCGGGGCTTCGGCGGCATCGGGCGCGGCGTTGGGCAGGACCGCCCAGCCGATAACGAGGGTCGCAAACGACGTGAGCGCCACCAGGAGCATCACCATATCAGTCATCTCGGGTTCCTCCAGCCCTGGATTAGCTCGGGCGCGGGTGGGCTGCCCGGCGGCCCGCACTGCATCTAGGATTAGCCTACGGGTCGCGGGGCCCGGTGGACATCGTGCGGCGGCACCAAAGTTGACGGGCGCCCGCTTGTGCAGAGTGCATCAATACCGCTACAGACCTTGACAGGTGACCATAGGGTCACCTATAATGCTGGGCATGGAAGATGAACGGGTCTTCCGCGCTCTTGCTGACCCAAACCGCCGCCTGTTGCTCGACCGGCTCTTCGAGCGTGATGGCCGCACGCTTCGGGAGCTTCAGACGCCGCTCGCGATGACGCGCTTCGGGGTGATGAAGCACCTGCGCGTGCTGGAGGATGCCGGCCTCATCACGACCCGGAAAGTAGGTCGGGAGAAGCTCCACTTCCTGAACCCCCTGCCAATTCAACATATCTATGACCGCTGGATCGGCAAGTACGCGGCGGCGCGGGTGAGCGCCCTCGCCGACCTCAAGCAAGTATTGGAAGGAGGCAGCGCAGTGACCACCGAAGCTACGCCTCGGCCCAAGCTGGTCAACCAGGTGTTCATCAGGGCGCCCCAGGCGCGCGTCTGGGAGGCGATCACGAAACCGGAATTCACCGCCCGCTACTTTTACGGGTGCGTCCTCAAGGCCGATCTCGTCGTCGGCGGGTCCTTCACCTATCTCACTGCGGATGGCAGCGGTACGATGATCGAGGGCCAGGTGCTGGCCTTCGATCCGCCGCGGCGGCTGGTGCACAGCTACCGCTCGCTCTGGGGTCCGCTGGCCGCAGACGCCCCGACCCGGGTGACCTGGGAGGTAGAGGCGATGCCCAATGGCGTGACCAGGCTGACGGTGATCCACGAGGACTTCGACGGCGAGACGGCGACGTTCAAGGCCCTTGCCGGCGGCGGCTGGGCCTGGATCCTGAGCAACCTGAAAACCCTGCTCGAAACCGGCGAACCGATGCCGGCTCAGGGGTAGGTTAGAAGACATGCAGCATGCTGCCGACTCTCACCCTGCCGACGCTCACGATCTGATCCGGGTCCACGGTGCCCGCGAGAACAACCTCAAGGACGTCAGCGTCGCGATCCCGAAGCGCCGGCTGACGGTGTTCACCGGCGTCTCTGGCTCGGGCAAGAGCTCGCTGGTGTTCAGCACGATCGCCGCGGAGTCGCAACGGCTGATCAACGAGACCTACAGTGCCTTCGTGCAGGGCTTCATGCCGACGCTGGCGCGGCCCGAGGTCGACCTACTCGAAGGGCTGACAACCGCGATCATCGTCGACCAGCAGCGGATGGGTGCCGACGCCCGCTCCACGGTCGGCACCGCCACCGACGCCAACGCGATGCTGCGCATCCTCTTCAGCCGACTCGGGCAGCCGCACATCGGCCCGCCCAACGCGTTCTCCTTCAACGTCCCCTCGGTCCGCGCGAGCGGGGCGATCACGGTCGAACGCGGTGCCGCCAAGTCCACGAGCGTGACCTTCACCCGCGCCGGCGGCATGTGTCCGCGCTGCGAAGGCCGGGGCACGGTCTCTGATATCGACCTCACCCAGCTCTTCGACGACTCCAAGTCGCTTGCCGAGGGCGCGATCACCATCCCCGGCTGGAAAGTGGATAGCTGGTGGACGGTGGGGATCTTCGCCCAGTCGGGCTTCCTGGACCCGAACAAGCCGATCCGCGAGTACACCAAGAAGGAGCTCCACGACTTCCTCTACAAAGAGCCGACCAAGGTGAAGATCAACGGCGTCAACCTCACCTACGAGGGGCTGATCCCCAAGGTCCAGAAGTCCTTCCTGCAGAAGGACAAGGATTCGCTGCAGCCGCACGTCCGGGCGTTCGTGGACCGGGCGGTCACGTTCACCGCCTGTCCCGACTGCGGCGGTACCCGGCTCAGCGAGGCGGCTCGGTCGTCGCGGATCAAGGGCCTCAACATCGCTGACGCGTGCGCGATGCAGATCAGCGACCTGGCCGAATGGGTCCGCGGCCTCGACGAGCCGTCGGTCGCGCCGCTGCTCGCGGCGCTGCAGCAGACGCTCGACTCGTTCGTGGAGATCGGGCTGGGCTACCTCTCGCTCGACCGGCCGTCGGGCACGCTGTCGGGTGGCGAGGCGCAGCGCGTCAAGATGATCCGCCACCTCGGCTCCTCGCTGACCGACGTCACCTACGTCTTCGACGAGCCCACCGTGGGGCTGCATCCGCACGACATCCAGCGGATGAACGGGCTGCTGCTGCGGTTGCGGGACAAGGGCAACACCGTGCTGGTCATCGAGCACAAGCCGGAGACGATCGCGATCGCCGACCATGTGGTCGACCTGGGGCCCGGCGCGGGCGCCGAGGGTGGCGCGGTGTGCTTCGAGGGTACCGTCGACGGCCTGCGGGCCAGTGACACGCTCACCGGACGCCACCTCGGCTACCGGGCCGCGCTCAAGCCGGCCACCCGCAAGCCGACCGGCTGGCTGGAGATCCGCCACGCGACCCGGCACAACCTGCGCGACGTGAGCGTGGACATCCCGCTCGGCGTGCTCTGCGTGGTCACCGGCGTCGCGGGGTCGGGCAAGAGCTCGCTGATCCACGGGTCAATGCCAAAGGAGGCGGGTGTCGTCGTGATCGACCAGACGCCGATCCGCGGCTCGCGGCGCAGCAACCCCGCCACCTACACCGGGCTGCTCGACCCGATCCGGGCGGCGTTCGCCAAGGCGAACGGCGTCAAGCCCGACCTGTTCAGCGCCAACTCTGCTGGGGCCTGCCCGAACTGCGCCGGCAACGGCGTCATCTACACGGACCTGGCGATGATGGCCAGCGTGGCGACGGTGTGCGAGGAGTGCGAGGGCAAGCGTTTCCAGGCCAGCGTGCTGGAGTACAAGCTCGCCGGCCGGGACATCAGCGAGGTGCTCGCGATGTCGGTCTCCGAGGCGCTGGCATTTTTCGGCAGCGGCCCGGCGAAGACGCCGGCCGCGCTGAAGATTCTCGGCCGGATGGCCGACGTCGGGCTCGGCTACCTCCGGCTCGGCCAGCAGCTCACCTCGCTCTCTGGTGGCGAGCGGCAGCGGCTCAAGCTGGCCATCCAGATGGCCACCGACGGCGGGATCTACGTGCTCGACGAGCCGACGACCGGTCTGCACCTCGCCGACGTCGCCCAGCTACTCGAGCTGCTCGACCGGCTGGTGGACGCGGGCAAGTCGGTGATCGTCATCGAGCACCACCTCGCGGTGGTGGCGCACGCCGACTGGATCATCGACCTCGGTCCCGGTGCCGGGCACGACGGCGGGCGGGTCGTGTTCGAGGGCCTGCCGGCGGACCTGGTCGCCGCCCGCAGCAGCCTCACCGGCCAGCACCTCGCCGAGTACGTCGGTGCTATGCGATCCACAGCAGACAGATCGGTGGCTGCGGGCTGAGCCGCCGTCATTCCCGCCCCCGTGGTCGCGCCCCCCCGCCGCGCGTACCGACGCCTGCCGCCCGCGCCAGCGGCGACCGCCGGGTCCGGCCCGACCCGGGTCCCGTGTGCGTGATGCATCGCCCCCGCGACTGCCCCGGGCTTGACGCGCGGGGCAGGGCATTGTTACTATCGGTATGTCGGTATCTGTACGCCACACGATTTTCCGCTACACGTTCGGCGGGCCGCGGGAGCCGCGATGATTCGCCCCCAGTCGATGATGTTCACGCTCTACGGGGACTATGTCGTCCACCGCGGCGGCGAGGTCTGGGTCGGCACGCTGATCCAGATCGGCGCGCAGTTCGGCCTAAGCGAGCAGGCGGTGCGCTCGTCGCTCTCCCGCATGAGCCGCGGCGGCTGGCTGCGCGTGCGGCGCCTGGGCAACCGCGGCTACTACTCGCTCACGCCGCGCGGCAAGCGGCTGATCGAGGAGGGCACACGCCGCATCTTCGTCCGCCGCACCGGCCGCTGGGATGGGCGCTGGCGGGTGCTCGCCTACTCGATTCCCGAGCGCCGCCGCGAGGTGCGCGACGGCCTGCGCAAGCAGCTTCAATGGATGGGCTTCGGCCAGTTGAGCAACGGCTCCTGGCTCTCGCCGCACCCGATGGAGAGCGAGGTCGAGGCGCTGGTCGAGGGGCTGGGCGTGCGCGACTGCGTCGAGCTGTTCACGGCCGAGCACGTCGGGTTCGGCGACGATCGGGCCCTGGCGCGCCGCTGCTGGGACCTCGACGCCCTCCACCAGCGCTACGCCGCCTTCCTCGCCGACTACGAGCCGCGGCTGGCGGCCCACCGCGCGCGGCTAGTCCGCGGCGAGAGCGTGCCCGACAGCCAGTGCTTCGTGGAGCGCTTCCTGCTGATCCACGAGTATCGGCGCTTCTTTTTCCTGGATCCCGAGCTGCCCGAGGAGCTGCTGCCGGACGGCTGGCTGGGCGGCCGCGCAGCGGAGGTGTTCCAGACCTACCACCAGCTCCTGGCCGAGCGCGCGAACGCCTATCTCGACTCGGTGTTCGAGGCGCCGCCCACGACGCGGCGCCGCCAGCCGGCCGCGCTCCCGGCGGCACCGCCCGCGGCCGCGCTGCTGGCCGCGGGCTATCGCAGCGCGGCGGAGCCGCCGAACGGCGCGGCCCGCGCCAACGGGCGGCCCGTCGCGGCGAGCGGCGTCCCGGTGGGTCCCCCATAGTCCGAGCGAGCCCCGAGGCCGGCCCGCGCGGCGGCTCGGGACCGAGGAAGGAGAGTGCAGTGGCGGTCACGCTGAGCAAAGAGGGCAAGGTCGGGGTCGTCAAGTTCAACCGCCCCCCGGCCAACTCCTACGACCACGACTTCATGAAGGAGCTGGACCAGGCGATCTACGAGGCGCGGTTCGACCGCGACGTGAAGGTGATCGTGCTGACCAGCGAGCTGCCGCGGTTCTTCTGCGCCGGCGCCGACGTGAAGGCGCTCGCCAGCGGCGACGACCACTACCGGACCATGTTCGACCTGCACGCCCACGAGACGCTGGCCAAGCTGGAGCGGACGCCCATGCTGGTGATCGCCGCGATCAGCGGCCACTGCCTCGGTGGCGGGCTCGAGATCGCGCTGGCCTGCGACCTGCGCTTCATGGCCCGCGGCGACGAGAAGGGCCCGACGATCGGGCTCCCCGAGGTCAAGCTGGGCGTCATCCCTGGCACCGGCGGCACGCAGCGCCTGCCGCGCCTGATCGGCAAGTCGCGGGCGATCGAGCTGATGGTCACCGGCGACAGCGTGACGGCCGACCGCGCGCTGGAGCTGGGGATCGTGGACAAGGTCTTCGATCCCGACGACCTCCTGCCGCGGACGATGGAGTTCGCCGAGAAGCTGGCGAACGGCCCGTCGCTCGCCGTGGGCGCGATCAAGCTCGCCGCGCAGCAGGGCGGCGAGGTGCCGCTGGAGTACGGCAACCTGATCGAGCGTGAGATCCTACGCCGCATCTTCGAGACGGAGGACGCGGCCGAGGGGATGGGCGCCTTCGCCGAGCGCCGCCAGGCGACCTGGCAGGGTAAGTAGAGACCGCGGGACGACGAGAGGGAGACACCAGTGATTACGCGCGAGACGCAGTGGGGCGAGTTCCAGGGCGTGCGCAAGTTCGAGAGCCCCCAGGAGCTGCCCGAGGAGTACGCGAAGTTCCTCAAGCGGCTGCTATACGTGCAGGCCGACACCGAGTTCGCGTCGGTGCAGCAGCACCGCCCCTGGCTCGACCGGTCGCCCACGCTGGACGATCGCTGGACCGAGGCGCGGATCGTGGCCGACGAGATGCGCCACGGCTACCAGATGTGCAAGCTGCTCGAAGACTTCGGCCCCGAGGGCGAGTCGCTGATCCAGGACCTGCTCAACCGCCAGATGGGCCGCCACAAGCTCGACTCGTTCAACATGGAGTTCGAGCGCTGGAGCGACGTGCTGGCCTTCACCTGCCTGGTGGACCGCGTGGGCATCTACCAGCTCCGCGCCTTCCAGGAGTGCAGCTACGGGCCGCTGGCCCGCGCCATCCCGCTGATGCTCGCCGAGGAGCAGCTCCACATCGGCTTCGGCGCCAACGGCCTGAAGCGAATGGTCAACGACCCGGACTACTACGGCGACCAGGCCGAGGCCCAGGAAGCGGTGGACAAGTGGTTCCCCCGCGCGCTGGACATGTTCGGCCACTCGAAGTCCGAGGGCAGCGAGCTGGCGGTGCGCCTCGGCATCAAGAAGTGGCGGAACGAGGAGGCGCGGGCGCTGTACATGGAGGAGATCGCCCGCATCCTCACCGGCATGGGCCTCACGGTCCCGCCCGAGGACGCGAACCGGCGGGTGAGCTAGGACGTCGCCAGAGAGGGATTGCCGGGTGTTGGCGGCCGCCAACACCCGGCA
>Ga0070739_10005469_pt1 | contig 14467 bp, 14 predicted proteins | sample Coa_R1_7_FD_66445 | JGI IMG/M metagenome (GOLD analysis project Ga0070739, IMG submission 66445) | Surface soil microbial communities from Centralia Pennsylvania, which are recovering from an underground coalmine fire - Coalmine... | ecosystem: Environmental > Terrestrial > Soil > Unclassified ... | reverse complement strand
CACGTCCAGAACCGCGACGTGATGGTGATGACGATCGCGAGCTTCTTTGCCTCGATCGCCGCCTTCATCGTGCAGATGGGCTTCTGGTTCGGCGGCGTGTTCGACGAGCGCGACCAGGAAGGCGGGATCGCGTTCATCGCGGTGATCCTCGTCTCCGCGGTCGTCTACGTGGTCTCGTGGCTGCTGCTGCAGGCGCTCTCGCGCTATCGCGAGTTCGCGGCCGACCGCGGCTCGGCGATCCTGACCGGACGGCCGAGCGCGCTGATCTCGGCGCTGCTGAAGATCAGCGGAGACATGGCGCAGATCCCCCAGCGCGACATGCGCGCCGCCTCGGGCGAGCTCGCGGCCTTCTACATCTTCCCGCCGAAGGCGAAGCAGACCGTCGCCAGCCTGTTCTCCACGCACCCGCCGCTCGAGAAGCGGATCGCCGCGCTGCAGCGGCTCGAGGCACAGCTTCAGGGCACGGCCTAGCGGGCGGCCCCCGCGGGGGCGCCTTGGGGCGCCTCGCCGGCGTGGCCGAGCGGCGGCGAGGCCCTACGATTGCTCCCGATGGGCCTGCTTGACGTGATCCTTGGCCGCCGCAAGCTGGCCGGCCCCGCCCCGGACCGGCTGTTCGCGATCAGCACCGCCTACGTCAAGTTCGAGACCGAGCTCGGCGTCAGCTCGCGCGGCAGCGCCGCGATCGTGTTCCAGCCGCTGTCGAACGCGGACTTTCAGTCGATCGTCAGCGAGATGGAGGAGGTCGTGCGGGGAACGGCTTCCGATAGCGGCACGACCGTCGAGACGACCGACGACAGCTACGGGTTTCGCTGGCTGGTGCTCCGGGGCGGCGACTTCGACGATCTCGTCGTCGGGATCAACGCGGTCTCGAGCTCGCTGGAGGCCGGAGGCTACGGCGAGCGGGTGCTGTGCGCGGTGTTCGCGTTCGAGGACCGGCAGAAGCGTCCGCTGTACTGGATCTACAACTACAAGCGCGGCGCGTTCTATCCGTTCGCCCCGGCGTCAGGCGCCGAGCAGCGGGACAACGAGCGCGAGCTCGTCGCCAAGGCCCAGGTCGGCAACGAGCTTCCCCTCGAGGCCGAGCTGACGCGGTGGTTCCCGCTCTGGGGGATCCCGATCTAGCGGATAAACCGCCGAACACCCGGCTGACTCGGCGGCCGCGCCCCCGCGGCCATACCTACTTTGGCAAATTCGTAGCCCCTGTAGCTACGAATTCGCCATCGTTCGGACGCGACGCGGCCCCGACCGCGAAATCTAGCCCGGAATCAGGCCCTCGCCGGTGAACTCGGCCCGCGCCTGCTCGAGCGAGGTGTCCGGCGGCGGCAGGATCAGATCGGAGGAGTCCAGCCGCTCGTCCGACACCGGCTGGCCGTTGCTGCGTACGTACTCCAGCAGCCGCGCGAAGCTGTCGTGGAACTGCTGCTCATCGCCCGCCTCGGCGGCCGCCACGGCGTGCCGATCGAGCTCGTCGAGCGTCTCCTCGTCGCTCCCGAGCAGCTCGTACTGACCCTCGGTCGCGATCCGAACGATCACTGCGCGTGGCCCTGATCCGCCTGCGGCTGGGGTTCGGCGCCGACCGAGCCGGCTCCGAGCTCGCCCGCCGCGGCGGGAGTGCCGCTGCCGAGCTCCGCCTTCATCTTCTCAAGCTCGGCGTCGACCTCGGTCGAGCTCGACAGCTGCTTCAGCTGGCGGTCGATGTCGTCCTCGGCGGGACCGAGCGCCGTCAGGTCGTCGAACGTCCCCGAGGCCTCGAGCTCGCCGACCGCCTGCGCCCGTGCCTTCATGTTCTCGGTCTTCTCGACCGCACGCTGCATCGCCAGGCCGACGTCGGCCATCTCCTCGCCGACGCCGGTCGCCGCCTCTGAGATCCGCACCTGCGCCTCGGCGGCTGAGTACTGGGCCTTGATGACCTCCTTCTTCGAGCGGAACTGCTCGATCTTGGTGCGGAGCTTCTGCTCGGAGGCGGTCAGTTGCTCCTGCTGCTGCTCGAGCTCGGCGATCTGCGAGTCGAGCGACTGGATCTCGGTCTGGGCGATGTTCTTTCGCTCGAGCGCGGTCCGCGCCAAGTCCTCCTGGCCGTGCGCGAGCGCTTGCCTCGCCTGCGTGTCGAGCTTGACGATCTGGTCCTGAAGCGTCTTCTCCTGAAGCTGGAGGCGCTTCTTCGAGGTGACGACGTCGGCGATGCCCTTCTTGACGTTCTGCAGCAGCTCGATCTGCTTCTGGTAGCTGTACTCGAGCGTCTCCGCGGGATCCTCGGCCCGGTCCAGCAGCTTCGAGATCTTGGCTTTGACGATGGTCGACATGCGCCCGGAAAGGCCCGGCATCGCATCCTCCTTGGCGGGTTTGTGGCGAGCACCGTCAAGCGTAGCGGGGCGGTGGTCCCGGCCGCCGCGCGCACTGGGCTTTATCCGTCGATTGCCTCGCTACGCTCCGCCACGCGATGCGACGGAGCTTGTTCGGACTCCTCGGCGCATGTGTCGCGTGCGCTCTCGCCGGCTGCGGCGGCACCACGGTGGTCTTCCGGAAGGAGAATGTCCCGGCCACCGCGACCATCCAGGTCCCGGCTCAGATCGGGATCCCGGACCTCGCGACCAAGAACACCACCCGCGTCAACGGCTCCGATCCGATCACCGACGCCGCCGCGGTGGCGCTCGCCGTGTATCCATCGGCCGCGCAGGGGACCCACCCGCCGGTGGTGACGCTCGCCCCGACCGACGACTGGGAGGCGGCGATCGCCGCCTCGGTGCTGATGGCCGGGCCGGTACGGGCGCCGATCCTGCTCTCGGGGCCCGGCACGCTGCCCGGGATCACCGCGCGAACGCTCCAGGCGCTGGCGCCGGCGGGATCCGGCGTCGCGGACGGCGCCCAGGTGATCCGCGTCGGGTCGGTCCCGACGCTGAAGGGGTGGCACACGATCGCGATCCACGGTCGCGACCCGTTCACGCTCGCCGCCGCGATCAATCGCTTCAGGAACGCGGCGGCAGGAACCCCCAGCCCAGACGTCGTGATCGCCTCCGCCGACGATCCTCGCTACGCGATGCCGGCGGCCGGGCTGGCCGCCGAGAGCGGCAACCCGATCCTGTTCGTCACCGGCTCGACGGTCCCGGCTGCCACCAAGCAGGCGCTGCTGTCAGACCAGCGACCGCACATCTACGTGCTCGGACCGACGAGCCTGATCGGAGCGAGCGTGGTCTCGCAGCTGAAGAAATACGGGACCGTCAACCGCGTCGGCGCGAGCGACCCCGTGGCCAACGCGGTCGCGTTCGCCGCGTATCGCGACCCGCCGTGTGTGAACCTCCAGCCGTGCGCGCATGTCCCCGGCAGCTTCGGCTGGGCGCTGCGCAGCCCGGGGCACGGGTACATCCTGATCAACGACGCGCGCACGCTCGACGCCGCCGCCGCCGCGCCGCTGTCCTCGAGCGGCAGCTTCGGCCCGGAGCTCTTGACCGACGATCCGAACACGCTGCCGACCGCGGTCGTCAACTACTTCCTCAATTACGCCACCCCCGGCTACACCGCGGAGGGGCCGACGGCAGCGGTCTACAACCATGGCTGGGTGATCGGGGACGAGAGCGCGATCTCGGTCGGTGTCCAGGCGGAGATGGATAACCTGCTCGAAGCGGTGCCGCAGAAATGAGCCAGGCTGAGCATCCAGACCGCCTGCGCCCGGATCACGAGGTCACGATCGAGGATGTCAGGCAGCTGATGGGCGCGTCGACGCCGCACTTCGCGCTGCAGCTGCGTGAGCGCATCCGCAACCTGATCAGGGACCTCCCCGAGGACCACCCCGCCCGCGTGGAGGGGGAGCGGGAGATCGCCAGGCTCGACAGGATCGCGTTCGCCGGTGAGATTCGCGGCCACGAGCCGGAGCCCGGTCTCGAGCCGCTCCCGAGTCTCGAAGCCAAATGAGCTTGAACCGGACCGTCTCCGTCATCGGCCTCGGGCGGGTCGGGCTGCCGCTGGCTCTGTCGTTTGCGGACCGCGGCATTCGCGTGCTCGGGGTCGACACCAACGCCTCGCAGCTCGACTCGATTCGCGCCGGGCGGATGCCGTTCAACGAGACCGGCACGCAGGGGCTGCTCGACCGGGTGCTTCCGAGCGGGCGCCTCGAGCTGTCAGACCGTGCCGCCGACGCCGCACAGGCCGACGACATCGTGATCACGATCGGCACCCCGTCGTTCTCGCACCTGGAGTCCGATCTGCGTCAGGTCCGCGCCGCGGTCGACGATCTGCTGCCGCTGGTGCGCCACGACCACGCGTTGATCCTGCGCTCGACGATCGCGCCTGGCACCACCGACTTCGTCGCCGCCTACCTCGAGAAGCGCCGCGGGCTGCGCGCCGGCGAGGACGTGTTCGTCGCGCACGCGCCCGAACGGATCGCGGCGGGCAGGTTCCTGGAGGAGATCTCCACGCTCCCGTGCATCATCGGCGGGGTCGGCGAGGCCTCGACCGACCGCGCCGCCGGCACCTTCGAGGTGTTCGGCGCCCCGATCGTCAGGACCACCCCCGTCCAGGCCGAGCTGGCGAAGATCTGGACCAACATCCTGCGCTACACGAATTTCGCGCTGCCGAACCTGCTGATGATGGACTGCGAGCGCTACGACGCGAACGTGTTCGAGGTGATCGAGCTGATCAACCACGATTATCCCCGCGGCGGGATCGCGTCGCCGGGGCTGACGGCAGGCTCGTGCCTGCGCAAGGACTTCGTCTTCTCCGAGGAGCGCTCGAACGCACCCGGGATGCTGCTGGCCGTCTCCCGCGTGAACGAGTCGGTGCCGCTGTTCCTGGTGGAGGGGATCAAGCGCCGGCTGGGCGATCTCGATTCACGGAAGGTCGCGGTGCTCGGGCTCACGTTCAAGCGCGACACCGACGACGAGCGCGACTCGCTTTCGCCGAAGCTGATCCGGCTGCTCGAGCGCGAGCTCGCCGACGTCGCTGTCTGTGACCCGTACGCCAGCACTCCCACCCAGCCGCTCGCCGACGCTGTCCGCGGGGCGGAGGTGGTGATCGTCGCGACCAACCACTCCCAGTTCGAGGGTCCCGAGGCGCTGCGCACGATCGTGCGTGGGGCGGCCGGCGACTGCCTGGTGGTGGACCCGTGGAACGCGCTCGGGACCTCGCAGGTGTTCGCGTACGCGGCCGAGGTGGCGGCGCTGCTCGGCACCCCAGCCACGCCGTGAGCCGCGTGCTCGTGACGGGCGGCGCCGGCACGATCGGCGGCGCCGTCGTGCGGAGGCTGCTGCGCGACGGCGACTGGCAGGTACGCGTGAGCGACCAGCGGCTGCCGGCGGAGTGGATGCGTGACCAGGTCGAGCTCCACACGGCGGACCTGCGCGCCCACGAGAGCGCCGCGGAAGCCGTCGATGGCTGCTCGCACGTGATCCACCTCGCGGCGATCGTCGGCGGGATCGCCAACTTCCACAGGCTGCCGTTCACGCTGACCGAGGCCAACAACGCCCTCACCGGAGCGGTCATCAGCGCCTCGCTTCGGCACGGCGTCGAGCGGCTCGTGTATGTCTCCTCCTCGATGGTGTTCGAGCGGGCCACCGAGTTCCCGACGACCGAAGCGCATCTGCGCGACTGCCCGACGCCGCGGTCGGCCTATGGCTTCTCGAAGCTGGCCGGGGAGGTGTACGCGCGCGCCGCCCACGACGAGCACGGGCTCCGCTACACGATCTGCCGTCCGTTCAACGCCTACGGCCCAGGCGAACGGCCCGAGCCCGATGAGCCGGGGATCGCCCACGCCGTCCCCGACCTGATCGCCAAGGCGCTGAGCCACCAGCGCCCGCTCCAGATCTTCGGGGCGGGAACGCAGACCCGGACGCTGACGCACGTCGACGACATCGCCGACGGGATCGTCACCGCGATGCGGTCACCAGCGGGTGAGAACGAGGACTTCAACATCTCAGCCGCGCGCGAGCTGACGGTCGCGGAGACCGCCGGGTTGATCTGGGAGGCGTGCGGCAACGATCCCGACGAGCTCGAGTTCGAGCACCTGCCGAGCTTCGAGGTCGACGTGCAGCGGCGCTGGCCGTCGGTCGAGAAGGCGCGCACGCTGCTCGGCTGGGAGGCGCAGGTCGAGCTCGAGGACGGGATCGCCAAGACAGTGCAGTGGCTGCGCGGCCAGCTCAGCCATCGGTCCTAGGCGCGGATCGCTTACCCGCTGCACCGCTCCTACCGCCGGTCCTGATCCGGCTGTAAGGTTTCGGCCTTCGCAGGCTCAGGCGTCACGGGGAAAGGAGAGCGATGGACACCACGACAGCCTCTGGGGCGGCAGCACCAGCAGCGATCGACCAGACAGCTCCCGGAGCAAAGGGGCTCAAGCCCGACGCGATCGGCTACCTCTCGAACCTGGTGATCGCGGTCGCCTCGACCGCGCCGGCGTACAGCCTCGCTGCGACGCTCGGGTTCATCGCTCTTGTTGCCGGCATCGGCGCGCACGCGCCAGCGGTGATGATCGTGTCGTTCATCCCGATCCTGTTCGTCTCGATCGGCTACCGGTACTTCAACCTCGCGGACGCTGACGCGGGGACGACGTTTGCCTGGGTCACGCGCACGTTCGGTCCGCAGCTCGGCTGGATCAACGGCTGGGCGATCTTCCTCGCAGACGTGATCGTGATGGCGTCTTTGGCGGAGATCGCGAGCGCATACACGTTCAGGCTGTTCAACTGGACCTATGCCGAGAACCACAACTGGGTGCTGATCGTCGGCTGCGTTCTCTGGATCGCCGTGATGACCTGGATCTGCTACCGCGGAATCGAGCTGTCGGCCCGCATCCAGCAGTTTCTCCTGACGCTCGAGCTGATCACCCTGGTGCTGTTCGCGGTGGTCGCGCTGGTGAAGGTCTACAGCAGCCATCCCGCCCACGCGCTGCACGTCCAGGCATCGTGGTTCAACCCGTTCGACGTCGGCTGGGGGTCACTGATCGCGGGGCTGCTGCTCGGGATCTTCATCTACTGGGGATGGGACTCCGGCGTGGCGGTCAACGAGGAGTCGCGTGACCGCAACCGTGGCCCAGGCAAGGCCGCGTGGGTCTCGACCTTGATCCTGCTCGCGATCTACCTCGTCGTCACGGTCGCCGCCCAGGCCTATCACGGAGTCGGGTTCCTCGGTAAGAACTCGGCCGATGTGCTCAACGCGCTCGGCAAGCCGGTGCTGGGCTCGGGCCTCGACAAGCTGCTGATCATCTGCGTGCTGACGTCGGCCTCCGCATCGACGCAGACGACGATCCTGCCGACCGCCAGGACCACGCTGTCGATGGCGAAATGGGGAGCGATCCCGTCGGCGTTCGGACGCGTCCATCCGCGGTTCCTGACGCCGAGCTTCTCGACGCTGTTGATGGGCGGGCTGTCGATCGTCTGGACGGTCTGCCTGCTGGCGTTCAACCCCAACCAGGACGTGCTCGGGGACACGATCTCCGCGCTCGGTTTCGCGGTCTGCTTCTACTACGGCTGCACCGGCCTGGCCTGCCCGTTCTACTTCCGCCGCGACCTGTTCAGGAGCGTCCGCAACTTCGTGTTCGCCGGGGCGATCCCGTTTGCCGGCGGTGGCTTCATGTTCTACATCGGCATCAAGGCCTACAGCTACTACAGCACCCCCGGCAACAACTACTCGCACCCGTTGATCGGGATCCAGACGCCGATCCTCGTCGGCATCGGCGGCCTGATCCTCGGCGTGATCCTGATGTTCATGTCATGGCCGTTCTTCCGCGGGTACTTCAGCCGCCGCCTCGAGGTAGCGCCGGCCGGCCTGCTCGAAGCTCCGCGCGGGGCGGAGGGCGAGCCGCTCGTGGCTAGCGAGCCTCGCTGAGCAGCCGCGGGTACGCGTCGGCGGCTGCGTCGTCGGCGGTGCCAGGGATCCGCGCCTGGCTGGCGATCGCGGTGCGCACCATCTTCTCGTGCGTGCGCTGGCCTCTGAGGAACTCGAAGAACGCGAGCATCCGGTAGGGCAGCACGGCGACGTGGTAGATCGGCGCTTCGAGCAGCGCCAGCAGCGCCAGCGTCGCCAGGCTGCGCCGCGGATACACGCGGAAGTAGAGGATGTCGGCCAGCAGGCTGAGCAGCCTGACGATCGCGGTCAGGCCGAACGAGAAGAACAGGAACAGCAAAAGGGCTTGGACGCTGAGCGTTCCGAGCACCCCGAGCAGCGCGACGAACACGTAGGCAGACGTCTCGACGAAGGCGCCGATCCCCTCGTAGAGCAGCAGGTAGGGCATGCACAGCGTGCCGAAGTAGCCGTAGCGCGGATTGAGGATCAGACTGCGGTAATTCCACAGCATCTCGTAGACGACGCGCTGCCAGCGCTTGCGCTGCACCTTTAGGTCGCGCCAGCTCATCGGGACCTGGGTCCAGACGGTCGCCTCGGGGACGTTGACGATCCGGTAGCGAGCGCCGGCCCGGCGCAGCATCGCGTGCGCGTGGATCGTCGCCTCGATGTCGCAGTGGGTGTCCCTGGTGGAGAACCCGCCGAGCTCCATCAGCACGCGCTTCGGCCACGCACCGCACGCGCCCGAGATCACCGGCATCGCGTTGAGCGCTCCCCAGCCGAGCCGGTTGAGCACGAACGAGCTGAGGTACTCGATCACCTGGAAGCGCTCGACCAGCCGGCGCGGCAGCGCCTCGGAGACGATCCGGCCGTGCTTGACCTCGAGCCCGTTCGCGACCCGCAAGGTCGCGCCCACCACCACCACCTCGTCGGGGGCGAAGTTCAGCGGGCGCATCAGCCGCATCAGCGTCTCGGGCTCGACCAGACAGTCGGCGTCGATGTGGACGATGAACGGATAGCGCGCGAGGTTCAGGCCCGCGTTGACGGCGTCGGCGCCTCCCGCGTTCTCCTTGTCGATCAGCCACAGGTTCGGATGCCGGCGGGAGCGGTATGTCCCGCGCACGCGCGCGGTCTGAAGCGGGGTCGGGTAGAAGACGTCGTGCGGCTCCATCTCGAAATCCGCGATCGCCCGCTCGCGCGTGTCGTCGGTTGAGCCGTCGTTGACGACGATCACCTCGAACTCCCGGTAGTTGGAGGCGAGCAGCGCCACCAGCGCGTCCCCCAGGATCGCCGACTCGTTGTAGGCCGGAATCACGACGCTCACCGGCAGCGTCGCGTCGGACGCCGACAGCCGGTCGAAATCGATGAACCTGTAGCTCCGCTGGCGGTCGAGCTGGACCAGCGCTCCGATCGTGATCGCGAGGTACAGCGAGTTGAGCACGAGGAAGTACCCCAGCAGGCCGATGAACGCGATCTCGACGCTCGTGCTCATCGTCCCGCGAGCTGCTCGGCCGCGCGCTGTGCCTGCTCGGTGCCGACCGCCGCGAGCACGCTGAGCAGCCGTTCGCGCGCATCCTCCGAGGATGCGGTCCTGGCCGCGGTCTCGATCGTCCCCAGCGCCTCCGCGCGACCAAGCGCGACGAGGAACGTCCAGGCATCGTCGATCTCATCCTCGCCACCCGTGATCAGGCGCTCGATCTGCCGCGCCGCATGGCCACCCCGGATCAATGCCTCCGCCGCCTTGTTGCGCGCAAAGCGGTCGTGCGAATGCAGCTGCGCCAGCAGGTAGGGAAACGCCGCTTCACCGAGGCCGGCGAGCGCGATCGTCGCGTTCTGCCTGACCCACCACGAGCGATCCTCGAGCAGCTCGGCGAGCTGTGGCACGAGGCTCTCGAGCCCGCTGACGCCCGCCGCCTTGGCGGCGTGTGAGCGCACGACCCAGCTCTCGTCTGCCATCAGCCGCGCGAGCAGCCGCTCGTTCGGGAAGTTCGCCAGCGACTCGGCGGCGTTCGCGCGGACGTCGTCGTCGGGGTCGTGAGCGAGGCGCTCGATCACCGGCGCCGAGCGCGGGTCCCCGAGGCTGCCGAGCAGGTAGGCCACCCAGTAGCGGACACGCGGCAGGTCCGACTGCGCCCACCGCTCGATCAGCTCGCGCGCCTGCGGCGCGCGGAACGCCTCGAGCATGTTCGCCACCCGCGCGGCGGGAATCCGCTCGCGCTTGAGCGCCGACAGCAGCGCGATGTACGCGGTCGGCGAGGCATACAGCGACAGCGCCTGGGCGGCGGCGTAGGCCACGTCCGCATCGGGGTCGTCAAGCGCCCGGCGCAGCGGTTCGATCGAGCTTTCGGCCCCGAGCAGGCCGAGGATTCCGACGGCGCTGACGCGGTCCCATCTGTTCTTGGCGGTGGCGAGCTCGCGCTCGACGCGCGCCGCCAGCCCGCCGGCCACCAGCTCGGCGCGCGCCTCCGGACGGCGCTCGACGACCTCTCGCAGCGCGCCGAGCGTGAGGTCGAGGCGATCGATCAGCTGCCGCTTTGCGCGCGCGCGCTCGGCGGGCTCCAGGTGCGCGATCGCCTCGGCCAGCTGGCTGATCCGCGCCGCGGTCAACCGGTGGCGGGCGGTCAGCCGCTGGCGTGAGGCTCCGATCAGGGCCCACGCCGTGACGACCACGATCGTCGCCAGCGCGGTGCTCGCCAGCCATGGAATCAACCCGAACAGGACCTCGATGTGGCCGCCCGCGACCACCACGATGCAGGCGACGTAGACGCACGCGGTCCCAAGCAGGCACAGCACGACGATCGTGAAGCGGATGACCGCGCCCGAGTCACGACCCGCCCCGGTGCCGATGCGACGCTCCGCGGCGCCGACCATGCCAGCTGCCTTCAGGCTGCCACGCCGGCCTGCGCGGCCGATGGTTCGGCGCTCGCTCGCTCCACGCCGGCGAAGATCGGGACACGATCGAGCTCGTGGGCGACGACCGAATCGACCGTCTGCTCGAGCTTCCACTGCGGGGTCCAGCCGGTCAGGCCGCGAAGCGCGGAGGTGTCAGGGGAGCGGTTGCCGAGCTCTTCGAACCCGGGACCGTGCGCCTGCGCGTACGGCACGAACACGACCGCCGAGGAAGAGCCGAGCCGGTCGACCACGATCCGCGCGAGGTCGACGACCCGCACCGCGGACGATGAGCCGATGTTGAACGTGCGTCCAGCCGCCTGCTCGCAACCGATCAGCAGCCGCAGCGCCCGCACCACGTCGCGCACGTCGGTGAAGCAGCGGGTCTGGCGACCGTCGCCGTAGACGGTCAGCGGCTCGCCCGCGATCGCCTGGCGCACGAACCGCGGGACCACCATCCCGTACTCACTCGACTGGCGTGGCCCGACCGTGTTGAACAGCCGCACCACGATCATCTCCGCGCCGCAGTGGCTGACGTACGCGTGGGCGAGCGACTCGCCGAACGCCTTGGCGATCGCGTAGCTCCAGCGCGACTTCTGCGGCGAGCCGATCAGCCGGTCCGCGTCCTCGCGCAGGTCGCGTTGGTTGAGCTTGCCGTACACCTCCGAGGAGGAGGCGAACAGCAGCCTCCGCCCGTGGCGCGCCGCGGCCTCCATCACGACATCGGCGCCAAGCGCGTTCTCGCGCAGCGACGTCAGCGGATCGCGGACGATCCGCTCGACGCCCAGCCGCGCCGCGAGATGGACGCAGACCTCAGCGCTCGCGACGCAGTCGTCGACGAGGTCGCGGTCGAGGACCGAGCCCTCGACCACCGTGACGAGACCCGAGGCGAGGCTCGACGAGAGGTTCTCGCGGCTGCCGCCGCTGAGATCGTCGAGCACGATCACGCGCTTGCCGTCGGCCACCAGCGAATCTGTCAGGTGCGAGCCGATGAAGCCGGCCCCGCCCGTCACGAGGACATCCGCGCCCATGCCTACTTATCGGAGCAACGGCCGCTGCGCTTGACGGCCTCCGGGGGTGGTTGGGCCCGCGACCTGGACGAATGTTTGATGCCCGCGGCCACCGCTACGCTCGATTTTGCGGCGAGCAGCACAACTGAGCCAAACGACGCCGTCGCGATCCCCGGCAGCGAGTTGCCGGGGCCCTACCCGGTGGGGTCCTACGCGGCGCAGCTCAAGCTGCGCCTGAAGCAGTTCGCGCACGTCCAGCTGATCGGCGAGGTGTGGGGCTTTCGCAGCAGCCGCGCGCGGGTCTACTTCGAGCTGCGCGACCCGCGCGGCGCGCTTCCCTGCTCGATGTGGCGCAGCGAGTTCGACGCGCTCGGGCTGACGCTGGCGGAGGGGCTGCGGGTGGTCGTCGCGGGCGGCTGCGACTACTACCCGGGAAGCTCGACCTCCTCGCCGTCGTTCAGCTTCGCGGTCGATCAGCTTCGGGTCGCGGGCGAGGGCGATCTGCTCGCCCAACTCGAGCGGCTCCGCCGCCGCCTGGCCGCCGAGGGCGTGTTCGAGCCGCAGAAGCTCCTGCGCCGCCCGCTGCTTCCGAGGACGATCGGCGTGGTGACGGGAGAGCGCGGCAAGGCTCGCGACGACGTCCTCGCCGGCCTTCGCCGGCGCGGGTGGGCGGGCCGGCTGGTGTGGGCGTTCGCGCCGGTCCAGGACCGCCACGCGGCGGGCCTGATCTCGGCGGCGCTGCGCGAGCTGGCGGCCGTCCCGGAGGTCGAGGTCGTGATCGTCGCGCGCGGCGGCGGCGGCGTCGCTGACCTGCTGGCGTTCTGCGACGAGGGCCTGTGCCGCACGGTCTCGCTGCTGCGGGTGCCGGTGATCTCCTCGGTCGGCCACCACACCGACCGCACGCTGCTCGACGACGTCGCCGCGCTGTCCTGCTCGACGCCGACGCACGCCGCCGAGGCCGCCGTCCAGATCGACTGCAACGTTGCCCGCGAGGAGCTCGCCGCCCGTGCGCGCCGGCTTCACGGCCACGGGCGCCGCGCGATTCTCGACCGCGCGCGAACGCTCGGACATCTGGCGCGCGCGCCGGCCCAGCACATCTCGCGTCACCGCGCGCATCTGCACCAGCTGCTGCGCGAGCTGCGGGCAAGCGCCAAGCGGGCGGTCGAGCAGGGCCGCTCGCTCGGATCCGTTCACCTGCTCGTGCTCGGCCGCAGCGCCGAGCGGGCCCGCAGCTCGGAGATGGCCCGGCGCGGGGCCGAGCTCGAGCGGCTGTCGCTGGCCCTCGCCGCGCATGACCCCGAGCGCACCCTCGCCCGCGGCTACGCGCTCGTCGAGGACCGCTCCGGCGAGCCGCTGTCCTCCGCCGCCGCGGCGCGCGCGGCGCGCGAGCTGCGCGTGCGCTTCCACGACGACACGGTGTCCGCGGTGCTCACCGAGGACGAGCGGTGAGCGACGAACGGACCTACGAGTCGGCGGTCGCGAGGATCGAGCAGATCATCAGGCGGCTCGACTCCGGCGAGGCGGGCCTGCGCGAGACGCTCGACCTGGTCAAGGAGGGCCGGGACCTCGTCGAGTACTGCGCCGGCGAGCTCGAAGCAGTCTCGAGCGGGCTCCAGGAGCTGCGGCTGGAGGAGTTGGTCGCGCGCCTCGAGCGCGCCGAGAGCGGCACTCAGTGAGCACCTTCGAGCTGCTCGCCGGCCTCCCGCTCGAGGTCGACGGCTACTCGCTCGAGGGGCTGCGGCTCCAGGTGTCGAGCGGTTTCGAGCGGCTCACGACCGTTGTGCACCTGCACGGCGGCGGCGTCGAGGGGGTTGGTGAGGATGTCGTCTACGACGCCTCGGACCAGCTCGCCCTGCAGGAGGCCGGCGAAGTGCACGACCTCGCGGGCAGCTACACGCTCAGCGAATTTTGCGAGCAGATCGACGGCCTCGACCTGTTCCCGGTGCCGGCGGTTCGCGAGGTCTCGCGTCTGTACCGCCGCTGGACCTTTCACAGCGCTGCGCTCGACCTGGCGCTGCGGCAGGCGGAGCGCCCGCTGCACGAGCTCCTCGGGCGCGAGCCACGGCCGCTGACGTTCGTCGTTTCGCTGCGGCTGGGCGAGCCGCCCAGCATCGAGCCGATCACACGACGCCTGCGGCACTACCCCGCGCTGCGGTTCAAGCTGGACGCCACGAGCTCGTGGACGCCCGAGCTGTTCGACGCGCTGGTCGCCACCGGCGCGGTCGATTCGATCGACTTCAAGGCGCTCTACCACGGGACGATCGTCGACCAGCCGCCCGATCCGGTCCTCTACCGGCGGGTGGTGGAGGCGTTCCCCGACGCGTGGCTCGAGGACCCCGACATCGTCACCCCCGAGACGGCGGCGGCGCTCGCGAACGATCGCCACCGGATCACCTGGGACGCGCCGATCCACGGGATCGCGGACATCGAGGCGCTGCCGTACCCGCCGCGGATGGTCAACATCAAGCCCTCGCGGCTGGGTGGGCTGCCGTCGCTGCTCGCGGCGTATGACTACTGCGCCGAACGGGGCATCGGCGCGTACGGCGGCGGCCAGTTCGAGCTCGGCCCGGGGCGCGGGCAGGCGCAGTATCTGGCCTCGTTGTTTCATCCCGGTACGCCCAATGACCTCGCCCCGGCGGGCTACCACGTGGACGATCCCCCGCCGGGCCTTCCGGGCTCTCCCCTGCCGCCAACCCCGGCAGAGACCGGATTCCAATGGAGCTCCTAGGCCTCCCCGGCCGTCGCGGTCCCCTCGCCACCCTCCGTCTTTAGCTGTCCGTAAACTGCCCGCCGCTGGCGGATCG
>Ga0070739_10005468_pt1 | contig 14467 bp, 12 predicted proteins | sample Coa_R1_7_FD_66445 | JGI IMG/M metagenome (GOLD analysis project Ga0070739, IMG submission 66445) | Surface soil microbial communities from Centralia Pennsylvania, which are recovering from an underground coalmine fire - Coalmine... | ecosystem: Environmental > Terrestrial > Soil > Unclassified ... | reverse complement strand
GCTGCTTGTCCTGGTGCTGCTTGTCGTGGCGCCGCGCTCAATCCGAGACGGAGCGCACCCACCACACCGCCGTGTCGGGCGGAAGCAGCGCACTGGCGTGGGCCGCGCCGGCAGCAGGCGCGTCGCTCACGGCCGCCTCGCCGCCGAGGGCTGTCGCGGCCTGCGGCAGGGCGCCCTCGAGTTCGACGAGTTCGAACGGGCCGCTGGCGAGCACCGGCGTGCCGGGGACGGGCAGCGCCACCGGTGCGCTGCCGGTGTTGACGGTGCAGACGAATCCGGGCTCGCGGCTGAACACCAACGTGCCGGCCGGAGCGTCGATCCACTCCAGCCCGCCGTCGCCGAGCGCCGGATGCTCCCGGCGCAGCCGCAGCGCCTCGCGGTAGAGCCCGAGCATCGAGTCAGTGTCCTGCCACTGCGCCTCGACGGTGCGCGCCGCCCAGTGCGCCGGGGCCGGCAGCCAGCCGTCGGCGATGCCGAGCGGGGTGAAGTTGAACGGCGGGGCGGAACCGCTCCACGGCAGCGGCACCCGGCAGCCGTCACGGCCGCTGCTGCCGTCCGCGGAGCGGAACCGCTGCGGGTCCTGCAGCAGTTCGGCGGGCAGATCGAAGACCTCTTCCAGCCCCAGCTCCTCGCCCTGATACACGTAGGCCGAGCCCGGTAGCGCCAGCATCAGCAGGGCCGCGGCGCGCGCCCGCCGCTCTCCGGCCTCCCCGCTGCCGTACCGGGTCACGTGCCGCTGCACGTCGTGGTTGGAGAGCACCCACGTGGACGGCGCGCCGACCAGCCCGGCGGTGGCCAGCGACTGGTCGATCACGGTGCGCAGCGCGGATGCTTCCCACGGCGTGCCGAGGTAGTGGAAGTTGAACGCCTGGTGCAACTCGTCGGGGCGCACGTACGCGGCCAGGCGGTCCAGGGACGGCGCCCAGGCCTCGGCGACCGCGATCCGCTCGCCGGGATAGGTGTCGAGAATCCGCCGCCACGAGCGGTGGATCTGGTGCACCTCGTCCTGGTCGAAGTAGGGCAGCACCGCGCTGCCCAGCATGGTGATCTGCCCGGTGTAACCCACGTCCGGCAGCCCCTGCTGTTTGATCATGCCGTGCGCGACGTCGACGCGGAACCCGTCGACGCCCCGATCCAGCCAGAACTCCAGTATCTGCTCGAACTGTTCGCGCACCCACGGGTTGTGCCAGTTCAGATCCGGCTGCGCGGGATCGAACAGGTGCAGGTACCACTCGCCGGGCGTGCCGTCGCGCTCGACGACACGCGTCCAGGCCGGACCGCCGAACACCGATTCCCAGTAGTTCGGCGGCAGTTCGCCGTGCTCGCCCTTACCCGGCCGGAAGATGTACCGCTCGCGGGCCGCGCTGCCCGGCTGCGCGGCCAGCGCCTCGGTGAACCACTGGTGCCGGTCCGAGGTGTGGTTCGGCACAAGGTCCACGATCACGCGTAGGCCGGCCGCGTGCGCCTCGGCGACCAGCGCGTCGAAGTCCCCGAGCGTGCCGAACAGCGGATCGACCGCGCAGTAGTCGGCCACGTCGTAACCGCCGTCCGCCATCGGGGAGGGGTAGAACGGCGTGATCCACACCGCGTCGACACCGAGGGCGCGCAGGTACGGCAGCCGCGTGCGGATGCCCAGCAGGTCGCCGACTCCGTCGCCGTTCCCGTCCGCGAAGGACCGGATGTACACCTGGTAGATCACCGCCTCGCGCCACCAGGCCGCGCGCTCATCCGGCGGCGCGGACAAGTCGGCTGAGGGCTGGGCGGGCAGCGAGCCCACGGGCCGCGCGGGGTCGGCGGCGATCTGCGTCGGCTGGGCCGGGACCGCGGAAAGCAGGCGGTCGGGTCCGGTCACGGTCATGGTCTGTATGTCTTCCATCAAGCGTGTTACGTCCGGGCGACGATAACCCACGCCTCAGGCGCGCTGCTCCGAAGTACCGCAGTCCGGGCGGTGAGCCCGGTCACAGTCCCTCGCCCCACCCCTGGAAAAGTGATATCACTATGATAGATGGTGGTGCAGGGAAGCACCGCAGGGGAAAGGAAACGACGATGTCGACGACCTCGGGAACGGGGACCGGTTCGATCCGCGCCGGCCGCACGGTGCGCATGCCGGAGGCCCCGGTCAGCGAGCGGGAAGCGCGCTCGGTCACCGGCTGGGGACCGCTGGCGGCCAGCCTGGCGGTGATCGCGCTCGCCGCGTCGCTGCAAGCCGCGATCGGCAAGCCGTGGTCGGCGATCACCGGCGCGGTGCTCTACGTGTTCGCGGTGATCAACCTGTTCGGCCTGACCGGAGTCTTTCCGGGGCAGGCGCGGGTGGTCTCGCTGTTCGGCCGCTACACCGGCACGGTGCGGGCGACCGGGTTGCGCTGGGTGAACCCGTTCACGGCGCGCCGCAAGGTCTCCACGCGGGTGCGCAACCATGAGACCACGACGCTGAAGGTCAACGACGCGGACGGCAACCCCATCGAGATGGCCGCGGTGGTGGTCTGGCAGGTGCGGGATACCGCGAAGGCGGTCTATTCGGTGGATGACTTCGCGGCCTTTGTCGCGATCCAGACCGAGACCGCGGTACGGCACATCGCCACCGGCTACCCGTACGACGCGCGCGAGGAGGGGCGGCTCTCGCTACGCCAGCACGCCGACGAGATCACCGCGCGGCTGAGCGCGGAGATCTCGGAGCGGGTGGAGCTCGCGGGCATCGCGGTGATCGAATCGCGGATCACCCGGCTCGCCTACGCTCCGGAGATCGCCCAGGTGATGTTGCGCCGCCAGCAGGCCGACGCCGTGGTCGCGGCCCGGCGGCGGCTGGTGGAAGGCGCGGTCGGCATGGTGCGCGACGCGCTCGATAGCCTTAGCGAGCAGGAGATCGTCGAGCTGGACGAGGAGCGCAAGGCCACCATGGTCAGCAACCTGCTCGTGGTGCTGTGCAGCGAGCACGCGACGCAGCCGGTGGTCAACACCGGCACGCTCTACCAGTGAGCCGCGGTCTTGACTGAGCGCAAGCAGATCCTGCTGCGGCTCGACCCGGCCGTACACGACGCGCTGGTGCGGTGGGCGGCGGACGAGTTGCGCAGTACCACCGCGCAGATCGAGTTCCTGCTGCGGCAGAGCCTGAGCCAGGCCGGACGGATGCCGAAGGAAGTAGGCGGCCTGCCGCGCCGCGGCCGCCCGCGCAAGCAGACGGACCCCGGGGACGACGAATCCTGAGATAGTCGTCGAGGCCGGCGGGTGCGGCGTTCGGTTTCGGACAGTAAGGATGCTCAGGTGGCAATGACAAACGCGGCAGACAGTGAACAGACCGAGGACGGGCAGGACACCGACTTCGAGCACGGCATGCTCGATGTCGGCGACGGCAACCTCGTGTACTGGGAGGCCTGGGGCGATCCCGCCAACAAGCCGGCGCTCATCGTGCACGGCGGTCCCGGCGCCGGGTCCAACCTCAGGCGGCCGCGCGGCATCGATCCGGACCGTTTCCGGGTGGTGCGGTTCGACCAGCGCGGCTGCGGCCGCAGCACGCCGAACGCCGCCGATCCGGCCACCGATCTGAGCGTGAACACCACCGAGCACCTGCTGCGCGACATGGAACAGCTGCGCCGGCACCTCGGTATCGAGCGCTGGATGCTGTACGGCGGATCGTGGGGTTCGACGCTGATCCTCGCCTACGCCGAGCGGCACCCCGAGCGGGTATCAGAGATCATCATCCCCGCGGTCACCACGACGCGCCGCTCCGAGATCGACTGGCTGTATCGGGGCGTCGGCCGGTTCTTCCCGGACGCTTGGGAGAGATTTCGCGACGGCGTGCCTGAGGCGGAGCGGGACGGCGACCTGCTGGCCGCCTACGGCCGGTTGATGGAGCACCCCGACCCCGAGGTGCGCGCCAAGGCCGCCAATGACTGGCTCGCCTGGGAGGACGCCGTCATCTCGATGGAGGTCAACGGCAACCCGGGCGCGTACAGCGACCGTCCCGATGAGGCGAAGCTCGCCTTCGTCCGGATCTGCGCGCACTACTTCTCCAACGCGGCGTGGCTGGAGGAAGGCGAACTGCTGCGCAACGCGCATCGCCTCAAGGGCATCCCGGGGGTGCTGGTGCACGGCCGCCTGGACATGGGCGGACCGCCGGTGACGGCGTGGGAGCTGGCCAAGGCGTGGCCTGACGCAGAGCTCTTCATCATCGACGACTCAGGCCACACGGGCAGCGACGCGTTCCGTGATGCGCTCATGCGGGCGATCGATCGCTTCGCAGAGCGCTGAGTCATATCCCTCTGCGCGCTCAGCGGAAGGCGGCGCGGCCGGCCTGGCGAAGCAACAGCTCCGAAAGGCCGGCGCCCGGTCCCGGCGCGCCGGCGACCGGGTCGAACACCGCGGGCTCGCCCTCCGGGATCCACGGCAGCCGCGCCGCCGCCGCGACCGCGTGGACCAGCTCGACCAGCTGCGGCCGGTCCAGCGTGGCCGCGTCGAGCAGCGGGCAGCCGCCCTGGTCCGCCAGGGCCCGGTCGTGCCCGAGGTCGACCAGCGCGCCGACCCGCGGCGCGATCAGCTCGTGCCAGCCCTCTGCGATCGAGCCCCCACCGCGCTTGCGCGCGCCACGGCGGTCCGTCACCGCCACGACGATCCGCTCGACCGGCAGCCTCACCTCGGCCATGCAAGTGATCGCATCGATGGTGCGCCGCAGCGACGCCTCGCCGCTGTCGGTCACCCACACGGCGGCGGTGTTCAGGAACGGGGTGGCGAACCAGGATGCGATCACGGACAGCGGGCCGCCGACCGCCTGCGCCGCCAGCCGCGCCCCCTCCAGGGCGTCGCCGTCCACCACCGCGGCGCGAAGAGCGGGCAGCACCGGCAGCCACCATCGCGGACCGGGATCCCCGCCGAGGTAGGAGGCCGAGGCGGGTCCGGTATCGGTGAGCACCCACAGCGGCGTCGGCGCGGCCACGGTCAGGTGGGAGAGCGACGCGTCAGTGAGCTGGGAGAGGCCGCCTTCCGCGCCTCCGGCGGTGCCGCGGTAGCCCGCCAGCATGCCAGTGCCCGAAGACGCCGGCGTCGTGACCCACGAGGGCCAGGGCGTGTTGCCGCGCGCCGCGCAGTCCAGCACGGCGGTGCCGCGGTTGTCTCCGGGTGCTGTGACGGTGTGCCGGTGCAGCGTCGCGCCCAGCAGCGCGGCGACCGTCGTACGGCCCACTCCCCCGCAGCCGGACAGCACGGGCACCACGAGCCGCCGGTCCGGGGCGAGCAGGACCGCGCCACCCGCCGGCGCTTCCGACGCCGCCGCTGCGGTTCCGGATGCCGCAGTCACCGCCTGGTGCCTTCCGTCCGGGTTAGGCACGCAAGCCCTCCAGTCCCTCCAGGAGCTCGGAGACGACCGCGTTGGTGGTCGGGTGCAGCTCCGTCTCGCCGTAGCGGTACCAGGCGCGCACCTTCAAGTCCGCGATGACGTTGTGCAAGCGCTCCTGGTCGCCCTGCGCCGCGATGCCGCGGATCTTGATCTGCACCAGCCGCTCGTCGTCGGGAGCGCCGAGCAGGCCTTGCTCGGCGGCCCACTGCGCGCCGAGCGAGTCGCCGCGGGCCAGCCGCCGCGTGGCCAGCCGGTGCGCCGCGTCGGCGACGATGGCGGGCACCTCGGTCTCCTGGGTGCCGAAGCCGAGCCAGGAGTATCTGCCCGGCGGCCGGTCGGCCAGCAGTTCGCCGCGCACCAGGGCCAGGGCGCGGGCCAGCGCCTCGTCCGCCTCCGGCTGGTCGCCGAGCCGGCTCGCCTCCGCGTATGCGGCCTGGAACTCGTCCCAGTCCGAGCGCACGTCCTCGGTCAGGCGCACCACGCCGTCGGCCGCGACCGTGAGCCGCGGCCCGATGCGGTTCTCGCCGAGCCACTCGCGCATGTCGCGCAGCATCCGGTCGCGAGCGGCCGGGGTGATGCCGCGCGGCCACAGCGCGCGGGCGAAGACGGATGCGGGCAGCCCGGCGCGATGGAAGAGCAGCAGCACCAGCGCCTCGGTGAACAGCGGTCCGCGCGCGGCATCCGCCGGGCCGACCCCGGTCAGCTCGACGGAACCGAGGATGCACGCGCGTACGCCGACCGGGCGCTCCAGCAGGTCCACGCCGCCGGCCAACGGTGCGTCGGCAGGACGATAGGCCGGTGCGTAGCGCGGCGCGGCGGCGGCACGAAAGAGCGCGCCGAGCGCTGCGGCCAGCGCGTCAGGCAGCCGGGAGGCGGTCAGCTCGCCGGGCACGCCGGGTATCCGCATCCTGCCGACCGGGTCAACGCTGAACACGGTGAAGTCCGGCCACGGGTGGTCCGTGCCGACCAGCGCGGTGGTGCTGCCGTCCACGCCCGCGGTCAGCATGCGAAGACGCGCGGTGTCCTCCGGGCCGACGCGTTCGGCGATCAGCAACCGCACGAGATGCGGGCTGGTCGCGGCGGCCTGTTCTTCGAGGGCGGCGAGGGCCGAGGGAAGGTCGGGGTGAACGCGCAGCCGCTCCGGGGCGAGCAGGGCCAGTTCGGCGGGCAGGCCCACCGTCTCGATCCGGATCTGGTCAGCCCACGGCGCACAGGCGAGGGTGGCGGCCGCCGCGGCCAGCACCGCGCGGCGCTGGCGGGGCGGACCGGTGACCGCGGCGCACCGTCCGGCGGAGGCCTCGAGGTCAACGAAGATCTGCTCGTCGTCGAGCGCGCCGACCGCGAGCAGCAGCGGATACGGCATGGCCGATCGGCGGGTGAGGGCGGGCTCCTTGGTGCAGGCTTCGGTGCTGCTCGCCGTCTGCGGGTTCCTCGGGTAGAGCCAGCGCCTGCCGTCGGCCACCGCGGTCCACGGCGCCGGGGCCATGGCGTCCGCGTCGGCGAGCACCAGGTGCACGGCGGCCGGATTGGTGTGGACGTAGGTGAGCGGCGGCGGGAATCGGCCCGCGGCTTCGCAGCCGGCGCGCAGTTCCCGCAGCGATTGGTCGACGACGTCGACGGTGTCGCACGCGGCAGCGGCCCGGATGGTGCGCTCGACCTCGGCGACCGCCGGGTCCGGTGGCGCGACGACGGAGGCTCCGGGCCGCTCACGGCGGCGGCGCCGTGCGGCGGCGGTCAGCCCGGTGAGCAGCGCGGCGGCCAGGATCGGCGAGCCGATCAGCGCGACATACGGCAGCACGTCGGCGATCGAGTGCAGGACGGAACCGTCGCTGGTGTGCTCGCCTGACGGCTCGTCATGCGGCACGGCGGGCCGCGAGGCGACCGGGTGCGGGATGAGGTTGACCGGCGAGGGCTCGACCGGCAGGGCACCGAGCGATGAGCCGTTGTCCGCGCCCTTACTGGCCGCGCCGCCCTGCGTCGTGGGCACCGCATAGGTCTTCGGCGCGATGCCGTCCGCGGCCGAGTTCTGAATCGGGCTCGAGATCGAGGGGGTCGCGGACGACGTCGGCGGAGCAGGGGGTGCGGGAACGCTTTGGGCGGGCGAGCTGGAGGCGGCGGAGATGGGCGGTAGCTGCTCGCTCAGGCCCGGGCCCTCGGCGTCCGGCGGCAGCACCAGCACCCAGCCGGGCCGGATCAGGCTGGCGTGCTGCAGCTTGGTGCCGTCCGGCTGGAGCCGGCCCTCGTTGAGCGTGAAGATCTCCCGGTAGCGGCGGCCGTCGCCCAAGTACCGCTGGGCGATGTCCCAGAGCGAGTCATGGTGTCGTCCGCCGGGCGGCTCCACTACGTAGTACTTGAGCGCCGTCACGTTGGCCGCTTCTACGGACGACGCGGTACTGAACGACGCTGTACTGAACGATCCCGGCTTAGGTGCCGCCGCTTTCGACGATGCCTGATCTGCGGAGGCTATGTCTGTCAATATCGCGGTGTTGTCGCCGAAGGCACCGTCGTCCGCGTATGTCATGCCAATGGTCGATGAAGAGGGCGTACGCGCGTAATCAGCCTGTTGTCTCGGCTCGGCCGACTGCGTGGTCTGCGACGGCAGGTGTGCTCGCACGCCGAGGTCGATGCCTCCAGGCGCGGCCCCGACGGCCAACGGACGGGCCGAAGCGGCGGTCGCCGTCGCCGCGGCCACCGAGGCGGTCAAGGCTATCGCGACCAGCGTACGGGCCACGCCTCTGGTGATCACGGCGCCCGGAAGGTGGATCGTCACCTCGGCGCCGGTCAGCGCGGCTCGGATCTCGACGATGACGCAGGCGGTGAACTCCGCCCACAGCAACCACGCGGCGAGGTACACCCAACGCAGCAGTGTGTGTACCGTCCACGGGTTGTGCGGTAGGCCATGCGGCAGGCGCACGCCGCTCAGCGGCCAGCCGATCAGATAGGCCAGCCCCAGCGGGGCACCGAGGACAAGGCACGCGAGCAGCAGCCAAGCCGCCAATACGACGACGGCAGAGCGTTCGGACCGTCCCGATCGGTCCGGCACACGCATCGTCCTCCCCCTGCAAGACAGGGGCGCCAGTGGCGACGGGGGCCGCCCCGCGCCGCGTGCTCCCCCTTTGAACACGGTCTTTCCGGGACTCTGACGACAATTCACCTCGGCATCGCAGAGCACCGATCCGCAAGCTACCAGCGCTACGCTGGGCAGACAAGACGTCAGCCGAGCGTGACGCGCGGCAGGTCGCCTGCGCCGCGGCCGGTAGCTGTGCGACACTGCGCACGTGGCGCCACAAACTCGGGACCGAGCACCGCGGGGGCAGGGCACGAACGTCACCGGATCCGGCCCCGGGAACGGCGGCGCCGCGGTGGCTGGGCAGCCCACGGTCCGGCAGCCCGGGACGCCGCCGGGGGCACCGAATCCGGCCGCGGTGAGACAGCCCGCGGTGAATCAGGCTGGAGCGAGACAGGCTGTGGCGAAGCAGGCCGCGACGCAAAGGTCGGCACTCGGATCCACCGCCCTGCCCGGCGCGGCGAGCGCCGGATCGGGCACGCTCACCCTCTGGATCCGGCAGCGACGCACCCGGTCGCACCTGCGGCACCTGCCCAAATGGACCGCGCGCCGGCCCGAGCCGTTCGGCATCGGCGGCCTGCACTGGCTGCCCGCGCCCACCGGTTCCCGCGATCCGGCGCTGTTCCTGCACGGCGGCAAGGGCATGATCCTGGCCGTCGCCGAGATCTCCCCCGGCGTGCTGCGCGGCCCCGAGGCGGGCGATCTCGGCGCGCGGCTCGGCGAGGTGCTGACCGGCGCGGCCGGCGGCCCGGTCCCGCTGACGCGGCTTCAGTTGCTCTGCCAGGTGCCGGGCCCGGCCGGCCGTACCCGCGCGTACGCGATCGCCGCTTTGGGCTATACCCCGGAGCTGGTGAACCAGGCGGCCCGGTTCGCGCAAGGCGAGCGCGGGCTGACCACGATCGCCGCGCAGGCGATGGCGGACGCGTTCGGCCGGCTCGGCGCGACCGGCACTGCCGGCGCCCGGCTCGGCCCGCTGGTGCCGCTGGACCGCGCCGCGGTGGTCTCGCTGCTGGGCGCGCTCGTGCTGCCCGGCCGCGGCATGCTCGGGCCGCGACACGGCGAGAACCCCTGGCAGCCGACCGAGATCGACGCCACGGCCCCCCGCAGCGTGGCCATCACGGGGCCGGTCGGCCCGGCCCGCCAGCCTTCGACGTGGTGGCACGCGACCGGATGGGTGAAGCGGTGGCCGCGCGCCGTGGGTGGGGTCGATGCCGCCTCCTGCGCGGCCTTCCTGCCGCCCGGAGTGAGCGGCGCGGCCTCGATGGTGGTCGGCATGGCCGGGCCGCCCGGCGACCGCGGCCCCGCGATCGCCGGCTACGTGACCGTCTCGGGGCACGACGCGGCCGAGGTGGAGCTGGCGCGGGTGGCCGCGCACGCCGCCGCCGAGGAGCGCGAGGGCTTCGTCGAGTTCTGCGACCGGCGGCACCATCTGGCTTTCGCCTACACCCTGCCGCTCGCCCTGGGCCTGCGCGGCTGAACTCAATCGCAACCAAAGGTTGCACATCTCGGAGCGCTCGCCTAGAGTCATGTGCAACCAAAGGTTGCGAGACGAGGGCGGTGTTTCATGAAGAGCGGTGTTTCATGAAGAGCGGCGGCACGGAGTACGGCAGCATCGAGCGGGAGATCCACATCGAGGCGACGCCAGAGGTGGTCTACGAGGTCATCAGCACCCCCGAGCACCTGATGCAGTGGTGGCCGGACGAGGCGCAGCTCACCGCGGTGCCCGGCGCCACCGGCGTCATCGCCTTCGGCGACAGCTCGAAGCCGGACGCCCACGTCGAATCGCTCACAGTGGTCGAGGCCGACCCGCCCCGGCGGTTCTCCTTCCGCTGGGTCTACGACAACGGCGAGACCGCGGCGCCGGACAACTCGCTGCTGGTGACCTTCGATCTGGTCCCCTCGGGCTCGGCCGGCACGCTGCTGCGCTTCTCTGAGTCGGGCTACCGGGAGAAGGGCTGGGAGGCGGCGGTACTCGAAGAGACCTACCGCGACCACTCCAGCGGATGGGACTACTTCCTGCCGCGCCTCGTCACGTACGTCGCCCGGCTGGCGGCGACGCGGTGAACGAGGCCGTGACCGCCATAGACGACGAGCTCTGGTCGGCGGTGGGCGATCCGATGCGCCGCCGGATGCTCGACCTGCTGCTGTCTCAGGGCGGCGGCACGGCGACGACGCTCAGCGAACAGCTGCCCGTCACCCGCCAGGCCGTCGCCAAGCACCTGGCGCTGCTCGACCGAGTCGGACTGGTGCACATGTCGCCATCCGGCCGCGAGCGCCTCTACGAAGTCGACGAAGCCCAACTCGCCCGAGCGGTCGCGCAGCTGTCGGCCGTCGGCGCCACCTGGGACGCCCGGCTGCGGCGGATCAAGCAGATCGCCGAGGCCATCCAGCGCAGCCAAGACGGCTGACCGCACCCGAACGAACTATGCACCGAGAAAGAGGTACCGGGATGTTCGACATCCTGCACCGAATCGGCGTCACCGCGTCCCCCGACGAGGTCTACACGGCTTTGACCACGGTCGACGGGCTGGCAGGTTGGTGGACGCAGGACACGGAAGGCGACGGGGAGACCGGCGGCCTGCTCAAGTTCCGCTTCGACGTCGGCGGCTTCGACATGAAGGTCCTGGACGCCCGGCCCGCCGAGCTTGTGCTCTGGGAAGTGGTCGAAGGACCGGCCGAGTGGGTCGGCACGCGGATCCGCTTCGAGCTCAAGCAGGAGGACGGCTTCACGATCGTGCTGTTCCGGCACGAGGGATGGCGGGAGCCGGTGGAGTTCATGTACCACTGCAGCACGAAATGGGCGACCTTCCTGATGAGCCTGAAGCGGATGGTCGAGACCGGCAAGGGCGAACCCGCGCCGAACGACGTGAAGATCAGCAACTGGCATTAGGCCCGCGCCGGAGTGCCACGGCGGCGCCGCCTGCTCAGGTGCGCCGCTTCGGTACCGGAACGCGCATCAGGTCCTCGGCGACGCGCAGCTCGCCGCTGTAGTGCTCGCGGGCCTCCCGGTAGAACGCCGCGGGGTCCTGGTAGCGCCGCGAGAAGTGAGTGAGCAGCAGCGAGCGCACCCCGCACTCGGTCGCCACCCGCGCGGCCTGACCGGCCGTCAGGTGCCCGTAGTCGGCGGCGAGCTTCGCGTCGGCGGCCAGGAAGGTGGACTCGATGATGAGCAGGTCGACGCCCTGGGCCAGTTCGTAGACTCCGTCGCACAGGCGCGTGTCCATCACGAAGGCCACCGACTGCCCGGGACGCAGCACGCTGATCTCCTCCAGGGTGATCGTGCGCCCCTCGTGCTCCAACACGCCCCGATGCTGCAGCTCGCCGACCGCCGGACCACTGATCCCCGCCGCGGCGAGGCGGTCCGGCAGGATGCGGCGCGAGTCCGGCTCGGCCAGCCGGTAGCCGTAGGCCTCGATGCCGTGGTCGAGGCGTACGGCCGTCAGCCGGCCGAAGCTCTCGTCGGCGAGCACGGAGCGCTCCCCCTCCACCGGCTCCTCGGCGGGTTCCTCGCGCAGCACCTTCTCGGCGTAGTCGGGGTAAAGCCAGCGCAGCCGCGCGAAGGACTCCCGCCCGGAGGCCGGGTAGTGACAGTGCACCAGGTGCTCGACGCCGTCGAGCGCTATGCGGGAAAGCACTCCGGGCAGGCCGAAGCAGTGGTCGCCGTGGAAGTGGGTCACGCAGATGCGGGTGACGTCGTGCACGGAAACGCCCGCGAGCGTCATCTGCCGCTGCGTGCCCTCGCCGGGATCGAACAGGAAGCCCTGATCGTCCCAGCGCAGGAAGTAGCCGTTGTGGTTGCGGGCACGCGTCGGTACCTGGCTCGCGGTGCCCAATACCACCAGTTCACGCATATTCGAAGACTAACGGCGGCCAACCTGACGGCGTATCGGATTAACCGGTGTCTGGCATGGAAACGTCAGAACAACGAGCTGAGCGCAGTGCCGTCCGGCGAGCCGAGCCCCGTGCAGGCGTCCCATCCAGGACCGGCCCGGTACGCGCCGTTGCTGCCCTCGACCACGTCCCGGAAGCCCGGCTGCGCTACGCCAGGTGCGACGTTGGCATACAGCTTCGGCTGCAGCAGGCCGAGCGGCTTGCCGCCGCGCTGCGCGAGCCGGCAGACCAGAGCGGCCCACAGTGGTGCTACCGCGCTCGTGCCGCCGACGACGCCGGGCTGCCCATCGACGTAGATCTGATAACCGGTCTGCGGGTCGGCGTTGCCGGCGACGTCCGGCACACCCCGGCCCGACGCCGGAACGCCCGCATTCGCCTGCCAGCTCGGCATGGTGAACGACGTCGAGACGCCGCCGCCGGTCGCTCCGCCGCTGGTGCCGTCGTTCCACACGGTCTCGCCGCTTATGGCGCCCGAGCCGTTGAGCGTAAGCCGGGTGCCGCCGCAGCCGAGCACGTGCGGGCTGGAGGCGGGGAAGTCGCAGTGCGGCGCGCCGTCCGACTCGTTGTCGCTCGATCCGTTGTCCCCGGCGGCGGCCAGCACGGTGGCCCCGAGTGCGATGGCGTCGGCGCACGCCTGGTCCAGCGCGTCGCGGGCCTGCGCGGTCCAGGAGTCCTCGGGACCGCCCCAACTGATCGAGATGGCCGCCGGGGTGGGGGTGGCGTGCGCGGCGGCGGTCACCGCGTCGACGAAGCCCTGGTCGGTGTTCGGCGCGAAGTAGACGACCTGGGCCGCGCCCGGCGCCAGCGCCCCGGCCACTTCGATGTCGAGCAGCACCTCGCCGTCCGCGCTGTTGGGGTCGCCGGTGGGGCTGTTCGCGCCGCCGTCCACGGGGACCGCGGTGACCGACGGGGTGGCCAGCCCCAGTCCGCTGAAGTAGCTGTCCAGGTCGCTCTGGGCGTAGCCGCCGCCGAGCTCGATGATCGCGAGGGTCTGCCCGGAGCCGTCGTACTGGGCCGGGAAGCCGTAGGCGGCGCCGACCTGAACCGCCGAGTACGAGGTGGCCTGCCCAGCTGCTGGCGCGAACCGGAAATACGCGCGGGCCTGCGGGCGGTTGTCGATGCCGAGGACCGCGGTCACCACTCCGGAGAGCGCGTTCGGCAGGTTCAGCTGCCCGGTGCGGTAGCGGTGCACTACTCCGTCCGGGGAGAGCGGATGCGGGCTGCGTACGAGCGAGACGGAGGTGCCGAATGCGTCGGCGAACGCTGACACGGGCCCTTCCGCCACGATTCGGCGCGCTCCCGGGTCGGCGTCGATCACGTCGATCCCGTGCCGGGCCAGGGTTTCCCGGACGTGCTCGACGTCGTCAGGGTCCGCGCCGTAGTGGGAGCGCAGTTCGTCGCGGGTCAGCCGGCGCAGTCCGGCGGAGACCTCGGCCGGCAGGTTTTGCCGACGCCGCAGATATAGGCTCACCTGGATGCGCTCCTGCGGATCCGCGGGTCCCAGGACCTCGGAGCGGGGCAACGGCCGGCGGTGCGAAGCGGCGAGTTCCATACTGCACATTGATATCCCACGCCGCGTCAGTCCGCGACCTCTGCGGCGATCGGCGTGCCGTGCGGCATATCAACACACCGTCGCGGCCCCGCCGGTTTTGCCGCAGGTTGACAGCTCAGACAGCACCAGACAACTATTGAGGCTTCGCAGGCCGCCCTGGTTAGGGAGTACCTTGATATCCTTCGAGCGGGTGACTAAAAGGTATCCGGACGGCACCGTCGCGGTGAACGAGCTGAGCTTCGCCGCTCCGGACGGCGCGATCACGGTGCTGGTCGGCCCGTCCGGCTGTGGGAAGACCACCTCGCTGCGCATGGTCAACCGGCTGATCGAACCGACCGAGGGCCGGATCGCGATCGACGGGACGGACGTGCGCGCCCGGCCCGCCGCCGAGCTTCGCCGCTCGATCGGTTACGTCATCCAGCACGCCGGCCTCTTCCCGCACCGCACCATCGCGGACAACATCGCCACCGTGCCGCGGCTGCTGGGCACCGACCGGCGTACCGCGCGGGCCCGGGCGCACGAGCTGATGGAACTGGTCGGCCTTGACCCGTCGCTGGCCAAGCGCTACCCCTACCAGCTGTCCGGCGGCCAGCAGCAGCGCGTCGGCGTGGCCAGGGCGCTGGCCGCG
>Ga0070739_10005458_pt1 | contig 14488 bp, 12 predicted proteins | sample Coa_R1_7_FD_66445 | JGI IMG/M metagenome (GOLD analysis project Ga0070739, IMG submission 66445) | Surface soil microbial communities from Centralia Pennsylvania, which are recovering from an underground coalmine fire - Coalmine... | ecosystem: Environmental > Terrestrial > Soil > Unclassified ... | reverse complement strand
GCGGCGGACCTCCGCGCCCGCGATACAGTGGCCGTCGACAACCTCAAGGCGGCGGTTGACCGGATCATCAACGACGGTGTGGACGTGATCGCGGCCACCGGCAGCTTCGGCGAGTGGCACACGCTGCTGCCGGAGGAGTTCGATACCCTGGTCTGCGCGACGGTCGAGGCCGTGAACAAGCGGGTGCCGCTGTTCGTCGGCTGCACGGCGCTGAACAGCCGCGAGGCCGTGCGCAAGATCCAGCGGGCGCGCGAGCTGGGCGCCGAGGGAGTGCTGCTCGGCGTGCCGTTCTACTTCCCGGCCACGGTCGAGAACACCGTCCGCTTCTACCGCGACGTGGCGGAGATGTTCCCGGACCTGGCGTTCATGATCTACCACAACCCCACGCTGTTCAAGACGACCATCCCCGTCGAGGCCTTTAAGGAGCTGGTCAAGAGCCCCAACCTGGTCGGGATGAAGGACAGCCACCGCGACACGCGCGCCTTCATCGAGCTGCAGACGATCATCAAGGACCGGATCAGCGTCTTCGTCATCCACCGCCAGTACTACCCGTACGCGCTGCTCGGCGCGCCGGGCTTCTGGTCCTACGAGTGCTGGATGGGGCCCTGGCCGGCGCTGCGCCTGCGCGACGCGGTCGCCGCCGGCGACTACGACGCCGCGATTCAGGTCACGCGCGAGATCAGCGGCGTCTCCGATGGACCGCAGGACATCAAGTGGCGCGAGACGGCGGCGAAGGTCGCCATTGGCTACGCCGACTACTGCGACCCGGGGCCGCTGCGCCCGCCGTTCGTCATCGTGCCGCCAGAGGTCCAGGAGCGGTGCAAGGCGCGCGCGAAGTACTGGACCGAGCTGTGCGCCAAGTACCGGCCGAAGGTGGCAGTGTAGGACCCCTCACCCCCCAACCCCCTCTCCCCGGCGCGGGGAAAGGGGGAGTTGCGAGTGGGGGACACCCCCACACCCCCGATTCTTCTCCCCTCCCCGCGCCGGGGAGGGGCCGGGGGAGGGGTCAACTCCCCGCGCCGGGGAGAGGGGGAGACGGAGCTACATCATGCGGCCTGTCGTGCGCGTTGGGGTGGCCGGGCTCGGGTTCGCCAGCACGCTGACCATCCCGGCGCTGGCGAGCCATCCCTGGATCAAGATCACGGCCGCCGCCGACCCGCGGGCGGAGGCGCGCGAGCGCTTCGCCCGCGAGTTCGACGCCAAGGCCTTCGCCAGCGTCGAGGACCTCTGTCGTCGTCCCGACGTCGACGTCGTCTACGTCAGCACGCCCAACGCGCTGCACGCCGAGTGCGCCATTCTGGCCGCCGAGCACGGCAAGCACGTCCTGGTCGAGAAGCCGCTGGCGCTGACCCTCGAACAGGCCGACGCGATGGTCGCGGCCGCCCAGCGCTGCGGCGTGTACCTCCTCTACGGCCACACCCACAGCTACGACCCGCCGATCCGCAAGCTGCGCGAGATCGTCCGCGCCGGCGAGCTGGGCCGCCTGACGATGATGCAGACCTGGAACTACACCGACCTGCTCTACCGCCCGCGCGCGGCCTGGGAGCTGGATACCGCCACCGGCGGCGGGGTCGTCTACGTCCAGGCGCCGCACCAGGTGGACATGCTGCGCTGGATCGGCGGTGGGCTCGTCCGCAGCGTGCGCGGCATGACGGGCATCTGGGATGCCGAGCGCCCCACGGAGGGCAGCTACACGGCCTACCTCGAGTTCGTCGACGGCACGCCAGCGACGATGGTCTACAACGCCTACGCGCACTTCGACACCGCCGAGCTGCACTACTGGTTGGGCGAGCGTGGCCTGCCGCGCCCGCCCGAGACGCACGCGCGCACGCTGGCCGAGTACCGCGCCCGGCAGGCGACGGGCGGGCGCGAAGCAGCCGACCGCGACGCCCGCCGCTACGGTGGCGCGCCCGCCCCAGCCGCCCCCGCCCCGCCTGCCGCCGCACCGACCCGCCACCAGTACTTCTTCGGGCTGCTGCTGGTGAGCTGCGAGCGGAGCGACCTGCGCCAGTCGCCGGACGGGCTCTACCTTTACGGTGCGGAGGGTCGGCAGGAGATCCCCGTGCCGCTCGACCAGACCGGCAACGAGCGGATGGTCGAGGAGCTGTACCAGGCGGTGGCCAACGGCCGGCCGCCGACCCACGACGGGCGCTGGGGCCGCGCCACGCTGGAGGTCTGCCTGGCGATCCTCCAGTCGGCGCGCGAGCGCCGCGAGGTCTTCCTCACTCGCCAGGTGCCGACGCGGGACTAGCCGCGCCTTGCGGTACCCGGATCATCTAGGTGAGCCAGCGGCTCGCGGCGGCCACGGATCGACGGCAAAGGACGCCCCGGCAGGCGATCGAAGACGACCGCGACGGACAGCGCGTAGCCCATCGCCACCGACAGCAGGGAGACCTGCTTCTGCCACGGCCTGCGGTCGGGATGCGCCTCGCTGCCGGTGCGCGTGCCCACGCCAGCCCGCGAGAAGGCGATGAGGTAGATCGCGCCGCCCATCGCGCTGCCGAGCGCCAGGCTGGGCAGCGGCAGGTGGCGGCGCAGGAGGCCGAACAGCGCCCCCCAGCCCAGCCCGTAGCCGAAGTGGAACACGCTGCCCAGGATCCAGTCGAGCAGCGGGTGAGTGTCCTGGCCGGCGCGGGCGGCGGCCCGATCGACCAGGCGCGGCGCGATGTTGTTGTCGTGGCCGGGCGGCAGCAGGAGCTGGTCGAGGAGCCAGCCGAGCGCCACCTGCACCACGCTGGCGATAGCGCCGGCCTTGGCGCCGCTGGTCGCGGCGTCGAGGTCCGCGCGGCGAAGGGGCGACGGCAACGGGCGCATCTGCTACTCGGCCGCGACTGCGCGGCGTGCTAGAGGTCGGCGCAGCGAGTGGCCCTTCATGCCGATCAGGAGGTAGGTGATCGCCGCCGCGCCGACGATCGTCGCCACGTTGAGGGCGAGCGTCGCCCCGCGTTGCAGCAGCACGTCGCTCTCCTCGGGCGCCAGCCCGAAGATGGCGATGAGCCCGAACCAGACCGCCAGCACGGCGATCTGCGACGTCGCCGCCAGGCCGATCATCTCGCGGTGGCCCGCGTCGTCGGCGGTAGCCAGGCCCGCCGCGACTCCGACGACGAGCGAGATCAAGAAGCTGGTGCCCGGGGCACTGAACTGATCGTAGCGCAGCGGCGGCCCGGCCAGCAGCGCCACCAGCGCGCCGCCGGCCATCGCCACCGCGACGCCGACCACCAGCGCCAGGAGCCCCTGCCGGGCCAGGCGCCACTGGCCGGTGCAGGCCCCGAAGCTCAGGGCCAGGAGCAGCGGCAGGAACGGCATGAAGAACATGCCCGCGAGCATGGTCAGCAACTGGTTCTGCACCATCCCGTAGGCCAGGATCAGGGCGGCGATGAACATGCGCCCGACAAAGCCGAAGGTGATGTGGCTAAACAGCCACAGCTCCTCGCAGACGTCCGAGGTCGGCGCGGCCCACGGCTGCGTGATGCTGGCGAGGGACTGGTGCGAGAGGATCGACGTCGCGTTGCGGACGACGACCGTGTAGTCCTGTTCGTTGAAGAACGGCGCCGCGGTTACCGCGTCGACGAACGCGCGCGCCACCGGCGTCGAGACAGCGACCTCAACGACTTCCTGCATCGCTGATGCTTCGTAGGGCTTGCGGATCCGTTGCTGCTGAATAGTGACCCGGGGGATGCCGACCTCGAAGGCCACCTGGGCAACCGCCTCCGCCTTGCCTTGCGGTGCTTCTACCTGTACCAGGCGCACTCTTCACCCCGGACGCGGCGAAACTGGGCCGGCGGCTGAAATCGAGATGCAAGACCTGTGCCGTGCACGGAAATACGGCCAGATGCCGGGGCTTGCCAGGAGATGACCGCGAGGGCGCACCGAGGACAGCTATAGCAGGTCGGAGAAGCGCGGGTCGCCGGCGAGCCACTCGACGAGCTGCTTCACCTCCTGCGTGCGCTGGCGCGAGCAGATCAGCAGTGCGTCCGGCGTATCGACCACCACCAGGTCGTCGACGCCGAGCGCCACCACCGGGCGCCCGCCGGGCTCGGCGAAGATCAGCGATCGGTGCGTGTCGAGCGTGAGGTGCAGACCGCGGATCACGTTGCCGTTGGAGTCCTTGGGCAGCACGTCGTACAGCTCGCCCCAGCTCCCAACGTCGCTCCAGGCGAACCGCGCCGGCACGACCGCCACGTTCGGCGCGCGCTCCATGATCCCGTAGTCGATGGTCTGGACCTCGATCGTAGGATAGACCGCCGCCAGCGCCTCGTCGCCGGCCGGCGTGCCCAGCAGGGGGGCGAGCGGCTCGAGGGTGCTATAGAGGTGGGGCATCAGCTCGCGGAACTGGGTCAGGCTGGCGTCCACCCGCCAGATGAACATCCCGCTGTTCCAGAGGTGCTGGCCGTCGCGCACGTAGGTCTCGGCGATCGGCCGCTCGGGCTTCTCGACGAACCGCGCGACGCGGTACACCGGGTAGCCGTCGACCTCGGTGATCCGCTCGGCGAGCTGGATGTAGCCGAACTGGGTGGACGGATAGGTTGGCTGCACCCCGAGTGTGAGCAGGTAGGTGCCGTCGGCGGCGGCCGCGGCCGCCACTTCCAGGGTGCGGCAGAACTCGGCGCTATCGGGTATGAGGTGGTCGGAGCTGAGGTTGGCGACGACGCTGCGCGGGTCGCGCTGGGCGACGATGAACGCGGCGAGGGCCAGCGCCCCGGCCGTGCCGCGGCGCGCCGGCTCGACGACGACGTTCTCGGCCGGCACCTCCGGGAGCTGGGCCCGCACGGCGTCGGCGTGCGAGCGCTCGGTGAGCACCAGCACGCGCTCCGGCGGCACCAGCGGCGTCACCCGGTCCAGCGTCTGCTGGATCAGCGTCCGCTCTCCCGCTAGGGGCAGGAGCTGCTTGGGGCGCTCCGTGCGGCTGAGCGGCCACAGGCGCGTGCCGCTTCCCCCGGCCAGGATCGCGACGTACAGCGGCGGCCGGGCTCCCTCGGCAGCCACCAGCCTACGCTCCCCGCCAGGCATGCCCCCGGGTGTGCAGGGCCATCGGCCTAGCCTCCCTCGGGAAGCACGGGGACGGGCGTCTCGCCCTGCGCGGGCCGCAGCAGTCCGAGCTTCAGCTTGAAGATGGTCGGCTGGTCCTTGACCAGGCGGCGCAACAGGTGAGGCAGGGACTCGCCGTGCGAGTGGTAGACGGGCGCCCCCGGCTCGTAGACGATCGCATAACCCTGGCGCTGCACGACGTGCGCCCAGGCCAGGTCCTCGGCACCCAGCAGCCGCTCGTCGAAGGGGAACTCGCGGCAGAGCTGGCGGCGAAACGCCCCATTGGCGTTGGAGAACATCATGTCCTTTTCCTGCCAGCGGCGGCGGCTGCTCGTCACGCCGGACAGGGTCATCCCGAACAGGTCGAACACCGTGGCGTTGGGCCGCGGGATCTGGCGGCCGTAGACGGCAGCCACTCGCCAGTCGGCGAAGTTCCGAACGAGGTTGAACAGCCAGCGCTCGTGCGCCGGCAGCGAGTGCGCGCTGAGGCTGACCACGACGTCGCTCGTGGCCGCGGCGATGCCGATGTTCAGCGCTCGCCCGTAGGTAAACGTCTCGGGAGCGATCTCGATCAGCCGCGCCGGGAAGCGCCGCACGATGTCCTGGGTACCATCGGTCGAGCCGGAGTCGACGACGACGACTTCGATGGGCTGCACTCCCTCCTGGCGGTAGATCGCGGTCAGCGTCTCGCCGATGTCGCGGGCTTCGTTCTTGGCCCGGATGACGATGGCTGCGCTCAAACAGTCCTCCTCGCCGTGCCACCGTCCGAGCGGCGGCGCGACCGGGGGCGACGATCGGATCGGGCGAGTGTCGCCAGCTCCAGGGCCCCGAGGCGCCAGGTAGCGCACCGCACAGGCCGTGCCAGCAGGCAGCGAGCGGCCACCTACTCGGGATTGTACGGTCCGCTCGGGCCGCGGGCAAGCCGTGCGGCGTCTCCCGGGCGTAGAGGAGGCCTGGAAGCCACGTGGCGGCTATCCTACTGGCCGTGTTACAATCGGCCCGATCCCCACGCCTTCCCCGGAGGGGCCGTGTCGCAAGCCAGCGTCGCCGCGCCGGCCGTCCGCTTCCCCGCCTTGCGCGTGCCCGCGTACCGGCTGTACTGGACCACCTCGACGATCGGCATGATCGGCGACAACACCGAGCACGTCATCGGCTACTGGCTGCTCTGGGAGCTGACGCACTCACCGTTCTGGCTCGGCTACGCCGTGTTTGCGCACTGGTTCCCGTTCATCATCTTCTCGCTGCACTCGGGCGCGTGGGCCGACCGCTTCGACAACCGCCGGCTGCTCCAGGTATCGCAGGCGCTGTACGTGTTCTGTTCGGGCACGCTCGGCCTGCTCGCCGTGACCGGGCAGCTCCAGCTCTGGCACATGATTGTGATCCTGCTCGTCCACGGCTTCTCGGGTGTCGTCAACCTGCCCAGCAGCCAGGTGCTCATCCACGACCTCGTCGGCAAGGAGGACCTGCCCAACGCCCTCAGTCTCTCGGCCGCGAGCCGCAACGTGGCGCAGTTCATGGGGCCGATGGTCGGCACCTTCCTGATGATGGCCTTCGGGCCGGGCGGTGGGCTCCTGGCCAACGTGTTCATCTACGTCCCCTTCACCGTGGCGCTGTTCTACCTCCATCCGCCGCACACTACGGCCCCGGTGGCCACGGCGACCGGCTGGGAGGGGATCAAGGACGGGCTGCGCTACGTGCGCCGCACGCCGGTGATCCTGGGCCTGACGCTCCTGTCGGCGATTCCGGCGGGGATCGTCGGCTTCGCCTTCCAGGCGCTGATGCCGGCCCTGTCGGCCGACCTGGGCACCGGCCAGCAGGGTTACGGCGCGCTGCTCTCGGCCAATGGCGTCGGCGCGGTCGGCGGCGCGGTGATTCTCGGCTACGTCGGGCGCTTCAGCGGCAAGGGCAAGCTGGTGGTCGCCTTCACCCTGATCTGGGCCGGACTGCTGCTCCTGTTCGCCCTGTCGCCGTGGTTCCTGCTCTCGTTCGGGATCATGCTCCTCGTCGGGGCGTCGAGCATCGTCTCCAACGCCATGTCGCAGACGCTGGTGCAGGCGCTCTCGCCCGACGACAAGCGCGGCCGCGTGATGGGCGTCTACGGCATGGTAGTGCACGGGCCGCGCGTGATCAGTGGCTTGCTGCTTGGCGGGCTGGCCAGCCTGATCGGCGCGCACGTGGCGCTGGGCTTGCTCTCCGCGGTCGTGATCGTGGCCGTGGCGGCGCTGGCCGCCGCGCTGCCGGCGGTGCGCAAGCTCGACTAGCCGTCAGCTCTCAGCCGTTAGCCATTGGCTTACCGTCTCCAGTTCTTTGCGGTTGGCACTCAGCCCTCGACGATCCGTCTTCCCAGCGCCAGCAAGTGGCCGTGCGATACGGTCGTGGAATGCGCGACAATGGGACTCCAGAGGCTGATCGCTGACGGCTGACGGCTGACAGCGTCCGGAGGACCAATGGCGCGCGAGCTCCGCGAGTTTCTCGCGCTCCTGCAGGAGCGCTACCCGGACCAGATCGCGCGGGTGCCGAAGGAGGTCGATCCGGCCCGCTTCGACGTGACGGCCATCCTCCAGCACCTCGAGAACCGCGACCGCTACCCGCTGGTCCTGTTCGAGCGCCCGCTCAACCTCAGGGGTGAGGTGTCGCGCTTCCCGCTCGTGTCGAACGTGTACGCCACGCGTGAGCGCTGCGCCATCGCCCTCGGCCTGGCGCCGTCGCAGGCGATGCTCGGGCTCAGCCTCGAGTACGCCCGCCGCGAGGAGCGCTCGCTGCCGCCGCTAGTGATCGACCGCGCCGAGGCGCCGGTCAAGCAGTGGGTCCAGACCGGTGACGACGTCGACCTGCGCGACCTGCCGCTGGTCTGGCACCACGAGATGGACCCGGCGCCGTACATCGACATGGCCGTGGCGATGCAGGACCCCGACAGCGGCGTGCACAACCTGGCCTTCCTGCGCACGATGTACAAGGGGCCGCGGCGGCTGGGCCTGCATATGTCGCCCCGCCACAACTGGCAGATCGCCCACAAGCACGAGCGGAAGGGCGAGCCCACCCCCTGCGTGCTGGTCGTCAGCCACCACCCCGCCTTCTACCTCGGGGTGCTGAACGTGTCGCCGTTCGGCCGCGACGACTACGGCGTGGTGGGCTCGCTGATGGACGAGCCGCTGCGGCTCACTCCGTCCGAGACCTGGGGCGAGCGGTTCATGGTGCCGGCGGACGCCGAGCTGATCGTCGAGGGCGAGATCCCGCCGGGCGTGCGCGAGGTGGAGGGGCCGTTCGGTGAGTTCACGGGCTATTACGGCCCGCAGCGTGTGCGCTGGGTGATCGACGTCAAGGCGATGACCGGGCGGCACGACGCCATCCACCAGGACGTCTTCGTCGGCCACCGCGACGTCTGGACGATGGGCAGCTTCCCCAAGGAGGGAAGCATTTACAACCGCATCAAGGGCGTGGTGCCGGGCGTGCAGGGCGTTCACTTGCCGATTTCGGCCACCGGCCGCTACCACTGCTACATCAGCATCGACAAGCGCGTCGACGGCGAGAGCAAGCAGGCGGCGCTGATCGCGCTCGGCGAGTGCGACTTCGTCAAGCTCGTCGTAGTGGTCGACGCCGACGTTGACCCTTACGACGAGGAGCAGGTGCTCTGGGCAATCGCCACGCGCGTCCAAGCCGACCGCGACGTGGACGTGATCCGCAACTGCAAGGGCAACACACTCGACCCGTCGCAGGAAGACGACGTGATGAGCGCGAAGATGATCATCGACGCCACGAAGCCGGTCCACCGTCCCTACGAGGAGCGCGTGCGCGTGCCCCGTGCCGCCCTCGAGCGCATCGACCTCGACGCGTACCTCGCCCCTGCCCGAGCGCCCGTCGGACAGACCTGAGAAGCCTGGTAGCCCATGAGCACGACCGCCGCCTCGCCGATCTGGGAGCAGGTCCGTACAGCGCACTTCGTCCTGCTGTACGAGCCGGACTCCTACGCCGCGCGGCTGACCGACGACATCGCGGCGCGGGCCGAGGCCGCCTACGAGTCCGGCCGCGAGTGGTTCGGCGACAGCGCCACGCCGCCAATGATCGCGGTGTACCTGGCCGCCTGGCGAGAGGACGTGCCGACGCCCGGCTGGGTGCCGGTGGGTGGCACCCTGATCGCCACCGACCACGACACGATCTGCGTGCCGGTCAGCCCAGAGCAGCCGGCCGTAGGTCTGGAGCGGGCGGTCCTAGAGCTGCTGGTGCGCGCGGCGGCCGGCGCCGTGCCGGCCGGCGCCAGCGGGCTGCTGCACGCCCTGGCCGGGCTGGTCGCCTTCGAGCAGCGCGGCGCGGCGGATGGGAAGGACGAGGACCGCGTCGCGCACGAGCGCCACGTGCGTGGCAAGGAGGCGCCGCGGCTGTTCGAGCCGAAGGACGCGCGGCTGGTCGAAGTCGTCGACCCGGCCGACCTGTCGTTCCTGCTCTTTCTCCAGCGAACGGCCGGCCGCGCCGCCCTGGCGCGGTTCATGCGCGGTACCCTGACCGCCGACGTCGCGGCGGCGGCCAGCGCGGCTTTCGGGCGACCGTTCGAGGCGCTGCAGGCCGAGTGGCTGGCGACGCTGCCGGCCCGGACGCGCGGGCTCGCCACGGGGCGCGACGTGCTCCGCCGCGCCCTGGTCCTGTTGCGGCCGTACCGGCTGCGGGTGGTCGCCGTCCTCGCCCTGATGACCTACGACCTCGCCTTCAACATGGCGATTCCCCTCAGCACGAAGATCCTGTTCGACAACATCCTGGGCGCGGGCGAGTTCTACCTGTTGCCCCTGTGGATCGGCGGCATGTTCGTCGCCTTCGCCCTCGGCTCGGTGATCACCTACCGGCGGACGACGCTCGCCGGCTGGATCGCGGAGTCGGTCCTCCGCGACCTGCGGCGGGCGATGTTCGTTCACCTGCAGGCCCTCTCCTTGCGCTTCTACGCCCGCGCCAGCACGGGCGACCTGATGTCGCGGTTTACCAACGACCTGGCCCAGGTGGAGGCGGCGCTATCCGGTACGCTGCCCTCGTTCATCTTCTCGGTCCTGACGCTGCTGGTGGGCGCGGCGGCGCTCCTGCTGCTGAACTGGATGCTCGGCTTGCTCGTCCTGGCGCTGGGCATGCCCGTCTTCGCCGTCGTCTACGTCCACGCCAGCGAGCGCCTGCGCCAGGCCAGCCGCGAGCAGCAGGAGCGCTACGGGGTGATGACGGCCAATCTCCAGGAGAACCTCTCCGCACAAGCGGTGGTGAAGAGCTTCTCGCTCGAGCAGCGCTCGATCGGGCTGTTCGAGCAGATCATGGCCGATCTCTTCCAGGGCAGCATGCGCCTGATCCGCATCAGCGGCATGCTCTCGGGCAGCACCGAGATGATCAACGTCGGCATCCGCCTGGCGGTGATGGGCGTCGGCGCCTGGATGATCATGAACGGCCAGCTCACCGTCGGCGGGCTGGTGGCGTTCATCGGGCTGATCGGGGAAGTCCTCGGGCCGGTGATCGGCATCTCCGAGCAGTACTCCCACCTCCAGCAGGCGAGCGGCTCGCTGGAGCGGATCGAGGAGGTGCTGGAGGAGGTGCCGGACGTCGTCGAGGACCCGCTGGTCGTGGACCTGCCGCCGCTCCAGGAGGAGATCCGCCTCGACCACGTCACGTTCTGCTACGAGGGGGGCGAGGCCGCGCTGCGCGACGTGGTGCTGGCGATCCCGGCCGGCGCGCGCGTCGCCATCGTCGGCCCCTCGGGCGCCGGCAAGAGCACGCTCGCGGGGCTGCTACTCCGCCACTACGATCCGACCCACGGCCGCGTCCTGTTCGATGGGCGGGACCTGCGCGAGGTGAGCCTCGCCTCGCTGCGGCGCCAGTTGGCGGTCGTCCCCCAGGATACCTTCCTGTTCGACACGACGATCCAGGAGAACGTCCTGCTCGGGCGAGAGGGTGCCGCGCCCGCCGAGGCGGTGCAGGCCGCGCGGGCCGCCGCCCTCCACGAGGTCATCGAGCGGATGGAGTCGGGCTACGAGACCGTGGTCGGCGAGCGGGGCGTGCGGCTGTCGGGCGGCCAGCGCCAGCGCCTGGCCATCGCACGGGCGCTGCTGCGCGACCCCCGCGTGCTGATCCTGGACGAAGCGACCTCGGCGCTGGACGCCGAGACCGAAGCGGCAATCCTGCAGACGCTGGAGCAGGCCGCGCAGGGCCGCACCCTGGTCATGATCACCCACCGGCTGTCGGCGGCGGTGCGCTGCGACGCCATCTTCGTTCTCGAGCAGGGGCGGCTGGTCGAGCAGGGCACGCACCAGGAGCTGCTGCGGCAGCGTGGGCTGTACTGGCGCCTGTACAGCGAGCAGCAGGCGGGAGCCTTCGACGCCCTCGACCTGCCGGTCGATCCGCGCCGCCTGAGCCGTGTGCCGCTGCTGGGGCAGCTCACGCCGGCGGAGCTGGCGCTGGTGGCGCTGCGCGTCACCGTCGAGCGCTACGCCCCCGGCGCGGTCGTGGTGCGCCAGGGGGAGATCGCCGACAAGCTGTTCGTCATCGCCGACGGCCAGGTGGAGGTCGTGGTCGAGGATGGGCGCGGCGAGCAGTGGCGGGTGACGACGCTCGGCGCGCACAGCTATTTCGGCGAGATCGCGCTGATGGGCGACGCGACCGCGCGGCGCACGGCGACAGTGCGGGCGCTGAGCCAGACCGAGCTCTACAGCCTGCACAAGGAAGACTTCATCGCCCTGCTGCGCTCGCAGCCGAGCCTGGCCCAGGAGGTGGCCGCCCTGGCGGAGCGGCGGGTCGACCAGCTCCGCCAGCTCCTGGCGACGGGGGCCCGGCCGGCCGGCGCCGAGGCCCCGGCGCCCCCGGCGCTGGCAGCGACCGGCGTTCCCGCCTCCGACAGCGGTTCGGCCGTGGCCCAGCCGCCCTGCTCACCGTGCGCGAGGGCAGCCAGGTCGGACGGACGGTCGTCCTGGTCGGGCGCACGGTGACGATCGGCCGGTCCGTCGCCAGTGACCTGCCCCTCCAGGACGACGCCGTCTCCCGGCGCCACTGCCGCATCTACTGGGCCGGCGGCAGCTACATGCTGGAGGATCTGGGCTCGAGCAATGGGACCTACCTGAACGGAACGAGGGTCGACCGCGCGCCCCTCCGCGACGGCGACTTCATCCAGGCCGGCGACCAGGTCCTGGAGTTCGCCATCAGCGACGAACTATAGTCGGCGACGATGGCCGTCCCCGCCTGCGGCCCCTCCACGGGGACCGGACCCGATCGACGCCCGCAGCGCGAGGTCAGGGAGAGCAGCCATGGCGCGCATCTTCTGGGTGACCTGTCCCAAGTGCCGCGGGCGGTTCTACTGCCACCACACCGACCTGCGCCACACCGACTGGCAGCTCCACTGCCCCTACTGCCAGCACCGCTTCCACCAGGACGAGAGCCCGGAGATCGAGGAATAGCCCTGCCAGGCCAGCTTCAGGCCGGGCGGCAGAGCTTGCAGGGGCGGTAGCCGGCCGCGGCGGCCTCGGTCGCCGAGCGGAAGCTGACGCGGTGCGCAGCGCTGACGCGGCGGGCGGCGCGGCAGGTAGGATGGCAGTAGATGCGCGTGGTGTCGCTGCCGTGGTAGCGCACCCCCGCGCGGCCCAGGGCCTCCAGCGCGGCCGGGCCCGCCCCCTCCGCCGTTAGCAGAGCGCGCTTGGCCGCTGCGCCGAAGGCGTAGCCGCCGGTCTGGCCATCGCTGCGCACCACGCGGTGGCAGGGGATGAGCAGCGGCACCGGGTTGCGCCCGAGCGCCGCGCCCACGGCCCGGACCGCGCCGGGCTGGCCGATCTCGCGCGCGATCCAGGCGTAAGGCCGCACCTCGCCGCGCGGGATCTCCAGCGCCTTGCGCAGCACGGCCTGCTCGAACTCGGATAGGCCACGCAGGTCGAAGCGGAGCCGCGGCGCCCGGCGCGCCCCCTCGCGCCAGTCGAGGGCGCGGACGAGCCAGGCCGGCGGCGCGGCGGCGGCGTAGGTGGGCCGGCCGAAGCGGGCGCGGAAGCGGCGCTCGAAGTCGGCCGCGTTGGCCGCGCGCAGGACAGCCGAGACGCCCAGGCGATTGTAGGCGACGAACAGCGGGCCGAGCGGCGTGTCGAGCTGGGCGTAGGCGTCGCCCAGCGCGAGCCGCTCGAGCACGCGCGGGCGGAGCGTCGCTGGCGCGTCGGCGTCGGCCAGGCCACGTAGCCCTGCGATCAGCGGGCGCAGCTCGGCGACGGTCTGGTGCGTCATCTCGTTCATCTCCTCATCTCCTCGGCGGCACTCGCTGATGCCAGCGCCGCGCGGAGCAGTACTAGCCCGCGATGGACGTTGGACTTCACGGTACCGACTGGCTGGCGCAGGAGGGCCGCCGCCTCGGCGTAGCTCAGGTCGGCCACGTAGCGCAGGACGATCGCGACGCGGTAGCGCTCCGGGAGCGCCGCGAGCAGGTCCGCCAGCTCAGCGCCGTGCTCGGCGCGCGCGAAGACGGCCTCGGGGCGCTCGTGCTCGTCGGCGGGCGGGTCGGTGGCCGGGTGCCCGTCCTCGGCCGTGTCCAATGGCACGACGCGCAGCCGTCGGCCCCTGGTCCGGTTGCGGTAGACGTTCAGGGCGATCTGGTAGAGCCAGGGGCGAAGCGCCAGGGCGCGCACGCGCTCGGCCGGCCAGCGGGCCAGGCTGCGGTAGGCGCGCACCAGGGCGTCCTGGGCGATCTCCTCGGCGTCGCAGCGGCTGCTGCTCAGCCGCAGCGCGAAGGCGTAGAGGCGGTCCTGGTAGGCGAGGACGAGCCGCTCGAAGCTGCCGTCCAGGTCCGCCGCGAGCGCGGCCGCCAGGTCGTCGCCGGGCGCCGGCTGTTGCGCGGTTGCGGCCATCCGTCCATCCCTCCCGCACCAGTATCGGCTGCGTCAACTCCTGAAACACACCGGCGGGGGTTTCGGTTGCAGCCGGGACGAAGAGACGGCGAGCGCCGACGGTGCGAGGCTACAACGACGTGCGAGGCGTGAGCTGCAGCCAGGACGGAGGCAAGGTCGCGAGCGCCGGCTGGACAGGCGAACGCCGCCGCTCCGGCACAGCAGCGGCGGCGTTCGTGACGAGGTCTACGGGGCGAGGGCCGGGCGGTTTGGAGCGGTTTGCCTGGCTATCGAGCCGGCCTGAAAGCTTGACCAGGAGACCGGTCTGAGGCCCGCCCTTCAGGGCGGCGCCGGGGCCGAGCGGCTCAGGGCCGATCCGGCGCGCTGGCCAGCTCGACGGCGCGCTGGGCGATTTGCCAGGCCTGGCGCGTCGCGTGATAACGCGCCAGGTTCGCCGGGCTCGGGTCGTACGTGCCGGCCTGGTCGGCCTCTTCGTAGAGCATGGCCCGCTGGGCGAGCAGCGCTCGCAACTCGTCGAGGCTGTGCTCGCTGGCGAGCTGCTGCGCGGCCGCGTCGATCTGCCCCTGGCGCTCGGCGGCGTCGGGGCGACCGCGTCCCGTGTTGCGGCGGGTCGGGAAGTAGCG
>Ga0070739_10005457_pt1 | contig 14488 bp, 9 predicted proteins | sample Coa_R1_7_FD_66445 | JGI IMG/M metagenome (GOLD analysis project Ga0070739, IMG submission 66445) | Surface soil microbial communities from Centralia Pennsylvania, which are recovering from an underground coalmine fire - Coalmine... | ecosystem: Environmental > Terrestrial > Soil > Unclassified ... | reverse complement strand
ACCGGTGAGATCAAGAGCCAGACCGTGTTCATGGGCGACTTCCCGCTCATGACCCGGCAGGGCACCTTCATCATCAACGGCACCGAGCGGGTCGTCGTTTCCCAGCTGGTCCGCTCGCCGGGCGTCTACTTCGAGCGCACCCTCGACAAGACCTCCGACCGCGACATCTTCGGCGCCAAGATCATTCCGGGCCGGGGCGCCTGGCTGGAGTTCGAGGTCGACAAGCGCGACCAGGTCGGCGTGCGGATCGACCGCAAGCGCCGCCAGCCGGTCACCGTGCTGCTGCGCGCGCTGGGCTGGGACAACGAGCGAATCCTCGAGCGCTTCGGTGAGTTCGACTCGATCCGCGCGACGCTGGAGAAGGACCACACCACCACCGCCGACGAGGCGCTGATCGACATCTACCGCAAGCTGCGCCCCGGCGAGCCGCCGACGCGCGACGCCGCCGAGACGCTGCTGAACAACCTGTACTTCAACGACAAGCGCTACGACCTGGCCAAGGTCGGGCGCTACAAGGTCAACAAGAAGCTCGGCCTCGATGTGCCGATCGGCACCGGCGTGCTGACCGAGAACGACATCGTCGCCGCCATCGACTACGTCGTCCGGCTCCACCGCGGCGACGACGGGTACGAGACCGACGACATCGACCACTTCGGCAACCGGCGGCTGCGCACCGTCGGTGAGCTGATCCAGAACCAGGTCCGCATCGGGCTGTCCCGCATGGAGCGGGTGGTCCGCGAGCGGATGACCACCCAGGACGTCGAGGCGATCACGCCGCAGACCCTGATCAACATCCGCCCGGTGGTCGCCGCGATCAAGGAGTTCTTCGGCACCAGCCAGCTCTCGCAGTTCATGGACCAGAACAACCCGCTGTCGGGGCTCACCCACAAGCGCCGGCTCTCGGCGCTGGGCCCCGGTGGTCTGTCGCGTGAGCGGGCCGGGTTGGAAGTTCGTGACGTGCACTCCAGCCACTACGGCCGGATGTGTCCGATCGAGACCCCGGAAGGGCCGAACATCGGCCTGATCGGCTCGCTCTCGGTGTATGCGCGGGTCAACCCGTTCGGGTTCATCGAGACGCCGTACCGCAAGGTGGTCGACGGAGTGGTCACCGACGAGATCGAGTACCTGACCGCCGACGAAGAGGACCGCCACGTCGTGGCGCAGGCCAACTCGCCGATCGACGAGAACGGCCGGTTCACCGAGGCCCGCGTGCTGGTACGCCGCAAGGCCGGCGAGGTCGAGTACGTGTCCTCCTCCGAGGTGGACTATATGGACGTCTCGCCGCGGCAGATGGTGTCGGTGGCCACCGCCATGATCCCGTTCCTCGAGCACGACGACGCCAACCGCGCCCTGATGGGTGCCAACATGCAGCGCCAGGCGGTTCCGCTGGTGCGCAGCGAGGCGCCGCTGGTGGGCACCGGGATGGAGCTGCGCGCCGCGATCGACGCCGGTGACGTCGTCGTCGCCGACAAGAGCGGCGTCATCGAGGAGGTGTCGGCCGACTACATCACGGTGATGGCCGACGACGGCACCCGGCACACCTACCGGCTGCGCAAGTTCGCGCGCTCCAACCACGGCACCTGCGCCAACCAGCGCCCGATCGTCGACACCGGTGATCGGGTGGAGGCCGGTCAGGTGATCGCCGACGGCCCGTGCACCGAGCACGGCGAGATGGCGCTGGGCAAGAACCTGCTGGTCGCGATCATGCCGTGGGAAGGCCACAACTACGAGGACGCGATCATCATCTCCAACCGTCTCGTGGAGGAAGACATCCTCACCTCTATCCACATCGAGGAGCACGAGATCGACGCCCGCGACACCAAGCTGGGCGCCGAGGAGATCACCCGCGACATCCCGAACGTCTCCGACGAGGTGCTGGCTGACCTCGACGAGCGCGGCATCGTGCGCATCGGCGCCGAGGTCCGCGACGGCGACATCCTGGTCGGCAAGGTGACCCCGAAGGGGGAGACCGAGCTGACCCCAGAGGAGCGGCTGCTGCGGGCGATCTTCGGCGAGAAGGCCCGCGAGGTCCGCGACACCTCACTGAAGGTTCCGCACGGCGAGTCCGGCAAGGTCATCGGCATCCGGGTGTTCTCCCGCGAGGACGACGACGAGCTGCCCGCAGGAGTCAACGAGCTGGTCCGCGTCTACGTGGCCCAGAAGCGCAAGATCTCCGACGGCGACAAGCTGGCCGGCCGGCACGGCAACAAGGGCGTGATCGGCAAAATCCTGCCGGTCGAGGACATGCCGTTCCTGCCGGACGGCACCCCGGTGGACATCATCCTGAACACCCACGGGGTGCCGCGACGGATGAACATCGGCCAGATCCTCGAGACCCACCTGGGCTGGTGTGCCCACAGCGGCTGGAAGATCGACACCTCCAACGGGCTGCCGGACTGGGCGTCCAAGCTGCCCGAGCAGTTGCTGGAGGCCGAGCCGAACAAGATCGTCGCCACCCCGGTGTTCGACGGCGCCCAGGAAGCCGAGCTGCAGGGTCTGCTGTCGGCCACGCTGCCCAACCGCGACGGCGAGGTGCTGGTCGACGGCGACGGCAAGGCCGTGCTGTTCGACGGGCGGTCCGGTGAGCCGTTCCCGTACCCGGTGACGGTCGGCTTCATGTACATCATGAAGCTGCACCACCTGGTGGACGACAAGATCCACGCCCGCTCGACCGGGCCGTACTCGATGATCACCCAGCAGCCGCTGGGCGGTAAGGCGCAGTTCGGTGGTCAGCGGTTCGGCGAGATGGAGTGCTGGGCCATGCAGGCCTACGGCGCGGCCTACACGCTGCAGGAGCTGCTGACCATCAAGTCCGACGACACCGTCGGCCGGGTCAAGGTGTACGAGGCGATCGTCAAGGGCGAGAACATCCCCGAGCCGGGTATCCCCGAGTCGTTCAAGGTGCTGCTCAAGGAGCTGCAGTCGCTGTGCCTCAACGTGGAGGTGCTCTCGTCCGACGGCGCTGCCATCGAGCTGCGCGAAGGCGAAGACGAGGACCTGGAACGCGCCGCGGCCAACTTGGGAATCAACTTGTCGCGCAACGAATCTGCCTCTGTCGAGGATCTTGCTTAATTATCTAGTCACTAAACCCGCAAGGGGAAAGGGAGTTACGTGCTAGACGTCAACTTCTTCGATGAACTCCGCATCGGCCTCGCCACCGCGGAAGACATCAGGCAATGGTCTTACGGTGAAGTGAAGAAGCCGGAAACCATCAACTACCGCACGCTGAAGCCGGAGAAGGACGGCCTGTTCTGCGAGAAGATCTTTGGACCGACTCGCGACTGGGAGTGCTACTGCGGCAAGTACAAGCGCGTGCGCTTCAAGGGCATCATCTGTGAGCGTTGCGGTGTCGAGGTGACTCGCGCCAAGGTGCGCCGCGAGCGGATGGGCCACATCGAGCTCGCCGCACCGGTCACCCACATCTGGTACTTCAAAGGCGTGCCTTCACGGTTGGGCTACCTGCTGGACCTGGCGCCGAAGGATCTCGAGAAGATCATCTACTTCGCGGCCTACGTCATCACCGAGGTCGACGACGAGATGCGGCACAACGAGCTGTCCACGCTTGAGGCCGAGATGGCCATTGAGCGCAAGCAGATCGAGGACCAGCGTGACGCCGAGCTGGAGGCGCGTGCCCAAAAGCTCGAGGCCGACCTGGCCGAGCTGGAGGCCGAAGGCGCCAAAGCCGATGCCCGACGCAAGGTTCGCGACGGCGGCGAGCGGGAGATGCGACAGATCCGCGACCGTGCGCAGCGTGAGCTGGACCGGCTGCAGGAGATCTGGGACACCTTCACCAAGCTGGCCCCGAAGCAGCTGATCGTCGACGAAAATCTCTACCGCGAGCTGGTCGACCGCTACGGCGAGTACTTCACCGGCGCCATGGGCGCCGAGGCGATCCAGAAGCTGATCGAGAACTTCGACATCGAGGCCGAGGCGGACTCGCTGCGTGAGGTCATCCGAAGCGGCAAGGGGCAGAAGAAGCTTCGCGCGCTGAAGCGGCTCAAGGTGGTGGCGGCGTTCCAGCAGTCGTCCAACTCGCCGATGGGCATGGTGCTCGACGCGGTGCCGGTGATTCCGCCGGAGCTGCGCCCGATGGTGCAACTCGACGGTGGCCGGTTCGCCACATCGGATTTGAATGACCTGTATCGCCGGGTGATCAACCGCAACAACCGGCTCAAGAGGCTGATCGACCTCGGTGCGCCCGAGATCATCGTCAACAACGAGAAGCGGATGCTGCAAGAGTCGGTGGACGCGCTGTTCGACAACGGCCGGCGCGGCCGCCCGGTCACCGGGCCGGGCAACCGTCCGCTGAAGTCGTTGAGCGATCTGCTCAAGGGTAAGCAGGGCCGGTTCCGTCAGAACCTGCTCGGTAAGCGCGTCGACTACTCGGGCCGTTCGGTGATCGTGGTCGGTCCGCAGCTCAAGCTGCACCAGTGCGGTCTGCCGAAACTGATGGCGCTCGAGCTGTTCAAGCCGTTCGTGATGAAGCGGCTGGTTGACCTCAACCACGCGCAGAACATCAAGAGCGCCAAGCGGATGGTGGAGCGTCAGCGTCCGCAGGTGTGGGATGTGCTCGAAGAGGTCATCGCCGAGCACCCGGTGCTGCTGAACCGCGCACCGACCCTGCACCGGTTGGGTATCCAGGCTTTCGAGCCAATGCTGATCGAGGGCAAGGCAATTCAGCTGCACCCGCTGGTGTGTGAGGCGTTCAATGCCGACTTCGACGGCGACCAGATGGCGGTGCACCTGCCGTTGAGCGCCGAGGCGCAGGCCGAGGCCCGCATCCTGATGCTGTCCTCGAACAACATCCTGTCGCCGGCGTCGGGCCGTCCGCTGGCCATGCCGCGGCTGGACATGGTGACCGGGCTGTACTACCTGACCACCGAAGTCCCTGGCGACACCGGCGAATACCAGTCGGCCACCAAGGATTCGCCGGAAAGCGGCGTATACAGTTCGCCGGCCGAGGCGATCATGGCGATGGACCGCGGCGCCTTGAGCGTGCGGGCCAAGATCAAGGTGCGGCTTTCCCAGCTGCGCCCGCCGGTCGAAATCGAGGACGAGCTGTTCGGCCGAAACGGTTGGCGGGCAGGGGATGCCTGGACAGCGGACACCACGCTGGGCCGGGTGCTGTTCAACGAGCTGCTGCCGCAGGGCTATCCGTTCGTGAACAAGCAGATGCACAAGAAGGTGCAGGCCACCATCATCAACGACCTGGCCGAGCGCTACCCGATGATCGTGGTCGCCCAGACCGTCGACAAGCTCAAGGACGCCGGCTTCTACTGGGCCACCCGCTCCGGTGTGACCGTGTCGATGGCTGACGTGCTGGTGCCGCCGAACAAGCAGGAGATCCTCGACGCCTACGAAGAGCGGGCCGACAAGGTCGAAAAGCAGTTCCAGCGTGGCGCGTTGAACCACGACGAGCGCAACGAGGCACTGGTGGAGATCTGGAAGGAAGCCACCGACGAGGTCGGTCAGGCGCTCCGAGACCACTACCCCGACGACAACCCGATCATCACGATCGTGGAGTCCGGTGCTACCGGTAACTTCACCCAGACCCGCACGCTGGCCGGGATGAAGGGGCTGGTGACCAACCCGAAGGGTGAGTTCATCCCGCGGCCGATCAAGTCGTCGTTCCGTGAAGGTCTGACGGTGTTGGAGTACTTCATCAACACCCACGGTGCGCGGAAAGGCTTGGCCGACACCGCCTTGCGTACCGCGGACTCCGGTTACCTGACCCGCCGGCTAGTGGACGTGTCGCAGGACGTCATCGTCCGCGAGGCTGACTGCGGCACCGAGCGCGGGATCACCGTCGAGCTGGCCGAGCGCCAGGCCGACGGCACGCTGATCCGCGACCCGTTCATCGAGACCTCGGCGTACGCCCGCACGCTGGGCACCGACGCGGTCGACAAGGACGGCAACGTCATCGTCGAACGCGGCCGAGACCTGGGCGATCCGGAGATCGAGGCACTGCTGGCCGCCGGTATCACCCACGTGAAGGTGCGTTCGGTGCTGACCTGTGCGACCGGTATGGGTGTGTGCGCGACCTGCTACGGGCGGTCCATGGCCACCGGCAAGCTGGTCGACATCGGCGAAGCGGTGGGAATCGTTGCCGCGCAGTCGATTGGTGAGCCGGGCACGCAGCTGACCATGCGCACGTTCCACCAGGGTGGTGTCGGTGAGGACATCGTCAGTGGTCTGCCACGGGTCCAGGAGCTGTTCGAGGCCCGGGTGCCGCGGGGCAAGGCGCCGATCGCCGACGTCACCGGACGCATCCGGCTCGAGGAGGGCGAGCGCTTCTACAAGATCACCATCGTTCCGGACGACGGTGGCGAGGAAGTGGTCTACGACAAGCTCTCTAAGCGTCAGCGGCTGCGCGTGTTCAAGCACCAAGACGGCAGCGAGCGCGTGCTTGCCGACGGCGACCACGTCGAGGTGGGCCAGCAGCTGATGGAAGGCTCCGCCGACCCGCACGAGGTGCTGCGCGTGCAGGGCCCCCGCGAGGTGCAGATCCACCTCACCAAGGAGGTCCAGCAGGTCTACCGGGCGCAGGGCGTGTCGATCCACGACAAGCACATCGAGGTGATCGTCCGGCAGATGCTGCGCCGGGTGACGATCATCGACTCGGGCTCAACGGAATTCCTGCCCGGCTCGCTGATCGACCGCGCAGAGTTCGAGGCCGAGAACCGTCGGGTGGTGGCCGAAGGCGGGGAGCCCGCCGCCGGTCGCCCAGTGCTGATGGGTATCACCAAGGCGTCGCTGGCCACCGACTCGTGGCTGTCGGCGGCGTCGTTCCAGGAGACAACGCGAGTGCTGACCGATGCGGCGATCAACTGCCGCAGCGACAAGCTCAACGGTCTGAAGGAGAACGTGATCATCGGCAAGCTGATCCCGGCCGGTACCGGGATCGCCCGCTACCGCAACATCCAGGTGCAGCCGACCGAGGAGGCCCGGGCCGCGGCGTACACGATCCCGTCGTACGAGGATCAGTACTACAGCCCGGACTTCGGCCAGGCCACCGGTGCCGCGGTGCCGCTGGACGACTACGGGTATTCCGACTACCGGTAGTCAACAACGAAAAAGCCCCGGGTTCGCCCGGGGCTTTTTTGTGCGCGAGCATAACGCCACGGCGACTTTTCGGCCTCACGGCCACCGTGGCGTTACGCTCGGCGGTGGTCGGGACCGCCCACTAGACTGGCCGACGTGCTCATTGGATCGCACGTAAGCCCGAAAGATCCGCTGGCCGCGGCGGCCGCTGAAAACGCCGACCTGGTGCAGATCTTCCTCGGCAATCCGCAGAGCTGGAAGAAGCCCAAACCGCGCGACGACGCCGACCGGCTGAAGGCGTCAAGCCTGCCGATCTACGTTCACGCGCCGTATCTCATCAACGTCGCCTCCGCCAACAACCGGATCCGGATTCCATCGCGCAAGATCCTGCAGGACACCTGCGACGCGGCCGCCGACATCGGTGCCACGGCGGTGATCGTGCACGGCGGACACGCCGACGACGACGACGTCGCGGCCGGCTGCGAGCGGTGGCGCAAGGCGATGGAGCGGCTGGAGACCGACGTCCCGGTGTACCTGGAAAACACCGCCGGCGGTGACCACGCGATGGCCCGCCACTTCGAGACGATCGCCCGGCTCTGGGACCACATCGGCGACACCGGCATCGGGTTTTGCCTAGACACCTGCCACGCCTGGGCGGCGGGTGAGGCGCTGATCGACGCCGTCGACCGCATCAAAACCATCACCGGGCGCATCGATCTCGTGCACTGCAACGACTCCCGGGACGCGGCGGGCTCAGGCGCCGACCGTCATGCCAACATCGGCACCGGCAAGATCGATCCCGAGTTGCTGGTGGCGGTCGTCAAGGCAGCCGGTGCACCGGTCGTCTGCGAGACGGCCGACGAAGGCCGCAAAGACGACATCGCCTTTCTTCGCGACCACGTCGGCTAGCCACAGTGGTCGCTCGGCTTGCGGCGCTGCTCGGTGTGCTCGCCGCGGTGTCGGGGTGTTCGGTGTTCCCGACGCGATCGGCGACACCCGAGTTTCCGGGCGGCGCCAGCGTGCACACGATTCAGGTCGGCGGCTTGAACCGGTCATATCGCGTGTACAAGCCGGCCGGCCTCAAGGCGTCGGCCCCGCTGGTCGTCATGCTGCACGGCGGCTTCGGCAGCGCTGAACAGGCCGAAAAAGCTTACAGCTGGGACAAATTGGCTGATAGCGCGAAATTCGTGGTTGCTTACCCCGACGGAGTCGGGCGCGCATGGAACACCGGCGGCGGCTGCTGTGGTCGTCCCGCGCGTGAGGGTGTCGACGACGTCGGCTTCATCACCGCGGTTGTCGGCGACGTTAGCCACAACATCGGCATCGACGCTGCGCGTGTGTATGCCACCGGTATCAGCAACGGCGGCATGATGGCCTACGCGCTGGCGTGCAACACCGGCGTCTTCGCCGCCATCGGCCCAGACTCGGCTACCCAGCTCGACGCCTGCCGGTCCCCCCGTCCGGCATCGGTCATGCACATCCACGGCACAGCCGACACCCGCATCCGCTATACCGGCGGCCAGGGCGACGGCGCCGCACGCATCAACGGTCCACCGGTCCCGGGCGTCAACGCGTTCTGGCGCAACGTCGACCGGTGCGCGGTGCCGGCCGTCGACACCCGCGGAGCGCTGACCACGTCGACAGCCGACTGTCCAGACGGCCGCAGCGTCGTCCTGATCACCATCGACGGCGCCGGCCACCAATGGCCGGGCAGCGGATTCACCGCGGTGCAGCGCGCATTAGGCCTCGACCCGCCGTCGGACGCGCTCAACGCCACCGAGACGTTCTGGCAGTTTTTCGCTGTCCACCACCGATAGCCGGTATTACGTCTCTTGTGCGGTTGTCGGCAAAATGTAACACTGAACGCATGCCAGATACCCATGTCGTCACCAACCAGGTTCCGCCGCTGGAGAACTACAACCCCGCGTCGTCCCCGGTGCTGGTCGAGGCGCTGATCCGCGAAGGTGGACAGTGGGGCCTCGACGAAGTCACCGAACTCGGCGCCGTTTCGGCCAGCCGTGAAGCGCAGCGCTGGGGTGAGCTTGCCGACCGCAACCGCCCGATCCTGCACACCCACGACCGCTACGGGCACCGCATCGACGAGGTGGAATACGACCCCGCCTACCACGAGCTGATGCGCACGGCGATCCAACACGGCCTGCACGCTGCGCCGTGGGCGGACGACAGGCCGGGCGCACACGTCGTCCGCGCCGCCAAGACCGGCGTGTGGAACGTCGAACCCGGTCATATGTGTCCCATTTCGATGACTTATGCCGTCGTCCCGGCGCTGCGCAACAATCCCGAACTGGCAGCCATCTACGAGCCGCTGCTGACCAGCCGCGAATACGACCCCGAGCTCACCGTCCCCACCGCGAAAGCCGGTATCACCGCGGGCATGTCGATGACCGAAAAGCAGGGCGGCTCCGACGTGCGGGCCGGCACCACCCAGGCCACCCGCAACGCCGACGGCAGCTACAGCCTGACCGGTCACAAGTGGTTCACCTCGGCACCGATGTGCGACATCTTTCTTGTGCTCGCTCAGGCGCCCGGCGGGCTGTCGTGTTTCCTGCTGCCGCGGGTATTGCCCGACGGCACCCGCAACCGAATGTTCTTGCAGCGGCTCAAGGATAAGCTCGGCAACCACGCCAACGCCTCCAGCGAGGTCGAGTACGACGGTGCCACCGCGTGGCTGGTCGGCGAGGAGGGCCGCGGCGTGCCGACCATCATCGAGATGGTCAACCTGACCCGGCTGGACTGCACGCTGGCCAGCGCCACCAGCATGCGCACCGGCGTCACTCGCGCCATCCACCACGCGCAGCACCGCAAGGCGTTCGGCGCCTACCTGATCGACCAGCCGCTGATGCGAAACGTATTGGCCGACTTGGCAATCGAAGCCGAGGCCGCCACCATCGTGGCGATGCGGATGGCCAGCGCCACCGACAGCGCAGTGCGCGGCGACGAAACTGAAACGCTGCTGCGGCGCATTGGATTGGCCGCCAGTAAGTACTGGGTGTGCAAGCGCGCCACCCCGCACGCGGCCGAAGCGATGGAGTGCCTGGGCGGCAACGGCTATATCGAGGACTCCGGCATGCCGCGGCTGTACCGCGAGGCGCCGCTGATGGGCATCTGGGAGGGCTCTGGCAACGTCAGCGCCCTGGATACCTTGCGCGCCATGGCAACTCGACCTGAATGCGTCGACGTGCTGTTCGCAGAGCTGGCCAAGACCGCCGGGCACGACGGGCGGTTGGACGCCTACGTTGAGCAGCTCAAGCCACAGCTCGGCGATTACGAAACAATCCAATACCGCGCCCGCAGTATCGCCGAGCACATCAGCCTCGCGCTGCAGGGTTCGCTGTTGGTGCGCCACGGACATCCCGCCGTCGCCGAGGCGTTCCTGGCCACCCGCCTCGACGGCCAGTGGGGCGGTGCATTCGGAACCCTGCCCACGGGTCTCGACCTCGCACCGATCCTCGAGCGGGCGCTGGTCAAAGGATGACACACGCGATCAGGCCGGTCGACTTCGACAACCTGAAGACAATGACCTACGAGGTCACCGATCGGGTTGCGCGAATCACCTTCAACCGGCCGGAAAAGGGCAACGCGATCATCGCCGATACCCCGCTGGAGCTGTCGGCGTTGGTCGAGCGCGCCGACCTCGATCCCAACGTCCACGTTATCTTGGTCTCCGGCCGCGGCGAAGGGTTCTGCGCGGGCTTTGATCTGAGCGCCTACGCCGACCGGACCGCCTCGGCCGGCGGCGGCAGCGCATACAAGGGGACCGTGCTCGACGGCAAGACGCAGGCGATCAACCACCTGCCGGACCAGCCGTGGGACCCAATGATCGACTACCAGATGATGAGCCGGTTCGTGCGCGGGTTTTCCAGCCTGTTGCACGCCGACAAGCCGACCGTGGTCAAGATCCACGGCTACTGCGTGGCCGGCGGCACCGACATCGCACTGCACGCCGATCAGATCATCGCCGCCGCCGACGCCAAGATCGGCTACCCCCCGACCAGGGTGTGGGGCGTTCCGGCGGCCGGCATGTGGGCACACCGGCTCGGCGATCAGCGGGCCAAACGCCTTCTGCTGACCGGGGATTGCATCACCGGCGAGCAGGCCGCGGAATGGGGTTTGGCCGTCGAGGCGCCCGCACCCGACGAGCTCGACGAGCGCACCGAGCGGCTGGTACAGCGCATCGCTGCAGTGCCGGTCAACCAGCTGATCATGGTCAAGCTCGCGCTGAATTCGGCGCTGCTGCAACAGGGTGTGGCGACCAGCAGGATGGTCAGCACAGTGTTCGACGGCATCGCGCGGCACACACCTGAAGGCCACGCGTTTGTCGCCGACGCCGTCGAACACGGCTTCCGCGATGCGGTGCGTCACCGCGACGAGCCGTTCGGCGATTACGGCCGCAAAGCTTCCGGGGTGTAGCCGATGCCGGAAGGGTTGGCTCGCATGACAGCCCGCTCAGTGGTGCTGTCTGTGTTGCTGGGTGCCCATCCCGCCTGGGCCACCGCGGCCGAATTAATAAAGCTGACCAGTGACTTCGGTATCAAGGAGACCACACTGCGGGTCGCACTGACCCGGATGGTCAGCGCCGGCGACCTGGTTCGGTCCGCTGACGGCTACCGACTCTCCGATCGGCTGCTGGCCCGCCAGCGGCGCCAGGACGAGGCCATCAGCCCACGGGTTCGGCCGTGGCGCGGGTACTGGACCACCGTTATCGTCACCACCGTAGGAACCGACGCACGTACCCGGGCCTCGCTACGAATAACCATGCAAGACAAGCGCTTCGGCGAACTCCGCGAAGGGGTGTGGCTACGCCCCGACAACCTCGAGCTAGTGCTGGACTCCGAGGTTCAAGCTCGGGTGAGGATTCTCAAGGCTCGCGACGATGCCCCCGCTGAGCTCGCCGCGCAGCTGTGGGACCTGCGCGGGTGGACACGGGCTGGGCACCGCCTGCTCGACGAGATGGCTGCCGCGTCAGATATTCCCGGCCGGTTCATGGTGGCCGCGGCCATGGTGCGCCACCTGCTGACCGATCCGGTGTTGCCGAACGAGCTGCTGCCCGCCGACTGGCCAGGACCCCGACTGCGAGCCACCTACAACGACTTCGCCGCCGAATTGATCAGGCGGCGCGATCAATCCCAACTTGTGGAGGCGCCATGACTGAAGAGGTACGCGTAGAGCACACCGGCCCGGTGACCACGGTGATCTTGAACCGCCCGCAGGCCCGCAATGCCGTCAACGGTCCGACGGCTGCCGCGTTGTTCGCCGCGTTCGAGCAGTTCGACCGCGACGACGACGCTTCGGTGGCGGTGTTGTGGGGAGAGGGCGGAACGTTCTGCGCTGGAGCCGATTTGAAGGCTTTCGGCACACAGGAGGCTAACGCGGTGCACCGCACCGGGCCTGGCCCGATGGGGCCGACGCGGATGGTGTTGTCCAAACCGGTGATCGCCGCGGTCAGCGGTTATGCGGTCGCCGGTGGTCTAGAACTCGCACTGTGGTGCGACCTGCGAGTGGCCGAAGAAGACGCGGTGTTCGGGGTGTTCTGCCGACGTTGGGGTGTCCCGCTGATCGACGGCGGGACGGTTCGGCTGCCGCGGCTCATTGGTCATAGTCGCGCGATGGACATGATCCTGACCGGCCGCGGCGTCAAGGCCGACGAAGCGTTGGCGGTCGGCCTCGCGAATCGCGTTGTGCCCAAAGGTCAAGCGCGCCAAGCCGCTGAAGAACTGGCCGCTGAACTGGCTGCGCTGCCGCAACAGTGCATGCGCTCGGATCGGCTATCGGCACTGCATCAGTGGGGCGTGCCGGAGGCCGAGGCGCTCGACTTCGAATTCGCTAGCATTTCCCGGGTTTCCGCAGAGGCCATGGAAGGAGCGGGACGCTTCGCCGCCGGCGCCGGCCGCCACGGCGCGCCAGCGGTTGGTTAGCCTTTGTTGATCGTGTTGCCCGAGCCGAGGTTTTCCACCTTCGGGTCACCGTTGTGGTAGGTGACGGTGTTGTTGAGGCCGACGACGCTGAGCAGTTTGTCGACCTTGTCGAAGGTGATCTTGTTGTCGGCGCCGCCGATGCTCACCGACGAGCAGGTGCCCTTGATGGTCAGCGTGTTGTTGGAGCCGCCGACGTTGAGCGATTTACCGTCCCCACAGTCGAGGTCGGTGGTAGTCCCGAAAGATCCGTAGTTGAGCGTGTTGCCGACTTGGAACTGGGCGGTGGAACTTCCCGCGCTGCTAGTCGTGGTCGACGGGTTCCCGGTGTTGTTCTTTTGGCCGCAGCCGGCCAGCCCGGCAACCGGCAACACGATCGACAGCGCCGAAATGAACGCTGCCGCTGCAAATCTCGGGAAGGTGCGCATTCTTCCTCGATTCGTCAACTGGTCAATGGATGTTGGCGTTCACGCCGGCACCTTGCCGATGCGGTTGGGCATGCCCAGTTCCCGGCCCCGGTCCCAGATAACCGGCTCGCCGTTGTGGTAGTACACCGTTTCGTCCCAGCCGTAGACCGTGATGTCGTTGACGACCGTGTCGGCGATGACGGTGTTACCCGAGCCCATCATCGTCACCGCCCAGCACGTTCCCAACGCGTTGACGGTATTAGAGGTGCCGTCGACGAGCAGCGTCGAATCATTGCAGTCCACGGTCTGATTGACGCCCTGCCCGGTGACGTGAGTATCGCCGTTTTTGGCGTGGGCGGGCGGTGCGCTGACGGCCAGCGCGGCCGGGATGGCGACGGCGCAGATAGCCAGCGCGCCGCTGACGGTTCTCCAGTTCACCCCGAGCCCCTCTCGCCACGGCATGTGCTCTGACCGCCTGAGCCTACGTGCACCCCGTTGCGCGATGGGTGACTTCGTCCATTTGACGCAAGCATCCGCGGCGCCGCTCGACAACGGATGCAGCCGTCTTACAACTGCGTCAACTAGAGTTCTTTGCTGACCTTGGATCATCGAGACGGTGACCCGACCCGAAGGGCGATCGCATGGCAGCTCAGCCGGAACACCCCCCGTCAGCGGGCACCCGCCCGCGTGCCGCGGGAAGGACTCCGGCGCGCCCGGCCAAGCTGAGCCGCGAAATCATCGTCAACGCCGCGCTGACTTTCCTGGACCGCGAAGGCTGGGACGCGCTGACCATCAACGCGCTGGCAACCCAGCTCGGAACCAAGGGCCCGTCGCTGTACAACCATGTCGACAGCCTGGAGGACTTGCGCCGCACGGTGCGCATGCGGGTCATCGACGACATCATCACGATGCTGAACCGAGTGGGCGAGGGCCGGGCCCGTGACGACGCGGTGCTGGTGATGGCCAGCGCCTACCGCAGCTATGCCCATCACCACCCCGGCCGGTACGCGGCATTCACCCGGATGCCGCCGGGCGGCGACGACCCCGAGTACACCGCCGCTACGCGGGCCGCGGCGGCGCCGGTGATCGAGGTCTTGTCCTCCTATG
>Ga0070739_10005455_pt1 | contig 14492 bp, 11 predicted proteins | sample Coa_R1_7_FD_66445 | JGI IMG/M metagenome (GOLD analysis project Ga0070739, IMG submission 66445) | Surface soil microbial communities from Centralia Pennsylvania, which are recovering from an underground coalmine fire - Coalmine... | ecosystem: Environmental > Terrestrial > Soil > Unclassified ... | reverse complement strand
TGCTGTAATGTATATCATTTTTGATAACGCATAAGCCAGTCTCCACGTTTCATCTACCGCGAGTCACTGACACACCGAGGCCCGCATGCGGGCCTCGGTGTGTCAAGAGATGGGAGTGAGCGGTGGGCGCGTGGCGGAGCCACGCGCCCACCGCTCACTCCCATCTCTTGAGAGCGAGGAAGGAGCGGAAGGGGCAGGCCGCCGCCAGTCGAGCTCGCGGGCTGAGGGCGAGGAAGGAGCGGAAGGGGCAGGCCGCCGCCAGTCGCTCCCGGCTGGTGAGAGCGAGGAAGGAGCGGAAGGGGCAGGCCGCTGCCAGTCATGCTCGCGGGCTGAGGGCGAGGAAGGAGCGGAAGGGGCTAACCGCCGCCAGTCATGCTCGCGGGCTGAGGGCGAGGAAGGAGCGGAAGGGGCAGGCCGCCGCCAGTCGAGCTCGCGGGCTGAGGGCGAGGAAGGAGCGGAAGGGGCAGGCCGCCGCCAGTCGAGCTCGCGGGCTGGTGAGGGCGAGGAAGGAGCGGAAGGGGCTGACCGCCGCCAGTCGCTCCCGGCTGGTGAGAGCGACGGGGGTGCGATGTTTGCTGGCCGTTGCCCTGGGCGCAGGAGGCGTGCCTCCGTGCGCCCAGGAGTGGGAATGAGCAGGGGGTGCGTGTCGCAGACACGCACCCCCTGCTCATTCCCACTCCTGAGAGCGACGTAGTCGCGATGTGTATAAAAAAGGCCAGCCTTTACAATTAAGTTAAGTAGGCTGGCCCTTCTTCTTTGCCCTTTCTTTCTGCGCTCTGTAGTAGGATCGCGGTTTGGGATGGCGCTCGGTGTCCACATAAGCCGCCGGAGCGGAGTCCTCGCGTGCGGCCACTTCCGATTCGTCGCGCTCGCTAATCAACTCTTGCAGATCGTTGTAGATATTGTAGTTATCGAGAGCCTCCGGCATACGCAGCATATGGCGTAATACCTGTATCTGCGAGATACCGGTTCTATCGCCCTTTGCCGGTTCGGCCTTCTTTAACAGCTTCTCTACGAGATCCATGCTATCATCGTGCGCTCCAATATTCTCAAGGCGCTCTCGCACCACCAGCAGTTGTTCGTATAGATTCATGTAATGCTCCCCGTCTCTATGACATACCTTAAAAGTGCCTGACTTTTTCGGCCCATATGGTAACACAGAGCGTAAGGGGGAGTCAAATTCAGATAGCCTCGACGGTGACCAGGTTCGTATAGAACGTGCTGCCTCCATTGAAGTCGGCCAGCCTGTCGGATGTCGTCCAGTTGACATTGCGCCGGTCCGGGCTGAACCCGGGCCACCAGACCGTCGTCGTAGCCAGCACGCCGGGGCGCACATTCTCGGTTACGTCCGCGACGAGGTGACACCAGCCGCGCTCATTGCTCACGCGCACGAGCTGTCCACTGCGGATACCGCGCGGCTGCGCATCCGTGGGATGAATTTGCAGGGTAGGCGCGCCCTGTTTGGCGATCATACGCTCCTGATTACCGAAGGTCGAGCTAATAAAGTGGTGCGAGGCGGGACAGAGCAGCGGCAGGCGTTCGTCGCTAGCAACTGGCCCCTCTCTCCCGATGCTCGATTCCGCTTCTGGCTCCCAGCCCGGCACGGGATCATAGCCTTTCTCTGCCGCCTGTGCAGAGTAGAACTCTACCCTGCCCGATGGCGTGTGAAAGACGCCGTTGGCGAAGGGGATCTGCTCCTCGGGCGGGATGGCGAGCGGCACGGAACCTTCGCGTTGCAGGCGTTCGAAGGTAATGCCGTCTAGCAGGGGATTGTGCGCTGCTGTGGCGGCCAGGATCTCGCGGATGATCGTATCGGCGTCGTCGCGCAGCCAGCTTTCGTTGAAGCCCATCGCGGCGGCGAGTGCGCGCATGACATCCCAGTTGCTGCGCGCCTCACCGAGCGGGGCGATGGCTGGTGTATTGTATTGCAGCGAGAGATGCCCATACGGCTTGTGCAGATCGACCTGCTCTAACTGGCTGGTGGCGGGCAGAAGGATGTCCGCGTAGCGCGCGGTCTCGGTGGCGAAGAGTTCATGCACGACAGTAAAGAGGTCCTCGCGCATCAGCCCTTCGGCGATTTTGCCGGCATTGGGTGAGGAGGCCGCCGGGTTCGCGTTGTAGACATACAGCGCGTAGATGGGGGGATCAGCCTCGCCGGTGAGGATCGCTCCCAGGCGATTCATATTCAGCTTGCGCGGGGGCGGTGGGCAGGCAGGATCGTGCGAGTGCGTCAGCGCCTCTTTATCCCAGCGCACCCAATCGCTCGTGCTGTACATCAATCCGCCGCCGAGTTGTCCATACTGCCCGGTCAGGGCCGGAAGAGCGGCGAGCGTGCGCACGGTCTGCCCCCCGTTGGTGTGGCGATTGATGCCATCGGTGATTCTGAGCATCGCCGGCCTGGTTGTCGCGTACTCGCGCGCCAGGTTGATGATCGTTTCGGCTGCCAGACCAGTAATCTGCGCGGCGCGCGCGGGTGGGAACTGCAAGATGCGTTCCACCAGTCTCTCCCAGCCGAGGGTATGTTCCTCAATCCATGCGGCGTCGTGCAGCTCTTCAGTCACCATCACGTACATCATGGAGAGGGCCAGTGCGGCATCGGTACCGGGGAAAGGCTGAATATGCTGGTCAGCGGACCGCGCGGTCAATGTGCGGATGGGATCGATCACGATGACGCGCGCACCGTTATGCTGCGCCTGGCGGATAAAGGGCATGACATGCGGCGCGGTGCTGGCCGGGTTGCTGCCCCAGATCAGGATCAGCCTGCTGTGTACGAGCATCTCCGGCGAGGGTGCGAGCCGGCCCCCGATGATGAGCTGCACGGCCTCTTCTGCGGCGTGCCCGCAGATCGCGCGCTCCAGGCGGCAGGCGCCCAGGCGATTCCAGAAGCGGCTATCGGTGACGGCTCCCTGCACCAGCCCCAGTGTCCCGGCATAGCTGTAGGGCAGAATGCAGCCCGCGCCGTGCTGGGCTATAATGTCGCGCCAGCGTGCGGTTATCTCGGCAATGGCCTCATCCCAGGTGATACGCGCGAATTCTCCGCTGCCCTTCGGGCCGACGCGCCGCATCGGATAGAGCAGCCGGTCAGGATGATAGACGCGTTCTAAATAATGATTGACTTTGGCGCAGAGCCAGCCCCGTGTCACCGGGTGATCCGCTCGTCCATGGATGCTTACGGCGCGTCCCTGCTCGTCTACGTGCGTCTCCAATGCGCAGCAATCGGGACAATCATGTGGGCATGAACCATAGACGACGCGCAAATTGCGCTGCTCTTCAGTACGTGCGGATATTTTCAGTGACATGCTCGCGCTTTCCTTTCATTATGCCTGTATACTAACAAACGCCGTGTACAAGTAATTCTGGCGACTCACCGCTGTGCGGTTCGCCAAAGAGGAGAGTCTGCGGGCGCGGCGCCGCAGGCGCTCAGCCCGCAGACTCTCCTCTTTAGAGAGGGTGCGCCGCAGGCGCACCAGACCATGTATACCGGGTTAGCTATTAGAGGTAATGGTGCATCTTTTAAATTGTAGCGTCAAGAGCCAATCGGCGCTATGGCTTACTCCCAGGAGCCGGATGCAGTGAGCCAATCCAGCACCGTTTCGGGCATGTGCGAAACCGCATTCTGTCGCTGCGAACAGCGGGGCAGGCTATTGAGGATCGCCGCGCCATACTCTTTGCTGATAATGCGGCGGTCAAAGAGCACGACGGCGTTGCGCTTCGCATCGCTCCAGAGCAGGCGGTTGCAGGCGCGGCGCATGCGCATGGCCGCAACCGGTATGGTGAACTGGTGCAACTGATCGGAGTAATGCTCCGCGCGCGCGGCGACAGGGGGATCATTGAGCACAGGCATGGGCAGGCGGGCGATGAACAGGCAGGTGGGTGAGCCACCTGCATCTTCCACGCCGTCCCAGAAGCTGCCAGTGCCCAGCAGTACGACGCGCTCCTGGCGCTGAAAGACCTGCCAGAGCTGGCGCGGCGAGCCATCGATACCCTGTCCCAGGACGAGGATACCGCGCATCTCCAGCAGGGCTTTGATAGTTGTGTAAGAACTGCGCAGAGCGGCATGGGAGGTGAAGAGCGCGAGCAACTGCCCCTCCAGCATTGTTGCCAGGTTAATGAGCGCCTCATCCAGATAACGCTGGTACTGTGGAGCGTTCGGTTCTGGAATATCGTTCGGCACATACAACAGCGTTTGCTCATGATGCTCGGTGACGACGGAGAGGGCCGGGCAGTGATCGGCTTCCAGGCCGAAGCGCCTGCGGATGAAAGAGAAGGAGTGATCGGCGGAGAGCGCTGACCCGGCGAAGATCGTAGATGCGTTACCCGTCAGCAATGACCGTTTCAGCAGCGCGGAGGTTTGCGCGAGTTGCGAATACAGGATGGGAGTATTTTCAGGGGGGCGGGCGGCGGAGCCTGCGCCCTCTGTGGAGCGATGTTGCACCGGGTTATGGGAAGGAGGAGGCAGCGCCGGCATACGCAGCCAGGAGACGGTTTCATGATCCTCAAGGGAGAGTGCCTGCTGACCGAGCCGCTTTTGCTCTGACAGTTGTTGGGCCAGGGCAGTAAGCTCCAGCGCTACGGAACTCTCTTCCCCATCGGCCTGGTCCCTGCGGTGGCGGGCGCGCTGCGCCGTAAGCATGATTCTTTCGGCTTCGTGCAGCAGATCGACGACATTCTGTATGCGCTGCGCAGCCTGCTGCCAGGCGTGCTCGGTATCCGCCCACGCTCCAAGCTGGCGCACCTGCCCGTTCAAACGCAAGGGCTGGTCAACGCGTTCGACGCCGCGCGCCCCGTAGTGGGGGCGGCTCGCGCCCTCTCCTCTGCCCTTATTGCGGCCATTGCCGTTGTTTTTCTGCTGTTGAGACTCTTCGAGGAGATGGCCGAAGCCTGCAAACAGCTTCTCTACGGCGCTGCGTGCCTGGCTCAGCGTCTGGAACCAGAGCTGCATACGCGCGTCGATGGCTGATTTCGCTATGGTTGGCGTTGTTGAGAGGCCGCCCGGTCCATCTTCGCGTAGTGAAGGCGCGGCGAGCGCGAGTAGTCCCTGAAAGCGGCCATCGGGCAATTCGACGCCGGCGGTATCCAGCAATCTGAGCAGACGGGCCTGGTCAAGCTCGGAACCGCTCCAGCGCGTATTCTCTTCATCCAGGAGATCAGCGTCGAGCAGCAGGCGTTGCTGGATGCCGGCGAGCAGGGAGTGCGGGTGTGATAGATCATCGAAGAGGCCGGCGTGCGTCGTGACCACGATACGGGCGGCCCTGACGCGTTCTTCCGCGAGGCTGACGAAGCAGTAGCCCTTGCGCCGGTAGGTGCAGCGTTCGTAGGCGGTGCCGGAGCGTGGATCGCTCAGCGGCAGCCGTTCAAAGCCGGAGGATATGCGCTCCCAGGCGGCCAGTTCTTGAGAAAGCAGCGTCAATTCGGCACGTTCACCGGTCAACGTCTGCTGCGCCCACAGGCCGAGCTTGGCTAGTCCGCGAGCCTGCTCGGCGGTAAGTTCGCCGCTGGTACGCCGGAGCGCGGCCCCGAACCAGCGATGAGTGCAGAGATAACCATCCCGTTCGGCCAGGTAGGCGACGGGCAGCGGGCTGTTGAGGGATGCGAGCAGGCGCGGCAAGACTGTTTCTATGAGATAGCGCGCGCTGCCACGGCTGGAGCAGGCGATGACCAGTCGCTGAGCCTCGCCGCTCTCCGTTGGAGGCGCCGCGACGAGCCATTCCAGGGCCGGAAGCAGCGCCGGCGTGTAATCATGTCCCCCGACAGTTACCTCTATCAAAAGCGTCCCGCGCTGCTCCATTGCCTGGTGGATGGCGGCGCGCGCGGCCTGGTATCCCCTGGAAACAGGCTGTTCAGCGCTCTCAGGAATGACATCGACGGCGCTGTATATCCGCTCTATAGCGCCGGGCGCCGCACTGGACTCGCGTTCGATGAGGGGCGCTGAGGCTTCGCTGCGTTTCGTTATGGCGAAAGAGAGAACGCGGGGATCCATGCCAAGCTGCGCGGCGAAACGGTCTCCCAGGCTGCCGCGTGCCAGGGAGCCGGCGCCTTGCAGACCATCCCTCTCCTGCCGCTCGCGCAGCTCTTGCCGGAAGAAATGCAGCAGCGGCCAGGAGCGCGGGGCATCGAGATGCGCCAGGTCGCGCAGAAGGGAAATATCAACCGCCTGCAAGCGTTGATGCAGCGCCAGGAAGACCTCCATTGCCAGCACCGTATCTACCATAGCGCGATGCCGGTCATGTGGCACCGCCAGGCCCAGCGCCTCGGCAACCTGTCCCAGGTTGTAGCTGCTCAGCGAGGGTAGCATCACCGTCGCCAGTTCGAACGTATCGATGAGCGGATTTGTGCGGGCCAGTCCCCAGCGCCTTAGAAAGCCGGCGTCGAAGGGGATGCTGTGGCCGACGATGGGGTGATCGCCCAGAAAGCTTTGCAATCTCCTGACAACGGCATCGAAGGGAGGCGCGCCTGCCAGCAGATCGGGTGTGATACCAGTGAGCCGCTGCACGCGGTAGGGGATCGAGCGACCCGGCGCCACAAAGGTCTCGAAGGTGTCGATAACCTCGCTGTCCTGAAATTTGACGGCGGCAACCTCAAGAATGGCGTCCTGCTCTACATGTAAGCCTGTGGTTTCCAGATCAAGGGCTACGCGAATGGCCGATTTTTTCGCCATATATTACCCGTTCCTCAATGTCTCTTCTATCTTGTACGATGTCACAGCGTTCCCCTGGACTCAGCAGGCTTCCGTCAGGCATCAGGAAGCGAGGATGACGAAGCCGGTTCGCCTGCGCAACTCACTCCACATTCCCGGCTCCCGCCTGATTTTGCAAGGGAAGGGGAGAAGGCCAGTCTTCAAGCAGCGCGCGAGCAAGGCGCGCCGCGCGTCCTCGGTGGCTGATACGATTCTTCTCCTCTGGCGCTAGCTCGGCGGTCGTCTTTCCCAGTTCGGGCACCAGAAAAATAGGATCGTAGCCGAAGCCGTTATTGCCGCGCGGAGCCTCGGCGATCACTCCCTCGATGATTCCCTCCACGCTGCGATGGTATCCCCAGGGTTCGGCCAGGGTGATCACGCAGCGGAAGCGAGCGGTGCGCTGCTCCACCGGCACCCCTCGCAGCCGCTCTAAAATCACCCGAAAGCGCTCCTCATAGGATGTTTGCGGGCTGATGAAGCGGGCGGAATACACGCCGGGAGCGCCGCCAAGTTTATCTATTTCCAGGCCGGAGTCATCAGCGAGGGAGAGCATGCCGGACGCACGCGCGTAGGCCAGGGCCTTCAGTTCGGCATTCTCTTGAAAGGTGGTTCCCGTCTCTTCCACATCCATGTCTAGCTGGATATCGTTCAGCGAGAGTAGCTTGTAAGGTAGATCGGAAAAAATAGCTCGATACTCTTGTAACTTATGACGATTCGTGGTTGCCAGCAACAGGGTACGCATGCGGTACAGGTCTCCCAACTAGACACAACTGGAACATTGTCCCATATATTATCATAAAAGTTCCGCTCTGAATACTCTTCCCAGCATGTAAATGAAAGAGGACTGCTTCTGGTGCTTGAACGAGCGCGCATCGGCCACTACCCACTCAATCGAGACACCCTGCGAAGCCGCCTTCTGCCGCGCCCACGCGATCATCTCTGGAACGATATTCACTCCCGTCACCTCATAGCCGGCCTTTGTCATGCGAATTGCCATCGTTCCGGTTCCACACGCCAGATCCAGCAGCGGTCCGCCGAGCGAGCGCGCCCACTGCCTGGTCAGGGGATAATCCTCGTCGTAACCCTCCTCTAGCAGATCGTAGGTCTGCGGATCTCGATAATCTTCCAGGTAATCATAATCTACCATCAATATCCCTTTCCCGCGTGAAAAAAGTGCTTGACACGGCCAGGCTTTCAGGCTATAATCTGCATTGCCCGCCAGGTATACAAAGAGGTGAGCCTCGTGGATGCAAGCCGGTGTAACTCAGTGGTAGAGTAGTCGCTTCGTAAGCGACCTGCCGTCGGTTCGAGTCCGACCACCGGCTCTTTTTTATTTTACGGCTTCTTTGCCCAGGCCGTCAGCCCGAAGCTGATGCTCAGAAAATCCTCCCGTGCCAGATCGGCGAGCATCTGGTTATAGAGTTCGTCGTACTCCGCCTCCCCTACAATCTTTGCCTGCATCATAAATGGCTTGAGCAGAGGGAACATCGCCTCCAGATTCTTCCACGTGCTGATGTGAAGGGGAGCGCCGTAAGAGGCTTTGAGGATGTATGGCCGCTCGGCTATCTGCTCAAAACCTGCCTCGCGGAGCAGCCGGTCAAACATATGCACGATGCCGGTGGAGCGCCCGTCAACCGAGAAAGTGCGCCCCTGCATAGCCAGCACCTGGCAAAGATAGCCCCAGAGACGTTGCAGCGCCAGGCTATTCGATACCCCCGTTTCGTTCTCCGTCAGGCGCACAATCCCGCCGGGCCGCAGGATACGGTAGCATTCCTTCAAGAGCGCCGGCCAGGATTCCTTATCCATAAAGCCAAAGATAAAGCGCGCATTGACCAGATCGAAAGATTCATCGTCGAAGGCCAGGGATTTCTTTGCATCCATCAATACAAACTGCACGTTCTTCAATTGCTGAACCTTTGCCAGCGCGCGAGCATACCTTATCGTCGTCTCGTCAATGTCGATCCCGATTACCTCCATGTCGGGATGACGAAAGGCGACCTCGTTGGTCCACCCGCCGGGGCCACAGCCCACATCAAGGATGCGTGCAACATCGGTGAGGTCGGGTTGTTCGGGGAAGAGGCCGCCCATTGCCTGCGTATAGAGGTGGTCCTGGTCGATCAGGCGCGCGGTTTCCGCTGCGTTCTCAATATCGATGACATAGCGATTGCGTGGCTCGTTAGACCGCTGCATAGACGCATCCTTTCTTCTGCTGCGGCAGGAACAAAAAATAGTCTTACTTCTATGCAAGCGTAATCGATAGCATGGGCGATGTCAAGCAATTGATGACTTTTTATGACCGAGTCAGAGGCAGAATGAAGTGGTGAAGCTCCTTTGACCAGATCATAGATACCCTGGAGATGGCAGAGGAGTTGCGGATCTCTACACTTCCTGGCTATATTGCTTGTTCTGTATCGGCTGGGGCAAAACGGAAATTGGAGTGAGCAGGGGCCTTCTTCCCTGCGGAAAAGCCCTCATGATTGGGACGAATACCTGGCAATTTGGGCTATAATGATATGGTATCGTAACTTGTATTGTACGTTTTCGCATGAGTAAAAGGAACAAAGAGCTATGGCACTTCCCGGCTTCTGGCGCTCGGCGCTTGATCCAGAACGGGTGATGCGCGTCTCCGTGACGCACTGGCAGGAGGGAGCGCGGCAGGAGCGTGAGGATCACCTGACGGTTGAAGAGCCGTTTGAGGTGCGCATCGGCGGTCAGAGCCTTGCCGTGATTATGCGCACGCCGGGGCACGATCACGAGCTGGCGATGGGCTTCCTCTTCAGCGAGGGCGTTATTCAGCGTGCAGAAGACGTTCTGAGCATAGAGGACGCGCTCGATGCCGATGGCCTGCCACTGGCGAACGTCGTCGACGTGACGCTGAGAGAGCATGGAGCGCAGGCTGCAATGCAGCCGCGCGCCGTCGCCTTCGAGCGCCACTTCGCCGTCTCCGCGAGCTGCGGACTCTGCGGCAAGAACAGCATTGCCGACCTCATGCTCTCGGTTCCCCCGCTGGAGCCTGATACCTTCCGCGTTCCCGCTGTGGTGCTCTACGAACTTGCGGCTCAGTTGCGCGAGCAGCAGACCGTCTTCACTCATACCGGGGGCCTGCACGCTGCTGGAATCTTTACCAGTGGCGGCGAACTGCTGCTGCTGCGCGAAGATGTTGGCCGCCATAATGCTGTTGACAAGCTCGTCGGGCATGGACTGCTGCATGGAGCCTATCCCTACAAAGAGCGAATCTTGCTGGTAAGCGGGCGCACCTCGTTCGAGATCATCCAGAAGGCCCTGCTGGCGCGCGTTCCCTGCGTCGCCGCCATCTCCGCTCCCTCCAGCCTGGCCGTCGAACTGGCCGATCAGGGCGGTATCACTCTGATCGGCTTCCTGCGCGACCACTCCATGAACGTCTATACTCATCCTGAGCGCATTGTATAAACTCGCGCTTTGCAACTGGCAATAGATACGCTATAATCCGCGTATGCAGAACGATACCATTGCTGCCATTGCAACTCCTCCCGGAGTTGGCGGGATAGGTGTGGTGCGGGTGAGCGGCGCCGATGCATTTGCTGTGGTGCTGCCGCTCTTGCGGCGTCCCGGTGGAAAGACCGCATTACCCCCCTCACACCTGCTCACCTACGGTTATATTATAGATCCAACAAGCGGGGAGACGCTCGACGAGGTGCTGGTCGCGTTTATGCGCGCTCCGCACACCTACACGCGCGAGGATGTCGTCGAGATACAGGGACATGGCGGGCCTCTGGTGCTTCAGCGCATTCTACGCGTAGTTCTGGCGCAGGGAGCGCGCATGGCTCGCCCTGGCGAATTCACGCTGCGCGCCTTTCTCAACGGGCGACTCGATCTGGCGCAGGCCGAAGCGGTAATGGATCTGATCAATGCCCAGACCGAAGCCGGGCAGCGCCTCGCCATGCAGCAGTTGCGCGGGCGGCTCTCTGCGCTTGTGCAGGAGGCGCGAGATGCGATCCTCGGCGTTATGGCGCGCATCGAGGCCAGCATCGATTTTCCCGAGGAAGAGGTGCCCATTCCTCAACCCGAAGAGTTGCGCCCGTTGATCGCCGTAGCGCAGGAGCAGGTCGATAAACTGCTGGCTGGCTCGGAGCAGGGCAGGCTCTACCGCCAGGGATTGCGCACTGCGATTATTGGCCGGCCCAACGTCGGCAAATCCAGCCTGCTGAATGCCTTGCTGCGTACCGAACGCGCCATCGTCACGCCTATCGCTGGCACCACACGCGATACGGTTGAGGAGGTTGCTAACCTGCGCGGCATTCCTCTCCATCTCATCGATACGGCAGGCATCACTCCGAGCGCCGATCCCGTCGAGCAGATAGGTGTGCAGCGCAGTCGCGCCGCAGCCGAAAGCGCCGATGTCGTCCTGCTCGTTTTTGATGGCTCCGAGCCATTGACGGAGCAGGATATGCGTGTCTCTGATGAACTACAAACGATGGGCTTTGGCTCCAACGCCCCGGGGGATAATTCCTATAGCCGTAGGCGGCCCGTGATCGTCGTGGTGAATAAGGCTGATTGTACACAGAAAATAGCGGTAGAGGAGGTGTCCCGTCTCTGGCCTGGCTCGGCGCTGCTGCGGACCTCGACATTGACGGGCGAAGGGTTGCCACAACTTGAGAACACAATTGCTGACCTGGTGCTGGCTGGTAAAATACTATATAGCGAGAGTGTGCTGATTACCAGTACACGTCACCAGGAGGCACTCCGCCGTGCCTCCGAGCATTTACGCGCATCATTCGTTTCACTTGACCGGAGGCTGCCGCTGGACTTTGTTTCCATCGATCTGCGTGCCGCATATGATGCACTCGGTGAAGTGACCGGCGAGACTGCCAGCGACGACCTTCTCGATAAAATCTTCAGTGAATTCTGCATCGGGAAGTGAGAAAAGCTTATGCGTCCGCAAAATGCTCCCAGGAAGACGCTGTTCTTCCTGCTTACATCTATAGTTATTTTATTAATTATTTTTGGAATATTTATCTCTGCTCACAGTGCCTCTACAATCGTTGGAAGCTCGGCAACGCGCCACGTAAGGCCGGTGTCCAGGCATAAACCGGCACCGACACCTTCGCCCTCGCCCACTCCCAGCCCTACGCCTTCGCCAACTGCCGTGCCCACGCTGCCCGTGCAGACCGATCCTGGCAAGATCCTGGGGATTCAGGGCTATCCTGGCGTTTCCTTCCCCGGTATTCACTGGGTGCGCCTGGGCTATCCGAGTTGTGGTTGGGGCAACCTCACAGGAGCAAGGTTGCAAAAGACGATAGCGCAGTATCATAGCCAGGGCATTCGTGTGCTGCTGACCGTCTGCCAGAAGCGCAACGATGCCAGCCTTTACGATACAAAGCCGCTCAATGACGCTGCGCAGGGAGGAGCCGATGCCGTACAGTGTGGCAACGAAGAGATGAAGCAGGATCCTTCAGTGGCCTTTTTGTATATTCCGCCGCAGAATTTCGCCAGATTTTATGATCTTTGTGAGCGCGCGGTGCATAAAGTACGGCCAGATATTCCCGTCCTGCTCGGTTCGCTTGATCCCCATGTCGGCGGAGTTGACTATTATCCCCTCGTTAATCAGGTCAACTACCTTAACCAGATGCAGTATGCTATGAACACCGTCGTCCATGCTGGCGGCCACTGGGACTGGCATACGCAGATCCTCGGCCTGATCGATAGCTGGCATAACGGCTGGAACAATGGTTATGCCGATGCCAGCGTCAATAGCCTCTATGGGCTATTTCTCTTCTGGGCGCAGCAATTTGGCGTCGATCTCAATAGCGGACAACTGGGCAAGCATTTATGGGTCGTGGAAGGTACGGGCTGCTTCAAGGGCTGTGGAGTCGATACGTACAGTAGCTACCAGGTCGCGACCTCGCACATCCTGACCTTGATTACCGATGTTCAGACAACGATGCGCTATCGCGTTCCCTTCTTCTATTTTAGCGGCGAAGATTTCTACGATCAGGGTGTCGAGTGGCCTATCGGTGTATTGAATACTGGCGGCCATGCCAAGCCGCTGCGCCAGGATCTCGCCATGGGTGCACGCACCCTGACTATGTCCTGCCCCTCCGGCTCTGTTACGGTGGAGAATCAGGAGGATTTATTAGCCAGGATGTATAATGGCTGTTCGCTGCCTGGTAATTATATGAATATTCTGCTATCCTGATGTGCTAAAGGAGACTATGATGAAAAGATAAGGAGTGAATCCTTCGCATATGTTGAGAAAGCCGCCTGTGATTATATTTACTGTGGTCGTGATCGTATGTATTGTTCTGGCAGTCCTCGCCTATCGCCTCGTCATCCAGCCGCAGGCGCAGAGCCAGATTCCGCCCACGCCCACGGCAGGATCGCCGACGCTGCCTTCGCCCGTTCCGACCAAAGAGGGAGCGCTGGTCCCGATGGTCCCATCCTGGACCCTGGGAATAGAGGGTGATCCCAGCGTCTCCTATCCTGGTATACCCTGGGTGCGGCTGGGCTATCCTTCCTGTGGCTGGGGTAAGCTCTCCGGGGATGTGCTGAAACAAACGATCAAGGACTATCACCACAAGGGAGTTCGTGTACTGCTCACCGTCTGCCAGGGGAAAAATAATGCCAGCCTGTATGATACGAAACCGCTCAATGATGCCGCAAGCAGCGGGGCCGACGCCGTGCAGTGTGGCAACGAAGAGATGAAGCAGGACGCTTCGGTAGCCTTTTTGTATATCCCGCCTGAAAATTTTGCCAGATTTTATGACCTTTGTTACTCTGCTGTCCATGCCGCTGATCCCAATGCTACCGTGCTGCTTGGCTCACTCGATCCGCATGTAGTCGGCCCTGATAACCAGCTTCTGCTGGGCCAGGTACAGTATCTTGACCAGATGCAGCAGGCAATGGACAATCAGGTGCATCCGGGCAGCCACTGGAACTGGCATACGCAGGTCCTGGGCCTCATTAATAGCTGGCATGACGGCTACCCCGATGCCAGCGTCAACAATCTCTCCGGCCTCTTCGCCTTCTGGGCGCGGCAGTTCAACGTCAATCTCAATAGCGGACAACTGGGCCAGCATTTGTGGGTGGTGGAAGGTACAGGCTGCTTCAAGGGCTGCGGCGTCAATACAGATGATCCCGCGCAGGTTGCTATCGCGCATATCCTGAGCCTGATTACCGATGTGCAGACCTCCATGCAGTATAGCGTACCTTTCTTCTACTTTAGCGGCCAGGACTTCTACGATCAGGGCTATTACTGGCCGATTGGTGTGCTGAATATAAACGGTCATCCCAAGCCGCTGCGCCAGGATCTCGCCATGGGCGCGCGTAAACTAACGCTTTCGTGCTCAAATGGCCCGGCGACGGTAGAGAATCAGGAGCAATTGCTGGCGAAGCTCTACGCACGCTGCACCTTACCGGTCGACTACATCAATACATTGGCAAGTTAGCGCGGTTCTGAGGGCCAGCAATTATCCAAAAAATGAATTTTATAAATTTGGAAAAATATGCCAAAAACCTCTTGACACCAGGGAAGGGCTGTGGCATAATACCCGTGTCGCCGAAACAGATAGGTAGATGCTCCAGCCATAAACCTCTTGTGGGTTTATCCCTGAAGAACACAGAACCCGGAGGCTGTATGCCTTTGACCAGGAAATCGGTCCCCGGTTACTACCGCTGTCTCTGAAGGCGACCAGGGAGCAGATGAAGATTTTCTGCTAAACGACCTTAACAACTGAAGAGTGGAAAGCAGAACAGCAACCGCGCCCACCGGCCGCAAAGCTGGTGGGGCTGCGTTCCTGTCAAGCGAGAGGCGCCGCCGCGCTGGCGGCCTCTCACCAAT